>Ga0209062_1006744_pt1 | contig 10309 bp, 7 predicted proteins | sample Coa_R2_2_FD_187158 | JGI IMG/M metagenome (GOLD analysis project Ga0209062, IMG submission 187158) | Surface soil microbial communities from Centralia Pennsylvania, which are recovering from an underground coalmine fire - Coalmine... | ecosystem: Environmental > Terrestrial > Soil > Unclassified ...
CCTTTGGCGAGTTCAAGGCGATCTGGGACCCGGACAACAAGATGAACCCGCACAAGGTGGTCGAGCCCTACCTGCCCGGCGAGAACCTCCGGCTCGGACCGGCCTACCACCCGCCCCAGGTCGAGACCCACTTCAAGTACCTCGACGACAAGGGGAGCTTCGCCTATGCAACCGAGCGCTGTGTCGGCATCGGCGAGTGTCGCAAGGAGCAGAACGGGACGATGTGTCCCAGCTACATGGTGACCAAGGAGGAGATGCACTCGACCCGGGGGCGCACCCACCTGCTCTTCGAGATGCTCCAGGGCGACCCGATGACAGGAGGCTGGCGCAACGACACGGTCCGCGAGGCGCTCGACCTCTGCCTGGCCTGCAAGGGTTGTCGCACCGAGTGCCCGATGAACGTGGACATGGCGACCTACAAGGCGGAGTTCCTCGCGCATTACTACCAGGGCCGCCTGCGGCCCCGGCACGCCTACGCGATGGGCCTGATCTCTTGGTGGGCTCGCGTGGCGTCGCTGGCTCCGGGGCTGGTGAACCTGGTCACGCATCTGCCCGTCGTCGGCAAGGTCTTGCAGGCGATCGGGGGCATCTCGACCCGGCGCACGATGCCCTGGTTCGCCCCGGAGACCTTCGTGGCGTGGTTCCGTCGCCGCCGGCCGCGGAACGCCGGCCGACCGCGCGTGCTGCTGTGGCCGGATACCTTCAACAATCATTTCCACCCGCAGACCGCGAAGGCGGCCGTCGAGGTGCTGGAGGCGGCCGGATTCGAGGTCATCATCCCGCCCCGACCGCTCTGCTGCGGCCGCCCGCTCTATGACTTCGGCATGCTGGAGACGGCCAAGGGACTGATCCGCCAGGTCCTCGACGTGCTGCGGCCGGAGATCGCCGCGGGCACGCCGGTCGTCGGCCTGGAGCCGAGCTGCGTGGCCGTCTTCCGGGACGAGATGACCAACCTCTTCCCGATGGACGAGGACGCCAAGCGGCTCTCCGCCAACACCTTCATCCTGAGCGAGTTCCTCGAGCAGAAGGCCCGGGATTTCCGCATGCCGAGGCTCCGGCGCAAGGCCCTCGTTCAGAAGCACTGCCACCACGAGCACGTGATGACCTTCCACCCCGAGAACGCGGTGCTCCAGAAGCTCGGCCTCGACTACGAACTGCTCGACTCCGGCTGCTGCGGCATGGCCGGGTCATTTGGCTTCGAGGCGGGTCACTACGATGTCTCGGTCGCCGTCGGCGAACGGCGGCTGCTGCCGGCCGTGCGCCAGGCTGATCCGGACACCCTGATCATCGCCGACGGCTTCAGTTGCCGCGAGCAGATCGCCGGCCTGACCGACCGGGGCGCGCTCCACCTGGCGCAGGTGATTCAGATGGCGATGCACGAGGGACCCGAGGGTCCTCAGCCGGCGCTGCCCGAGCGGGCCTACCAACCGCTCGGCCAGTGGGAACCGGCCCCGACGCCGGCCACGGTCGCGGCGGTCGTCGGCCTGGGCCTGCTGGCCGGGCTGGGCGTGGCGTGGGCCCTCACACGCAGCCGCGATTCGGGCCTGTCGGGCAGCCGCCCCCGGCTGCCATCGTAGGGGAATGAACAGGAAAGGAGATGGCGATGCCCCGGAAAGCCGCCGAGCCCGGCTCGGGCAAGCAGGAAACCAAGCTGCACCAGGTGGACGGGGTGCAGGTCTACGCCCGCAGGGACGATCAGGGCAAGCCGACCAAGCTCGACGCGATCGACCCGGACGAGGGGAAGATTCGCGACATCGCCGACCGGCTCCAGCGTCGCGGCTTCGGTGTCATGCGCCAGCGGAACCCGCGGGCCGGCAAGGTCCTCTACACCCTCAAGGCTACCTGGGCCGGCGATGGCACTCCCCCCGAGGATCCCTTCGAGGGCACCGGATCGGCTGGGGAGCACCCAACCCGCAAACCCGGAAAGGACATAAAAAAGTGAAATCTCAATTGATCCATGAAGATCGAGGCGCCAAGACCTACGCCCTGATCTTCGAGACCGGCGATGAGGCCATGGCGGGCCTGGTCGATTTCGCCAAGCAGCACCAACTGGGCTCGGCCGGCCTCACCGCCATCGGGGCCTTCCGCGACGTGGTCCTGGGCTATTTCGACTGGGAGTCGAAGGAATACCAGAAGATCCCGGTGCGGGAACAGGTCGAGGTGCTCTCGCTGATCGGCGACGTCGCGCTCCAGGACGGCGAGCCGAAGGTCCACGCGCACGTGGTCGTCGGTCGTGCCGACGGCTCGACGCGCGGCGGCCACCTGCTGGAGGCCCACGTCCGTCCCACCTTGGAGGTCATCCTGAGGGAGTCGCCGGCACACCTGCGGAAGCAGATCGATCCGGAGAGCGGCCTCGCGTTGATTCGCGTCTGAATTCGACTTTTGCCGTTTTTCGAGGCAAGTTCTGCCGGAAAACCGTCCGCGGCCGCGAGAGACCGGGTTTTGAAAACCCCCGGCCCAGCCGGAGGGTTTCAAAAACTCATGTGTACAAAATCGTGTGCGCCGATCTTTCGGCGCCGCGGATCGCGGCAATCTGTGCATCTCCTTCAGACAAAGGGGTTGCGAGCTTGGCGTCATGACCCCGCAGAAAACGGCAAAAGTCGAATTGAGTCGCCATGGATGGTCCCCTTTCCGCGTCGCCAGGGCAAACATTGCCCACCGATTCGATCTTACTCAATTCTTTGTCTTGCTCAAGTCGAGGTCGCTCCCGGCCGGCAACGGCACCTGCGCCGGATGCGACAGGTAAGCGATCAGGTCGCGGATCTCGTCGGGTTTCAAGGTATCCAGCAAGCCCTCGGGCATCAAGGATGAGGGCGAGGGCTGGATGCCCTCGATCTCGGAGCGCTCCAGCGGGATCGCCTCGGTCTGGGTCTGGAGCGTGATCGTCCGGGGCGACTGGGCCTTGACCTGGCCGTTGAGGACGCGGCCGTCGCTCATGGCCACGACGATCATCCGGAAGTCGGCGCTGACCGACGCACTGGGATCCACGATGTTCTCCAGCAGGTAATCCAGGTTCTCGCGGCCCGAGCCGGTGAGGTCGGGTCCGATCTCGCCGCCCTGGCCGTGGAGCCGGTGGCATGAGGCGCAAACCCGGTTGAACAGTTCCCGCCCCCGACCGCGGTCGGCCTTGGCCAGGGTCGCCGGATCGAGCTGCTGCTTGAGCTGCTCGATGCGCCCCCGGCGGTCGGCGGTCGTGGTGTGGAGCTCGCCCCAGACCTCGGACAGCCGCCGGCTCAGCGCCGCATCGCCCAAGCTGAGGATCTGCCGCGCATGGAACGGAGTCAGATCGGCGCGGGAGATCTTGCCGGCGGCGATCTGGTCGAGGAGGGCGCGCGCGAAGACCGGCCGGGAGACCAGGGTCTCCATCGCCGCGGATCGCTCCGAGGGGTGGAACGCGCGATAGCCCTGGGCGAGGGACTCGCCAATCGCCGGGTCGTCGAAGAGCGCGAGTCCGCGCACCGCGACCGCGTTCAGGAACCGAACCCGCACCAGCCGCTCGCAGATCGGCCGCAAGTCGGGGGGCCGGCTCTCGATCAGGGTCTGGAGCGCCCGTTTCCTGACGTCGAGGTCCGCTTTCTCATTCAGGGCGAGGCGCCGGACCTCGTCCAGGGCCCGGCCATCCCCGAAGAGAACATCCAGCTCGCGGACCCGGTCGCGCAGGCCCGAGTCGGCCGTGGCGCCGAGCGTGCGCTGGAACTGGTCCCATGCCTCGGGCTTCCGCGCCGTGCGCCAGCCCGTCAGGGCCGCACTCAGCCCCGCCACGACCTGCGCCCGGACGACCTCGGAGCCCTGCCCGGCCCCGGACAGCAACCGATTCAACGGGGCCGGCCGGGACTCGATGTCCTCACCCAGTCGCCGGGCGATCCAGGAAGTGACCTCCGGAAGCCGGCATTCGCACGCCAGGGACGCCAACGCTTCGGGATCGGCGGCGGCGACCGGGATGAGACCCGTCCAGATCAAGGCCGGCAGGTTGTGGTCGGCGGCGTCCTCGGAGCGCAACAGCAGGGATCGGGCCAGGGGTACTCGGCGATGGACCGGCAGCCGTTGCAACGTGGACGCCAGCACCAGCCGCACCAGTCCCGAGGGATCGTTGCCGGCCATCGCCGTGAACTTCGTGAGCAGGTCGGCCGGCGGATCCACGTCGGGGCCGATCCGCTGGCTGAAGATACTGTCGAGCGGCAGGTCGTCGGTGAGCAGCCGGATCGCCCAGGCGCGCACCGCTTCGTGCGGGTGGTCCAGCCGGGTGCGGAGGAATCGCTCGTCGGCCCCGCCGATGACGTACAGCGACCAGAGAGCCCGGAGCTGCCGCACCGGGTCGGGGTCCTGATCGAAGAGGGCGCGGAGCGACGTCCGGGACGGATCGAGAGGCTCGCCCCGCGCCGCTCGCTCGGCCAGCACGCGCCGGGCCTGGCGGACAAACCATTCATTCGGGTGCCGGTGCAAGGCCAGCAGCCTCGCTTCGTCGAGCGTCGACAGATCACCGATCGCGACCCGGCGCGGCTCACCGTAGGTCGCCTTGTAGATCCGGCCCGAGGTGCGGTGGACTCCGTCGTGGTCGTGGCAGTCGCCGGTGTCGCTCCAGTCGAGGAGGAAGACGCCGCCGTCGGGACCGTAGCTCAGGTCGATGCCGCGGAACCAGGGATCCGCGGCGAAGAGCATGTCCGGCTCGTGGCGCCCGACATAGCCGCTGCCGGCGCGCTCCAGCCGCTCGACGTTCACGCGACGGCCGTGGAAGTTCAGGGTCAGCAGCCTACCGTGGTATTCCGCCGGCCACTGGTCGGCCAGGTAGATGGTCAGACCGACGTGGGCATGTCCGCCGCCGCGACGGCTGTCGTCGGGACCAGGAGCGCCCAGGATCAGCTCCCGGGAATGGTCCCAGTGCCAGTGGTCGGCGTGCTGGTCGATCAGGCCGTACGCCCTCGGGTTGGGCTCGATCGTGTGCGGGCGGACGAAGTGTGCGCCGGGGATCAGATGCCAGAGGTGGCCGTTGACCGTGTTGATGAAGAACGCCTCGCCCAGCGCGTTCCAGTCGTGCCCCCAAGGGTTGGTCGTGCCGTGAGCCAGCGTCTCGAACCGCCGGCGCAGCGGATGATAGCGCCAGAGGCCGCCGCGCAACGGCACGCGCAATGCCTCAGGCGTGCCTGGGGCGCCGATCTGGCCCGGTGACGAGGCGCCGCAGCGGCCATAGAGCCAGCCGTCGGGACCCCACTTCAGCCCGTTGGCGAACGTGTGGTGGTTCTCCGCGGGGACGGAAAACCCGTCGAGCAGGACCTCGGCCGGTCCATCAGGGACGTCGTCGCCGTTGCGGTCGGGGAGGAACAACAAGCGCGGCGGGCACAGCAGCCAGACGCCGCCAAAGCCCAGCTCGAGGCTGGCGAGCCGTTGCACCTCATCGGTGAAGACGGTACGCCGATCGAACCGGCCGTCGCCATCCCTGTCGTCGAAGATGAGGATGCGATCGCGGAGGCGGAGGTCGAACTTCTGGGCCTGTTCGGCATAGGTGTAGTTCTCGGCGATCCAGAGCCGGCCGCGACGGTCCCAGGCCATGGCGATCGGGTTCTGCACATCCGGTTCGGCGGCGAAGACGATGACCCGGAACCCCGGCGGCACCTGGAAGCCGGCCGCGGCCCGGGATGCCGGCATCCGCTCGGTGGCGGACCGCTCCGTATTCCGAGGTGGGGGAAAATCCCCGCCTGCGGCTGCCGAGGTTGAAATCGTGGCGAGGGCGAGGAGGACGGAGAACGACAGCGCGGTTCTTTTCATGCTCGGCCCGGGAGCGAGGGTCTGGATCGAGGAGGGACGGTCCTCTCCAGCTTATCGGACCGGTCCCCGGCCGTCACGCCGATCTCCGCACGCGGTCCTGGCGAGAATGGGGCGCCGGAGGTGGCATGACGCCAATTGGGTCCTCTCGTTTCGACATCATCGCGTGGAATTGATGACTTGGAACCGGCTCGGCTTTCTTCAGCAGGAGTCCATCCCATGAACGACCGTAAACGTCCGGCGACCCCCGGATGGGCCATCCGCGTGCTGGGCAGCATCCTGGCTGTCGCCGGGCCAGGCGGCGGAGGGGCCGCCCTGGCCCAGGCCGGCGACGCCAAGGCCAGCCCAACCGGCACTCCCACGGCGGAGGCGGTCCTGCGGCAGACCACGGACTTCTACAAGAAGGTCAAGAGCTTCGCGGTCGATGTCGAGCGCACCCAGAAGATGGGCGCGATCACCATGAAGACCACGATCGCGATCGCCGTCCAGCGGCCGAACCGATTCGCCATCCGCACCAAGGGAGGTGGTCCCGCCGGGATCGACGTGGTCAGCGACGGCAAGACGCTGTGCGTCTCGATTACTCCCCTCCAGAAATACACCGAAGGCGAGGCGCCCGATTCGGTTGAGGGCCTGGGGAATGACCCGATCGTGCAGGGCATCCTCCAGGGCCTCATGATCGGCGAACTCTGCGCCGACGACCCCTATGCGAAGCTCATGGAGGGCGTCAAGACCGCCACCAATGCTGGTCAGGAGACGCTCGACGGCGTCAAGACGCATCACCTGAAGTTCACCCAGGACCAGTTCGATTGGGAGATGTGGATCGCCGCCAGCGGCGAACCGCTCATTCGCCGGATCGTCGTGGACCTCACCAAGGGCCTGGCCAATTCGCCCCTTGCTCAGCAGTTCAAGAATCAGAAGCTGGACCTGACCCAGGACTTCAAGGATTGGCGGATCGACCAGAGCGTCGACGAGAAGAGTTTTGCGTTCGAGCCGCCCAAGGGGGCCCAGAAGGTGGACAGCTTCCTGGCGGGGCTCGGCGGCGGCGCCCAGGCTCCCGCTTCACCGCTCGTCGGTAAGCCGGCACCCGATGTGAAGCTGAAGCTGCTCGATCACGGCGAACTCCGGCTCAAGGACCACCGCGGCGCACACGTCGTGATGCTCGACTTCTGGGCGACCTGGTGCGGGCCCTGCGTCCAGGAACTGCCCCTGCTGGCCGAGGTGGCCCCGGCCTACAAGGACAAAGGCGTCGTCTTCCACGCGGTCAACGAGCAGGAGAAACCCGCTCAGATCCACAAGTTCCTCAAGGAGAAGAAGCCGGCGATGACCGTCGCGCTCGACGCCGAGGGCGCGGCCGGCAACGCCTATCACGCCGAGGCCATCCCCCTGCTCGTGCTGATCGACAAGAAGGGACTCGTCCAGTCGGTGCACGTCGGCTTCAACCGGGCGATCAAGACCACGCTGCGCAAGGAGCTCGATGCCCTGCTCGCGGGCAAGGACCTGGCCAGGGAGGCGGCCCGCGACGCGAAGGCAGACCAGAAGAATCGGATCGGGCCATCTCTGGGTTTCGTTTTCGCCTGGGCGGCGGGTGTCATTTTTTGCCGCCATTCGCGCGCTTTCTCCTGCTGATCCCAGGCTTCGTAGAGCTGCACGAGCCGCTCGCCGGCCTCGGCCAGGCGGTACCGGCTCGGCACCGGGATTCTCGCTTCGCGCGCCTTCAGACCCTCATAGCCGGCCAGGAGCATGGGCTCGGCCTCGGTGTATTTCTTCTGGGCGAGCAGGCTGGCACCGAGCCAGACTTGGGTGTCGGATCGCAACCACGCGTCGGGCCGTTTCGCCTCCAGGATCGCCAGGCCCTCGCGGAGCGTCGCCTCGGACTGGGACCATCGCCCCTGCTTCAGCAAGCTCTGGCCCAGTGCGGCGAGGGTGCGGCCGACCTCCGGATGCTGGCCGCCGAGCTTCTTCTGCCGCGCGGCCAGGACGTCGCGGAGCATGGCCTCGGCCCCGGCGGAGTCGCCCCGCCCCTGGTAGGCGCACGCCAGATCGTGGCGCGTGGTGAGAGTGCTGGGGTGGTCGACGCCCAGCCTGGCCGTGCGGCCCGCCAGCGTCCGCTGGAACACGGTGATCGCCCGGTCGACCTGGCCCGCGGCCTGGTAGGCCGAGGCGAGGTTGTTCTGGGTCGAAAAGGTACTGGGATGGTCGGCGCCGAGCTTGGCCGTGCGGCCCGCCAGCGTCTCTTGAAGGAGTGCGATCGCCCGGTCGATCTGGCCGACAGCCTGGTAAGCCGGGGCGAGGTTGTTCTGGGTCAGGAGCGTGTACGGATGGTCGACGCCGAGCCTGGCCTTCTGGGCTGCCAGCGTCCGCTCGAACAGCGGGATGGCCTGGTCCCACCGGCCGGCCTCCCGGTAGGCCATGGCGAGGTCGTTCTGGGTGGTGAGGGTATCGGGGTGGTTGGCGCCGAGCCTGGCGGTGCGCGCGGCGAGGGTCTGTTCGAACAGGGGGATGGCCCTGTCCAACCGGCCGGCGGCCTGGTAAGCCAGGGCGAGCATGTTCTGGGTGGTGAGGGTGTCGGGGTGGTCGGGTCCGAGCCGGACTGTCCTGAGTTCGAAGGCGCGCTGGAGCTGTCGCATCGCCAGCGTGGGCTGGCCCAGAAAGCTGTAGCTGCTGCCCAGGGTGTGTCGGATGGCGGCCTCGGCGCCAGGCTGGTCAGAGAAGGCGGCGGCGATCTTCGGCTCGGCGGCGTCCACCGCCTGGCGGAGGGTCACGTCCTTGCCCAGTCCGCCTTCCTGGCCCTCGGGCCGCGCGGCGGCCAGGAGCTGGTCCTGGAAGAAACTCAGCACCGCCTCGGCCTGCGCCGCGGAGTGCCTGGCCTTCTGGCTCTCGGCCGTTGCCTTGGCCTTGGCATCGAGGGCCGCCCGGGCCTCGAACGTGGCCCGGACCTCGGCCCGTCTGGCCGCAATTGCCTGCCAGGTGCTCACCGCCGCCCCCACGACCAGCAGCGCCGCGAACCCCGCGGCGGTCACCAGCGCGGCGCGGTGCTTGCGGGCCAATTTTCGGAGCCGGTACGCGGCCGAAGGTGGACAGGCCTCGACCGGGTCGCCATCGAGGAAGTGTCGGACGTCGCGGGCGAAGCTGCTGGCCGTCTCGTAACGCCGGGTGCGGTCTTTCTCCAGCGCCCTCATCACGATCCAGTCCAGCTCGCCCCGCATCAGCTTTGTCAGCCGCGCCGGCTCCGTGCTCCGCTGACCCGAGAGGATCTCCAGGCGCTCGCCGGAGGCGAACAGCCGGGTCGAGGGCCTGGGGGGCTCCCTCTCCTTGATCCACTCGAGGATCTCGGCATAGCTGGCGCCCTGGAGCCGCTCCCGCTCCAGGGGCGTGCTGCCGGTGAGCAGCTCGTAGAGCACGACGCCCAGGGCGTAGATGTCGCTCCGGGTGTCGACACCCAGGGCGCTGAACGCGGCCTGCTCCGGGCTCATGTATTCCAGCGTACCGACGATCACCCCGTACTGGGTCATCATCGTCTGCTCGGTGATCCGCTGGTCGGTTGCCTTGGCGACGCCGAAGTCGATCACCTTGGGCACGGCCTGGCCGTCGTAGAGCGTGACCAGGATGTTCGACGGCTTGATGTCCCGGTGGATAATCCCCTTCTGATGTGCATGCTGGATCGCCTGGCAGACCTCGATGAAGAGTTCGAGGCGCTCGCGGGGCGTGAGTCGGACCTAATCGCAATACTCGGTGATCGGGATGCCATGGACCAGCTCCATGACGAAAAAGGGGCGGCCGCTGTCGGTCGTGCCGGCGTCGTAGACGCGGGCGATGCTGGGGTGGTCCATCATCGCCAGGGCCTGCTGCTCGGCCCGGAACCGGCCGATCACCTGCTCGGAATCCAGGCCCGGCTTGATGATCTTCAGGGCGACCCGCCTGCGGACGGGCTGCTCCTGCTCGGCCATGTAGACCACGCCCATGCCCCCCTCGCCGATCCTCCGGAGCAGCTTGTAGGGACCGATACCGGTGTCGGGACCCTCGGCAGTCGCCGCGGCACGCCCCGGGTCGCCCGTCCCGCTGGCGATCGTCGCATCGTCCGACAGTGAGGTGAGATCGGCCGTGACGTCGGCGCGCGGTGCCGCCACGGTGTAGTCGTGGCGTTCCACTTCGGTTCCCGTCAAGGGTGTCATGGCCCGCCGGAAGTCGGAGAGCGGCTCATTGAACAAAGTGTCGAACTGGTCGTGGGCCTTCAGCATCGCCTCGACCCGCTGCCGCAACTCGCCATCGGCCGAGCACTCGCGGTCCAGGATCGCGGCGCGGGCCGCGGGGTCGTGATGGTCCACGGCTGCCAGGAACGCGGTCTGCACGCGTTTCGGGTCGAGCGGCATGGGATATCCCTCGAGTCGGGTTCACCCTTCTCTGCGCCGTCCGTGGCCGGACCTGTCGAGAAGAGTCTGAGACAGGCAACCCTGGTCGCAGTGCGAGATCGACCGGTCGACGCGATCGGCACTGCCCGATGTAACTGTTAAGCGGTTCCTCTCTTGGTGCTCGGGAATTTCGGGCGACC
>Ga0209062_1006746_pt1 | contig 10305 bp, 14 predicted proteins | sample Coa_R2_2_FD_187158 | JGI IMG/M metagenome (GOLD analysis project Ga0209062, IMG submission 187158) | Surface soil microbial communities from Centralia Pennsylvania, which are recovering from an underground coalmine fire - Coalmine... | ecosystem: Environmental > Terrestrial > Soil > Unclassified...
CTACCGAGCGGCGCGTACGCAGGAAACGGCCTGCGCCTGGTCGTCACGCCGCCTCGCAGGGCTAGCGGAGGCCGCAATGTAGGTGTCCACGACGCCTGGCGACCCCGACTTGGCTGTCATGTGCACCCCAACTAAGATCCTTGGAATCTGGAGGCAAGTCCCCTTGCTGCCGCCCTCGGTGGTGATGTACACCCCGATGCTCTTGCCGGCCTCAAAGACGCTGCAACCGTGCTCGACGGTGGCCCGTTGCCCGCCGGGGAGGAAGGTCACGGCATGCGGGCCGGGCGGCGCTCCGGGCAGCCAATCCAGATCCAGCACGATCTTCTTGCGCGGCTCCTGGTATGTTATTTGCCTCTGACTTGGGTGTGCCATGCGTGGCACCGAAGCGGTTAACTATGTGGCTTCTGCCTCATCCAGGAGGGCGAGGAAGTCGCGTCCGCGCACGATCTGCAGGTCGCCCAGCGCCGGATGGCCGTTGAGGACCAAGAGATCCTGGTCACCGGTGACCAGATAATCGGCCCCGCTTCCCAGAGCGAGGGCGAGCAACGGGTCATCAGTGACGTCGCGTGACGCAAGCGGCAAATCCTCCCGCGGCACCCCCTCCTCGGCGTCTCGCAAGCTCTCCAAGAGCTCCTGGATCTCCTCTTCGGAGATTGGGTACTTGCGCCGGATCCGGTCGCGATGCAAGGTGCGATCGACCTCGGCAATCAGCCCGGGCGTTGTGATCAGGACGATCTCTCCGCGCTGCCAGAGGCGCAACAGCCGGTGGGGGTAGCCCTGGTTGACCAGGATCCCGCTGACGAAGATGTTGGTATCGACCACCACGCGATTGATGTTAGGGCTGCCGGCCATGGGCTTCGCGGCGGACATCCTCCACGGCGGCCGTCACGTCTCGGTACACTTCCTCCGGATCTTTGCCGGCGTTGCGCTCCTGGATGCGATCCACCACCTGGAAGAAGCGCTGCTTGGCCTCCTCCTTATACCGGCGGTACCGCTCGTACTCCTCGGGGCTGATCACCACGGCGACGGGTTTGCCCTGCTTCTCCACGATGGTGGGCTCACCCTTGTAATAGGCCCGCCCGAGCACATCGCTGAAGTTCGTGCGGGCTTCTTTCGCGCTCATATGTTGCACCACCCTCCACCTCCTTTCACGGCAGGGTGAGGATAGCACAGAGTGTTACTTTTGTCAATAGTTACCCTTTTCCATCTTTGCTAACTATGTACGTCCCGTTTCTGGTCTTGCGCCTTCTCCCCTTCAGCTTCGGTCCCCGTAACTCCAATTGTGTCTGGGCGCCCCGCGGCTCTAACCGCTAACCGCCGGTACCGGCTCGCTGCTTGAACCAGGGCTGTGCTAGGACGTAGGGCGGCCCTTGGCGGTGCGCACGACGGTGACGGTGATGTCGGACTCCACGCGCAGGCGGCAGGACAGGCGCATGTTGCGCGCCAGCTCGTCACGCGGGATGAAGGCTTTCTCAACGTAGGTGGGCGGGCGCGCCTCGCCGTTGACCAGCACGCGGCAGCGCCCGCAGGTCCCCTTGCCGCCGCACTCGGTGGCGATGTACACCCCGATGCTCTTGCCGGCCTCGAAGACGCTGCAACCGTGCTCCACCGTGGCCCGTTGCCCGCCTGGGAGGAATGTCACCGTATGCGGGCCGGGCGGCGCTTCGGGGAACCAATCCAGGTCGAGCACGATCTTCTTGCGCGGTTCCTGGTGTGTATCACTCATCTGCACCCATTTTGTTCAGTCGATGCGCCGCTTGAGCTCGACAATCTGGTCGCGCAGCTCAGCGGCACGCTCGAACTCCAGGCTGCGCGAGGCGGTGCGCATCTGGGCCTCCAGGTCTTTGATCAGGCGCGCCAGTTCCTCCTTGGGCAGGTCCGTCTCCACGCTGTAGGCCACCTTTTCCTCGGCCACGGCCTTGACCCGGTCGGAGAGGTCGCGGATGCCCTTGACGATGCCCACCGGCACGATGTTGTGCTCCTCGTTGTAGGCGATCTGCTTGTGGCGGCGCCGATAGGTCTCGTCGATGGCGCGTCGCATGGAGTCGGTGACGTGGTCGGCGAACATCACGACGTGGCCCTCCACGTGGCGCGCGGCGCGGCCGATGGTCTGGATGAGCGAGCCGGCCGAGCGCAGGTAGCCCTCTTTGTCGGCGTCGAGGATCGCCACCAGGCTGACCTCGGGCAGGTCGAGCCCCTCGCGCAGCAGGTTGATGCCCACCACCACGTCGTAGACGCCCAGGCGCAGGTCGCGCAGGATGTCGACGCGCTCCAGCACATCCATCTCGCTGTGCAGGTAATGGACCTTGATGCCCATCTCCGACATGTAGTCAGCCAGGTCTTCGGCCATCTTCTTGGTCAGGGTGGTGATCAGCACGCGCTGGCCGCGCGAGACGCGCTGGCGCACCAGCTCCAGCAGATAGTCGATCTGGCCCTCGGTCTGCCGCACCTCGATGGTCGGATCGAGCAGTCCGGTCGGGCGAATGATCTGCTCGACAACCTGCATCGAGTGCTCGTACTCGTAGGGACCGGGCGTGGCCGAGACGAAGACGGCCTGCGAGATGCGATCCTCGAATTCGGCGAAGCGCAGCGGCCGGTTGTCCAGCGCGGACGGCAGCCGGAAGCCGTACTCGACCAGCACCTCCTTGCGCGAGCGGTCGCCGCCGTACATGCCGTGCACCTGGGGTATCGCGATGTGCGACTCGTCGACCAGCAGCAGGAAGTCGTCGGGGAAATAGTCGAGCAGCGTCCAGGGCCGCGAGCCCGGTTCGCGGCCGGCCAGGTGGCGCGAGTAGTTCTCGATGCCGGAGCAGATACCGGTCTCGCGCAGCATCTCCAGGTCGAAGTTGGTGCGCTGCCGCAGCCGCGCCGCCTCCAGGATCTTGCCCTGATTCTCCAGCTCGCGCAGACGCTCCTGCAGCTCCTCCTCGATGGAGACGATGGCGCGCTGCAGCTTTTCCTGAGTAGTGATGAAGTGGCGCGCGGGATAGATGTCGATGTAGTCGCGATCGCCGAGCAGCTCGCCGGTGAGGGGATCGATCTGCCTGATGCGCTCGATCTCGTCGCCGAAGAACTCGATGCGTACGGCCAACTCCTCGTATGACGGGTAGACCTCCAGCACGTCGCCGCGCACGCGGAACTTGCCGCGGCTGAAGTCCATGTCGTTGCGCTCGTAGAGGATCTCAGTGAGCATGCGCAGCACTTTATCGCGACGATGCCGCTCGCCGCGGCGCAGCTTGACCACCGTCTGGCCGTAGTCTTCGGGCGAGCCCAGACCATAAATACAGGAGACCGAGGCCACGATCAGCACATCGCGGCGCTCGAAGAGCGAGCGGGTGGCCGAGAGCCGCAGCTTCTCGATCTCTTCGTTGAGCGTGGAATCCTTTTCGATATAGGTGTCGCTGCGCGGGATGTAGGCCTCGGGCTGGTAGTAATCGTAGTAGCTGACGAAGTACTCCACCGCGTTGTGCGGCAAGAACTCCTTGAACTCGGAATACAGTTGAGCCGCCAGCGTCTTGTTCGGGGCGAGGACCAACGTGGGCCGCTGCACCTGTTCCACCAGCCAAGCCATGGTCGCCGTCTTGCCGGAGCCGGTCACGCCCAGCAGCGTCTGATACTTATAGCCGCTGGCCAATCCCTCGGCCAGTTGGGCGATGGCCCGCGGCTGGTCGCCGGTGGGACGAAAGGTCGAGACAACCTGAAACTCGGGCATGGTCTACGGCTCCTGTGCGGTATCGCGACGCGACTCAATTGTATAGCGTCATTCTACCATGCCACCCTGTCCGCGAGGCTCAGATTGGCTCAGCGACCCGAGGTCTACTGGTGCAGTTGGCGCCACCGCGCCATGAGATCGCCGGCGGCCGCGGGCCATTGCGGGAAATCGAACGTGAAGCCCGCGTCCAGGAGACGGCCGGGGACGACGCGCCGGCTTTTCAACACCAACTCGGTCTCGGTGCGCAGGAAGAACGCCCCGATCTCGATCATCCACCGGGTTGCCGGCAAGCCGACGCATGTATCCCATGCAGCACGCAATGCGGCCATGAAGGCGCGCTGGGGGAGCGGCTGCGGTGCCGCCAGGTTGACCGGGCCATCGATGCTATCGCGGGCCAGCAGAAACTGCACCGCCCTGGCGATCATTCTCTGGTGGCTCCTGGACAGGAGCCCAGGACAACGGGCCACGGATCGCCTTCTCGCGTTGCTGGAACGAGCCCTGCCCTTAGCGGCCCTCAGCCTGCGGATGAGGCGGGTCCGTGAGTTGATCGTCGCCGCGGACGGATTGGTCCGTGAGGCGCTGTTCGACGACGCCGAGGAACGCGAGGAGGGTTAGAATGATGGGCCTCACCCGGGTCGATCTCGCTGGTTGCGCTCGATCTCATCCAGAGTGTGTGCGCCATCGCGCAGCACTCCGTAATAGATGTCAACGCTAGAAATGCTGTGCTTGTCTTTGCCAAGCGCGTGACGCTGGTGTTTCAACTCCAATATCGTCGTGCGCGTGCGTGTGGTCAGCCGTCCCTCGACGAAGTCCATCAATCTGGCCTCGTGTAGCGAGGGCTCGGCTAAGAACCAGACCTCGATTTCCCAGTAGACGCCGTCGACCGTCAGGGCGAGGACGAGGATGTAGCCACGCGGTCTATTTGGATGGGGGAAGCGAACGAAGTCGCCATATTCGTAGCGCTGGAAGAAGCCTTGATCGAGCACGGCGTCAAGTACCCTGCGCGACGTTTCCCGCGGATGCTCCGTCACCATGGTGATATCGATGTCGGGACCGTACATGAGGTCGAGCGCATAGCTCCCGGTGAGTTGAGGCGCACCAAACTGTTCGAGCGTTTCGATAAGGCGCGACTGCTGGAGAATGCGCGTCGCGGTGCGTCTGGTCGCCGCGGCATGTTCGAGCACATCAGCCATGGATCGCACCGCCACGAGCGGGATCGAAGTCAACCCAGTAGACCTCTCCCCGGCGCATTACTCGAGAGCCTCATCGACATGCGCCTCAATCCAGTCCTTGGCTTCCTGCTCGGTTGGGGCATCTTCCGCCGCTGCACGATATTCGGCTTCCAGTTCATCTGCCGTCGTTAGGTAAGGCCGCACGAGTCCGTCTCTGAACCGGCTGATCCCAACGCGGCCGATCTGTTGGTGCAGACCGCGATACACCTCATCGGCAATGGTGATGCTAAGCTTGCGTTGCATAGGCTCCGCCCGGCTGCTTACGCGTATATGCGTAGCATAGCAGGCAGCAACATGTAGCCTTAGCAATGCCATATAATGGCGTTGGGCAGGCGCAGGAACGGCTCTGACCGAGCCAAGGAGGTGTAACATTCAAGCGCTGACACGCGACAAGGAGCAGGAGTTATCTCGTGGTCTCCTTGTCTCCGCCTACCTCCAACTCGTCCAAGACCTTCCCTTTGTCGAAGCTGTCTACATCGACCCTAATGCCGGATTGACGATCTACACAGTCTATCGCGGGAAACTTAGCGATGTCGAAGACATGCTCTACCGTGCGGAGAGTGAGGCACGTAAGTACGCCCCGCACACGGGGACCATGTTCCGGTTACTCGACGGCTCAACAGGAGTAGACACCGCCGGCCTACCGCGCTCGGCACAACGCGTCTATAGACGCGAGTAACGTGTGCCAACCGCCAAAGAACACCTCATACGAGCCCACAACGCCGAAGAGATTGCTGCGCAGGTCGAGGCTGCATATCCGGAGTGGACAGCCATCGCGCTTTTCTACGCCGCGCTGCACTACGTTGAGGCGTTCTTCTATCATCAAGCACGCCGAAGTTCCCGTTATGCTGCCCATACGAATGACCATGGCACCCGGCTGGATGAGGTAGACGCCCGCATGCATTCACAGTACGCCAACTATCGCGCCTTGCTGGAGCGTTCGATGGTGGCACGCTATAGCGCCGTGGCATTCACCACTTAGCCTGGATTATTCATGGGCGTCTGATAGGGCGGGACGACCCTGCCTGGCGGCGGCCTGCGGGCCGACGCCGCCGGCATCCCTGCCGGCAAGGATGCCGGCGGTCCCAGGAACGGTGCCCCGCGGTCCTCGTGAATAATGCAGGTTAGGAGGTGCAAGAACTGCGCCGGGTGCGTTTTGAGCCGCTGAAGAACTGGGTGATGCTACGTTACAGTTCACATGCGGGGAGCGAATAGGCACCGGCATCGTACAATCTGTACCGGTTACTGTGATTTGGCGGGCGCTGTACGTTTGGAGAAGACATGGACCTGAAAGACAAGATCGCCATCGTCACCGGTGGAGGCACCGGCATCGGCAAGGCTTGCTCGCTGGCCCTGGCACGGCAGGGTGTGGCCCTGGCCGTCAACTATTCCCGGTCGGAGGCCGACGCCAGGGAGACGGTCAAGGAGATCGTCGACGCCGGAGGGCGCGCCATGAGCGTGAAGGCCGATGTAGCCCACGACGACGAGGTGCGGGCCATGGTCGGCGCGGTGGTGCGGGAGTTTGGCGGCGTCGACCTGCTGGTGAACAGCGCCGGCACCACTCGCTTCATCCCGCTGTCCGACCTGGAGAGCGTGACCGACGAGATCTGGGACGACATCATGGCCGTCAACGTCAAGGGCATCTTCAACTGCGCCCGCGCCGTGGCGCCGCACATGCGCGAACGTGGCGCGGGCGCCATCGTCAGCATCGCCAGCCTCTCCGGCTACACGGGCGATGGCTCGTCGCTGCCCTACGCCGTCTCCAAGGCGGCGGCTATCGGCCTGACCCGCTCGCTGGCCAAGGCGCTGGCGCCGCAGATCCGCGTCTGCAGCGTGGCGCCGGGCATCGTCAAGACGCGCTGGGTGGCAGGGCGCGAGCATCACGTGGAGCGCCTTAGCTCCAGCGCCCTGCTCCAGCGGACGGCCACGCCCGAAGACGTGGCCGCCATGGTCATCGCCCTGTTCACCCAGGACGCCATCACCGGCCAGACCATCGTGCTCGACGCGGGACAGTTCCTCGGCGTGAGCTGACGCACCGCCCCTACGCGTTCAGACGGCTGAACATGCCGTCGACGAGCTCGCGCACAGCGCTGCCCGAGCGGTTCAGGGCAGCCTGCTCCTCGTCCGACAGCTTGATCTGGATGATCTGCTCCACGCCGCCCGCGCCCAGCTTCACCGGCACGCCGATGAAGAGGTCGTTGATGCCGTACTCGCCCTGCAGGTAGACGGTCGCGGGCAGGACGCGCTTCTTGTCGAGCAGCAGGGAGTCGGCCATCTGGGCCACGGCCGCACCCGGCGCGTAGAAGGCTGAGCCGGTCTTGAGGAGATTGACGATCTCGGCGCCGCCGTTGGCGGTACGCTGGCAGATCGCGTCGATGCGCTCTTTCGGCAGCAGCTCGGTGATGGGGATACCGGCCACCGTGGTGAAGCGCGGCAGCGGCACCATGGTATCGCCGTGGCCGCCCAGGACGAAGCCCTGCACGTCCTCCACCGAGACATCGAGCTCCATGGCGATGAAGGTGCGGAAGCGCGCCGTATCCAGCACACCGGCCATGCCCAGGACGCGGTTCTTGGGGAAGCCGCTGATCTTGTAGGCCAGGTGCGTCATGGCGTCGAGCGGGTTGCTGACCACCAGAAGCGTGGTATTGGGCGAATGTTTGACCACCTCGCGCACCACGCTGCCGACGATCTCGGCGTTCTTATCCACCAGATCGTCGCGCGACATGCCGGGCCGGCGCGCCAGGCCGGAGGTGATGATCACCAGGTCCGAGTCGGCCGTCTCCTCGTAGGTCTGCGCGCCGGTCAGGTGCGTGTCGAAGCCGATGACCGGGCCGGACTCCATCAGGTCCAGCGCCTTGCCCTGCGGCAGCCCCTCCACGATATCCACGAGCACGATATCGGCATAGTCGCTGTCGGCCAGGCGCAGCGCGGTGGTCGCGCCAACGTTCCCGGCGCCGACGACGGTGATCTTCTTGCGAGTACCCATGAGCCCTCCTGATTCACAACAATTGGGGCGGCGATGACCATAGTCACCCATCCCGCCCGTGCTGTCGCGCCGCCGGTCGGGGCTATTCACGCGGCATGACACCCGCCTCTAACTATACGACCGTACCGGTACGCCAACAAGGGATAGGAGCTTCCTCTTGACGGCAGGGCCACGGTCCCGAATACTGTAGCCGTCACATGGTAATTGGTCGGAAGCCGACGTCCTGCCCGTCCGATTCGGCCTTCCTTCCGCTTAATGCACGTTGTGGCCATGGAGGATATATGGACTTAGCAGCGACGAGCCGGCACCTTGAAGAGCTCATTCGTGACGTGCCCGACTTTCCCAAGCCGGGCATCCTGTTCAAGGACATAACGCCGATTCTACGCGATCCTCAGGGTTTGCGAGAAGCGATAGAGGCCATGTCCGCGCCGTTCAGTAACGGCCAGATCGATGTCGTGGTGGGGCTGGAGTCGCGCGGCTTCGTCTTCGGCGCCCCCATCGCCTGTAACCTGGGTTTGGGCTTCGCCCCGGTGCGCAAACACGGCAAACTCCCCGCCGACAAGATCCACATCGAATACGACCTGGAGTACGGCAGCGCCATCTTCGAGATACACCGCGACGCCATAAGCCCGGGCCAGCGCGTCCTGCTGGTGGACGACCTGCTGGCGACGGGCGGCACCATGCGCGCCGCCATCGACCTGGTCGAGCAACTCGGCGGCGAGATTGTCGGCCTGGCCTTTCTGGTCGAGCTCGGCTTCCTGAACGGCCGCGAGAAGCTGCGCGGCTACAACATTCACAGCGTGATCCGCTACTGATCCCGACGACCGCATAGCGGTGCCAGGCGCGTGGTGACGCGGCACATCGGGCATCGGTTACGGCTGGCTTTTGACGCGGGCCACTCGCTGCCCAAGGAGAACTCATGGCCACCGACATTGAGCAAATACTCGCTCTCTATGACCATGACGAGCGCGAAATGAGCGAGATTCCGGGCATGCGGCGGGAGGTGACACCCCATCTCTTGAGCAAGCAATAACGCAGTTGGGAATGATAAACTGGCCGTCATGACATACGATGAGTTGAAGAGAATATACGACTCAGTCGGAGATGTGCGCGGCTGGGACTTCTCCCGTACAAGAACGGATCGTGATCCCGTCCCCTGGGACTACAGCGAGATCGTCAGGCGCTATCTCCGCCCGTCGAGCCGTGTGCTCGACGTCGCCACCGGCGGCGGAGAAGTCTTCCTCGCCCTCGCACCACATGTCGGCTTCGGCATCGGCACGGATAGCTCGGCCACGATGATCCAGACCGCACAGGAGAATACGCCTCCCTCGCTCGCCGACAAGGTGTCGTTTGTCGAGATGCGGGCGCAAGAGCTAACCTTGCCTCCCGCGTCGTTTGACGCGGTGCTTGACCGGCATGGGCCGGTGTTTGTCGATCAGATCGTCCCCCTGCTGCGCCCACAGGGCTACGTCATCACACAGCAGGTCGCGGGCAGAAACCTCCAGAGCGTCTACTCCGTCTTTGGCTGGGGATCAAACGGCGCGTACTGGCAGCGCTACTGGCAGGAGAACGGGCTGCTGGCACAGGACGTGGCCTCCTTGCGCGAACGCTTCATACTGGCGGGCTGCTCTCTGATTGCCCACGGCGAGTATGACGTGCCCTTCTACTTCCGCGACGTTGCCTCACTCCTGTTCTACTTGAAGGCCATCCCTCTGCCCGAGGATTTCGACATCGAGCGCCACTGGGAGCCTGTTTCGCGCCTGATCGCCGAGTACAGCACTCCCAGAGGCATCGGGTCGAACGAGCACCGCCAGCTCCTCATCGTGCAGAAGCCTGAATGACTGACGGCACATTGCCTAGCAGCGGTTGGCACCGGACATGAGTGATATCCTTGGTTCCTTTGTCGATGAACTGAAGAATAGGGAGGATGTGCTGGGCGTTATTCTGTTTGGCTCCTGGGCCAGAGGCACCAATAGAGATGACAGTGATTTCGACGTGCTAGTCATTCAGCGAGAAGGATTCTTGCGAACCGAAAAGTTCAGATAGCATCACGCATTATATCTTTGGTCTTTGAGGAGTAGAGTTTGCAGATGCAGGGCTATGGCTTCTCGAATGTTCGCCGTGGCCTCTTCCTCGGTAGCACCCTGGCTATAGCAACCGGGCAGATCTGGCACCTCGGCCAGAAAGAGCCCTGAATCTGCATCGCGTGTCACCAGTATGTCGTAACCTGCCATCATAGCTTCAGGTCACACCACGATCGGCGCACCAACCGTAGACAGGGCCTCGTCGATAACGTCCAGGGCGCGGCCAAGCTCGTCCTGGCCGATGACCAGCGGCGGCTGGATGCGCAACACGTTGCCATCCTGCCCGCCGAC
>Ga0209062_1006747_pt1 | contig 10300 bp, 14 predicted proteins | sample Coa_R2_2_FD_187158 | JGI IMG/M metagenome (GOLD analysis project Ga0209062, IMG submission 187158) | Surface soil microbial communities from Centralia Pennsylvania, which are recovering from an underground coalmine fire - Coalmine... | ecosystem: Environmental > Terrestrial > Soil > Unclassified...
CCAATCCCACTATGCGATCATTGCCGAAAGCCCGGTGAAAACGAGCTCAATGCGCCACGGGTGAGTCCCGCCACAAACTCGAACACCAGGAACATTGCCAGAAATTTCCAGGCATCCCTGGCACGCCACTCCGTTTCCGACACCACAGCCGCAAAGGGTGGCGGATTAAGGGCGTGTAGACTATGCCTCACATTGTTTCTAGCGCGGCAGTGGTTTATTGTGGATAGCGTAGAAACCGTCCGCCCATGCCGCGAGCCAAAAATTCTTTGTGAAAAAGCGAATTCTCTTCGTAGATGACGAACCCATGATTCTGGACGGTTTGAAACGGATGCTCCGGCCCTTGCGCGAGGAATGGGAAATGTCTTTTGTCTCAAGCGGAATCGAAGCGCTGAAATTGATGGGCGAGACACCGTTCGATGTCGTGGTCTCGGACATGCGCATGCCGCAGATGAATGGCGCTGAACTGCTAGCGGAAGTCTTAAAGCGTCACCCCCAGACCGTGCGGCTGATTTTGTCCGGGCACGCCGACCAGGACCTTGTTCTGAAATGCGTCGGCTCGACGCACCAGTACCTGGCCAAGCCCTGTCGGCCCGACGACCTTAAAGCTGCGATTGAGCGGGCCAGCGACCTGAATCAATCACTCAAGGATAAAGGGTTGCGGCAACTCATCTCGTGCATGCAACGGGTGCCCAGCATGCCGACACTCTACCTTCAGATCGTGGAAAAGCTCCACGACCCTGAGATCGGCCTGGATGTGATCGGCGACATCATCGCCAAGGACCTTGGGATGACGGCGAAGATCCTTAAACTGGTCAACTCGTCGTTTTTCGGCCTGGCCCGGCAAATATCGAATCCGGCCGAGGCGGTTTCGCAAGTTGGGGCTGAAATGATCAAATCCCTGGTGCTGTCGGTGCATGCCTTTTCCCAGTTTGAAACAACTTCTGTCGGCGGATTCTCGATCGCGGCGCTTTGGCAACACAGCCAAAACACGGCTCGATTGGCACAAGCAATCGCCCGCATGGAGGATTCCGAACAGAAGCTCGTGGACGAAGCTTTCGTTGGGGGCCTGCTGCACGACGTTGGCAAGCTCGTGCTCGCGTCGAACTTTCCCGCCGATTACGCCCGAATCGTTAAAACAGGCCGGGAGGGAACCGTGCCGCTCATCACCGCCGAAGAGAACACCTTCGGAGCAAATCACGCGGAGGTCGGAGGATACCTGCTGGGGCTTTGGGGCCTGCCCGTGCCGGTCGTCGAGGCGATTGCCTTTCACCATAATCCTATGGAATGCAAGAACACGAGCTTCAGCCCACTCACGGCTGTGCATGCGGCAAACGCCCTGGTGAATTTCGAGAGTCCAGCGGACAAGGTGTTCTCGTCTGAAAAACTGGATGCCGGCTATCTAAAGCTGCTGGGATTGGATGACCGTTTGCAAGCCTGGCGGTCTTCGAGCAGTTCAAGCGACGACAATTAACGGCAGGCTCAATCGGCCGCAGGACCGCGCGGAATTGCGATGCTAGCTCAAAGCAGACTTGCGATTCGTGCTCTTCATTAAAGCAGGCGTGGATCAAAATCCAAAGTCTGTAGGTTTTTCGATCTTGATCTTCGCGAAATCAGCATGCCTCGGATTCAATAGATAGTTCAGTTCATCGTCGATAATTACGCTCGGCACCGCCAAAACTGCAGAGCGACCGGCTTTTATCCAGGCGTCACCAACTTGCTGAAGCAAAGGAGGAGGAGGTTCCTGTCGCCAATTTTTGGGCAGCGAGCCAATCGGAAATGTTTCCATCAGGCTTTCGTCAAATTCAAAGGCCAAGCATTGGTAACGCTTGATTTTTCTGGTGGTATCGATGTGAACACGGACCTCCAGTGCGGCAAGCGACTTGTGCTGGCTCGCATATACCATCGCCACCCCTACTGAGTTCCATCGACCCCCGTAAAGTCTTGCACCTTCGCCATCAAAAGCTGTGGCGACTTTATCCTCCGGCACGATCCGCCACCCCTTGAGCGTCACGAATACACGCCGTATTCAATCCGGCCCAATAGGTTTTCAACTTCACGAGCGCCAACTTCGGTCTTGGCATAATCGAGCGGCACTGCCCCTCCCAAACCAAATTGTCGCGAGTTAAGCCACTGCCTTGCGTCCTCCTCGTTTCCGAAAACTTTGATAGCCTTTCCCAGTAACCGAGCAAAACGCACCACGCGGTCGGACTCAGCGGTGCCCAACTTTTCACCTGAGCCCTTGCGCCGATGGAACGTGGCTTTGGAAATGCCCAACATTGGGGCGAGCCTTTCGACGGGCACATCGAGACTGGCCTGCAAATCTATTAAGTATCGCACCGGCAGTCCGTTCTCCAGCACTTGAATGAGGTTTGCGGGATCCATGTTGCTGTGTATTATCGATTTCAGCGGCCCGTGCGCATGAAGACCGACCGCCCCGCCGCCTATTATTTTGGCGTGGTGTCCGCCTGCTGATTGTTTGTGGATCACTGCAGCACCGGAAGTTTTCTTCACCCGTCGCTTTGCTAGCGTATCGCTCATGTGATACTTAGAATAGTCTCATATGCGACTGCTGTCAACTCGAATCTAGAGGAGGGACGACAGAATGTCGCCTTGAAGAGAGAGCATGAACGAAGTTTTGTTCGGAGTGTGGATTGCGCACCCCAAGCGAATTGCACGTCCGGTCAGCCGCCCCTCAATCGATGCTCAGCGACCTTTCGTCGTCGAGAAATCTTTTCAACTTATCATCGCTCATTTCTGGGTCCAGATGTTGCCAGGCTGCGGCCAGCTTTTCAAAGCCAGCGAACAAGCTCTTATCGTCGCCATGAATCATCCGTTCACGGTCCACGTAAGGCTTCGACGCCCTCCACCAGTGATTGACGTAAAAGCTGAAAGTTGATTCAGCAAGTTCGGTGGTCAAGAGCCCCAGATCTTTGATCGCTGCCACGTCCTCGAACAGGTCGAGCAAGTCCTCGGCAATTTCTCCGTGAATGGAGGGCGTGTAGTTTGAGAGCTGGTGCGCTAGTTTTGAACGACAGTTCTTCATCTCCTTCGTGAAGAGCAACATCCTAGAAACGGTCGATCATAATGAAGCCACCGTCGAGATCAGAAACTATCTGATAAAAGGCAAGACCAAGTATCGGTTCCCCTATCGTGACGAAAGGAATCAGGGTCGCTTTGGCTGCTGCCGAACATTGGAGGCTCGAGGTGCTGGGAAGGCGCATCTGAGGGTCGCTGGAATGGCCACTCGGGGCAAACACGGCAGGCTGCAGAGCCGCTCTCCCGTCCCTCGATTGAAACATTTTCAAAGATTTTCCGAGAAATATGCGACCTCTTCTTGGTACGAAGAAAAGCAAATTTGGCCGGGAAGAATTGTGCTATGCGTCATACCGGGACGCTCTTAATCGCATCGTCCGAAGTCACACGATTACGGTCGTGCCAGCCGCGCCACAATACCCACGCACACGCGAGAAAGATCCCGATCCATCCGGCGAGCCTCACCGCAGAGGCGATTTGGGTGTCGTGCTGTAACAGACCCCAACGCGCAAAGATCGTGTTCCAATCATGGTCGCCGCCGCCCACCAAAGGCAACTCCAACCGCCGAGCATCCGCCATATAGCGGGCGATATTGAACCAATTCTCGAAGAACCAAATGATGGCAGCCGCCAAGCCGAGGCTCTGGCCCTTGCGCCAGCAACTCACCGCCAGAACGAACGGAAATACGAGTTGCCCGACCGTGCCGCCATAGGGTTCCAGCCGCGTACTGAATACGCCCACAATTGGATGGCCCGCCTCGTGAAACAGCAGGTTCGCATGGTCCAGTACGAAGATAAACCCAGGCTCTGAACGCAACAACAGGATCATGAACAGCCCTAGCCCGAAGGCAAAACAAGCCAATTTCTTCGGGGTCACTGGTTCCCAATCACGCTCGAACATGGAGCCTCAAACAGCAAGAAAGCGGCCAAATTGCTGAAGGTTGGTGCGAGCGGCAGGTTTAATGTCGATCCCAAAAAATCCGCCTCCTTACGTCGGCGGCTACGCAACTGCAGACAAGGTCACGATTTTGGCCATGGTTCTATTTTATGCCTGCCCCGTTCTCCGCAATGACTTGGACTAAAAGCCGAGCTTTTTGACACCGTAATAAGTGGATTGGGGTTAATTCCATGAAGCAACCGCTCCCGGCAGCATGGGGTCCGGCTCAAAAAATCCGCGGAGAAAATCGTGCAACGGTGGAATGATCAGAATCAGGCAAAGGACGACAAAGAATCACACTGGAATCCGGGGGTTCCGATGTGAAAAGGCCGGAGCGGGTGATGGGAATTGAAGCCACGTGGTACCTTTGCTGATGTTTTTGCTGACAGTTCCGGTAACGCATGCGAAATGCCGAAAGGCGTTGCCTCAGTTAAGACGTTAAGACTGGCCTCATTCTGCTCCGTGTGTTACGGAGGATTCCGTGGTGAACCAACTTGATTCCAACCTCTGGGAGCTGGAGCGGCCTTTAAATGCACCCGGTTGCGCGTCGGCCATCGCATGACGGTGGTTCGGTTGGCTTCCGGCGAACTCTGGATACATTCCCCGGTTGCCTTCGAGCCATCGATAGCTGATAGCCTTTCGCATGGTTGAGGCGGACTATTACGAAGGCGAGGAGTGAGTCAGCTCACAAGCATGGTGGTGGTTCCCAAACGATCTGCGCATCGAGAGAAAGGTCGTGAGGGTGGACCATTGCGAGTGTGGAAAACCGTGAGGCGTTACCGTGTCGTCGCCACGCCAACCACGATCATCATTGATCCAAAAGGGAACGTCCTGGAACGGGTGGAGGTGGGAATAGGCAAGATGGACTTCCTGACGCGCAGGTTGTCGACGAAGGATTGAAGGATTGCCTCTCGGCTCAGCCTCACCCTGAATCACGTTCCGCAGGCCCTTTCAAACAGGGCGCCGGTTCCATTCCAAGTATTTCTCGCACTTTGCAAACGTTCCTGAGCCACGCTGAGGTACGTTTTGTCAATTTCAGACCCGATAAATCTGGCCACACCAGCTTCCACTGCCGCAATAGCAGAGCTACCAATTCCGAGAAAGGGATCCATGACAACAAGGTCCTCACGCCATCCGTGCAAGCGAATGCACATATCCGGCAGCTCCTTGGGAAACGTAGCGGGGTGAGGCCTCACTGACACCACCGCAACCCTCCCGTTCAGCGGTGTGGAGCGAAGGCCCGAAGCTCTGGTGTTGTGTCCCGCTGCGGAATCGGCGCCAGATTACAGGTGTTTTTTGGGCGCGGAAATCTACCGCTCGCCGGACTCTCCATCTCTTGCTCTCGCCCCTACCCTGGCAACCTTGGGCGAGGTTGAATCGGTTTGAATTTGTTGTAGGAAAGTGTTGTAGGATTGAGCGCCAGTAACACTAAACGTGCACAAGATGCCTGTTTTACCGATGGTTTTGGAGATTGGAGCGGGTGATGGGAATCGAACCCACGTGGCCAGCTTGGAAGGCTGGAGCTCTACCATTGAGCTACACCCGCAACGGTTCAAAGTCTAATGGGTGAAACGGGCTTGTCAATTGTGCCTCGGAGGCCGGGTAACCGGGTAGCCGGCAGCCTGCGGGACAGCTTGCACCTGCCGACCTCACGGGGGGGCAAACCGGGCGGAAGCAAGCGTCGAATCCGGCTCGTTACTTCGGCGGGTGCGCGGGCCTGGGAGGTGGATCGTGGCGCTCTGGCCTCTTGTTTTCCCGGTCACAAAGCTTTGACATGCGCGATTTTTGATCCAGATTGGTCATAGGGTTAGCCGAAAACCCGACAGCTCCATGGCGGCCAGTAAGAAGTTCTTGAAAGGGCAGTTGCTGCTGGATAGCGGGCAATTGCGCGGCTCCTTTTTCCAAAGGACGGTTGTGCTGATTTGCGAGCACGATCCTGAAGGGGCTTTTGGCCTGGTCCTCAACCGCTCGGCCGGCACCAACGCCGGAGACATGATCGTAGCGGACCTTCCCGAGAAACTGCGCGCTTCCCCGTTGTTCCTCGGCGGCCCGGTCCAGCCCTCAGCCCTCAGTTATCTGCTCAACGACGCGTTTATCCCCGATGCGAACGTGATGCCAAATCTCAGCCTCGGCCATTCGCTCGACGCTTTGATCGAAGTTGGCGAATCGTTCTCGTCCACGCAGCGGGTTAAGATGTTCGCCGGGTACGCCGGGTGGAGCCCTGGGCAACTTGAAGACGAAATCAAACGGGACGCCTGGCTGACGCATCCAGCATCGCTGGACCTCGTTTTTGACACACGCCCGGAATTGCTCTGGCAAAAGATTTTGAAGCAGAAAGGCTGGCAGTACCGGCTCCTGGCTCAAATGCCGGAGGACTTGTCGCTGAACTGATCCGCGCCCTGAGTCGCAACCGCGCGGCTCGGGTTCGGTCAGCAGATTTGCTGCTTTCGCAACTCCCTGATTCGGTCGCGCAGGAGGGCAGCGCGCTCAAATTCCTGCTTTTCTATTGCCCTGCGCAACTGACCTTCCAATTGCTCAAGTTCGGATAAAGGCCGATTCTTCTCAATTTGAGAAGCAAGCTCCTGGAGGGCGTGGATGGAACGGTTCCGTTCGAATTGGAAGGTTTCGTCTTCGTAGTCATCGAGTTGCTCGATTTGTCTGACGCCCTCGTTCGCTATGCGCAATGCGGCGTCATAGGCTTGTTTCTCCAATTCGAGCATTGCGGCCGCGCTGGTGTTGACCCGGATAATGTAAGGTCGCCACTTCTCGAGAAACTGCTGGTCTTCGTGTCTCCTGGCGTGGTCGTGGACCAGGTCAAACACTCTCAGGTTGCGCGCGGTATCGCGCACGGTTCTGGCCCAGTCTTTCAGCTGAAAGAGCCGCACGTAACGGAAATAGTAAAGCGTGCCTTCGCTAAACAACTCGTTGCACTCACGCCGGCCAAGTTTGAATTCGCCTTCGCCGCCCTGGGCTTCGGCTTCGGCGAGCTGCTTCAGGTAATATTCCAGCACCGATTCAAGGCCGTAGGGCCGTTCCCCGTCGGGGCGCCCGTCCAGTTCGTACTGTTCAATCCCAACGGGTGTGCGGACCTGGAGGATTTCCCGTCCGTCATCCCCTTTGGCCAGTCGCGCGTCATTATCGGGGTCGTACGGCCAATTTTTTAAAATCCTTCGAATGTCAACCGACTCTTTCATCGACTCAACACAATATGGGCTCTTTTGGCTTCCCATTCAATCCGCATGTCTTGAGCTCGTCAATGCCAGGTGACCGCAATTCAAGCTTTGTCAATGTGGTCCCTTGGCAATAGCTTGGGCTCGTGGCAGCCATTCCAATCCACGATTTGATCCCTGTGCTTCAGGTGGCCATTGGACCTGTAATCCTGATTTCCGGAGTCGGGTTGCTCCTGCTGACGCTGACCAACCGGTTTGGGCGGGCGGTGGACCGATCTCGGGCGTTGGGGCGGGAAGTGAGGGAGGTGGACCAGACCCAACGCCAGCGCCTGGCCGGGCAGGTGGAAATCCTGTATCGGCGCGCTCGCGTGATCCGGTTTTCAATCATCATGGCGGCGATGTGCCTGCTCTTGGCCGCTTTCTTAATTATCATTCTGTTTGTGGCCGTGTTAACGCGCATCGAGGCGGGGCTCTGCATCGTCCTGCTTTTTATCTGCTGCCTTTTGTCTCTCATCGCCTCGTTGATCGCATTCATCAGGGATATCCAGCTGTCGTTGCATGCGCTGAAGCTTGAGTTGAAAGGTGAAGGCTAAGGGCGCAGGGCGGGGACGGTCCTCCGTGAGGTCCGTTTCGGCTTTGGTTCGCTTGGGCTGCGCGATTATAATGGTTTCATGGCATTGACGAAACATTGCTGGAAGTGCGGAACCGAGTACCGCCTTCCTGGCGGGCCCGGGCGGTCCGAAACGTGTCATACCTGCGGTTCCGATCTGAGGGTCTGCCTCAACTGCGTCAGCTACGATTCTCGAGTGGCTCAGCAGTGTCGGGATCGCAGAGCCGACCCTGTTGCCGAAAAGCACCTCGCCAATTATTGCGAATACTTCGACATGGTCCGCCGCGAGTTTGTCCCGCCTGCCGAAGATCGCGCCCGCGAGAACAAGGCACGCGAGGATTTGAAGAAGCTCTTCGGCGACTAAGCTGAGGGCCCACTTTAGGCCGGTTCCTGCAGGATATTCATTCCTGCTGCCGCGCGTTTCCTTTCACGCGGCGACCCTTTGTTTTCTCCAATACGGCTCCCGGTTGTAATGAGCATAGAGCTTCTCTTCAAAAGAGCGCGTTAACTCGAGGGCCGGGTTGTACTCGGGCGCATGCCGGATTGCGGCCCGGTCGAGATCGACATAGACGCTCGACTCCGACCAACTGACCCAGGCGAGCCACTGGGGCGAAAGCAGGAAGTGCTTGCCCGGCCACCAACTGTGTGTGTCACAAACGAAGTACCGTAAAGCCCAGGTTTGATCCTCAAAAAGGCAATACTCGACGTGTCCGAAAAGCTGATCCAGCGCTTGTATCTGGTAACCGGCGAAACCGGTGATATCGGCAACACTCCGCAGGTGCAGTTCCTTGGGCGGGGTTTGTTCTTGCGGGCGCGGTGGTAACTGCAGCTGCGCAGGCAGAAAGCCCCAGGGAGCCTCGACCGGCCCCCACAACAGCGGACCGGGCCAATAGTTTGGCCAGCCGTAATATTGGAAATATTGCTGCTCGTAATGCCGCGACACAGGTTGGTGCTCTTCGATCGAAGGGCTGTCTTTAATCTGCTTTTTTGTGAGATTGAATCCAACCGTTTCGCCCTGCTCGCCAGGCAAATTCGAAACCGCGAAGGGCGACAGCAGCACGCGCCTGCCCGGGAGCCAATTTCCGGTATCAGCGACGAGGTAACGAATTGTCCAGGATTGGTCATCAAACAGGAAATCCTTCAAATGGCCGACGTCGCCATCGACGGCCGAGAGCCTGCACCCGTTGAGATCCTTGGTTTTCCTGAGCATAGGTCAATTCTCCCTATCAAACCTAAGCCTGAATACTGCCCGCCGCAAGTTGCCGCAGGATTGTAACAGGGCCGTTACCTTCCCGTCGTTGTGCGGCATCTTGTAGCGGCGTAGGGTGGCGTTGAGGCATGAGGATTTCGTCACACAAAGCCTTAAAACCGCTAAGGGAGGTGGGGGCTGCCCGGGCCGGGACGCCCTGCCGGTCACGGTTCAGTGACCTTCCTCGACGCAGTGCGGTTATGGTTCATTGTGACCTCGGGGTGGCTGATGCCATTTACATCCGTGGCGACGGCGGCTCGCTTCGGCAGGACGCAGGCCAGCGCCTCGCGCGCATCCAGGAGGGGCTTTGGGTGTGGTTAACGCGTGCGGTTGCGCAGCGTTTTGAATTCCAGTTGCTCCTGAACGATGAGGTGGTTGAACGTTCGCAGGCCCACTTGCTTGAGTACGGCCGTACAATCCATATTTGCCCCGATTTCGAGTGGCCGGACATCCCGAAAGTGGCTTCGACGCAATGCTTTTCCTGCGTTCCGCGGTCTACCCGGTAGGGAGCAGTTTTTGGATCCCTTGAGCCAGCTTCTCATAGTCCACCAGTGAATTGTAGAGTTGGGCTGAAATCCGAAAGTACCTTTTTTGGGGGGCCCCGATCCGCACAAACGGGACTTCGATGCCGAACTCGTCATGCAGCCTGGATTGCTCGGGGTCTATCTTTTCAGTTTTGGGTGTGCCCTGCAGCGGGTCCGGCAACGGCAGCGTCGCGATCGATGGGTTTGTAGCGAGTGGCAAATCGACCACGGCGCACGCTCTTGCCAAACGTCTGAATTATCTTTATCTCGACACCGGCGCGATGTACCGCGCCGTCGCCTATTTGGCGTTGCGCAACGGCGTATCGGTCGATCAAGAAGAAGCGCTGGTCGGCCTCCTGCGCGGGCACCATCTGGACGTCGTTACGGACGAGAGCACGGCGCTGGGTTACGCGGTTTGCATCGACGGCAAGGACGTCACGCAGCGCTTATTCGATCCGGACGTGACGGCGTCGGTCAGCGTCGTCGCGTCGCAGCCCCGCATTCGCTCCGCTCTCGTCGAGCGACAGCGCGAGATCGCGCAAGAGGGTCCGGTCGTGATGGCCGGACGCGACATCGGCACGGTCGTGCTGCCGCATGCGCGGCACAAGTTCTTTCTGACCGCATCGCTCGACGAGCGCGCACGGCGGCGGCAATCCGAGCTGGCAGAGCGCGGCGTCGACGTTTCGCTCGGCGACGTCCGCAGTCAAATCGAAGAGCGGGATCGTCTCGACGAAACGCGAGCGACGTCGCCGCTGCGGCGGGCGGATGATGCCGTCCT
>Ga0209062_1006753_pt1 | contig 10298 bp, 8 predicted proteins | sample Coa_R2_2_FD_187158 | JGI IMG/M metagenome (GOLD analysis project Ga0209062, IMG submission 187158) | Surface soil microbial communities from Centralia Pennsylvania, which are recovering from an underground coalmine fire - Coalmine... | ecosystem: Environmental > Terrestrial > Soil > Unclassified ...
GTAGTGCCCCTTTCAAGCAATGATATTCCAAAGACGCTCCGCAGGTTTCTGCCCAAATCGGGGGAACAGGCTCCGCAACCGACGGAGGACGCAGACAGTTCTCCAGCCGGGCCCGGGCAGCAGTTGATCATCGGCCAGCTTGACTCGTTGCTCGTTGTGAGCACGACCCTTGGCGCGGCCGAGAAGATCGCAACCCGCGTCGCCGGCGGATCCAGTCCCGTCCTGGGCGAACTGGCCGATTTCCAGGCCAACCAGGCTGCGCTGTTTCGCGAAGCCCCATTATATGCATGGGTTAACATCAAGGCATTCGTTGATCAGTCCCTGCGGAGGCTCTCCCAAAAAAAGCAGGATCCCGACGCCGCTCAGAACCCATTCGATATCAAGCCCGAAAAAATTCTGAACGCAATTGGGGTAACCGGTCTGAAAACCCTCGCGTTCACTTTCCAACAAGCTAGCGAAGGTGAAACCTTCCAGCTGTTCATCGGCGCGCCGGAGTCCGCAAGGCAGGGCTTGGTGAAGATGCTGGCAGGCGAACCGCGTGAGTCGCGTCCTCCGCCCTTCGTTCCGGCTGACGTCGTGAAGTTTCAGCGCTGGAGGATCGACGGCCAGAAAACCTGGGAAACCATTCAAAAGATGGTGAATGACATCTCGCCCCAATGGCTAAATGGAATTAATTTCATCATCGAAACGGCCAACACAGCCGCGCGCCAAAAGGATCCCGGGTTCGACTTCAAGAAGAACGTCATTGGAAATATCGGCGACGACATGGTGACCTACGAAAAGGCTCCGCGCGGCAAATCCCCGGCTGAATTGAGGTCTCCACCTTCCATTTTCCTATTAGGTTCGCCGAACGCTGAAGTTCTTGCGCTTTCATTGAGAAGTGTGCTGGTGTATGCGGGCCAGCAACCCGGCAATGCGCCTGAGGAACGCGAGTTTTTAGGCCGTAAAATTTATTCAGTGTCATTGAGAAACCTGATGGGTCCGCTGGGCGCCGGCGCCAGCCCCGGGGTTCCGCAAGTCGTGAGTTACGCCGCGAGTGGCGGGTACGTGGCCTTTTCGACCGATGCCTCGATGCTCGAAGAGTACCTGCGCTCGAGCGATGGGCAGCGCAAGGCCTTGCGTGAAGCCCCCGGCCTTATGGATGCAGCCCAGAGGGTGATCGGGCCGGGTTCCAGCATGTTTGGTTACGAGAACACCGTTGAGACGGCCCGCGCGCGAGTTGAAGAGCTGCGAACAAACCCGGCGCCTGCCGCTCCGGGGGGAATGGGCGCCGCAAACCTGGTCCCCGGATCGCTCAATCCGATGCCAGCCGTCCAGGGCGTCAAAGACCTGATGGATTTTTCCTTGCTGCCAGGCTTCGACTCGATTTCAAAATATTTCCACTTCAGCGTGTATGGCGGCAGCGCCAATGTGGAGGGACTCTCACTCAAGGCGTTTTACCCCACGCCACCGGGTCTCAAACCGCAATAGTCGAATCCGATGTTAGTTCATTTGCTCAAATCCAAAATCCACCGCGCGAGCGTCACCGGCGCCAATCTCGAGTACGAGGGCAGCATGAGCATCGATCGCGACCTCATGGACAAGGTAGCCCTGTTGCCGTACGAACGCATTCTGTGCAGCAACATGTCCAACGGGGCGCGGTTCGAGACCTACGCCATCCCCGGCGAACGCGGTTCAGGCCAGATTGTCCTCAACGGCGCGGCCGCCCACTTGGGAAAACCGGGGGATAGGCTTACCATCATGAGCTTCACCGAAGCTGAGGCGGCCGAAGCCAAATTCTGGAAGCCGCACGTCATCGTCCTTGGCGATAAGAATGCCATCGTCAACGAACGCGGAATCTAAGACGGGAACTGGGAAAACGCTTGATTTAGTCCAGCGCTCAAACAACATCAACCCGGATGGAGACACAGGTGCTTTTCATTGATGACGACGCGGGTTGGCGCGAGATTGCAGCAGGGGCTCTTCAGGATGCAGGGTACGCCGTTGTAACGGCGGAAAACGCAACTGAAGCGATGCAAAAAGCGGAAGACCTGCGCCTGGGCTTGATCATTTTGGATCTGAACCTGGCCGGTGAGAGCGGGCTCACTTTCATGAAGTATCTCCGGCACAATCACCCCGACGTGCCGATTCTCCTTTTTACCGGCATGGAGCACGACGACACCACGGTGCGCGCCATGCTCGATCAGGGGGCGGATCAGTACCTGCGCAAAGGAAGCACCGAGGAACTGATCGTCACGGTGGGAACCTACTTCCGGCAGTTGGGGTAAAGGCCATCTTGTCCAGCGCCCGGAACGGCAAACGTTTCGCTGGCCCGGGCCCGATCCGCTATTCCTGCGGATAAAGCAATATCCGGTCGTGCACTAGAACTGCGAGGTCGTTCTTATGATGTCCAGTGAGATCGGCAACCACGGCTTCACGCGGCTCTGGAAGATCGCTTCGACGTCCGCGGAAGGTTCTTTCTTCAAATACCTGCCATCGGTTTGCTGGAACCAGCTTGTGATGGGCATCGAAAATCACCAGGTCGAGATAATTCCTTGCCGTCTCAAGAAACACCAGGTCCTTGCGGCCGTCGTTATTTAGATCGCCTGACACGACATCGTTCAGGTGGCCATCTCGAATCGGCGTTTCGTACCCATCCAACTCTTTCAACTCCCACGCCGAGCCGTTCAGCGGCAGCCAGGCGCTGGCATTCAGCCCCAGAAACGCCACTGCGTTGGCATTGGCGCCGCCGAGAACAATCGGTTGAAGACCGACAAACTCCGATACGGGCAAAGGGATGTTCCTGATTACCTGAAAAACACCCGAGCTGTCGCGCTCGCAAAGCGTCAGAGCCTTTTGCTCGGCGTCCAGCAGGAAGAGCGAAGGCACCGAATTCGAACAGTTGCCCACCGCCGCCGCGGCCACCAGGCGCGAATTGCTCGAAGCGCCGTTAATCTGCTCTTTCACCTCGAACCGCCAGGCGCCTTCATCTGCGGCCGCCCCGTCCCGCTTGAGAATTACGGCTCGCAAGAAATTTCGCTGCGTCAGGAGCAACTCCGACTTGCCGTCGCCGTCAATGTCAGCCGCGCCAAGCCAGGATTGTTGAACTTCACCTCCAGGGGGTGCGACGTCGATTTCTTCGAAATCCTTTCCGGAGACCTGCCGAAGTATTTTAACCTTTTCGTAAGGAGTCAGCACAACCAGGTCGTTCAAGCCGTCCTGGTCCGCATCGTGAAAGAACAAAGTGGCCGGGTTCGAGCTGAATGACTCGCTGAGCTTTTGGCTTTTGAACTTTCCATCCGCGGTTTTGGTGACGAGCGAGCGTTTCCCGTCCTTGTCGACGATCACTGCAAGGACTGGGCGCGAATCGCTGGTGAGCTTGCCCACCGCAAGAACCAATGGAGCGCCTTCCAGCGGAATCAGAGTCGGAAATGCAATGTGTTGGTTTGCATCGAACCGGGTGACGCCTACCTGTTTCTCGTCCGAACTGAGCAGAAAAATTTCAGGCTTCCCGTCACCGTCCCAGTCCGCGACCGCCAGATCGGTCACTCCGGCGAGGGTTGGGAACTTTTTCGGTGACTCCAGCGTTCCGTTTTTGCCCTGAAGATAGAGCGAAAGCTGCCCGCTCTCGGGCTCAGCAACCAGCAGGTCCGGCAGACCATCGCCGTTCACGTCGGCCCAAAGTTGTCCTCGGCGCGCTTTGCTGGTCTTTCCCAACGGGAGCAGCTGAAACTGGCCCAGCTGAAAGCAGCCGCTGAGGGAATCGCCTTGCTTTTGCACAAACTCCGAAACGGCGGCGCGCCCGGAGTTCAGGGCAATTGTGATGATCTGGGTTTTGGCATTCGGTTCGAGGTTATCAGCCCAGTACGATCGAATCGGCGCCGTAGAGAAGTAAAGTTCAGGTCCGAGCTGGCCATTCTGTTGTTGCATCCGGAATCGAAACGGGTTGCGGTCTTCCCAGTTCACCAGCAACAAATCGTTTCGGCCGTCGCCGTCCACATCGACGACCTGGACGGATTTGGCCGGTGTTGAAAGCGGAATCTTGACCGGTTCGCCCAAGGAATGGTCGGGTTTTTGAGGCAGGAAATAGACGTAGTTCTCAGCCAGCAGCACAATGTCCGTCAGGCCATCGCCGTTAAGATCGCCGGTTGCCAGCGCATTGGGGGAGAGTTGCCCGTCGTCAATGGGCCAGGTTTTAGGAGCGCTCCACCCGTTCGTGCCCTGGTTATACAAAACAACGAGTTCTTTCGGCTCGCCGTAATAAGCGATGTCCGGCCTGCCGTCGCCGTTCAAATCCGCGACGATCATGCATGCGATGCGCTTCTCCGACGCAATCGATTCGATGCGGAACCGGGCGTCGGGCGGCAACTCGTTGAGCTCCCGTTTGGAGGGCGCAATGGCACGGGCGGTCGAGTTGGTTTTTCCCGTTTGGTTGTACAGCAGGTTGATTTTGGAACGCGCGTTGTTCACCACAATCAGGTCATTGAGGCCGTCGCCGTCCAGGTCCGCGACTCTCAACTGGCTCAGTTGGTTGTCGATCGGGAAGATCTCCGGACCGGTGAACCCGAAGCGGTTCAAATTAGTGGTGTCGCACAGGCCTTGCGATGTATGGAGCGCGGCGCAAATAAGCGCCAGGGAAGTTAACAAGCGCGCTGGGTCGCCAGCGAAAAGCGTAATTTTCAATCGTGTCATGACAATGCCAGCATGAAAAAACCTTGGAAAGCTTATTCAATCGGCTGTTCGATTACTCGCCGATGCAATGGGCGCTGATGATCCGGTGGTGAGGAGCGCGCCGGTGTTCCCAAAGATAAATCCCTTGCCACGTGCCCAGAGCCAGTTCCCCTCCCGAAACAGGAATCGAAAGGTTTACTGCCGTTAACGCGGTTCTCACATGGGCAGGCATGTCATCTTCGCCTTCGGCGGTATGGACAAACAGGGGGTCTCCGTCCGGAACCAATCGTTTGAAGAAGCTTTCCAGGTCGCGGCGCACGTCGGGGTCGGCGTTTTCCTGGATCAGCAGCGAGGCCGATGTGTGCCGCACATGCAGGGTAACCAGTCCGGTTTGCAATTTGTTCTGGCGGACCCAGCCCTGGACCTGATCCGTGAATTCATAAAGAGCGCGACCTCGGGTCGAGAGTCGGAATTCGTGTGAGGCCTGGCGCAGCAAGTGAAATGGACGGCGGCGATTACTGCCGTGTCTCGAAACGCTTCTCCAGCTCAGGATTTCGCGGGTGACCGGAGGCAATGGCTTTCTGATAGTGCCAGCGCGCCAATTCCATTGCGGGAGGTTTTTCGGTCGCGTAGACCACGGCCAAATTATAATGCGCCCCTGCGTAGCCCGGCTGCAGTTGCACCGCCTTGCGCAGTGCGGTTTCGGCCGGCACGCGCATCCCCTTTTCGCTGAGCGCAAGGCCCAAATAGTTCTGCACCTCGGCATTTTGAGGGTCGAGCTTTGCTGAGCGGCTCAACGCATCCAGGGCATCATCGAATTTACCCTGGCGAAATCGCAAGATACCCAGAATGTACAGGCTGTAAGCGTCCTGCGGATCTTCAGCCAGCGCTTTTTGGATATTCGAATCAGCCGCATCGAGATGCTGCTGCTCGAGCTGAATCGCCGCCAGGTTCGCAAGAGAGGGCACATTCTTAGGATCCAGCTTGAGGATTTGCACGTAAGCGGCTTCGGCCTTGTCGTATTCTTTGGCGGCAAAGCATCGCTGCGCCTCGCGCACCAGCGCAGCCGCCTCTGGTGGCGGTTCTTTTTTGGGTTTGGCGGATTGTGTCGCCATCTCGGACAGCTTCGTGTCAGGCCTTTTTAGCAATGCCAGTTCTTCCGGAGTGTATGGAACAGCGCGCGCCTCAAAAACCTCGAGCCGGGTTCGCGCCATGGCCAGCTCGTTTTCAAGCTCTAGTGTTTGGGCCTTTGCGCCTTTCGCCTTTTTCCCGGATTTCTCCTTGGTAATGGCCGCATCCAATCGCTTTTGCGGGGCATCCCGATCCTGGTCGGGTTGCGCCACACGCGCAGCATCCGCGGCGCTGCTCGCCGCACTGGTGGTTGCCGTAGCAGCGCTCAACTGCTTAAGTCGGTTCTCCAAGGCCATATTCTCTACCCGTAACGTTTCTTTATCGGACTGAAGCCTGGTTATTTCGGCCTGAAAACCGGCGACCTGTTTTCCGTTCTCCGCGGGTTTGGCCGGTGCCGAGGCTGAGGAGGCGTTCAGCTCTCCCAACTGCTTCCTGAGGATTTCATTCTCTTTTCGGGCGGCCACTAGCGCTGCGTCGTCCGAACTTAAACTTTTCACTTTAGATTCCAGGGCCTGCTTTTCCAAAGTGACTTTTGATAGGCTCGCGGTTTGGTCTGCCAGTTGGCTTTTTGCTTCCGCCAATTGACGCCGCGCCGCCTCAAGGGCGGAGGCATCCGCCGCGGGAACTGGCTTTTGCTTCTCCACGCTCACTTTGAGAAGTTCATTCTCCTTTTCGAGGGTCTTAATCCGGTCTTGTGCTTTGGCCAGTTCAGCCGGATCCACTGCTGCCGGGCGCATTGCCAGAGCTTCTTTGAGCTTGGCCTCAAGCAACTGGTTGTCGGCCTGAAGCTGGCCGAGTCGCTGCTGCATCGAATTGAGCTGAGCTTGAGATTCCGAGAGACCAGGCTGTTCAGGTTGGGAAGGCGCGGACATAGAGGGCCCAGCGGACTTCTCCGGCGTGGCCGGGCGCGGCGCAACCGAAGTCTTGGCCGACAGAGCGGCGATGTGCTCCGCCAAATAACTCAGCCGGTAATTGACAATGCGCGTGTTCCAGTCGGGGCTGCCTTTGTGCAGCCGGTCCAAAGCCGCTTGGGCGTCCAGGTACTTGGCCAATGCCTGCGAGGGCGCAGAGTTGCTGAGTGAATCGCCCTCCTGGATGAGCTTAAAAATCTGCACGTATTCATCGTCGAGATTCTGAGCCATGGCCACAATCGCGCCGAAGAATAAAGCCGCAAGCAGAGCAACAAATCTCTTCATCGTGAGCATGATGCCGATTCCTCAACCTTTTGGCAACTGTACCCTCGGTTCGGCCAGGCGGCCTGCTTGGACTTTATCTTTTCACCTGGAATTTGGCCCGGATCGGTATCTCAGCCCGATGCTGGTTCACAACAACCTTCAAGGATTGCGCGGTGGGATGAGCTGCCAATTCTACCGCAGCCGGGGTGGCCTCCAGTGAGAACTCATGGGTGATCAACCGGCGTACATCCAGCTTGCGTGAAAAAATCAATTTTCCGACCTCGTCCTGCAGTGTGAAGTCGGCCGAGTAGCTCCCGATGAGGTCCTTCTCGTCAACGCAAATCGTGGCGAGGTCGATGTTCGCCTGTTCTCCCCTGCGTGTGTGGGAAAAAAGCAGGATGCGCCCGGCTCCGCGAACAAGTGCCTGGGCCTCGTGAATAACGTCCAGTGAAGGCACAGCGATGACGGCGGCATCCAGGCCACGCCCGCGGGTCACGCAGTCGACGAGTTCTCCGAGGCTTGCCGGCTTCGCGCTCCCGGTTGCACCCGGTGAAACCTTGAAGACGTGCTTTGCTCCGAATTCAACGGCGAGTTGAAGCCTCGTCGGTAGCAAATCGGTGGCAATCACATGCATTCCGCGCAACGCCAGCAGTCGGGTAAAGATCAGGCCGATGGGCCCTTGCCCGGCGACGAGGACCGTGTCGCCTCGCAACAGGCCGAGACGATAAACGGCTTTTAAGACCGTGTTCACGGGCTCGAGCATGGCCCCTTCGATGAAAGAGTTCTTCGCCGGAATTTTAACAATGCCGGGCAAAACAAACGGCATAACACGGACATACTCGGCGTAGCCGCCCCCTGCCGGTTCGAACCCGGCGGTGATTCCCGTCTGCTTGTACACTTTGCACTGGGCGAACGCGTGATGCGCGCAGGCGTGACATTCCATGCAAGGCACGTGATGGTGAAGAGCCACCCTGTCCCCCACGCGCCATCCTCGAACCTGTGCGCCCGTTTTTACAATCGTGCCCGAGGTTTCGTGGCCAAAAACGCGCGGCGGTGGAACGGTCCCATAGTGAATTTTTTTAATATCGGTAGGACAGACGCCGCACACGGCAACTTTAACGAGCAGTTCGTTGGAGCGAATGCCCGGAACAGGAATGGTCTCCAGCCGCAAATCCTTCACACCGCGGTAAACGACCGCTCGCATCGTCTTTGGAATGTCGAACACGCGCGCAGTCTAATCAGGATCCCTCGAAAATGAACAGAATGCTTTGAACCACGGCTCCGGTTCAGCGTGGAAACTTCGATGCGTTCCGTGCCAGTCAAAACTCAGCCGTGCCGCGTGCAACGCCTGGTGTGGCAGCAAGAGCTGCGAGTGGTGCCTTGGCGTCAAGCGGTCTTCAACCAGCGCAAGGTAAGCATCCTCGTCGCCCCCGTAAATCTTATCGCCCACGATCGGATGGCCTTCATGCGCCAGGTGGATGCGAATTTGATGCTTGCGCCCGGTGTGCGGCAACACGCGGAGCAAAGAAAAATGTTTGGGCGCAGCCGCGGGTTCAGCTGCGTTTTCAAGCGAGGTTTTGCCGGCTGTTTGCGCTTCCGGCGTCACTTGTTTCGTAAACGAACGTTCCAGCCAGTATTCGGTCCTGGCATAAACGCCGTCGGGACGAACACAGTCCTTGATTGCCACCGTGCTGCGCTCGTCCTTTCCCAAAGGGGCCTCAATTACGCCGTGGTCCTTTGTTATTCCATGGACAATCGCGAGATACTCCTTGTGTACGCTGCGGCTTTCCCACTGTTTCCGCAGTTGGCGGGCAGCTTCGACATCTTTGGCAATCACTATCAGCCCGCTTGTCTCGCGGTCCAGCCTGTTAATCAACTGGGGACTCGAATTCGCGCCAAGATAGAGCCGCACACGTCCGATCAGGCTCGAATATTGGTCGGTTTTCGTCGGATGACAAACCAGGCCCGCGGGTTTGTTAATGATCAAGAGCTCAGCGTCCTCTTCCACAATCGCAAAGAGTTTGCTGCAGCCTATCGCAGGATCAGTTCCGAACATCTTCAATGAGTTTCCTGATATTACACGCTGCGCACAGTCGAGCGATCCTCGGTTTCAGTTGCGCTCGAAGGGGGATATTTCCAAATGTTAAGCTGTAAGCCGAGTAAACTCGGCACTGGGGTTGGGTAACCTCTGCCCTGTTGGCGGCTTGTCATCGTCACGGCCTGAAGCGTATGCTTCGATAAGTGAAAGGGAAGCTCTTGATGCCTCTGGCAACGATGCTGGTGTTCGCGCTGTCGCGGATACCCGGGATGTTGCCGCCGAATTTCAGCGCGGCCTACGCGGTTTTGTTTTGCGCCGGGGTTTATTTTTCGGGGCGAATGGCGTGGTGGCTGCCGCTGGGCACCATGCTGGTGACCGATATTGGGCTGGATTTGTATTATCGATTTTGCGTCGGCTGGCACGTGTTTGACAAAAGCACGGTTGAGTTCCAGCTCATCAACTACGCGGCGTACCTGGCCCTCATTTGGCTGGGCCGCAGGTTTAAACCCCAGTCTTCATTTCTTTCTTTGCTCGGCGGCGGGATCCTCGGTGCCTTGCTTTTCTATTTGCTCACCAACACGGCATCATGGCTCTTTAATCCATTCGGCAATCCGGAATACACCCGAAACCTGATTGGCTGGTTCACCGCCCTGACCAAAGGCACTGCCGGATGGCCGCAAACGTGGGAGTTTTTTCGTAACACGCTTTTGAGCGGTGGGATTTTCACCGGCCTGTTCGCGGGGGCCATGAAGATCATGACGGCGGCCGAATCGCCGCGTGAGAAAGAGCCGATCGCTGAGCCCGTTGAGCCCGCCGAACAACCCGAGCCGGGGGCGGAACAACCGGACGAGGCCAAAGCGTGAGCCGATGAAAATCGGCGTCATCTCAGACACCCACAACGTTTTTGATCCGAGGATTCCCGGGCTCTTTCACGGTGTTGAACACATCCTTCATGCCGGCGACATCGGCCTGCCCCACATCCTTCGCCAATTGGAAGCCATAGCCCCCGTGACTGCCGTTGGGGGCAATACCGACGAGGCCGCATTTCGTTACCGCCAAACCGAAATCGTCTCTCTTGCCGGCCACAAGTTCCTGATTCACCACATCGTTTCTCCGCACGCCCTTTCGGAAGAATTGCAGTCCCGCATATCAATCGAAAAACCCGACGTAGTCGTTTTCGGGCATACGCACAAAGCTTTTTGCGAGCGAATCGGTTCGATCCTCTTTTTTAATCCCGGTTCGGCGGGCAAATCACGTTTCGGTTTGCCCCGTTCAGCGGGAATCCTGCGCTGCAATGCTCAGGA
>Ga0209062_1006757_pt1 | contig 10293 bp, 10 predicted proteins | sample Coa_R2_2_FD_187158 | JGI IMG/M metagenome (GOLD analysis project Ga0209062, IMG submission 187158) | Surface soil microbial communities from Centralia Pennsylvania, which are recovering from an underground coalmine fire - Coalmine... | ecosystem: Environmental > Terrestrial > Soil > Unclassified...
GGCCTCGGCGCGCACCGCCTACGACGGCGATTGGAGCGTCGTCATCATGACTCGGAGCGGCGCGTGCGAGCCTGCGGTGCGCTACGGCGTGCAGATCGACAACGGCGCGGTGATCAACGCCGAAGGCGGTCAGGCGGCGGTGCAAGGCCGCGTGAGCCCGGGCGGGACGATCAGGGTGAACGTGCAGTCGGGCAACGCCTGGGCCGAGGGTTCGGGTCGCCTCAAGGGCAATTTCGGCGGCGGCGTCTGGCGGGGACAGGGCGCGCGCGGCAACTGCGCGGGCACGTGGACGGCACAGCGGCGCAGCTACGGCATGCAGGCAGAGGCGCCCGGCGCGCCCCTCTACAACTACGCCCCCGGCGCCGTCGCGATGCAGCCGCCGGCGCTCGCGGGCCGTGCCGCCGCCTATTGCCAGGCGCGCTTTCGGTCCTACGACCCGGCGACGGGGACCTATATGGGCTTCGACGGCCTGCGGCACCCGTGCCCGTAGCCGAGCCTGGAAGTCGTGATCAGCGCGGCATCAAGACCCAATAGTCGAGGTCGAGCAGCACGGCGGGATCGTAGTCGTCGCCGGCCTTGAAGGGAAAATCCGCGCACGGCCGGTCGCAGGTCGCAACGGTGCGCAGCCGCAGCGCGCCAACGTCGGTGCGTCCCGGCAGTTCGGCGGAGCCGAGCACTTCGGACCAAGCGAACACGGTGGTGCCGGCGAACAGCGGCGCCACGTGGCGGCCGCCGTTGATGGCGGCGATGTGGAAGGCGTTGGCCAGGCCGTTGAAGGAAAGCGCGCGCGCCAGGGAGATCACGTGGCCGCCGTAGATCAGCCGGCGTCCGAATCGGCTCTGTTTGGCGCCGAACAGATCGAAATGGATGCGCGCGGTGTTCTGATAGAGCCGCGTCGCTATCTGGTGTTCGGCCTCTTCGACGGTCACTCCGTCCACGTGGTCGATGCGTTCGCCGACCTTGTAATCGGCGAAGCGGTGGGCGCTGCCGGACAGCGTCGTGTCGTAGGCCGCCGTCGCAATCGGCGGGCAGGCCTCGCCCAGGACCTTCGGGTCGAGCGTCGTCGGCAGGCGCGGCACGTGATCGCCGGGGGTCGGCGCCCCCGGGTCGCGCTTGCGCACCATCACCCAGCGCACATATTCGAGCACCGGGACGCCGTCCTGCTTCATGCCGGTGGTGCGCACGTAGACGATGCCGGTGGTGCGGCTCGAGTTTTCCTTCAGACCGATGATCTCGGAGAGCGCCGTCAGCGTGTCGCCCGGGAAAACCGCAGAACGGAAATAGCAGCCGGCATAGCCGAGATTGGCGACGGCATTGAGCGAAATGTCGGGTACGGTCTTGCCGAAGACGATGTGAAAGACGAGCAGGTCATCGACCGGCGCGCGCGGGTAGCCGATCGCCTTGGCGAAGACGTCGGACGACTGTACGGCAAAGCGCGGTCCGAACAAGCCGTTGTAGAGCGCGACATCGCCGACGCTGACGGTGCGCGGGGTGGCGTGCTGGATCAATTGGCCAATGCGGAAGTCCTCGAAAAAGTTGCCGGGACTGGTCTTCGGCATGAGCAAATCCTCGACGGCGCGCATGGGGCCGGCGTTCATAGCCCAGCGGTCGCCGGCGGAAAAGCGGCGCGATGGCGTGCCTTCACGCCATCGTGAGGCGGCCCGTGAAAGCGTCGCGCTCGCCCGCCCGCTGTCTCCGACCGACGAAAGGCGCGCTCGCGGATTTGCCGGTTGGTCGCGCTGCCGGTACCGCCAAGGTGCCGCCTGGAGCGTTCCCTTGCCGCTTTCTTCTCGTCGCGGCGGCGGCGCGGCCACTTTCGGTTCACGCGCCTTCTGTCGCAGCTTTGATCCCGCCGTGACACGAATGTGAGGCCACGCAACGCCAACGGTTTGTTATAGCTTCCCCGACTTGGATGATGCCATGACCATGCAGGCCGCAAGCCCGCTGTCAACGCCCGCCGCCGCGGCCGGATCGGCGATCCACCCGCGCTGGGTGCGGGCGACCCATTGGATCAACGCGCTGGCGATGCTGATAATGATCGGCTCGGGTTGGCAGATCTACGATGCCTCGCCGCTGTTCGGGTTCACCTTTCCGAGGAGCATCGCTCTCGGCGACTGGCTCGCCGGAGCGCTGCTGTGGCATTTCGCGGCCATGTGGCTTCTGGTGATCAACGGCATCGTCTATTTGGTGCTCGGCATCGCCAGCGGCCGCTTCCGCCGCAAGCTGTTCCCGCTCCGTCCCGGCGACGTGCTGCGCGATCTTTCCGCCGCCCTGCGCGGCCGCCTCGCCCATGACGACCTGTCGGTCTACAACGCCGTGCAGAAGCTGCTCTATCTCGGCGTTCTCGTCGTCGGCGTCGTGATCGTGCTGTCGGGACTGTCGATCTGGAAGCCGGTGCAGTTTCAAGCATTGACCAGCTTCTTCGGCGGCTACAATACCGCTCGCTACGTGCACTTCGCCGCCATGACCGCCATCGTGGCCTTCTTCGTCGTCCACGTCGCGCTCGCCGTTTTGGTGCCGAAGAGCTTGCGCGCGATGATCGTTGGCCGCTGACCGCCGAGGAGAAATCAATTGTCCCGCCGCAAACCCGCAACCGGCGTCGATCCCGAGCTTTTGATCAAGGACGCGGCCAAGCTGTTGCCCGCCCCCTCGCGGCGACTTTTCCTGCGCGGCGCCGCTAGTCTCGGCGCGCTGGCCGCTCTTACCGGCTGCGATATCATCGACGGCGAGACTTCCGAGAACGCTCTGCGCGTCATCTCGCGCTTCAACGACCGCGTGCAGGCCTTGCTGTTCAATCCGCGCACGCTCGCGCCGGAATATCCGGAAAGCATGATCACGCGGCCGTTTCCGTTCAACGGCTATTATCGCCTCGAGGAGGCGCCCGACATCGACGGCGACGAATGGCAGCTCGAAATCGGCGGCCGCGTCGACAACAAAAGGCCATGGCGGCTGTCGGAGCTCTACCAACTGCCGGAAGTTTCGCAGATCACGCGCCTCGTCTGCGTCGAGGGCTGGAGCGCGATCGGTTCCTGGCAGGGCGTGAGGCTTTCCGATTTTCTCAAGCGCATCGGCGGCGACACCACCGCCAGATATGTGTGGTTCCAGTGCGCCGAAGGCTATTCAAACACCATCGACATGGCGACCGCGCTGCACCCGCAAACGCAGTTGACGTTGAAGTTCGATCACCAAATCCTGCCGCGCGCCTACGGTTTCCCGCTCAAGATCCGCATCCCCACCAAGCTCGGCTTCAAGAACCCGAAATACGTGACCGCCATGTGGGTGCAGAACAACGACGCCGGCGGGTACTGGGAGAACCAGGGCTACAACTGGTTCAGCGGCCTGTAAGCGGCGCACGCAACCAATCTCCCGGGCGGGTCGCGTCGGCTTGGCTTGCCAATCCGCACGCCGGCATTTAGCACTCCCCTTTCCTTTGACGAGGTGGCATTCATGGCGAACCACAAGCTCCTCCTTCTCGCCGGCGACGGCGTCGGCCCGGAAGTGATGGCCGAGGTCAAACGGCTGCTCGGTTTTTTCGCCACCGCGGGCATCGCCACGTTTGCGATCGAGGAAGGGCTCGTCGGCGGCTGCGCCTACGACGCGCACAAGGTCGCCATCACCGAGGACACGATGGCGCAAGCGCGCGCGGCCGACGCCGTTGTGTTCGGTGCGGTCGGCGGCCCGAAGTGGGACGACGTGCCCTATGAGGTGCGCCCGGAAGCAGGGTTGCTGCGGCTGCGCAAGGAGCTCGGTCTGTTCGCCAACATCCGGCCGGCGATTTCCTATCCGGCACTGGCGGATGCCTCGAGCCTGAAGCGCGAGGTGGTCGAAGGGCTCGATATCATCATCCTGCGCGAGCTGACCGGCGGCGTCTATTTCGGCGAGCCGAAAACCATCACCGATCTTGGCAACGGACAGAAGCGCGCCATCGACACCCAGGTCTACGACACCTACGAGATCGAGCGCATCGCCCGCGTCGGCTTCGAGCTGGCGCGCAAGCGGCGCAACAAGGTCACCTCGATGGAGAAGCGCAACGTGATGAAGACCGGCGTGCTCTGGCGACAGGTCGTCGGCGAGGTTCACGCGCGCGAATACAAGGACGTCCAGCTCGAGCACATGCTGGCCGACGCCGGCGGCATGCAGCTGGTGCGCTGGCCGAAACAGTTCGACGTCATCCTCACCGACAATCTTTTCGGCGACATGCTCTCGGATATCGCGGCCATGCTGACCGGTTCGCTCGGCATGCTGCCGTCGGCGTCGCTTGGCGAGGTCGACGCCCGCAGCAGGCGGCGCAAGGCGCTGTACGAACCGGTGCACGGTTCGGCCCCGGACATCGCCGGCAAGGGCATTGCCAATCCGATCGCCATGCTGGCGTCGTTCGGCATGGCGCTGCGCTATTCGTTCAACATGGACAAGGAGGCGGATCTCCTCGATGCCGCCATCGCCGCCACGCTCGCCAAGGGCCTGCGCACCGCCGATATCAGGTCCGACGGCGCCAAAGTGGTCAGCACGGCGGAAATGGGCAAGGCGATCGTCGGCGAATTGGAGCGGCTGACGGCTTGAAGGGTGCAGCGGTTCGCATCGGGCATGCGCCGGACGCGATCGGAGCCGCCGCCCTGCCGGCCGCCGCTCTCAATACGGGTTCGGATAGCCCGGGCTGAATCCGGGAATCAGGAACGGCTGGGCCAGCGGGGTGCCGCCGACGCCGGCGAGATCGGGGCCGAAATACCAGTAGGGCCGGCCAGGGTCGCCGCCCGGCGGAAACGCGTAATCGAGCGTCCGCGGATAGCCGAACGGCACCTCGGTCCCCGGATCGAGATAGGAACGCCGCGGCACGACGATGATGGTCGTCGTGCCGTTGGGATTGTGGATGATTGTCCGCGTCGGCTGGATCACGGTTCCGCTTGCGGAACGCAAGGCCGGCGGCGGATGCCTCTTATGCGGTGCCGGAGCGTTGCTGGAGGTTTGCGCGAATGCGGCCGGTGCCAGAGCAAAGATTGTGCTAAGGGCGGCAATTCCGAGAAGCCCGATCGTGTGACGCATGGCGCCTCGCTGTTTCGTGGACAATCTAGCCGCTTTGCACCTGCAGCGATAGGGGAAACGGCGGCCACCGTTGTGCTTCATGAACTTTTAATGTTCTTGCGCTCCCGCCTTGATGCGGCCGAGGACCCCCGCCAGCGGCGGGAATGACGGCGTCCCGCTATCAACGTATATAGTCTATCAATGGGAGCGAAGAATTGGCGCGAGGTTCGGACTTCACACTGACGAGGCCATCGCCATGCTGACACGTCGCAAGGTGCTGCAGAGCGCCGGTGCGGGTATTGCGCTCGCCGAGGCCGCCGTCGCCCTCGAGCCGCTCGCCGCCGATGCCGCCGGCACGGTCCCGCTGGCGCCCGGATTGGCCGCCGGTGTCTACGACACGGCGGTCCTGGAGGCGCTCCCGGGCAAGCAGAAGCTGATCAAGCTCTCCTATCGGCCGCCGAATTACGAGTCGCCGTTGGCATATTTCAGTACGCCGATTACCCCCAACGACCGGTTCTATGTCCGCTATCATCTGTCCGATATCCCCGCCGTCGATGCCAAGACCTACAAGCTCGCGGTCGGCGGCGAGGGCGCCAACGGCACCGCCGAGATCGGGCTCGACGATCTGAAGAAATTTCCGCCTTACGAGGTCGTCGCCGTCAACCAGTGCTCGGGCGCGCGGCGCGGGCTGTCAAATCCGCACGTGCCTGGCGTGCAGTGGGGTTTCGGCGCCATGGGCTGCGCACGCTGGAAGGGCGCCCGGCTCAAGGATGTGCTCGCCAAGGTCGGCGTCAAAAAGGAGGCGATCGAAGTCGCCTTCAACGGCGCCGACGGCCCGCCCTATGACAAGACCCCGGACTTCATCAAGAGCCTGCCGCTGTGGAAGGCGATCGATGAGTCGACCCTCGTGGCCTATGAGATGAACGGCGAACCGTTGCCGCATTACAACGGCTATCCGGTCCGGCTGGTCGTCCCCGGCTGGACCGGCACCTATTGGATGAAGCATCTCACCACCATTGACGTATTGACCCGGCCGCAGGGCGGCTTCTGGATGAACCCGGCCTACCGGATCCCGCTCGGCCTGTTTCCCTTGGTGGCACGCTTCACCAGTCAGGAAACCGCGACCAGCACGCCGATCACCGAAATCGTGGTCAATTCGCTGATCACCAGCCACGCCGACGGGGCGCGCGTGAAAGCCGGCAAGGTCGCGGTCGGCGGTTTGGCCTGGGACGGCGGCTACGGCATCCGCGCCGTCGAGGTATCGACCGACGGCGGGCAAACCTGGGCCAGCGCGCAGCTCGGCGATGACCTCGGCCGCTACGCCTTCCGGCCGTGGCGCTTTGTCATCGCCGCCAAGCGCGGAAAGAACACGGTGACCGTCAGCGCCAGCAACCGGATCGGCCAGACGCAGACGGCGACGCTGTTGTTCAACCCTGCCGGTTACCACAATAACGTCATGCAAAGCGTGACATTGATCGCCGACTGAGACCACGGGGGAAAAGACCGATGCGCGTTATCGGACTCGTGCTCGCGGCGGCGCTCGCCGGCATCGGCGGCGTTGGCGCATCGGCGCAGGAGGCGCCCGTCGATCTCAAGCCGGGTCCCGGCCTCGACCAGGTCGAAGGCAATTGCGGCGCCTGCCACAGCCTCGACTATATCCGGATGAATTCGCCGTTTCTCAACGCCGCCGGCTGGAACGCCGAGGTGAAGAAGATGATCAAGGCTTTTGGGGCGCCCATCAGCGACGCCGACGCCGAGGCGATCGTCGATTATCTGGCGAAAAATTACGCGTCGTAGAGGGCATTCGCCGCCGGCAATCGACGTTGTGTCGACGGCGGTTCTCGCTTACAAGCGCTTGCGTCGCGCGGAGGAGTTGACAATGGGCTACAGCGTCGCCGTGGTCGGGGCGACCGGCAATGTGGGCCGCGAAATGCTCGGCATTCTCGCCGAGCGGCTGTTCCCGGCCGACGAGGTGGTTGCGCTTGCCTCGCGAAAGAGCCAGGGCGTCGAGGTCTCCTGCGGCGAGCGGAAGCTGAAAGTCAAAGCGCTCGAGCATTTCGACTTCTCCGGCGTCGATATCTGTCTGATGTCGGCGGGCGCCGCGGTGTCCAGGGAATGGTCGCCGAAAATCGCCGCCGCGGGCGCGGTGGTGATCGATAATTCTTCGTGCTGGCGCTACGATTTGGACGTGCCGTTGATCGTGCCCGAGGTCAACGCCGACGCGCTTTCCGGCTTCCGCAAGCGCGGCATCATCGCCAATCCCAATTGCTCGACGGCGCAGCTCGTCGTCGCTCTCAAGCCGCTGCACGATCGTGCCAGGATCAAGCGTGTCGTCGTCGCCACCTATCAATCCGTCTCCGGCGCCGGCAAGGAAGCGATGGACGAATTGTTCGCCCAGACCAAATCGGTCTTTCAGCTCGACGATGTGGAGGCGAAGAAGTTTCCCAAGCGCATCGCCTTCAACCTCATCCCCCACATCGACGTGTTCATGGAGGACGGCGCCACCAAGGAAGAGTGGAAGATGGTGGTGGAGACCAAGAAGATTCTCGATCCGAAGATCAAGCTGATCGCAACCTGCGTGCGCGTGCCGGTCTTTATCGGCCATTCCGAGGCGGTCACCGTCGAGTTCGAGCAGCCGATCACCGCCGAAGAGGCACGCGAAGTTTTGCGCCGCGCGCCGGGCTGCATCGTCATCGACAAGCACGAGCCGGGGGGCTACGTCACCCCGTATGAGGCGGCGGGCGAAGACGCGACCTTCATCAGCCGCATCCGCGAGGACACCACGGTCGAGAACGGACTTGCGCTGTGGATCGTTGCCGACAATCTGCGCAAGGGCGCCGCCCTCAACGCCGTGCAGATCGCCGAATGCCTGATCGGCCGCAAGCTGATCACGGCCAAGCGGGAGGCGGCCTGAGTCGAGGCGGCGGCTGCCGTGCGAGGTATTCGCAGCGCCCGCGCCGTCGCCCGCATGGCCGCGGCGCCATGCGGCGGCGGCCGGCGTCGGCGTCATGAATTCACCATTGCCCAATGCCATGCAAGATGACGAGAGCCGAGCGATGACCCCCCGCCCGCGGCGCAGCGTCCTCTACATGCCGGGCTCGAACGCGCGCGCCTTGGAGAAGGCGCGCGAGCTGCCGGTCGATGCGGTGATCCTCGATCTGGAGGATGCGGTGGCGCCGGACGCCAAGGCGAAGGCGCGCGAACTGATAACGCAGACGCTCGAGCGGGGCGGCTTCGGCAACCGCGAAGTTTTGGTGCGCATCAACGGGCTCGACACCGCCTGGGGGCTCGACGATCTTGCCGTTGTCGCCGCCGGTCCCGACGCAATCCTGGTGCCGAAAGTGTCCACGCCGGAGCAACTGCGCGAAGTCGGCAGGCACCTCGTGGGCGTCGGCAAGCCAACGCGCCCGCGCGTCTGGGCGATGATGGAGACGCCGCTCGCCATGCTCAACGCCCGCGACATCGCCGCCGCCGCCAGCGATCCGCACACCCGCCTTGCCGGCTTCGTCATGGGCACCAACGATCTCGCCAAGGACACGGGCGCGCGCCTCGTGCCGGGCCGCGCGCCGATGCTGCCGTGGTTGATGAACTGCATCGCCGCGGCGCGCGCCTTCGGCCTCTATATTCTCGACGGCGTCTACAACGATCTCGGCGATGCCGAAGGCTTCGCCGCCGAGTGCCGGCAGGCGCGCGATCTCGGCTTCGACGGCAAGACGCTCATTCATCCGCAGCAGATTGCGCCCTGCAACGAGGCCTTTTCGCCCAATGCGGACGAGGTTGCGTGGGCGCGCAAGGTCATCGGCGTCTTCGATCGGCCGGAGAACGTGAACAAGGGCGTCGTCCAGATCGAGGGCCGCATGGTCGAGCGATTGCACGCAGACATGGCCCGGCGAACGGTGGCGATCGCCGACGCCATCGGCCGCAATTGACATTGCAAAATTTCCGGGAGGATAATGATCGTTTGGCGCGGGGGCGCCGGCGAAGGCGCCGCAGGCGTTTTAGGTAGGATGCCGCGACCAAGATCAGCAAATGGAGGGTGCAATGGTGCGTTCAGGCATCGCTGCGGGAGCGCTCGCGGCGTCAGCCTTGCTGGTGCTCGCGAATGTGCACGTACTGGCTCAGGGCAAGAAGTGGTACCCGTTCCCGGTCGAGGAGCACGACCCGCCCTTCGACATGAACAGTCCGGTCAAGGAGGTGATGTACGAGCCGCTGCAGAAGGCCGAAAAGAAATGGAATATCTGCGTCTCCTTCCCGCACATGAAGGACGCCTACTGGCTTGCGGTCGACTACGGCGTGTCGGAGGAGGCCAAGGATCTCGGCGTCGCCATGCACCTGGTCGAGGCCGGCGGTTACACAAATCTGAGCAAGCAAATCTCGCAAATCGAGGATTGCGTCTCCCAAGGCGCGCAGGCCGTGGATATCGGCGCCATCTCGTATGACGGCCTCAACGAGACGGTGAAGCGGCTGCACGAGAAGAACATTCCGGTGATCGACGTGATCAACGGCATGTCGTCCAAGGACATCTCGGCTAAATCGCTCGTTTCATTCGAGACCATGGGCTACAAAGCCGGCGAGTACATCGCCAAGCTTCATCCCAAGGGCTCCGGCGACGTCGAGGTGGCGTGGTTCCCCGGTCCGCCCGGCGCCGGCTGGGTCGAGGCCGGCAACAAGGGCTTCAACGAAGCCACCAAGGACAGCGCGCTCAAGATCGTCGCCACCAAGTACGGCGACACCGGCAAGGAAGTGCAGTTGAAGCTGGTCGAGGATTCGCTGCAGGCCCATCCCGACATCGGCTATATCGTCGGCACCTCACCGACGACGGAAGCCGCGGTGCAGATCCTGCGCGAGCGCAATCTCTCCGACAAGATCAAGGTCGTCGCCTACTACTTCACGCCCGGCGTCTATCAGGACATCAAGCGCGGGCGGGTGCTGGCGGCGCCGACCGACTCGGCGGTGATCCAGGGGCGCATCGCCATCGATCAGGCGGTGCGCATTCTCGAGGGCAAGCCCTATATGAAGCATGTGGGCCCGAAGATCTACGTGATCGACAAGAGCAACATCAACTCTTTCGACTACGCGTCGTCGCTCGCCCCGGAGAACTGGAAGCCCGTGTTCAACGTCGACTGACCTCCGGAGGGTTCGGAGGTTGTGGTGTCGGTAATGATGGTACAGTCGAGAGTCGATCCGGCCGCGCCCGATGCGGCCGGATCGGCCCCCCTCTTGCTGCGCGCGGAAGCCCTGAGCAAGCAGTTTCCCGGCGTGACCGCGCTCGAC
>Ga0209062_1006759_pt1 | contig 10292 bp, 8 predicted proteins | sample Coa_R2_2_FD_187158 | JGI IMG/M metagenome (GOLD analysis project Ga0209062, IMG submission 187158) | Surface soil microbial communities from Centralia Pennsylvania, which are recovering from an underground coalmine fire - Coalmine... | ecosystem: Environmental > Terrestrial > Soil > Unclassified ...
AGCGGCGTGCGAGAAATGCCGAACAGTTCGCACAATTGCCGCTCCGGCACCCGCGCGCCCTCGGCGATGTTGCCCTCGACCACATAGTCGCGCAGCCGCGACAGGATCTCGCCATGAAGCGAGGGCGCACCGCCATTGCCGGCTGGCCTTGTCAGGGGGACGCCGTTTTCGGGAATCGTCGATTTCATGCGCGTAACAATATTTCAGGGGAGCCGCGGTCGTCGACGGCTCAATTTGTATCTAAAAGGATGATTGCACATCCGAAAAATGAATGCAAAATTGCGCTGTCGGTAGCCAATTGCCTAAGTTGAGGAGATCGCCATGGCCCAAGGACGCCATTTTCTGCAGATTCCGGGGCCGAGCCCCGTCCCTGACCGCGTCCTGCGTGCCATGGACATGCCGGTCATCGACCACCGCAGCGCCGAGTTTGGCGACCTCGGATGGATGGTGCTGGAGGGAACGAAGAAGGTCTTCCAGACCACCGGTCCCGTCGTGATCTTCCCCTCGTCGGGGACGGGGGCCTGGGAAGCCGCCATCGTCAACACGCTTTCGCCGGGCGACAAGGTGCTGATGGTCGAGACCGGCCATTTTGCCACCCTCTGGCACAACATGGCCAAGCGCTGGGGCATCGAGGTCGACTTCATCCCCGGCGACTGGCGACGCGGCGCCGATCCGGCCGAAGTCGAAGCCAGGCTCGCGGCCGACAAATCGCATGCGTTCAAGGCGGTGATGGTCGTGCACAATGAGACCTCCACCGGGGCGACCAGCCGGATCGCCGAGATCCGTGCCGCCATGGACCGCGTCCAGCATCCGGCGCTTTTGATGGTCGACACCATCTCCTCGCTCGGTTCAGTCGACTACCGCCACGAGGAATGGAAGGTCGACGTGTCCGTCAGCTGCTCGCAAAAGGGCTTCATGCTGCCGCCGGGCCTCGGCTTCAACGCGATCTCGCCGAAGGCGCTCGCCGCATCCAAGACCAACAAGATGCCGCGCTCCTATTGGGATTGGGAGGAGATGCTCAAGCCCAACGCCAAAGGCTTCTTCCCCTATACGCCCGCGACGAATCTGCTCTACGGCCTGCGCGAGGCGATCGCGATGCTGCTGGAAGAGGGGCTCGACAAGGTGTTCGCGCGGCATCAGCGGCTTGCGGCTGCGACGCGCACCGCGGTCAATCACTGGGGCCTGGAGGTGCTGTGCCAGGAGCCGAAAGACTTTTCGCCTGTGCTCACGGCAGTCTTGATGCCGCCGGGCTATGATGCCGATCAATTCCGCAAGATCGTGCTGGAGAATTACAACATGTCGCTCGGCTCGGGCCTGTCCAAGGTCGCCGGCAAGGTGTTCCGCATCGGCCATCTCGGCGAGTGCAATGAACTCACGTTGCTCGCAGCGCTGACCGGTGTGGAAATGGGCTTGGCGGTCGCAGGCGTTCCGCACCGCGCCGGCGGCGTCGATGCCGCGATGAAGTTCCTGGAGCAGCGGCCCACGGGCAATGCCACCCATCTCAAGGTGGTCGGCAGCTAGGTTCGCGTCTTCCCGCAACTAGGCTTTGCCCAGTTGCGGATCCTTGATTTGTGCAAGTCGGGCAAGCTGGGATCGGATTGCTCGTCGCGGTGCGGGGCATCGTGCAGTGCAAATCAGGCGAAAACGCCGCGGCTTTCATGAGGGGCATAACGGTTCAACCGGAGCGCATCGTTCATGCGATCTGGCTGCGGTTGATGGCGTCGTTGGTTGATGGTCGAAACTTGGAAAGAAGTTACTGAGAGGGTGGAGATGGAAGGTCAAAAGTCGCGTAGCTTCGGACGATGGTACATTCTTGGCCTCATCTGCCTGATGTACCTCATCACCTATCTGGATCGCGTCAATATCTCGACGGCCGCTCCGGTCATCAGCAAGGAGTTCGGCTTTAACAAGATCACTATGGGGGTGATCTTCAGTGCCTTCGTGTGGGCTTACGCGCTGTTTCAGGTGCCCGGTGGCTGGCTCAACGACCGCTTTGGCGCAAGGCCGGTGCTGGGAGCCATCGTTGCATACTGGTCCGTGATGACCGCTGCCACAGCGGCTGCAACCGGCGCATTTTCGTTCGTCGTGCTGCGTTTCCTGTTCGGGATCGGCGAGGCTGGCGCCTTTCCCGGAGCCACGCGCTCGATGCAGCTTTGGTATCCGCGCGAGGAGCGTGGTCTGGTCCAGGGGCTCACGCATAGCGCAAGTCGCCTTGGTGCTGCCATCGCGCCTCCGCTCGTCGTTTTCATCATGACCAATTGGGGGTGGCGATCGGCCTTCTATATCTGTGGCGCGATCGGTCTGGTCTGGTCGATCTGGTGGTTTGTTTCCTATCGCAATCTGCCGGAAGACCATCCTCTCGTAAACCGCGAGGAGCTGAAACACATTCGCGGCGTCGACAGCACGGGTGCGATCAAGGAGGCAGCGATCGAGCGCAAGGCTGCGTCGGTGCCTTGGAGCACGCTGCTGCGTTCGCCGAACATGTGGGCGATCATGTGCGGCTACTTCACCTACGTCTACTGCCTCTGGATTTTCCTGAGCTGGCTGCCGTCCTATCTGGTCGAATTCCGCCACTTCACCCTGCTCAAGGTCGGTCTGCTCGCATCAATGCCGCTCTTTGCCGGTGTGCTCGGCGATACAGCCGGGGGCCTCGCGACAGACTGGCTGTTGAAGGTGACCGGCAACACCAAGCTCGCCCGTCGCTCGGTCGCGATCGTTGGCCTCCTGGGATGCTGTGCGTTCATCGTGCCAGCCGCGTTGACCAGCAATGCCTATACCGCCGTCTATTGCCTGACCGCATCCATGTTCTTTTTGGAATGCACCATCGGTCCGTCCTGGGCGGTGCCGATGGACGTTGGCGGCAAATACTCGGGCACCGTATCCGGTATGATGAACATGGCCGGCAATTTCGGCGGGGCGCTGTCGCCGCTGGTATTCGGCTTTCTTGTTCAATACGGCGACTGGCAGGCGCCTTTCATCGTCGCAGCCGTCCTGCTTGTGATCGGCGCTGCCGTGTGGGGCTTCTGGCTCGATCCTGACCGATCAGTGCTCGAGACGCCCGACGCCTCGCCCGCGCGGCCTCAGCACGGTCAAGTGGCTGCGGAATGAGGAGGGGTGGGCTTGGGCCGATATTCCGCCGTCTTGCGGGATTGACGGCGGCGGCCGGGCGGGGACAAGCCGGGCGAAAGGTGCTATTCGAGCCCCTCGCCAAAACCAAGGCTCAGCCACGCTAAGCCAACAAAAGCCCGGGAAAGACGCCAATGACCCTGCATACCGGACGGCATTTCTTGCAGATTCCAGGACCGACCAACATCCCCGACCGGGTGCTGCGGGCCATGGACATGCCGGGCCTGGATCATCGCGGTGCGGAATTCGCCGAGCTCGGTTTTGCTGTCATGGCAGGCATGCAGCGGATGTTCCGCACCAAGCAGCCGGTCATCATCTATCCCTCGTCCGGCACCGGCGCCTGGGAGGCTGCGATCGTCAACACCCTGCAGCCGGGCGACAAGGTGATCATGGCCGAGACCGGCCAGTTCGCCGTGCTGTGGCGCGGCATTGCCGACAAGTTCAAGCTCGACGTCGACTTCGTCCCCGGCGACTGGCGACGTGGCGCTGACCTTGCCGGAATCGAGCAGCGGCTTGCGGCCGACGCGGCGCACAAGGTCAAGGCCGTGATGGTCGTGCACAATGAGACCTCGACCGGCTGCGTCACCTATCCGCTCGATGTCCGCAAGATCCTCGATCGCCTCAAGCACCCGGCGCTCCTGATGGTCGACACCATCTCGGGCCTCGGCTCGCTGGAATATGAGCACGATGCCTGGGGCATCGACGTCTCGGTCGCGGGCTCGCAAAAGGGCCTGATGCTGCCGCCCGGGCTCGGCTTCAATGCCGTCTCGGAGAAGGCGCTGGCCGTTGCGAAGGCAAATCCGGGCATGCGCTCCTATTGGGAGTGGCAGGACGTCATCGCCTTCAACAAGGTCGGTACCTTCCCCTATACGCCGGCGATCAACCTGCTGATGGGCCTGCGCGAGGCCATCCGCATGCTGGAGGAGGAGGGGCTGGAGAATGTCTTCGCCCGCCACAAGCGCCACAGTGCGGCGACCCGCGCCGCCATGAAGGTGTGGGGGCTGGAGACCCAGTGCCAGGATCCGCAGGCGCATTCGCCGGCCCTGACCGGTGTCGTCATGCCGGAGGGCCACGACAGCGACAATTTCCGCAAAGTGGTGCTGGACAATTTCGACATGTCGCTCGGCACCGGGCTGAACAAGATCAAGGGCAAGGCGTTCCGCATCGGTCACATCGGCCATTTCAACGATCTGATGCTGATGGGCACGCTGTCCGGCGTCGAGATGGGCCTCGAGCTTGCCAAGGTGCCGCACCGCAAGGGCGGCGTGCTGGCGGCCATGGAAGTTCTCACCAGCCGCGAGACGGTGCCGATGCCAAAGGCGGCCGTCGCCTGAATTTCGTATTTACGCAAAGAAGGACAAGCGCGATGAACGCACCGGTCAATGCCTCTGAAGATCTGCTTTACTCCGTCGAGGACGGCATTGCCCGGCTCACCTTCAACCGTCCGCAGGCGCGCAATGCGCTGACCTTTGCGATGTACGAGCAGCTTGCCGCGACCTGCGAGAGCATCAACGCCGACCCCTCGATGAAGGCGCTGATCCTGACCGGGGCCGGTGACAAGGCGTTTGCGTCGGGCACCGACATCTCCCAGTTCCGCGCCTTCAAATCTGCGCAGGATGCACTGGATTACGAGGCCCGGATCGACCGCGTGCTCGGCACGCTGGAGCAGTGCCGGGTGCCTGTGATTGCCGCAATCGCTGGCGCCTGCACCGGCGGCGGGGCCGGCATCGCCGCCTGCTGCGATATCCGCATCGGCACTGAATCGACGCGGATCGGTTTTCCGATCGCCCGCACGCTGGGCAATTGTCTCTCCATGTCGAACATCTCCCGCCTGGTCTCGCTGATCGGGCCTGCGCGCACCAAGGACCTGATCTTCAAGGCGCGATTGGTCGAGGCGCCCGAGGCGCTGGCGCTCGGGCTGCTCAATGAAGTGGTGGCGGATGTCGCGACCTTGCAGCGCCGCGCCGACGAGACCGCGAAGCTTATAGCCTCGCACGCCCCGATCACGCTGGCCGTCACCAAGGAGGCGGTGCGCCGCATCCGCCGCACGCTGTCGCGTGACGAGGGCGAGGATCTGATCCTGCGTGCCTATATGAGCGAGGATTTCCGCGAGGGCATGGACGCCTTCCTCAACAAGCGCACGCCGAACTGGAAGGGCAAGTGAGCCCAAATTGCGGCGCCATATGGGGCGCAAGAAGGGGCGGATGCGTGGGAGCTGCTGCCTCATGCGAAAGTCGCATTTGGCGCGTGCGGGTCGCGCCTTGAGCCAGCCTGTAATCCTTCCCACAATGACGGCTGGCCAGCCTTCAAGGCCGTGCTCCCCCGACCAAGGATCCATCAGGGATCAAGGGACGAACCTCGTGCGCAAGATTGTCCAAGCAGCAAGCCTGCTCGCAGCCACCCTGATTGCAACGCCGGCTTTTGCCGGCTGGGAGCCGACCAAGCCCGTCGAGATCGTGGTGGCCGCGGGCGCCGGTGGCGCGTCCGACCAGATGGCGCGGATGATGCAGGCCGCGATCCAGAAGAACAATCTGATGAAGCAGCCGATGGTGGTGTCGCTCAAGGGCGGCGCCTCCGGCGCCGAGGCTTTGATGTATATGAAGGCCAGCGAGGGCGACCCCAACAAGCTCCTGATTGCCTATTCGTTGATTTACATGCTGCCGCTGTCGGCCAAGATACCATTCGACTGGCGCGATCTGACCCCGGTCGCGGTGATCGCGCTCGACCAGTTTGCACTGTGGGACAATGTCGAGGGCCCCAAGACGGTCAAGGAGTTCATCGATGCCGCGAAAGCGGCGAGCTTCCCCTTCAAGATGGGTGGCACGGGATCGAAGCGCGAGGACAACGTGCTGACCGTGTTCATCGAGCAGAAGACCGGCGCGAAGTTCTCCTACCTGCCCTACAAGTCCGGCGGCGAGGCCGCGACGCAGCTCGTCGGCGGACATATCGAATCCAACGTCAACAACCCCTCTGAGAATCTCGAGGTCTGGCGCGCGGGCCAGGTGCGTCCGCTCTGCGTGTTTGACAAGGAGCGCATTTCCTATACCGCCAAGGTGACCGCGACCCAGTCCTGGCACGACATTCCGACCTGCAAGGAGGAGGGGCTCGACGTGCAATATCTGATGTTGCGCGCGATCTTCCTGCCGGGCAAAGTCACCCCGGAGCAGCGGGCCTTTTACGTTGATCTGTTCAGCAAAGTGGTCCAAACACCCGAGTACAAGGAATACATGGAGAAGCAGGCCTTGAAGCCGATCTTTCTCACCGGCAAAGACATGTTGCAATTTCTTGAAGACGACGACGCGCTCAATAAGCAGCTGATGACTCAGGCTGGCTTTGTCGCGAAGTGAGCCGTGTCCCGTTGATCCGGGGCACCCGACATTGCAAAAGATCGGGAAACAATGGGACTGGGAAGACGTGCACCCGTCCCGGGGTTATTGGATCATCGGTTGCAGTCTCGCAACGGGCAGCGTCGCTGACCGTTGGCGGGTGATGACCTTTGTTTGAGCCAATAACCTGATCTCGCCATGTCCGACACTGATCTGGAAATCATCGTCGATGATCCCACTGCGCCGGAGGCCAACTCTCCCGCGGTGACCAGCAACCGCACCGCCGATATCGTCGTCTCGCTCGTGCTGCTGGCACTGGCGGCAACGCTTGGCTACGACAATTGGCGCACCGGCATCGGCTGGGACGAGACCGGGCCGCAGCCCGGCTATTTCCCATTCTATCTCTCGGTCATCCTGGGTGCGGCAAGCCTCTACGGCATCGGCGCGGCGCTGGTCTCGCGCAAAGCGGCGCTCGAGGTCTTCGTCACCCGCGCGCAGTTTCGCCGCGTGATGGCGGTGTTCGCGCCGACCTTCCTGTTCTGCCTGGTGACGCAATATCTCGGGCTCTATGTCGCGAGCTTCCTCCTGATCGGCGGCTTCATGCGGCTCGTGGGCAAGATCGCGTGGTGGAAATCGCTGCTGACCGCCTTTCTGTTCACGGCGATCATGTTCGTGACCTTCGACATCGTGTTCGACGTCATTATGCCGAAGGGGCCGCTGGAAGCGGCGCTCGGGTATTAGCAGGGCCGGTATGACATTCTCCGTCATTGCGAGGAGCAACGCGACGACGCAATCCGGGGTCCCACGCGCGGCTCTGGATTGCCGCGTCACCGCAATGACGGCCCACCGGACCGAGGCCGGCTGATGGAAGCGTTCGGTCTGCTCTTGCACGGCTTCGCCGTCCTGCTCACCTGGAAGACGCTGGCGCTGATGATGGTCGGCCTCGTGCTCGGCATTTTCGTCGGCGTGCTGCCGGGGCTTGGCGGGCCCAACGGGGTTGCGATCCTGTTGCCGCTGACCTTCACCATGGATCCGACCTCGGCCATCGTGATGCTGTCCTGCATCTATTGGGGCGCGCTGTTCGGCGGCGCCATCACCTCCATCCTGTTCAACATTCCCGGCGAAGCCTGGTCGGTGGCGACCACTTTCGACGGCTATCCCATGGCGCAGCAGGGCCGCGCGGCGGAAGCGCTGACCGCAGCCTTCACCTCCTCCTTCATCGGGTCGCTGGTCGCGGTATTGCTGATCACTTTCCTCGCGCCCTTGATCTCCTCCTTCGCGCTGAAGTTCGGGCCGCCGGAGTTCTTCGCAGTGTATCTGTTGACCTTCTGCTCCTTTGTCGGGCTCGGGCGCGAGGCCAGGCACAAGACGGTCATTTCGATGTCGCTTGGACTGCTGCTCGCCGGCATCGGCATGGACACCGTGTCCGGGCAACTGCGCATGACCTTCGGCTCCAGCGAGCTCCTGCGCGGCATCAATTTCCTGGTGGCGGTGATCGGCCTGTTCGGGATCAGCGAGATCCTGCTCACCATGGAAGAGCGGCTGGCGCTGCGCGGGCATGCCACTGCGATCAGCCTGCGCGTGGTGCTGTCGGTGTGGAAGGACCTGCCGAAATACTGGGTGACGCTGCTGCGCTCCTCGGTGATCGGCTGCTGGCTCGGGATCACGCCGGGCGGTGCGATAGCGGCGTCGTTCATGGGCTACAACCTCGCCAAGCGCTTTGCCAAGGAGCCCGAAACTTTCGGGAAGGGCCGCATCGAGGGCGTGTTCGCGCCGGAAACGGCCGCGCACGCGTCCGGCACATCGGCCCTCTTGCCGATGCTCGCGCTCGGCATTCCCGGCTCCGGCACGGCTGCGATCCTGCTCGGCGGGCTGATGGTCTGGGGGCTCAATCCGGGACCACTGCTGTTCGTCGAGCACAAGGATTTCGTCTGGGGCCTGATCGCCTCGATGTATCTCGGCAATGTCGTCGGCCTCGTGCTGGTGCTGACCACCGTGCCGATCTTTGCTTCAGTGCTGCGCGTGCCCTTTGCGGCGATAGCGCCGATGATCGTGGTGTCGTGCGCGATCGGCGCCTATGCCATCCAGAATGCCATGTTCGACATCTGGCTGATGCTGCTGTTCGGCGTGGTCGGCTATGTCTTCAAGAAGATCGGCATTCCCTTGGCGCCGCTGACGCTCGCACTCGTGCTCGGCAGCCGCGCCGAGGACGCGTTCCGGCTTTCAATGATTGGCTCCGGCGGCGACATGAAGGTGTTCTGGTCGAACTACCTGGTGGGCTCGATCACGACACTGGCGATCGTGCTGCTGTTCTGGCCCGTCATCGACAAGGCCTTCGCGCGCCTCAAGAGCTCGAAGTAGGGAAGGAATGTAGGGCGGGCAAAGCGCAGCGTGCCCACCATCACCATCCCAATCGTCGCGGTGGGCACGCTGCGCTTTGCCCACTCTACGAACAACGAACAAGAGCGGCTTCGGCTCGCTTCACACCACCTTCCGCCGCTTCAGCTCGGCAATCTCACCCGGCGCAAAGCCGAACTCGCCGAGCACTTCCTCGGTCTGCTCGCCGAACTCCGGCGGGCGCGCGTCCATGTGGCTCGGGGTGCGCGACAGCGTGAAGGGCTGGCCGACCAGGCGGATGTGGCGGCCTTCCGGATTCGGCACGTCCTGCGCCATGCCGAGATGCTGCACCTGCGCATCGGCAAACACCTGGTCGATGGCATAGATCGGACCGCAGGGCACGCCGGCGGCGTTGAGCGTCTCGACCCAGTAGTCGGTCGATTTCGTCGCCGTGCGCTTGGCGATCTCGGCATTGAGCGCATCGCGGTTCTTCGAACGCGCCGGCGCTGTCGCGTAATCCGGATGGTTGACCAGCTCCGGCGCACCGATCGCCTGCGCGCAGCGCTCCCAGGTGCGGCCGCTGGCGGTCGCGATATTGATGTAGCCGTCGGAAGTCTTGAACACGCCAGTCGGAATTGAGGTCGGATGGTTGTTGCCGGCCTGCTTGGCGACATCCTTGTCCATCAGCCAGCGTGCGGCCTGGAAATCCAGCATGAAGATCTGCGCCTGCAATAGCGAGGTCTGCACCCATTGACCCTCGCCGGAGACCTCGCGCTCCAGGAGCGCCGTGAGGATGCCCATGGCACAGAACAGGCCGGCGGTGAGGTCGGCGACGGGGATGCCGACCCGCATCGGACCTTCGCCCGGCGCGCCGGTGATCGACATCAGACCGCCCATGCCCTGCGCGATCTGATCAAAGCCCGGACGCTTGTGATAGGGGCCGTCCTGGCCGAAGCCGGAAATGCTGCCATAGACGATGCGCGGATTGACCTTGCGCACGCTCTCATAATCGACGCCGAGCTTTGTCTTCACGTCGGGCCGGTAGTTCTCGACCACCACGTCGGCCTTGGCGGCGAGCCGCAGGAACACCTCGAGGCCCTTGGGATCCTTCAGGTTGAGCGCGATCGCCCGCTTGTTGCGGTGCAGGTTCTGGAAGTCGGCGCCATGTCGCGGCCCGCCAAGCGACTCGCCTGGGGCATCTTCCAGCAGCGCGTCGATCTTGACGACATTGGCGCCCCAGTCGGCCAGCTGCCGCACGCAGGTCGGGCCGGCCCGCACCCGCGTCAGGTCAAGCACGGTGAAGCGGGACAGGGCTTGCGAGGCGTGCGGGATGGCCATTGCGAGGGGAACTCCAGGAAGTGATGCGGAACGGTATAGGGGGGCATACTATCGACAATCCTGCGCTCAGGGACTAGCGGCAGCAAGGCAGTGCAGGCTTGCAAGGGGGCGGAGGAGTTCCGGAAGAGGTGTGACGCTTCAATTTTGACCACCTCGCCGTCCGCG
>Ga0209062_1006763_pt1 | contig 10288 bp, 3 predicted proteins | sample Coa_R2_2_FD_187158 | JGI IMG/M metagenome (GOLD analysis project Ga0209062, IMG submission 187158) | Surface soil microbial communities from Centralia Pennsylvania, which are recovering from an underground coalmine fire - Coalmine... | ecosystem: Environmental > Terrestrial > Soil > Unclassified ...
TGGCGAGCATGTCTTGAGTATTGGCAGCTTCTCGAAGACGCTGGCTCCCGGTCTGCGCCTGGGCTGGCTGGTTGGCTCCGAAGAGAACATTGCGCGCTGCGTCAATTGTGGAACATTGCAGATGGGTGGCGGCGCGAACCCCTTCACGGCGCAGATGATCGCCGCCTACTGTCGCAGCGGCCACTGGGAACAGCACATCGCCAACCTGCGCGCGCTCTACAAAACGCGCCGCGACGTTGCCCTCTCGGCTCTGCAACGCTACATGCCCCCTGATGTTGGCTGGACGCGCCCGGCAGGCGGCTTTTTCATCTGGCTCGACTTGCCCCGGCACGTCTCCGCGCAGGATATCAAACGCCGCGCCTTGCAGGCAGGCGTCTTGCTCTCCGCCGGTGAAGGCTTCTTCGTCAACCCCGTCAATGGCTCACACCACCTGCGCCTGACCTACAGCTTCGCCGCGCCCGCCGATATTGACGCGGGCATCCGTATTCTGGCGCAGGTGATCGAGCAGGCAGGCCAGGCAGATCAGGTCTGACTCTGGCGGCTGGCAGGCCACCCGCAAGAGGTGGCCCTACTATACTGCGGGCGTCCGTGCGGCTCATGAAGCCGGGCGCGTGGAGTAGGGTCACCTCTTGCGGGTGGCCTGCTCGCGCTTTATGAAGCCTGACCGTGTTGTGCCTCAAATTTCTGGCGCACCTGCTCTATATACTGTTTAGCCTGGCCCTGTGATTGAATGCTCTGGTAATGTTGCAAGACCTGGCCTCTTTCTTGCGGAGGAGACATGTGCAAATCTCGCAGGAGGGCGACGTGCAGGAAGCCCTGCATGGAAGGCTCTGGCGGCGCGGCTGCTCTGGCCGGGTTGGCTGCCATCTGTCGGGCGGCAATACTTTCTGGCGTCTCGCCCGCGCATGGTATGCCTGATTGGGCCGGTTCAGGCAGGGTGCGCGGCGCGTCACTTCGGGGCGCGGGAAGCGAAAGCAGGTGAGTGAGCGTATGGGCCAGTTTGTCGCGGTTGGTCAGGGGCAGCAGGCCAAAGAGATTTTCCACTGTGGCAAGGACAGAGGTGTGATCGTAAACGGTATGGTCAACTGTTGCTCTCGGAATGAGCGGTGAGATAACGATGGCGGGGACGCGCACGCCCAGGCGCGTGAAATCGAAGCCAAAACTATTGTTCTCCGGGTCGGTTGGCGTATCGCCGGGCGCGATTGCGGCTGGAGGGGCTACGTGGTCGTAAAAGCCGCCGTGTTCATCATAGGTGATGATGAGCAGGCTGCTCTCCCAGTGCGGTGAGTTGCGAATCGTCTCGTACACCTTCTTGATGAGAGCCTCGCCGCGTGTCACATCATCTTTCGGGTGCTGTGAATTGCCGCAAACGAAGTCGGATAAGATGTGGTAGTCCGGCTCGATGAAGGCATAGGCGATGTCGTAGTTGGGGTCATTGACCTGCTCGCTGAATTCGTCGAAGCCGCGAAAACAGCCTTCGGCGGCGCGTACCGTCATGCCGCTGATCGCCAGCGCCTGCGGAAATAGATCGCCTCGGTAGACAACCCAGTTGAGGCCCTCAGCGTCGAGCCGGTCGTAGATTGTGCCGTTATCGAATTTATAGCCGTTGAAGAGGAGGGAGGTAGCCACATTCACAGTGACCGGGCTATGATCGAGACCGCCTGATGAGGCGGCGTGGATAAAGAAACGGTTGGGCCATGTCGGGCCGGGCAGCGAGGAGAACCAGTGGTCGCAGACAGCGAATTCGCGCGCCAGCGTGGTGATGACAGGCAATTGCTCAGGCGCATAGCACTGCATAATCTCCCCCGGATTGGCCGGGTTGAGCCTGGCAAAGTCCGCCACGAAGCCGCTATTGTCGATCGCCGGATAATCGCCCTTGACGCCGCAGAGCTGGATTCTGACATCGGGAAACTCGTGGCCGGGGTCATAATCCATCGCCCATTTAGCGGGGGTGAAAACAGGCGCCTTATTGCCCTGCGGGTCAAGATTCCAGTCCCTCTCCGGGTCCGCTCCCTCAATGGCCGTCGGCTCTCCCGTGACGGCATCGATGCCCTGAATACCTGAGAAGCCGAGCATATGATCAAACGAGCGATTTTCCAGCATCAGGACAAAGACATGTTTGATGCGCTCCGGCTTCGGCCTGTCACGCGCCGTCATCCTGCATGTAAGCCACATCACCTGCGCGCCGAGCAACCAGAAAGTATTGACGATGGCAGCAAAAAGCAGGGCTGCATATTTCGCTGCCGTATAAAGCGCCTTGCCAGCCACATTCCCGCTTTGCTTAATGCCATCATCCGCCCACTGCGTCACCTTATAGGTGAGGCCAATAAACCAGCGACTGCGCGCGCGATCCGCCTGTAATTTCCGATATCCGCAGAGCGACATACGTGTACCTCTTTCTCGATTTCTTATAGCCTATAACTACGAGTGAGGGCCGGGAGGGTAATGACTGAAGGGTTCTTTGTCTAGTATAGTCGTTTTCCTCTACCTACTTTCGTCTCTATGAGAATCTTGGGTTGTAAGGTGAAACTGTGCTGTAGAGATTATATCATACCATAGCCCCTTTATTTAAGTACAACGGAGCATAGCTGAGAAAGGGCAGTAGGAAAAACTTGCATACTGGTAAAAGTACTTCACTATTCTCAGCATTTGTGATAATATGGTAGTGTCCTTTAGGATGCTATTGACAGTGTAAAAAAACATGGGAAGGATAGTTCCTTCTTTCGAGGAGATATGCTGGACAGAGTACGACTACTTCAAAAGAAACTTTCCATCGGAAGCTTGACGAGAGTTACGTTAAAGAGCGGACTCGATTATGTGGGTGTGTTAACTGAGCTATCAATGAATCATATCTCCCTTAAAGGGGATGATGGTGGAGAAATCACTATATTTATTGAGGACATAAGTGTTACCAGAATTTTAGAAAGTGCTTCTGTACCTGAAGAGATGCTACCCTCTCTCAACGGGCAATTTTCATCAAGCGAACCATCAGAGGCCGAGTCTTTGCAGACTATTCAATACTCTCAAATAGGAGACGCTGTTCAATCTTATAGGTTGCAATTACCTATAGCTGAAAATGAAGAGCCTACTCTGGAAGATGATATCTCTTTCCGGCAGCAATCTGCAGGTGAATATTCTGCTGATTATCAGAGTGAGGTGCATATATGGCTTCGTGATGTAGAAGCACGCTTTGACAGTGCAATAGAAACGACAAGTAAACTAAAGCTTATTGTTCAAGAGTTTGCTGGAACATGGGAAAAATCAGATTGTGATGCTCTATCCATCTGGAATCGGATATACAATCAATATACCAACGCAAAAAAAATACAGGAACTTGATCCAAAGTTTGGCAGAGTCCAACGTATTACCAGCGAATTGTTAGAGCTTACTCAATTATGTCCTGCTGCGCTAGGCCCAAAAAGGTTACTTGGCTATATGTATCTTTTACAGGAAAATAGAGAAAAGGCACTTTTAGCTTTTAAAGATGCTGCTGTCTTGTCTAATCAAGCTCAAGATTGGTGCAATGTTGCTGCAGTGGCCCTACAACAAGAAGAATTAAACGCAGCAGAACAAGCCTTTGAATCATATTTTTCCCAGGTTCTGCCATCTCAAGATGAGAATGTATGGTATAGATTTCTTTCTCTTGTGAGACAATCAAGAACCTATTCAGGGCTAGACAAGATCTTCAAAAATCTAGAACGGCTTTCTTTTCCAGATGAAGCTCATAAATTGTTTACCGAGTCGGTGTTGTACCTCTTGATAAAAGAGCATTCTAAGATAGAGCTTTTGCCAACTAGAGAAGAGCTGCTTACTAAGAAAAATGTTACTCTCATACAAAAGCTTCTTGTCCTGCTTCCAGGCTACGAAACAGTTGCTGCAGATAACGAACCACCTGAAGAGAAGAGAAGACAGGCGAAGAGGATTATAGAACATGTTCCACAAGGATTTATTGTATCCTATAGGCGGGAACGAGGTTATGGTTTTATCAGAGACAGAGATGATAAATCCTACTTTTTTCATCGCTCTGCATTAGTATCTGATGGCGAACTCATTCGCATTCTCGAGAGAGAAGGTTTTGGGGAAAAGATACCAGTTCAGTTTGAGGGACAAGTTGCAGCTAGGGGATTAAAGGCAACTAAGATAAGACTTTTCAGAACGGTTGAACAAATGTTTGATTTAGCAAAAAGCTATGCTGGCTCTGGAGAGTATAATAATGCTATTGCTACTGCAAAGGATGTTCTTCGTATAGACCCAGATTATCCTGATGTGCAAGATTTTATTGAACAATGTCAAGAACAGGCACGGCGATCAGGACTACCTCGTGGCTCGAATGCATATGCGATGGCGAAGAAAGCGACGGATGATGGAAGACTTGATGAGGCCATCAATTTCTTTCGGCTTGCGATCAGGCAGAACTATAGGCTCGAGAGTGCTATCAAAGATTTAGCACAACTTTTTGCAAGAATAGGACAGCATCAGGAGGCTATACGAGTCCTTCAAGAGCATCGTCATCAAATTGCCAATCAGCAATCGGTAGACAACTTGCTTACGAACATCTTTTTGAAAGATAAGCAGTACCAGAATGCGCTGCAACTTTTGGAAAAGAAATTAGCCAACGCACAATCTTCTAAGAAGCAAGAAATACTTATCCAAATATGCTATTGTTATATGCGTTTAGGAAACTACTCCCAAGCAGAGCTGATTCTTCGAGAGATTATAAAATCGGGAAATGATAGTAGAAGTGTACAGGTGAGCTTGGCACTCTGCTTGATACAGCAGCATAAATATGAGGAAGCGAGAGAAATATTGCAAAATATCCTCGAGCGTTTTCCTGACAACGCAAAAGCCCTCGAGCTTTTGAATGCTGCCGATGAAGCGCAAAGGACGGGAGGTGAGATAGATGAAACAATTGTGAATACTACTCTTTCAGAAAGGTCGAGTGAGATTAGTCCCTTTACTCGCTTCTTTCTGAATAAATGTAAATATGAGGGTGTACCACCGGTACGCCTTCAGGAGGGAAAAGTCGATCATACCGATGTGCAGAAGCTCGAGGAACTTGCCACTAAGTTAGGGACACGCAATCCTGTTGAGCGCGCAAACTATTATCTTTCAGCAGCAAAGATCATAACGACTGTAGATGAGGAGTGGGATGAACCGATTCATCTTTACAAGTACCTTAGTAGAAGTTTTGCGTCTCGAGGAGATGCTGCTATTGTTGATAGTAAACCATTAGATGTTGGGCGAGAGCTCTATTGTGAGGCTTTGAGTATTTACGATGGATATCGACGCCAACGTGACGAGCAGGATGCAGTCAATGCTCTTGTACGTCTTCTTTACTCGGTACGAGGAGGACAAGCCATTCCCATGATCCCTCAAATTCCCTCTATAGGTGATACCCTCAAAGAAATTCTGAAAAACCCACTGCAAGCCTCCCATACATTTGATTTTCTTGTTTATGTTATGTCTCGTAGTGACTTTGCTCGATCTCATATACTCAATCGGCTTTACCAAGAGTTACCTTTAAGGCAAGAAGCCTATCGCTATCTTGGAAGTCGAAGCGCCCTTCCTCTGGAAACGGAACTGGAGGATCGGAGATATTTTATAAATCGTTGGGAGCAACAGCTAAGAGACTTTCTCAAGGAAGAAAATGATGTTGCAATACAAATATCGCTTATTGCAAACACGCAATTCACAGTAGGCTGGATCGAAGATAACGTACAACGCATCGAAGAGATTGGTAAGCGATTGTTTTTGGAACTTGATAGACAACGCTTAAACCAGCTAAAAGATATTTTGCAGCTTATCCTTAAGCTATGCCAGACGAATGTGTTTGAGAATGAAGAGTATCTTTGCCAGCAAATTGATCTGAAATGCCAGGAGCTTATCAAGGAAATAGAAGACAACCCAACAAAACTATCGATCGAGCGATTATTGCATGTAATTAGTGTATTACAGGTAATGACAAGAGAGAAATTAAAACAGATATATGATACATCATTACCTCAAATAACGCTCAAACTACCTATAGGCCATTATACTCCTGATGATAGCCATCGTATTGAAATCCAGATAAAGATCATAAACCGTATACAATGTAGCCCTGCAGAGTCTCTGATGGTAACAGTGCAAGAAGACTCAACCCTTTTCTGTACTATCGATAAAAAAATACAATTGACTAGTCCTTTACGTGGTGGGGATGATAGGATTATTATCATCCCTGTTCAACTTACAAAAGAGGCGCTTCACGCAGAGGCATTCTCTTTTCCCCTTTCTATATCCTATATTACACGGCTTGGTGAGAGAAGGGAGACTCCTAGCGAGAGTTTTTCCATTCGTCTGTATCGAGCAGATCAGTTTGAGGAAATTTCTAATCCCTATGCTGCTTGGGCAGAAGGAGGACCTGTGCATGATAGTGAAATGTTCTATGGGCGTACAGACCTCATTCACAACTTGGCCGACGCAATTAAGGAGTCACGCTCACAAAGCAAGTCAATTATTATCTATGGTCAAATGCGTGCGGGAAAATCTTCAATCTTGTATCACCTGAAGCGAAAGTTGGAGCAAGAATCTACACTGCTCATTCTTAATATAGGGAATATAGGAACACTATTAGACCCTCATGCAAAACCGCCGCTCTTTCATCAATTTCTATGGAGTATTCTACGGTGTCTCAAAGATGCGCTTGAGGATCAGATCGAACAGGGAAGATCCAATCTTCTATTAGAGATCAAAAGTGATGAGGATTTCTATGCCCATCCAGCTCCAGTTGGATACTTTCGTGATATTCTGAGTGAATTCAGGAGGAAAGCTGCACGTACCTCTGGATGGTCCACAATACGCATTGTTCTCCTTATCGATGAGTTTTCTTACCTCTATAACTTTATTTTGGAAGACAAACTATCGGTAGACTTTATGAGAATGTGGAAAGCTTTGCTTCAGGAGAATTTTTTTAGTGTGGTACTGGTTGGCCAAGATGTTATGCCTAAATTCAAGCAGGCATTTCCAAACGAATTTGGGACAACACAGGACGAGCGTGTTAGCTACTTGAGAAGGGAGGACGCTGAGAAGCTGATTGACGAGCCAATTCGCATAGGTGGAAAACATGGAGAGACTCGCTATCGTGAACATGCCATTCAGCGTATCTTTGATTTGACCGCTGGCAGTCCATTTTATATACAAATTATCTGTAACCGACTGGTAGAATATATGAATAGAAAATATGCCAAACTGGTGACAGAAGCAGATGTAGAGCAAATTAAACATGAACTCATCTTTGGAGCTAATTCCTTAGAGCAAGACAAATTTGATAATTTGATTAACTCAGGTGATACAGGACAAAATGCCATCCCGAAGAAGGATATTCTCAAGGTTCTTACAGAGATAGCTATACATTGTCGTCTTGGCCTTTGCGATCGAGATAAGATTAACTCTGACACTTCCGTACCCATCGACTCTATATTAGAGGACCTTCTAAGGCGAGAGGTGCTGGAGAGAATGCAGGGACGGTATTACAAAATACGTGTGGAGCTTTTCAGCGATTGGCTAATTGCTCATCAATAAAAAGTGAGGAGAAGTAAATGCCGCTTATAAATCCGTTTAGTGACTACGGTCGTATCGTCGAGGGAAAACGATTCGTAGGGCGCAAAGATGCATTACGGATAATTGAAAGCAGGATTATTTCATCTAGCAACCCCGGAAATCTCGCTATTATCGGTGAGCCTCGCATCGGGAAAAGTAGTGTGGCGCATCACTATCTTATGGAACAAAAGAAAGAATTGCTCAAGAAGAGGTTTCTCCCAATATGGATAAATCTTGCCAAATATGATCGGCCTGCTACTCTTTATTATAGCTTGATCCAATCATGTATTGATGAGCTTGTAGAACAAGAATGGTTGACAGTTCAGATGCAGGACGCTGCCAACCGTTCGTTACAAATCACTGATGCTTGGAGTGAACTTCAGCGAAATACAGAGAGATTTTTTCAAAAAATCTCGGATGCAAGAATCCGTATTATCTTTATTCTTGACGAGTTTGATCATGCCCGTAAGTTATTCAAAGAAAATCCAGCTGGTTTTCAAGGTCTAAGAGAACTCTCATATCGCCCGGAATGGCGAGTGACCTTTTGTACCACCTCTCGTCGTACCATTTACGATATTGAAGTGCAGACAAATGCCATATCTACCTTTGACGGCATCTTTAGCAAGCTCTATCTTCGCCCATTTACGTCTGAAGATATCGATGAATATCTACAACGGTTCGCGGAAGTATCTATTCCTCTCGATTTGCAGCAGAGAAACGAGCTTATTGAGGCTACTGGTGGACATCCCTACTTGTTAGACATACTCGCCTATGAAGTCATCGAAATTTTTAGGGAAGAACAACGAGTAGATATAGATTTTGCTCTTCAGAGAGTGGATTTTCTATTTAAGGACTATTATAAGCACCTTGTCTCTCTTCTACAAGAAGATAAGAGTCTTGACTACCTTCTGCAAATCCTCTTTGGTCCAATCCCTGACGTCAAGCTTCACCATGTGAACGAGCTTTCTAGATATGGATTAATAAAAGAAAATTCTCAAGGAGGCTATGCGGCGTTTTCTAGCCATTTTCAGTCTTTTCTTGCAACAATCGGTAGTGACAGGGAACTCTGGCCCGTATGGAGCGAGGCAGAGACGGCGTTGCGGACTCTCATTGCAAGCGTTCTGGAAAATGTATACGGTTTCCAATGGTTTGATGAAATGGAGAAACGTTATCCTAAATTAGCAATCGATGTAGAGGGGAAAAATATGTTTCAACGATGTCGTGAAATGCAACAACAAGAACAAAAACGCTGGCCTAGTCGTATATCCCAAAACCTGCTTGCTTATACGTATCCAAAAGAGTTATTTGATTTGGTTATGAGTGAATGGAGCAAGGAGGCTCATTTTAGAGAGATTTTTGGAAAGGATAAACAATATTGGGAGCAACGAGCTCAACTTCTTACAAGGGTGAGAAATCCTCTTGCCCATAATCGTGATTCTGTCATTCACGAGCATGAACGCTATATCGCTGAAGGTTACTGCAAAGAGCTTATTGAAATTTTCAGAAGAGTACAGGAAGAAGGACTTCTGAACAAGCCTGTTTTAAATACAGGCTCTGATGCTCCATAAGTTTTAAAATTATCCTGATTTGATGGAGAAGAGAACATGGAGTATCGTTTACCGAAATGGTTAGGAAAGGAACGGGTGCATGGCATCACAGTCGTATGAGCAGGTTGATCGGGCGATTGAGCGGGTGACGCCGGTGATTGAGCGGATTGCGCGCGAGGTGTGGCAGTTTGCCGAGCTTTCGCTGGCGGAGGTGAGGTCGGCGCGCTTGCTGCTGGATATCTTGCAGGAGCAGGGGTTTACGATTACGAGCAGGGGGACGGCGGGCGTGCCGACGGCTTTTATTGCCGAATATGGTTCAGGGGAGCCGGTGATTGGCTTTCTGGCGGAATATGACGCGCTGCCGGGGCTGGGCAACGAGGCGGTGCCGTATCGCGAGCCGCGCCGGGACCAGGTGACGAGCGGGCATGGCTGCGGGCATAACCTGCTGGGGGCGGGCTGCGTGGGGGCCGCGCTCGCGCTGAAAGAGGTGATGGCTGCGCAGCAGATTCCAGGGACGATCCGCCTCTATGGCTGCGCCGCCGAAGAGACTGAGGGCGCGAAGGTCTATATGGCGCGTGAGGGCCTCTTCCGCGATCTTGCCGCCGCCCTGCACTGGCATCCCGGCCCGCTCGCCAGGGTCAGCAACTACCGCTCGACCGCCGTTGACCAGTTGCAGATCGAGTTTTTCGGCAAAAGCTCGCATGCCGCTTCCGCTCCCTGGCTGGGGCGCAGCGCCGTCCACGCGGCAGAACTCTTCGCGCACGGTCTCAACCTGATGCGCGAACACGTGGAGCCGACGGCCCGCATCCATTACGTCTACGAGCAGGCCGGTATGGCTCCCAACGTCGTGCCGGACTATGCCAGGATACGCCTCTACGTGCGTGACACTGATCGCCCACATGTTGAGGCTTCGACGGCCTGGATCAAGCAGATCGTCGAGGGCGCGGCCCTGGCGACGCAGACGACGGCGAAGGCCCTTGTCTATACCGGCCTCTACGACCTGCTGCCCAACACTCCGCTCTCCGAGTGCATGCAGGTTCACCTGGAACGGGTCGGCGTTCCCGCCTATACCGAAGAGGAACAGGCTTTTGCCAGAGAACTTCAGCAGAGCTTCGGCGTGGAGGCGAAGGGTCTGACCACACAAACGGAGCCGCTCGGCGACG
>Ga0209062_1006766_pt1 | contig 10284 bp, 13 predicted proteins | sample Coa_R2_2_FD_187158 | JGI IMG/M metagenome (GOLD analysis project Ga0209062, IMG submission 187158) | Surface soil microbial communities from Centralia Pennsylvania, which are recovering from an underground coalmine fire - Coalmine... | ecosystem: Environmental > Terrestrial > Soil > Unclassified...
TGCACTCACGTTGCGCCCCGGCGCGTACGACTGGAAATTCATTCCCGAGCCGGGAAAGACCTTTACCGACGCCGGCAGCGGCTCCTGCCACTAGGCCCCGCGCCGCATCCCCCGATCCGCTGCCTCATCTGCTCACTCCCGCCATTTTGCAAACACTCCACCCTCAGCGTTTCCTCCGGTCCCCTTCTAGACGTCCCGCTGCTCCGGGCCCGCTGTCCTAGGCCCACTGTCGTGCCACTGGCGAGCATGCCTTTGACGAGAATGTGGTCGCCTTGACAAAGCGATGCCGCAACGCGCCCTTAAGGTGAGCTTAGCTGAAGATCAGTTAGGCCTGTCGCTGCTGGCCGCGAAGCGGCGGGTTTGGTTTATTCGAATGAGATGTGGAAAAGCTGGAGCTCACGTGCAGCACCTACGAGCGCGAATACGGCAAAGACGAGAAGGCCACAGCCATGAAGCACCTGGTCCGGCAGATTCGCGCCGATTCGATTCGCAGGCTAATCGCGGCGAGAAGGGGCCGGACGCCATTACTTCCGGCTCCGGCATAGGGGACGAACAGCCCTCCGCGCTCGGCCAAACCGGAGGCGCTCCTTCTTAAGGAGCGTCTTTCCCGGAGAAAAGCCGCCCAACTTGAAATCACATCCTGTCACGCCAATGGACCCCGCGATGTACTCGCGATTTGCGACGGCCTAAGAGCATTTACGCCCAACAAAGCGCCAGGCGGCACAAAAGCGAGCGTCGCTATCATGAGTCCGGCCTCAATCAACGTGGATTTCCGTCAGCCTTTGGGCGGGGGAAGTTGTTCATTTCGGATACGATGCGATACCATGCGTTAGGCTAAGGAATGGGAAGCCCGGATGGATACATTGAGCCCGGTCGAGCGCGGTAAGAGGATGGCGCTGATCCGGGGAAAGAACACGAAGCCCGAACTGCGGGTGAGAAGGATTGCACGCTCATTCGGATACAGAACTCGTTCTCACGCTGCCGACCTTCCTGGAAAACCGGATATCGTCTTTCCCAAGCTCAGAAAAGTCATTTTCGTCCACGGCTGTTTTTGGCACCGGCATCCGCGTCGGGATTGCCCCCTGGCGCGATTGCCCAAATCAAAATTGGGCTTTTGGGTTCCCAAGTTAACGGAGAATCGGAAGCGCGACCTTCGGAATATCGCGAGGCTTCGTCGGGACAACTGGGATGTGTGTGTCGTGTGGGAATGCCAACTAAAGAACCCGGTTTCACTCGCAAGGAAGATTGAGCGGTTTCTGGAGCGGCACAATGCGGAGCGTTGAGCTTTTCACCGGCGCGGGCGGATTGGCACTCGGCATTTCTCGCGCGGGCTTCAAACACCTCGCCCTGGTCGAAATGGATCGTGATTCCTGCAACACAATATATGAGAATAAGAGACGCCGCGTTGAGGCAATACCTACTTGGCCGATTTTCAACTGCGATGTGTCTGACTTTGATTTTCACTCCATTCCCGAGGGGATTGAACTTCTAGCAGCTGGGGTGCCTTGCCAGCCATTCTCAATTGGTGGCAAACACAGAGGCCATTCCGACGAGCGGAACCTTTTTCCACTGACCATCAATGTAATCCGCACGCTCAAACCGCTCGCTGTGATAATAGAGAACGTTCGGGGTTTGCGCCGGCGGACGTTCTCCAAGTACTTCGGATACATCGAACTCTCCCTGACGTACCCCGAACTTTCAAGAAGGAAAGACGAAAGTTGGATCGAGCACCTATCGAGGCTAGAGCGGTACCACACGCGAGGTAAACGTGACACGTTGTGTTACCACGTTGTTCACCGTGTCCTCAACGCCGCGGACTATGGAGTTCCTCAGAGGCGTGAACGTTTGTTCATCGTCGCGCTGCGTGCAGACCTCGCCGTGCAGTGGTCATTCCCAGCCCCTACCCATTCGTCGGAATCCTTGCTCTGGGCCCAGTACTGTTCGGGCGAATACTGGGATCGACACATGATCTGTTCAAGAAACAGGCAGAAGCCGGACAAGAAATTGCGTGCTCGCGTCGAGAAGCTTGAGACCTCCCTGTTTCCTCCAGCGCTCAAGCCATGGCGAACGGTGCGAGACGCGATCGGAGACCTCCCGCAGCCGTTACCGAAACGCACGAATGACGAGCCAGGCCTGACTCATTTCATCGTAGACGGAGCCAGAAGCTACATCGGCCACACGGGAAGCCCTCTTGATGAGCCGGCAAAAACCCTCAAAGCAGGAGTCCACGGCGTCCCGGGCGGAGAAAACATGCTTGCCCTGCCGGATGGCTCTGTCCGGTACTTAACAATTCGTGAGAGCGCCCGCCTTCAGACGTTCCCGGACTCTTTCGTCTTTCCGAATTCATGGACCGAGAGCATGCGGCAAATCGGAAATGCGGTTCCGGTCGAGCTTGCGGAAATCGTGAGTCGTTCCGTCGCGCGAACGGTCCGCGAAGCGAGAAAGACGAACTGATATGGGACTGCCCCCGCGGAAACTAGAAGCGCTCGCGGTGCGGATCAAGGAGCTTTCGGAACTAATCACGGCGGAAAAGGCCGCTGATCTCCCTCCCCCAAAAGCCCGTAGAGTCCGCAGTACAATCGCTGAGGCTTGCGACAAACTTCGGAACCTGATTGCCGATCTCGACCCAATCAAGCACCCCGGCGTCGTTTTCGACCCTTCAAACCCGAATGTCGTAGGACGCATCGTGGGCATCACGCTCATCGCCCAGCCGCGGAAGCCGCTCGTCCGCGTCGAGAGATTCTACGGATCGGGTGTTTACGCAATCTATTACACTGGCGATTTCAAACCGTACGAGAAAGTTTCCAACCGCGAGCATCCTATCTATGTTGGCAAGGCTGATCCCGCCGATCCGGCGAGCAAGACAGTCTACGAGCAGGGCGACCGGCTGGCGAATCGTCTCAACGACCATTCGAGAAACCTAGCCAAGGCTAAGTCAACGCTACGCCTCGAAGACTTCCAATACCGGGCTCTTGTTGTGCAGTCCGGCTGGCAAACGCCCGCCGAGGACTATCTAATCGATCTGTTCCGGCCGATTTGGAACTCCGAAATCGGTATCTGTTACGGCTTTGGAAAACACGGCGACGACCCTGAAACCCGCGCGAACTTGCGCTCTCCGTGGGATACGCTACATCCCGGCCGCGAATGGGCCCATCGTGACAAAAGCATGAAGGACGCCAAGCCGGAAAGGCAGATTATCGCCGAGATTCAAGAGCATCTCACAAAGCATCCCCCCTTCCAGTCGATAGACCAAATTTTGAAGCGATTCCTCGAGGAAATCCGAGCCGTGTCATAAGAACGGCAGGTGAGGGCGAATGCGATATAAGGACCGGCCTGGGCACGGTCATCGGCCGGTGCCCGCAGCGTCACCGGCATCAAGAGTATCTGGGTTTCCTGCTGCAAATCGAGGAGAACGTGCCCTCCAGACTGGATGTGCGCATCATCGTATACAACTACGCCACACACACAATCTGCGGGTCCGACGCTGGTTGGCGGCGCGGCCACGCTTCCACGTGCATTTCACGCCGACCCATGCCTCCCGGCTGAACCAAGTGGAGATCCTCGCTTCAAAAATTTTTTCCACAGTTCATTCGAATGAACCAACTCAGCAAGTGAAATATCGGTGGACATACGCTAAACACCATGCTATCCTTACTCCTGTTTACGGTCGCTACCCTGGCGCCGTGCGAAGCCGAAGCGGCGAGCCGGCCTGCCCAGCCGCAGGCCATCCGGTCGACGGACTCAGCTCCAGACTTCCACAATCCGGGGGATTTGCCTGCCGAAGGCCGCCCCCTCCGCTCTTTTCCGAAGTTCGCTCGCCGCTCGCCACCCGCCGCTCGCCACCCAATCAGCCATGACAACCAAACGCTCCGCCGATTCCACTAAACTCTGTCTCTTCTCTTATTCCGATGGGCGCCGCTGCCGCATGCTCCGTTCCGCCCTCCACCCTTCTCTCTGCCACTACCACGCACGTATCGAGCAGCAATATCTCGAAGCCCGCCAACTCGGCGAGGAACTTTCCGCCACCCTCACGGGTCACTTCCATACCGCCGCCGATATCAACCATGTCCTCGGCAAGGTCTTTGCCGCCTTGGCCCAGCGCCGCATCAGCCGCCGCATCGCCGCCACTCTCATCTGGGCCTGCCAGGTCATGCTGCAATCTCTTCCGGAGCTAAAAGCCGAAACCAAATTCCGCTACGCCTATGACACTTGGTCCAGGCTCATCGACCGCGCTCGCCCCATCTCCTCGCCGCCCGGCTCGTTCAATTCCGCCCCTCCGAGCGCCACTCCTCCGCCATCCCAGGATTCCTGCGGCAACACCAAGCCTTCCTGTAGCCTGTCTTCGGACCGGCCACGGCCGGCGTCGCCACCCGCCGCCTCGCCGCGGCCAGAGCACAGGCCCATTCCACGGAATGCCGCGGAACAGGAGCCCGAACTCGCTTCAACCTCGTAAGCAGCGCGCCGCAATGGCCAACCGGACCCGCTTCAAATCCCCGGCGCTACCCGTTTGCCCGCTCACCCTCTCGTTGCCGCCCGCACTCCCCAAGTCCCTCGCCCAGCCGCGTCCCGCCGCATCGCCATCCGCAAAATCAATCATGCCTCGCCTCTCGCCCGCCACTCGGCTCGTCGCGAATCACCCTTCACGTGCCATTCGCCACCCGCAACTCGCCACTAAGCCTTTTACAATCCGCACTTACAAAATCCCAGGGGATGGGCCAACCGTGCCAATCGTGCACACCCGTCAACTTCCGCCCCATACTCTCGCAACTCGATTTATCATAGGAAACGTGATTCCGGCGGAATACAAAGTGCGCAATCTCCGGATTGCCCCCGCGGCCGTGCTGGCGCCCATGGCCGGCGTCACGGATACTCTTTTCCGGCGAGTCATTCGCGGCCTCGGCGGCTGCGGCCTGCTCATGACCGAGTTCACCAGCTCCGAGGGCATCACCCGGAGCGCCGCCAAAACCCTCCGCTATCTCTACTTCCAGGAAGATGAGCATCCCATCGCCGCGCAGTTGTTTGGCGCAAATCCAGCCGTCATGGCGGAAGCCGCGCGCATGGTCGAAGCTCTCGGCTACGACGCCGTGGACATCAACCTCGGCTGCCCCGCGAAGAAAGTCGTGAAGTGCGGCGGCTCAGGCCTGTTGCGGGATTTGCCCCTTCTCGAGCGGATTTTCCGGGCCGTGCGCGCCGCCGTAAGGATTCCCCTGACCATCAAGCTGCGGGCCGGATGGGACGAAAAGTCCATCGTGGCGGTCGAAGTGGCGAAACTGGCGGAAGCCATTGGCGTCGAGGCCGTCGCCGTGCATCCCCGCACGCGCATGCAGGGATACACCGGGAAAGCGGATTGGCGCATCATCGCGGCGGTCAAGCAAGCCGTGAAGATGCCGGTGATCGGGAATGGCGACATCAATTCGCCGGAGGATGCCGCCCGCATGGTCGCCGAAACCGGTTGCGACGCCGTCATGATTGGACGCGCCGCGGCAACGAATCCTTGGATTTTCCGCCAGATGCAGGAATACGCCGTCAGTGGCCGGTACGGCATCCCCACCGAGCAGGACCGTCATAGGTTACTCACAGACTACTATCGCCAAATAAATGATTCCCGCGCCCCCGACGCTATGGGAAAAATGAAACAGTTCGCCTGCTGGTTCACTCATGGCGTGGGAAACGGCAGCGAGCTTCGCAGAATTGTCCATTCGGCGCGAACGCCCAGTGAAGTTCTCGAAAGCGTCGAACGCTTTTTCGAGAGCCGCGCCACACAGCCGGCCGCGGAAGCGGCAGGCTAGCTGCGTGACCGGGGGGTCACGAGAAACAGAGGACCCGGCCCATGGTCCCTTTGAGTGGTGGAACGACCCAGACGCTGTCCAATCTCGCCCAGGGCAAGCAGCGCTCCGAACGCCGGATTTCCGTGCGCCTGCCCTTGAAGGTGCGGGGGAAGGACTCCCGTGGCTTCGCCTTCGAGGAAGAAACCTCCAGCGAAAATCTTTGCCGCAATGGAGCTGCCTTTCTCACGCGCTTCGATCTCGCCATCGGCTCGAATCTCGAGATTCGCATTCCCTTCTCGAACTACGCCGCGCGCCGCGCGGAATCGGACTTCGCCACGCAGGGTCGCGTCGTCCATGTAAGCGGCGCGGCCGAGGGCGAGCATCTCGTCGGCGTCCAGTTCACCGGCCCCCGCTTTCAGCGCGTCTTCCGCTCGGAATCCGCCGCCTAGCCCCGCGCCAATAGGCGCGCTCGCCGCCGGGGACCATACCTTCAGCGCCCGTCAAGGCCGGCACCCGGTCAGGCCCGGCCCCGATCCTCCGAGCCCGGCCCCCGGCCCTCGGAACCCGGCCCCCGATCCTCGGAACCCGGCCCTCGGCCCTCGGAACCCGGCCCCCGGGAGGCCCTCGCGGTAACCATTTGTTCGTAGGCCGCGCGGCGGGTGAGGCCGCGTTCCTTGGCGGCGAGCTTGAGAGCTTCTTTGCGGTCGAGCCTGGCCTGGCGCATGAGTTCGTCAACGCGTTCCGCGAGGCTTTGCGAGGATTCGCCAGCGCCATCGGGTTCGGCCTGGTCGGGAGGGGCCACGACGAGAGTAATCTCGCCCTTTGCCGGCCGCTCGGCGAGAGAAGCGGCGAGTTCGGAGAGGCGAGCGTGGCGAAATTCTTCGTGGAGCTTGGTGACTTCGCGGGCTAGGCAGGCGTGGCGGTCTCCGAGGATTTCGCGGGCGTCGGCGATGGTTTCCTCGATGCGGTGAGGCGCTTCGTAAAAAATGATGGTGCGGTCTTCAATGCGCAGGCGCTCGAGGGCGCGGCGGCGTTCACCGTTGCGGGCGGGGAGAAAACCTGCGAAGAGAAATTCCTGGTTGGGCATGCCGGAAGCGCCGAGCGCGGCGAGAGCGGCGGAAGGTCCCGGCACTGGAACGACGGGAATGCGATGGCGGATGCAAAGGGAGACGAGTCGATGGCCGGGATCGGAGACGAGCGGCATGCCGGCATCGCTGACCAGAGCGATTCTTGCGCCTTGTTCGAGCGAAAGTACGATTTCGGGAGCGCGAGTGAGTTCGTTGTGCTCGTGGTAGCTCACCAGCGGCTTGTGAATGTCGTAGTGGGTGAGAAGCTTTTGCGTGTGGCGGGTGTCCTCGCAGGCGATCTGATCGACTTCCTTGAGGATGCGAAGGGCGCGGAGAGTGATGTCCTCGAGGTTGCCGATGGGAGTGCCGACGAGATAGAGACAGCCGAGGGCGGCGGGCGACGAGTCGCGCTCGCGGAGTCCGGCATGGTTGGGGGATTTCGCAGCCACGCAGTGAGTGTAGCACGCGGGCGAGAAGAGGCAGTCGGGGAAGGATGTAGAGAAGGCAAGTGACTGGCGACAGTTGAAAAATCGAAAGCAGGATGGAAGCTGAAAACTCGAAACTTGGGGATCGCAAATTGAGGTTGAGACGGGAGACCCGGATAGTGAATGGGTGAGGCAGGGTGTGGCGCGCCGTGGTTCGAATCCGTGGTTCGAATCCGAGAAGGAGGAAGAGCAAACAGCGCGTGTTATACTTTCGGGTTTGCGAGAGTGCAGGAGGTTGGCTGTGCCTTTGTATGAATACGCGTGCCAGAAGTGTTTCGGGCGCACCGAGAAAATCGAGAGCGTTTCCGGGCCGCATCTGAAGAAATGCCCGCGCTGCGGCGGGAAAGTAGAGCGGCTGCTTTCGTCGCCGGCGATTCAGTTCAAGGGATCCGGATGGTATGTGACGGATTACGCGGGAAAGAGCGCGAAGCCGGAAGCCGCGAAGAGCGAGTCCAGCGCAAAGGACGGAGCGGGGAAAGAAACAGGCGCCAAGGAGAGCACCGCGAAGGAAGCGGTGGCGAGCGACGGCGGCAAAGAGAAAAAATCGAAGAAGTAAAACGAGAGTGGCGGAAAGAGCGAAGAGCGAAGGCTTGGCTGAACCAGACCGACTGAGTAAAGCGCTGCATTGACAAGGCGCTGAGGAAGCGGCTAGTGTCGAGGCGATGGCTGCCAATCTGCTGAAATTCCCTTGCACATGACCAAATCACCTGGAGGCGCTGGCGCGAATTTATCGGAGCGAAGCAGCGCAAATTCAGCGGGTCCGACGAAGAGAGTGCGGAAGGCGGTGCTGCCGGCTGCCGGGCTAGGCACGCGCTTTCTGCCGGCGACCAAAGCACAACCGAAAGAGATGATCGCGGTGGTGGACAAGCCGCAGATTCAGTACGTGGTGGAAGAGTGCGTGGTCTCAGGGATCGAGCACGTCATCATCGTGACGGGCCGCGGGAAAAATTCGATCGAAGATCATTTCGATTACGCGCCGGACCTCGAGCATTTTCTGGAAGAGCGCGGGAAGAAGGATCAACTGGCGCTGGTGCGGCGCATCGGAGAAATGGTGAAGGTGAGCTACACGCGGCAGAAGGAGCCGCTGGGGCTGGGGCATGCGGTGCTGGTGGCGAAGGATCTGGTTGGCGATGAGCCGTTCGCGGTGCTGCTCGGGGATGTGCTGATTCCGGGCGAGAATCCGGCGACGAAGCAACTGATTGAAGTGTATCAGCAGACGGGGCTAGGGGCGATTGCAGTGGAGGAAGTTCCGCGGGAGAGGACGCATTTGTACGGAATTGTGGCGGGGGAGGCGGCGCGAAACGCGAAATTTGGGGACGGCCTGCTGCGGGTGACGGATTTGGTGGAAAAGCCGAAGCCGGAAGCGGCGCCATCGAATCTGGCGATTACAGGACGGTATGTGCTGCCGCCGGAAATTTTCGGGTGCCTGGAGCGGACGAAGCCAGGCGCGGGAAACGAGATTCAGTTGACGGATGCCATGCGGATTCTGGCGCAGGAATGGGGGCTGTATGCGTACACGTATGACGGAGTTTCGTATGACGCGGGGGACAAACTCGGATACCTGAAGGCGACAGTGGAGATTGCGCTGGGGAATCCGGACTTGGGGAATGCGTTCCGGGAGTATTTGAAGACGCTGAAACTGTAAAATGAAGGGTTGTGATTCGCCGTCTGATGGTTTGGGATGCGGGAAAAGCAGATGCACAAGCCGCAACGGAAGCGCCGCGCGCATAAAAAGCGAGAGCGCGCGGGCGCGGAAGAACGACTAACCGTGGTTGCGGCACTGAAATACGGGCTGTAACAGCCTTCTGAGGAAAGGTCTGGAGCAAAACGTGTCAAAGGCGCGGATTTTAGGGATCGAGTCGTCGTGCGACGAAACGGCGGCGGCAGTGGTGGCGGACGGACGGGAAATATTGTCGAGCGTCGTAGCTTCGCAAATTGACGTGCACCGAAAATATGGCGGAGTGGTGCCAGAACTGGCGTCGCGGGAACATTTGCGGCAGATCGTGCCGGTGGTGCGGGAAGCCGTGGCGCAGGCGGGAATGCAGATGGGCGATGTGGACGCGATTGGCGTGACGCAGGGGCCAGGGCTGGTGGGAGCGCTACTGGTGGGGATTACGTATGGGAAGACGCTGGCCGCGGCGCTCGGAAAGCCGCTCGTGCCCGTGAATCATTTGGCGGGCCATGTCCATGCGGTCTTTCTCGAGGCGCACAAAGCAGGGCGGGTAGCGAACCTGCCGGCGGTATGCCTGATCGTTTCGGGCGGGCACACGGTTTTGTACGAGGTGAGGCAGAAGACGGGGACGCGATACGAAGAGGGCGGGGAGCTCGAGTACCGGAAGATGGGGCAGACGCGCGACGACGCAGCAGGCGAAGCCTACGACAAGGTGGCTAAGCTGCTCGCGCTGGGGTACCCGGGCGGGCCGATTCTGGACCGGCTCGCGGCGGCGGCAGGAAACGCGGCAGCTCCGGTGAAATTTGGAGCGATCAAGACGCGAGGGCATGCGCTGGATTTCAGCTTCAGCGGGCTGAAGACGGCGGTGCTCTACCATGTGAGGGAGCGCGAGGATTACAAGGAAGAAATCGCAGCGCGAGAGGCTGCGCTGGAACGGGGCGAGAGGAAATTCGAGCAATTGCTGCCGCTGTGTTCGCTGGCGACTCTGGGGCTGGTGCGCGAGTTCCAGAATACCGTGGTGCATGATTTGGTGGAACGGACGCTGGCGGCGGCGGAGAAGCTGGGCGCGGAGTCGGTGTTGGTTTCGGGCGGCGTGGCGGCCAATTCGCAGTTGCGAAGGACGTTCGAGGAGCGCTGCGCGGCGGCGGGATTGAACGTATTCTTCCCGAGCCGGCCGCTTTCGACGGACAACGCGGCGATGATCGCAGCGGCGGCCTATCCGCGGCTCCGCGCGGGCGTGCTGGCGGACGCGGGATTGAACGCGGACCCGAGCCTGGCGCTGGCGTAATTCC
>Ga0209062_1006769_pt1 | contig 10278 bp, 10 predicted proteins | sample Coa_R2_2_FD_187158 | JGI IMG/M metagenome (GOLD analysis project Ga0209062, IMG submission 187158) | Surface soil microbial communities from Centralia Pennsylvania, which are recovering from an underground coalmine fire - Coalmine... | ecosystem: Environmental > Terrestrial > Soil > Unclassified...
ACGGAGGAATTTCAACAAAGGTATTTTCTACTACCCAATCAAACGTAATACCGGGTATCGCCCGACCAGCATCTGTTAAAGCAGGTAAGGTATGAATGATATCGCCCATCGACGACGTTTTAATTAATAATACGCGCACCTTACGGCATCTGCTATTAAAAATGTGAACAAAATTGCTCACGATTTTATTCCTGCCCCGACGTGTTTTACCAACCACATTCGTATCTGACAGGCGTTACTTTCTCGACTACACTAAAGACCTTCTCTAATGCAGTGTTGCCGTTGCCGGCAAAACTCGCCACGAGTAGAGCAGTTTTGGTTGCTAGCCATGGTATGAAAACGACTCTCACTCCCTATCCTGCTTGGTTTTTGCGGTTTTAGTCAAAGTGATTATCGGGTCGATGATGATACACTAAAATTCATCTATTTCAATACTAGAGTTTATCTCCCACGCTGTCATAGCTGTTAATAATACACGATCGGGTGTTAAATCGCGCATGCAGCGATGGTGTTGCAGTGGGCATGTCCGTTCAAAACAAGGCTGACAAGCGAGCGTAAGCTTCAGAATGTGAGCGTCCTTAGAAAGTGGTGGCGTATGAGCAGGACTCGTTGAGCCATATAAAGCAATCAACGGTTTTTTCAAAGCCGCTGCGATATGCATTAACCCCGAATCATTGGTGACGACTCCCGAGGCTAATGACAGCAAGTCAATCGATTCAGCAAGATCCGTACGGCCAGCCAAATTTTCACAGCGGTTTGCTGTTAATTGCATGATTTTATCTGTCACCGGCCGATCTTTTGGTGAACCTAATAACCAAACGTCCCAACCTGCATTGAGTTTTTGATTAGCCACTTCTGCATAATAGTCTTCTGGCCAACGTTTTGAGGGCCCAAATTCTGCCCCAGCGCACAATGCTAATATAGGGCGCCCGCGCCAAACAGGCTGATATTTTTCCAGCACCGCTTGCTGGGAAAGAGGGGAGATATGGAATTCAGGATAAGGGTAGGGAATAGGAATGGATTGATTTGCCGGCATGCCTAATGCCATGAATTGCTCTATCATCAATGGATAACGGGTTTTATCTAAATAACGAATATCGTTTAATAATCCATATCGAAACTCTCCGCGCCACCCCGTACGCAGTGGAATGTTAGCAAACCACGGAATTAACGCTGATTTAAATGAATTTGGTAAAACAATTGCTTGATCATATTTACGCCCCCGCAATGATTGGCCTAATTGATACCGCGCACGTAAATTCAATTCACCATGGGTAAGCGGCATCGCAATGGCTTCATTAACTTCTGGCATGCGAGACAATAATGAAAATGTCCATGCAGGCGCTAACACGTCGATGATGACATTCTCATCGCGCTGCTTCAACAGCTTAAACAAGCACTGCGCCATGACCATGTCACCCACCCACGCAGGGCCGATGATAAGAATTTTACGCGGCATAATCATCAGATCAGGATTTCTCAGCTATCACAAAATCTTTTAAGGTGTACTCTGTACTGCAATAAGGACAAGTCGCATGGCCGGTTTTTTCTATTGGTAAATATACCCGCGGATGAGCATCCCACACTCTATCATCCTGCGGGGGACATGAAAGGGGTAAATCGGCTTGCGTGATGTCACAATGTCGCTTTGTGCAGCAAGCGGGTTTGTCGGTGACTGCTGCAAGATCACTCCTCTTATCATTTAGCATAGTGGTGTTCTCATCATCTTACTGTCTAGAACTGGTTTCGGTCGCCATCCCTTTTTCCATACGTGGGATAGCATGGTGGTGGTAATTCGGTATTAAGGGCACCCAGGTGCGATATAAACTGATCCCGATATAAAGCAGGATATAACCTATGGAAATGGCAACTAAGAAATGATTCGTTTCAGGATATACCCACAGCAACCCGCAGGTAGCAACCCCCCATAAAATCGTCATGATGACCATGCCAAAACGTAAATATTTATTAGTGCTTAAGTAATCCACACGTGAAGGATAGACATATTTAATCGGGACGAAACTCAAGACGGCCAATAAAAGTAAAATCACCATATTGGTGATGCTAGTCATTTGCCAGAAGAAGAGATAAAACACGACGATATTCCAATAGCTAGGAAAACCTTTGAAGAAGTGATCGGTGGTTTTGGCATCGACTTGGGTAAATTGATAAGTCGAGGAAAAAGTGATCACCAATGCACAGAAGAGACGCCAATTTTCGGGTAACAAGTTGGTCACGAGTAAGAAGAAACACGGCACAATCGTGTAATTCACAAAATCGACAATATTATCTAATAAAGCACCATCAATTTCTGGTGCAGCTTCTTTAATCCCTATCATACGTGCAAACATGCCATCAACCGCATCAATGACAATAGCTGCGCACATCAACCAAAGGGCCAGTAGGAAGTTATGCTGATAAATTGCAAGAAGACATAATAATCCCACGCACGCGCCGCTTGCTGTGAATGCATGAATCATCCAACCGCCGATTCGGCGTAATATGCTTACTTCCTTCATAATTGAATTAGTCAAAGAGGCTACTCCTATTTTCTAAAACTCACCAGTAACACCATGGCTCCTGCCACCCCAGATAGCAGGGAACCTAATATGACACCTAGCCGCACTTCTGCTAGATAGAGGTTCTCACTTTGAAAGGAAAGGGTACCAAGAAACAAGCTCATAGTAAAACCTATCCCGCAAAGCAAGGCCACGCCATAGAGGTTGAGCCAGGAGGAACCGTGGGGACGCCTGGCAAAGCCGGATTGGATGAGCAGCCAGGAGAAGCCGAAAACGCCTAGTTGTTTGCCGATAAAAAGGCCGAGGGTGATCCCAAGGACGATCACATCGGTCAGGAGGTCAAAGGACAATTCTTTGAATGAGAAGCCGGCATTCGCTAGGGCAAATAAGGGCATGATGAGATAAGCTGCCCAGGGGTGAAGGGTGTTTTCTAATCGGTGTAAAGGAGAATCAGGATGATTATTGCCGGGAATAGCGCAAGCGACTATGACGCCAGCAATGGTGGGGTGGATACCGGAGCGGAGGAGACAGAGCCATAGCCAGATGCCGATAAACAAATAGGGAAGTAGCGATTGGATAGATAACCTATTGAATAAAAATAGGATCATCATTAAGGTAGCTGCCTGGAGTAGCCAAAGGTAAGCTAAACCATGGGAATAGAATAAGACGATGATAAGGATAGCGCCGAGGTCATCAAAAATAGCGAGGGCTAAGAGGAATAGTTTCAGGGCAACGGGGATACGATTTTTAAAGAATGATAAAACACCTAGGGCAAAAGCAATATCAGTTGCCACAGGGGTGGCCCAGCCTTTGAGGGTGATGGGATTGGTATGATTAATGAGGAGATAAATGCCAGCCGGAACCAACATGCCGCCAACTGCTGCTACAGCGGGTAGCAGGGCATGGGAGGGACGAGATAAATTTCCCTCTATAAATCCGCGTTTTAGCTCTAAGCCAACAACGAGAAAAAAAACGGCCATTAAGCCTTCGTTGATCCAGAACAAGGAGGCGTTGATGAATTTTTGATGGATAAAGGCTAAAGGGGAATTGGCCCACATAATGGCTAATATGGCGGCTAGAAATAATATGATGCCGCTAGAGGCTTCGAGTTGGAGGAACTTTTGGAGAAGTTTCATTCGCATAGGGAGCATTCTTACTTATATAGGAATCAGCTATAATAAAATTAACATGAACTTTATCATTTAATTTATCAAGGATGATAAAATAGAGGAGCGTAAAATAAAATGCTTAACTTTAAGAGAGTGGTTTCCTTCCTGCTGTGTTTGGGGGCATTCGGTAATGTAAGTTATGCTTCTTCTACGGATAGTACGCAGATGACGTCTCCAAATAATTTTACGCCTGCGCAAAGCGCTTTTATCTTAGATGCTAATATTTTCACTACTCCTGCCCAATGTAACGCCACTGGTCAGGCCACTAGCTATCCTGCTTGTTTATCAGGAATATTTTATTCTCATGGCTGTTGCCCTCCTAACTACTATCCGATGCTTACTGTTTCAATTGCTCAAGTCCAATATAGTGTTGCAAACCAAGGTATACAAAGCCTCTCTTATTCTCTTCAAGGAGTAAATCGATCTTCCGTAAACAACCCTGCCTGCAGCTCGGTATATAGCGGCTTAGCCTTTTATCCTTCAACAACAGTTGTTTCCCCTGCTAATGCTTATGGTTCAGGATTTACCACCTCTTGTAGCGGCTATACTCAAACTTGCAACTCCTTAGCATTTGAAATTTATGCAGAAGCGGGAATAACAGGACAATCTTACTCTTCCGGCGTATACGGTTTCTGGCAATTATGGTGCACACCTTATCCGAACCAGCAATGTTCTTCTAATCCTTGCTAATTTATCCGATTTAAAGCAATTGCAACTAACTAATAAATTAATAATATTGACATTGCAAAAAGATCGAAGATATTAACAGCCCTTCAGTCTAACCGCTGCAAAAATTAATCATTCCCCCCTCTAAGTATTAGATAATCCTTAAAGGAAATTATTATGTTAGAATCTAGCGAAATTCTTTATCATGCTGCTCTTAGTTTAGATGTATATAAGAAAGATGGAAGGCCTCCTTTACCTGAAGGATGCACGCAATACGATGAGTATAGTGATCCTACTACAGGTTATTATGGCGCTTGCTACATAAGAAATATCCACTATCACGATGCCATTACTAATTTTGATTATTATTCTACTGATATTATTTTCGCACATCGGGGTTCAGATTCTTCTTTGGATTTCGATAATGATAAAAATATTCTAATGAACCAAATACCAGCACAATATGCATCAGCGGTAAATTTTGTAACAAACACACTAAATAAGTTAAACCCACTTTCTTACCCAACCATTATGGGGAGTCTTAATTCTACTATAATTCACGTAGGGCATTCTTCGGGCGCTGTTATAGCTGACTTAGTAGCGTCAAAAATTTGTTATTATGTATTTGACACGGGAACCCCTATACAACTATTTGTTAATTTTGTTTCATCAACATTCAGCAACCCGGGCTCACAACCTATTATCCAAGAGATGATAGCAAGCGGTGAACTAAGTTCTTCGATCGACTCTCACAGCAGTGCTTTTCTTCCAGATGTAAATTTAGTGACCACTTGTAACAAACAAGCAGCATGGGTATATCAATTGATTAATATGCCTTACCAATATGATATGACTCTCGACTCTGTCAATTTAACACCCATCTTTCCCATACCAATTTATTACGGCGATAACAACTATTACACTCTTGGTTACACTAGCACCCAAAATAGCATGGAAGCTATTTATAACTATCTACAAGCAGGCGGAGCCGTATCAGATCACATTACAACCTACCCCTATGATTTCAATAGTGGCTATATTGCTTATTTAGATGGCGCAGCCAGAAAAACATACTGGGACGGCTATGCTAAAAAAATATGGGAAAAATCCCAAGAGCTACAAGAATTATTTGCAGGAAATTACGACATCTTCTACACTGATTTCTATAAATACCTCAAGCACATCCAATCCGAAGCAGCCAATTTAAATCTCACCGAAAAACAACCCCTCTCACCTCTCAACTACAGTCCAGTATTTCAGCAGCTTTTTAAACGCCTCCAACAATCCCCAACGATCACCGTCAACCTAGAAACCTTCAAAAACCCTCCGCTGCCTAAAATCCTCACCGAGCCCGCTTCATCCACCGAAAAATCCCCATCCCTTACAATAGAAGATGCCGACTTAGATTGCTCCCCTTTCAGTTTAGATGTTTATAAATGTACCAACACATTCAATCAGGCGGAAAATTCCAAGCTATGGACTCCCCATCCCCCGGTGCTATGAATGGTTATATTCGTTATTTGGATTCGAGCAGAACTGATTATTGGGATGGCTATGCAAAATATGTGTGGGACAAGAGTTCTGATTTACAAGAACAATTCCATCATTCTTATGATAATTATTACGATCAATTTTATGCGGCACTTGACCAGCGATATCAAAAAGCAAAAGTATTAGCTGACAATACACTCGTACCGCCTAAAGAACTAAAAGAAAAGCTTGTACAGGCGTGTATGGCATCCAACATCCAAACGACAAAAAATAGTACTGCTAATCAATTTAAATTTTTCAGCCAAAATAACGATAACATTTCAAAAAAAGCAACACCACTTTATAGAAAAGTGAAAAATACTGATGAAATAATAAAAGAATTTGTAGAAATATCGAGAAATAATTCTATGTGTCGGCTTATGTAATAATTATGGTGATCTATCCGACGCAAATTATGCGGAGAATAAAAGCGCTATTCTCCGCATTTTTTGCTTCATAATTTACTCAACCTACTGAGTAAATTTACTCCCTCCATTGAGTAATTTGTAATTTATTGGATAATTAGTTGTTTAATATAAAAATTTACCCATGCGAGAACACCTTCCGCTGCCAATACCCCTCATCATACTCTTTCGCCAACTTAACCACCTCTGCAAAACGCCTGCGTGGATTACGCTCAACATCCACAATATGATCGTACTGCTTCTTAACAGCCCCAGGAATGTCATGACCTAACTTGCCAGCCGAATCTAACACGAGATCTATTAAAAATTTTCTCACCAACTCGGCTTCCTGTTGAGGAAAAGATTTCAAATAATGACCTGCTAAACGCTGCATTTGATCAGCTACTGACGTTCCCTTTTCCTTTAAAAGCTGCTCAACCTGCCGTTCTCTCTCTTCATCTTGATAGATTTCAGCATTAACCATTCTTACGGGAACAGGACGTTTGGGATATTTATATAGCCCTAGTTGAGAAAGCGCATACATTCCTAACTGAATAGCTGAATTGACGAGCGATGGCGTATTTCTATTTCCAGCAGAAACTACTGATCGCTCTGCCTTCGCTGCCTCCGGCTTCTCACCCAATTTTTCAAATTGGCTCCATTCATACAAGCAAATCGCATTATTTTCGGCCAACTGAAAGGTGTCACCTGTAAGCACCTCATACAAACCAGCATACTCTTTCACATCAAAATGGGAATTTTCTAAAATTTTTTGTTGTATATAATCATTCAGTAATCTATTTAAGGTATGTTTCACCTCCTGATAGGCAGCTGAATTTTTATAAGACTCAGGCAAAGTAGGCTCATACTTACCCATTTGGTGAGGAATACCAACCTTCGCCAGCACACTCCCCACCTCATGAAAAGCATGATTACCCCCGCCTACTAAATAAGCCATCACCGCTAAACCATATTGCTTCATCTCTTCAAGTGAAAGATCGGCACAAACACTAGGAATCAACATTAATCCGCCTGCATTCCCCGACGGACCTGCTACTAAAGGTAAATGATGCTGTTTTGCAAATTGTGTGTAGTTAGAAGTGTCATCAGGAATAAAATTATCTGCAGCACGCAAATGCGGATAAGCACTTTGAGGTGCCATCAGTCCAAAAAAAGGAGAACGTATAATACCAATTTCATCTTTACGAGGTACGGCCTCTAACTTTTCTTTTCGCGAACGATCAAGCTTGCCTTGTCTATAGAATAATTCATTTTTAAAAATATCTTGCACCACCTGCTGTTTAATATTTTTAATTTGGCTAGGATCTTTTCTAATTTTATTGGCAATAGTATGCGAATAAGAAGATGAGGCAACTGCTTGAACATCATATAATAACGAAGGTGGAACTTGCAGCGGTAATTTATCATATACTTTATTCATAAAAACCGCATGCACATGCATGACAAGTTCTAAAGGACTACTGGGGTCCACTAAAATCTGTCGCAAATCCTCTAATGTTTTTAAAGGCGTACTACAACTCATTTTGATATCAGGAATACGACCAAAATAATCAGGATGATACATTTCGTCTTCAACAGCGATACTTTCCTTGAGGAGATCAATGTCTAAACGTTTATTTATATCAATTAACTCCACCAATGCCTTGGACACTTTTTGCACTGCTGTTGCTACAACGTATGGATATTTCAATACAGATTCCGCAAGATGGGATTCATAAAATTCTCGAGTGGCAACTATTTGTTCTGGTGTTAGCATGATTCAACTCCATGTATAAGTTTTTTATATTATTTTAAAATTAATTGTGTCTTACAATTATTAAATTTACGGCTAATTTTATGTTGCACAAAAATACTGATAAATAATTTAACTATTACATTTCTTTTTTAGATTTATTTCTTCTTCTGAACACCATCTTTCGAAAATATCACCATATGGTTTTAATTCTTCTAATATCCGTAAATATTCTAGAGAAACCATTTTGATTTGATCCTCTTTATATTGATTTTGGACTTTCTCACTAAACTTGCTTAAACGATCATGATAATTTTTTAATGATTGAATACATTTTTTATATCTAATGCTATATATTCCTAAAATCTTTTTAATATGCCCTTTTAAAACAATACTATTTCTACTCTCCATTTCTTTATCTAATTCAGTCAACAAATTAAATATAGCACTCACTTTGAATATAAAATTCCCTTTCATCTGCTCCTCTATTCTTGCCATATCTTCTAAGAATTTCTCACAACGATCTGCATGTATTGGTTTCATGAGGTGTTTAGTCTTCAACCAGGGGGAAACCACTGACTTTAGCCATCCTTTCTGTTGCCAGCCTTCTGCATTTTCCAGGGTGCCATCGATATAGCTTTCCATACAATCTTCAAGTTCATCTAATAACTCAGCAAATATCACTTTACAACTTTTTTCAATTAAATCCATATCAGGCTTTTCATCATCTACCGGATAAGAAGAATCGGGCCAATATTCTTCTAATTCACCTGTATTATCTACCGTATGAAGAGGGGAATTGCGATGCATAAACATCCTTATTCTAAATGAGTTATTAATTTGAGCTGGATGAGACTTTACAAAAAATAATGAGATAACAAAAGCAAAATTGTAACCACAACAGTGAAAGTTTTTTAGCCATATGTCCAATCTGCTACCATCCCCTTTTCATCCTCCACCAAACCGAGTATTGTATTTCCCCCCATTATGCAATAAATTCAGCACATAACTTGTTAACCAAGGAGCACTCTGAATGCGAATCCCAACGATGTCTGATGTGGACCTGAAAGGAAAACGCGTCCTCATTCGCGAAGACTTTAATGTCCCCCTCAAAAACGGAGAAATCACCAGCGATCTGCGTATTCAAGCTGCTATTAATACTATTAAACAGGCTCTTAAAGCAGACGCCAAAGTGATGTTGATGTCCCATCTCGGCCGTCCGACAGAAGGAGTATATGATGAAGCTTTTTCGCTTGCTCCTGTTGCCCGCCATTTATCCAAGCTCTTAAAAAGAGAAGTTCCCCTGATTCAACATTGGATAGACGGCTTTAATATGGGTGATGCCCAAATCGTCTTACTCGAAAATGTGCGCTTCCATCATGGCGAAACGGAAAACAATGTCGAGCTGTCTAAAAAAATGGCGGCATTGTGCGATGTATTTGTAATGGATGCCTTCGCAACTTCCCACCGTATGGAATCCTCTACCTATGGCATCACTAAATATGCTAAGCAAGCCTGCGCCGGCCCCCTCTTAATGTCTGAGCTTGAAGCGCTAAGCAAAATCATGGAGAAACCGACTCATCCCGTGGTGGCCATTGTCGGCGGTTCAAAAGTCTCTACTAAATTAGCTTTGTTAGATTCATTAGCCAAGAAAGTCGATTACCTCATCATTGGCGGTGGTATTGCCAATACCTTCCTGGCGGCTGAAGGCTATACTGTTGGCAAATCGCTTTATGAAGCCGATTTGATTGATGAAGCCGAACGTATCACCCTCGAAGCGAAAAAACGCAATGCAGAAATTCCTTTGCCAATTGATGTAGTAGTCGCACATCGATTAGCAGAAGGAGAAGAATCCTACGTCCGTTTAGTATCACAAATCGATGATGATGAAAAAATATTCGATATGGGCCCGGATACCATTAAGAATATTACTGCCATCATCAAAAAAGCCAAAACGATTCTCTGGAATGGGCCAATTGGCGCATTTGAAGTCAAAGAGTTTTCTCACGGGACACAAGCCATTGCTGAAGCTATTGCCGAAAATACAAAAGCATTTAAAGTTGCCGGCGGTGGTGATACACTGGCAGCTATCGAAAAATATCGCGTCGCTTCTAAAATAGATTATATTTCAACGGGCGGTGGTGCCTTTTTGACCTTACTTGAAGGAAAAAAATTACCTGTCGTTGAAGCTTTAGAAGAGTGCATTAAAAAAAATGAAAAAGTCGCATGAATCTACT
>Ga0209062_1006771_pt1 | contig 10276 bp, 8 predicted proteins | sample Coa_R2_2_FD_187158 | JGI IMG/M metagenome (GOLD analysis project Ga0209062, IMG submission 187158) | Surface soil microbial communities from Centralia Pennsylvania, which are recovering from an underground coalmine fire - Coalmine... | ecosystem: Environmental > Terrestrial > Soil > Unclassified ...
ATGGGGTGGGCCGAGGGTGTAGCGGCCCACGGCCTTGGCCACAAACGACTCGCGCTCGACCTCGGCGGGCGTCGGCTGGGGGGTGCCGGGCGGGTAGAGGATTGGCACAAACTGCTGCACGTCGGGCGCGGGGTAATGCCGGCCCGGCAGCGCGGGCCCGAGCGGGTGGGACGTCGGCAGGTCTCGGGACTCCAGGCCCTCCAGGACCGGCCGGCACCGCCGGCGGCTGTCGCGATGGGATGGGGCGAGCGGATGCATCGGGCCTCTCCTCCTGCGGGGGACTCTCACGAGTAGAACTTGGATACGCCGCTGGCGATCTGGTTGTAGTTGTAGAGCCCCTGAAACGTGACGATCATCGTCCCCGAGCCCAGGGTGCCGGGAAGCGGATGGGCGTCGGGGTGCCATCGGATCTCGAGGGTCCCGGTCCCCTGGGTAAAGCCCGCCGGGGTGGTGAAGGGGCCCCCACTGGCGGAGGTGTCATACGTCCAGCTCAGGTGGGTCGGAAGTTGTCGCGGGTTCGACCCGGGGCTGGGCGTGGCGTTGAGGTCGAGGACCAGCATGCCGCCGGTCTGAAGCAGATTCTGGGAGAACAGGGCGACCACGCCCGTCACCTGGTTGGCATACGGATCGCCGGGAGTCGGCGTGGCGGCGGGGTCGGCCGGCGGGAAGAGCGCCAGATCGAGCGTCCCCTTGAGGAAGGCATTGGAGCCCCCGGCCTTGGACCAGGCGTGAATCGTGCTGGCCCGGTCCGAGAACCGGGGTGGGCCGATGGTGTACTGGCCGATCCAGCGGCCGGTGATCGTCTGGCGCTTCACCTCCCGCGGAGTCGGGGTCATGGGCGTGGCCGAGGTCGGCCCGTAGAGCAGGTTGGCCGACTGCTGGATGACCTTCGGGTTGAGGAAGGGTCCCGGCGGGCGCTTGCCCAGGAGTCCGTTGGGGGACTCGATGTGAGCCTGCTGGCCGGCCGATCGCGACGGCTGTGGGGATTCGGCCGGATGCGCCGGCGCCGCCAGCGCCATCAGCGCGCGGGGTTCGAGACGTTCCGGCACGGGGCGGCGAAACCGCGGTCGTCGGACGCGGGGATCATTCGAACGCATCAGGTCACTCCCACCTAATTAATCCCCTTGTAGAGCGCGTTCTCGACTCCGGTCACATTGATCAGGCCCTGGAACCGGACGACGACGGTGCCCGATTGCGACGTCCCCGCGCGGCGGTGGCGAGCGGGGAAGTACGTGAGGTCGAGGAGCCCGGCCCCTTGAGTGAACGCGACCGCCCCGCCCGAGCCGCCCACCAGCGGCAGGGCCCGACCCGTGGCCGCGGCGGTCTGCCGCGGCGGGGTCGTCGCGTACGACGGGGTGGCGTACATCCCGGCGGTGGTGCCCGCGTCCAGGATCACTTTCAGGCGGGACGGCAGGCCGTGGTCCAGGGCCGTCGGGTCGTTGCTGGCCACTCCGGGCAGATTGGTCGCGTCCAGGTAGAGCTGGCTGGATCCCTGGAGGACATTACTCGGGTACAAGGACACCAGGCCGGCGATCTGACCGGCCACCGGGTCATTCGTTGTGGGCGTGGCGGTCGGGTCGGCCGGGGGGAACAACAGGACCTGGCCGCGTCCCGAGAAGAATTGATTGGACGTCACGTCCTTGCCGTTGCTGTAGATGTGGATCGTGGCGGCCTGGTTGGAGAACCGGGGCGGACCGACGTAATACGTGCCGACGAACTCGGCCCAGATGGTCTCGCGGCGCACCTCGGCCGGGGTGGGCCGCGGGACCGAGTACGTGCCGGGGGGGAAAACCTGAGTGCCCACCGTGATCGGCGTGGTCGTCGTCACGGGTGCGTAGAGCGACTGGGCCAATCCCTGGAGCAGGTTCGGGTTGACCCAGCTCGGCGTGGGGACCGCCCGGCCTCGGGCCCCGGTGACGGCCGGGATGGGGGAGCCGCTCCCCACGGCACTGCTGCGCCGACCCTGGCTCGGCGCCTTTGCCACCTGCAGGGCCGACGGCGGGTCGCGGGTCTCCAGTCCTTCGAGGCTCGGGCGGTACTGCCTGGGTCGTCGGTCCATGGCCCTTCGTCCCTCCTCGTCGCGCCGGGTGTGCCGGCCAGATGAGACTCACCCAACGGCGATCTCGTCCGGCACGGCCGGCCCGATCGGGATTGCCCCTCAGGGCAAGACACGCTCGCCCACGGCTGTGTTGAGATCCAGGATCGCCCGCCGGTGCCGCACCAAGGCGTCGCGGTACTGGCGCACCAGGTCGTTGAAGTCCGACTGGGCATCGAGGAACTCGGGCATCGCGATCTCGCCCCCCTGCCAGCGACGGAAGGCCGAATCGCGCACCGCTCTGCCCGCCGGAATGATCTCGCCCCGGAACTGGGCGACGGCGACCAGGCTCTGTTCCAGCTCCTGGGCTGCGTCCAGGACGTCACCGATGACGACCCGCTCGGCGCTGGCCAACTGGACCTCGCTCTGGCTCACGTTGATCTTGGCCCGCGTGATGTTCCCCTGGTTCCGGTTGTACAGGGGAACCGCGGCCGTCACGCCCAGCCACCAGGTGGTGGCGCTCTGCACGCCGAAGTAGCTATTGTTCTGGAACGTGTAGGGATTATAGAGCACGAAGACGTCGGGGTACGCGTTGGCCTGAGCCACCCGGACGTCGGCCTTGGCGCGGCGCAGGCCGTACTTGAAGGAGATCAGATCGGGCCGCATGGCGAGGGCCCGCTTGATCAACTCCTCCCGCGACCTGGGCAGCGGTTGGGGTTTGGCGAAGGGGTCGAAGACGTCGAGTTTCTCGATCTGACCCGAGTCGGTCAGCGGCAGGTTCAACATCAGGGCAAGGGCTCGATTGGCCTTGATCTTCGTCTGCCGCGCCTCCCTGAGCTGGAGGTCGGCCTGGTTGAGTTTGGCCCTGACCGCCAGCAGGTCAGCCTCCTTGATTTGCCCTCGGTCATAGAGCTCCTGCGTCCGCGCGTACAGTTGGCGGATCCCGTTGGCGAAGACCTCGCTGAACTTGACGGTCAGGCCCGCGGAGACGTCGTCCTCATAAATCGTGTAGAGGTTGTCGATCTGGTTGCGGATCGCGTCCTGGAGCTGGGCCTCGGTCACGTTCCGGGCCTCCCGCGCCGAGCGGGTGCGCGCCAACCGCTTGAAGGTCACGTCCAGGGGGTAGCTGACATTGACGTCGTACTGGGTTGGCCCGCCGGGCCTCAAGAAGGAGAAATGGCCGTAGGGGATGAGCTCGGCGTCGGCATAGAGAACCGGGTTGGTGCGGAGGTTGGCCGTCAAGATGTCGGCATCAGCCATGGGGATCTCCATCTGGGCGGCCAGCAGGTCGAGGTTGCGTTTGACGAGCAATTCAATGGCCATGTCGAGGGTCATGCCGTCGTTGGGTCCGTAGGTTTCCATCTCTGGGGGGAGCGACAACTCCCCATATTGCGGGAGTCGCGCGGGCTGAGCGGCCTGGGTGATCAGCAGTTGGGCACCCGAGGTCGTGTACACCGGAGCCCCGGGGGTCGCCAGGGAGCTGGCGGGGACGTGCGATCCGCGGCGGCCCGCGCCACTGAAGGGTGCCAGCGAGGGTGTGGACCAATCCGGGAAGCTGGCCGCCCCGAGCGGCTGACCCACCACGACGGACCCACCCGAAGCGCCCGTCGGTGCGCCGACATTGAACCGCTGGCCACGCCCCGATCGCGGCACCAGGATCAGCAACGCCGACACAAGGACGACCGGCACGAGGCGGGGCGCGCGAGTTCTGCCTCTACGAAGGCCCATTCCGATCGACCTCCTGTCGTGTCGGATGACGATTGCGCTGGGCGGAAGCCCACTACCGACCGGCGGCCTACCCCGGCCAGCGGTGGCCGATCGGGGGCCATGGCCCAGACGGGCCCATGGATCTGACGGCGGAGACGTGACTGCTCATCGGGTTGGATCGGATCTTCCGCTTGGAAGACTTGAGACGTTTGAGGGCAGAATGCGGTCTTTCTCGAATTTAACGACTCCATCGATTCTGCGGGCTCCTTGACTGAGAAGGTTGCCCGGGAGCGACTTCTGTTGATTCGCTCGGATCGGCGCGACTCACCACCCGCCCGTGGGCTGCCGGGACTCACGCTCCTCCATCGGGCGCTGCCCCAGCGGTGGACCGGGTTACGCCTGCATCTTCTCCCAGCTCACCGCCTGGACATCGGGCTCGATGTTGAGCCGCGACATCACCTCCTGCATGCATCGATCCTTGCGATCGATGGAGTAGACGTCGGCGACCACCGCCGCTTGCCCGTCGAGGCCCGCCTCTTGAGTCGAGATCCGCTGAACCGTCATCCCCGCGATGCTATTGATATGCCGCAGCAGGATCGTGCGGATCAGGCCCTCCTGTGCCTGCCGGCAGGACACTCGGATCTGGTAGAGCGTCTCCACATCGACGGCCGTCTTGAGCCGGGCGTCGATCCGGCGGGCGATTGGGCGCAGTCCCAGGTGCAAGCCGAGGACCGTCGTGGTTCCGATCAGGGCGTGCCAGGGGAACCCGGCTCCGGCCAGGGTGCCGACCGCGGCGGTGCACCAGAGGGTCGCCGCGGTATTCATCCCCCGGACCGTCAGCCCTTCGCGCAGGATCACACCGCCGCCCAGGAACCCGATCCCGCTGACGATGTAGGAGGCGATGCGCGTCGGACTGTCGTGATCGGCCATCAGCCGCGAGAGCGAGACGAACAACGCGGCGCCCACGCAGACCAGCGCGTTGGTCCGCAAGCCGGCCGGATGCTGGCGAAACTGCCGCTCCAGCCCGATGGCGATCCCCATGAGCAGAGCGACACCGAGATTCAGGGCGAAGCGTACGAGCTCCATCGTGCCTCCCGGTCACGTGCCTACGCGGTGAGGCAGGACTCCCAGCAGGTTCTCGACCCATCGTACCTGAAGCTTCCCCAGCCCTGAAGAGATCGTCCCGCTTTCTGCGGGTTCTAGGGGATATAGCGAAGAGAGCTCCTTGGTCTTAGGCTGGCAGATGGGAAACCTGCCCCTTCGACCAAAGGAGCCCTCGCATCATGATCCTCCCACCTCGACCGGAGAGCCATCGTCAGCTCGACCCGGTTCGACTGCCGAGCGACGTCTCCGCGACGATCGTTCCGCTCCCGCCGCGGAACTATCCCCACCTCGATCGCTTCGCCGTGCCCCCTTGGGATCGTCAGTCCCCCCAACGGCTGGCCATCGACGACGACCTGCCCGCCGACCATCTCGCCCGCACCATCGACGAGGTGGTCGACCGCCTCGATCTGACCGCCTTGTTCGCCTCCTACGCCGGTGTCGGCTCGAAGCCCCATCGCCCCGACCTCCTGCTCAGGATCGTCTTGTACGAGATCCAGACCGGTCAGCACTCGCCCACTCAGTGGGCCAAGGACACCCCCGATCGCCGCTGCCTGTTGTGGCTGGGGCGCGGCATCAGGCCGTCGCGCAGCCGCTGCTACGCCTTCCGGGACCGCGTCGGGCTCCTGCTGGAGGACTGGAATCGTCAGGTCCTCCAAGCGGCTGTCGCGCAGGGCCTGACCACCGCGCGAAGCGGCTCGCTCGACGGCACGACCATCGCCGCCTGTGCCTCGCGGCATCGCCTGATCAACCTCGCCCGCTTGAATCGACGGCTGGAGGAGCTCGATCGTGTGATCGCGGCCGACCGGGCCGGCCAAGACCCCGGGGCGATCCCCGGTTGGATGGCACGCCGGCCCGCGACCCGACGGCGGCAACGCCACCGCTTCCGGACCGCCCGACGGGAGTTGTTGAAGGAGCAGGCCCGCAACGCCCGGCGGCCCAGCGACCGGCGCCAGGAGCCCGAGAAGATCGTCATCAGCACCAGCGATCCCGAGGCCGCCCTGGGCCGGGACAAGGAGAAGGTCTTCCGCCCGCTGTACAACTTCCAAGTCGTCCAGGACCTCGCTTCGCCGCTGGTGCTGGGCTATGAGGTGTTCGCCCAGGCGAGTGACGCCGGGACGTTGATGCCGCTGCGACGACGAGCGCGGGCTCTGACCGGTGTGGAACTCCAGACGATGCTGACGGATGCGGGGTACGCCTCGGCGCTGGACCTGTTCGACTGCGCGGAGGCGGGCGTGGAGCTCTATGCCCCGTATCAGGAGAATGACCAGACGGAGCAGCGCCGGGCCCGGCAGCCGAGGCGACAGACCCCCAAGAACGAATTCACTTGGCGGCCGGAGGAACAGGTCTATGTGTGTCCGCGCGGGCATCACTTGACGCGAATCAGCCGGGAGGCGCGGGAACGAGCGGACGGGCGCACGGTGGAAGTGACGACCTATCGCTGTCCCAAGGAGCACTGCCAGGCGTGTCCGCTGAAGTCGCGGTGCACCAGCGGGGCGAAGGGTCGAACGATCAAGCGGAATGAACATGAGGAATTGATCGAGGCGCACCGGGCGAAGATGGCCACACCCGAGGCCAAGGCGATCTACCGCCAGCGGAGCCAGACGGTGGAGCTGCGGTTCGCGGACACCAAGGAGCACCGGGACCTGCGTCGATTCAGTGGCCGGGGCCTGGAGCGGGTGCGGATCGAGGCCGGGCTGTGCGTGCTGGCGCACAACCTCCTGGCCGTCCGGGCGCTCGAACGGCGAAAAGCGGCCGAGGGGCAGGTCGCAACCCCTTGCGACAACGCCGCTTAAAAGCGGGACGATCTCCAAAGGGGGGGGAAAGGAAACGGCCTCGGGGCGCGCCCCTCAAGCGGCAGCGACGGTCATGGGAGACACTCTTACGGATGGCCGGATTCCGGCGGTGGATCCGGTCCGCCCTCGCGGTGGACGCGAATGAAGTGGTCGGTGAACGCGGCATGAGCCATCGGGGTCTTGACCTTCGGCATGTGACAGGGGATGCAATTGCCCGCGGGCTGGACCGGACAGGAGCCGCGGGCCGCGGGCACGGTCCCTCGAGCGGCTCCCGCGGTGGGACTGGGCGGGGTTTCGGTGGTCCCATGACAGGCCAGGCACCGGGCGATATAGACCGCCGGCGCGGTCTCGGCGTCGCGATGCGGGTCGTGGCAGGTCACGCAGTCGAGCTGGCCGTCGCTCTGGGAGTAACAACGGCTCCAGGTGAAGGTCTGGCCCTGGAACCGAACCGAATCCGGTGCCTCCGGCCTGAGGGTGAGAGTCTTGTCGCGCGGGCTGTGACATTGGCTGCACAGCGCGACGATCGCCGGCCCGGAGACCAGCGCGGGCCGGGCGATGGCCAGGTCGGTCTCCGGCCCCTGGCCGGCGCCGACCGTCGCGGCCGACACGACCCGGAGGTGGTCTCCAGCCGGCCCGTGACACCGCTCGCACCCGATGGCGGAGTCGACCGACTCGGGACCCGATCCGGTCAGGATCGCCTGCGCGTGCGTGGTATGACAGAACAGGCAGCGTCGTGGTTGATCCGCTTACCCTGGAACTGCGCCGGCTGATCGGGGTGCGGAGCTTGACCGGACGTCACGTCCCAGCCGATCGGTTCGGGATAATGGGAGAGCCGGCACTCATAAACCCGGTCCTCCCGGTCGTGGCCGACCAGGGTCAAGCCCCGGTCGCCCGATCCGAAGGCATAGTCGAGGACCGTTTGATAGATCTTTTCCTGGGCCCGGGTCTGGATTTCCCACCCGCCGGGGCGGCGGTGGTACGCGTGGATGACCCGGGGATCTCCCGGATCGGCGATCGCCTGTTGCGCCAGTGCCGTTTGGCCCAACTGGTCCTTGCGGAGGAAGGTCCGGGCGTGCCGGCTGTGGTGCTGGGACCGGAAGACGGCCGGATGGCAGGCGCCGCAGCGGGCCTCGCCGACGAAGGGAGCCGGCTCGGGCTCCAGGGGATGAGCCTGGCGGTAGGACCGGGCCAGGGCGGCCACCGCGGCCGTGCTGGCGATCCCCTGCTGGAGGTTGCAACGGCTCAGGAGCCAGGCCAGTTCGGGGTCGTCCTGCCGGGAGTCCTTGAGCTGCCGCAGCTCGTCGCGGGCCTGCGCCGGCTGTCCCATCTGGAGCCGGCAGCGGACCAGCCACTTCCGGACCCGGTCGGGGTCGTCGGCGCCGTGCCATTGGTCGGGGCGGCTCAAGGCGCGCTGGAGGGCCTCGGCGGTGCCGGCCGGATCCGACTCCTCGGCACGGATGGCGGCCAGCCGCAGCGCAGCCCGGGCCTCCCATCCCGGCTGCGCCTCCAGGCGCTGGGCCATCGTCCCGGCCTCATGGAGCAGATCCAGCCGGGAGAACGCCCGTTCCAGCGCGACGATGGTCTCCAGGTGATTGAGGTCCCGGCCCAGGGCCATGCGCCACAGCAGGATAGCGCGCTCCCGCTGGCCCAGGCGGAAGAACGCCTCACCCTGGAGGAAGTAGTCCTCCACCTCCAGCCGGTCGCGGGGAAGCCGTTGCGCGAGCTTCAGGGCGGCCTGGTCGTGTCCTTGGCGGAAGAGAGACCGCGCCAGCAGGCGGAGCGCCTCGGCATCGTCGTGCCGGCGGCGCAGCACGCCCCGGGCCTCGCGTTCGGCAGCCGGATAATCGCCGCGGCGGTAGTCGGCCTGGCCCCGTTGCAGCGGGTTGATACCGGCGGTCCTGCGCCACCAGGCGCCGACCAGAGCCACTCCCAGCAGGATCACCACGCCGGCCAGCGCCGGCCCTGTCCATCGGGATTGAACTCCGGCGCGCGGCGGGGACACGCTCGCTTGGCTCCTGGTTTGGCCAACCCGGAGGCGGTCCGGAGGGTCCGCCAGCCCAGTCGATCGATCTTCCTTATCTTGCCTCACCTTCCTTAATGGAACGTCTCCAGCGCGGCCCGCTGATCGCGGTCGATACTGAAGAGCCGATCCAGATTGGAGGTTCGGAAGACCTGCTGGATGATCGGTGAGAGGTCGCACAGCCGGAGCTTGCCCCGCGAGGCTTCGACCCGGCGCTGTAGCAGGATCAGCTTGCTCAGCAAGGTACTGGAGACAAGGTTGACGTCGGTGAAATCGACGACCAGCCGGATCGGGCTGCCATCGTTGGGCAAGGCCGCGGCGATCTGGTCGGCGACCTCGCGGACGGTTCGTTCGTCGAAGAGTTGATGGTCCAGGAAGCGGACCACCTTGACTCCATTCGTCTCGGTTACCTGGATCCTGGGAGTAACGGCCATCGTTCACACCCCGTTGTGCCTGGTCAGTGGTGCGTTGTGGGTTGTCCGTGGGCGAATTGGTGTCGGTCCCCGACGTCGATCCTAAACGGATTCACACAAAAGGGGAAAGTGCGGGCCAGCCGGGGGCGGCTGCCCCACGGGATTCAGGGGGAGCTCGGATCTTGATGGCGCCGCCGGAGGCGGAGCACGCCGGGGCTCGGCGGACTGGGCGGCCGGTCCGGCCGGGTGGCGTCTTTCTCGGCGGACCTCCGCTCGCTGGACTCGGCCCCGGGCCGCGCGCTGATGGCCCGCAGGGCCGCCTCCCGGTCGGCGACAAAATCGAAGAGGGACTCCAGCTTGCTCGCCCGGAACACCTCCGCGACCGTGGGCTCGACGTTGCAAAAGACGATCCGACCGCCGCGCTGGCGGACCATCCGGTGCAAGGCCACGAAGTTTCCCAAGGCGGCTGACCCCGCAAAACCCACGCCGCTGAGGTCGACCACCAGTTCGGGCCGGCCCTGCCGCTGGAGATGGGCCTCGTAATCCTTGCGCAACTCCTGGACCGGCGCGGGATCCAGCCGCAGACAGTCCCAGAATTCCGCGATCAGGATCCCGTCGGCGTTGTGGACTTGAACCGAAGGCTTCAGCATCGGTCACCTGCTCACTGGAGGTCGCGCGGGCCGCTCCGGCCGGCCGCGCCTGGGGTGCCCGGGCGCACACACCGATGAACGTCGCGGCCGAGCCGCACGACTCGAGCCGGCCCCGGTCGGTCCACGGGCGTGCGAGACGGCCACGCCCAAGGCCGGCCGTCGCGGTCGCCACGGATCAAGGTGTCCTGAGTGAGTATCCTAGCAGACCGGCCGGGTCACCGGCCAGTCGATCGTCAGAATCGGTCGCGACCGCGGGGGCCAGCACGCGGTACAATCCTTGCAACTGGTGGGACGACGGCCCGGAACAGGGAACCGGTCATCACTACCGGGTTTTCCGCGGTCGATTCTCAGAGTGATGAGTTGAGCGTTGTTCCCCCGCAGGGGCGAGTGGCGAGGCGAGCCCAGACCCAGACCGATCGGTGCTCACGACTCGCCACTCGTCACTGCCGCCGCAACGCGAGATCCAGGGAGAGCCACCCGATGCGTCGGTCCTTGCTGTTGGCGGTCCTGGGGTCGTGCCTGGCGACGAGCCGCGCCCGGGCCGATTCCGACTG
>Ga0209062_1006772_pt1 | contig 10275 bp, 9 predicted proteins | sample Coa_R2_2_FD_187158 | JGI IMG/M metagenome (GOLD analysis project Ga0209062, IMG submission 187158) | Surface soil microbial communities from Centralia Pennsylvania, which are recovering from an underground coalmine fire - Coalmine... | ecosystem: Environmental > Terrestrial > Soil > Unclassified ...
GTGGCGAAGGTCGCCACCCAGGGGCCGCCGGCCCTGTGGGCAATGGCCGGCAGGCGCCGTCTCGGTGGCCGCCGGAGGCATGCTCCCTCGAGGCCCCGGGCAGGACCTCAGAGGAGGATGCAGGCACGAGCACCGGGGCCCGGAGGGGGAACGGTACGCTCGCTCGTGCTCGGAGGCCCGTACGGAAGACGCCGCCACCCGAACGCCTGACGCCGGAGGAACCGAGGTCGAGGCGCGCCCCGGGGCAGGTGACGCGCGGCCCTGGCGGCGCCGGTGGGGCCACATCCGCTCGGCGGCCTCGGTCGCGCTGCTCGCCGCCGCCGTGGTGTTCAGCATCGTGCACTTCGGCGACGTCACGAAGGCCGCGTCCCGGCTCTCGAGCGTCGAGGTCGGCTGGGTCGCGCTGGCCGTCGTGGCCGAGGCCGGCTCCATGCTGGTCTTCGCCCTGCTCCAGCAGCGCCTGCTGCGTGCCGGCTGCGTGCATCTCGGCCTCGTGTCCATGGGCGCCATCACCCTGGCCAGCAATGCCCTCACGGGAACCCTGCCCGGGGGCGTGGGGTGGGCGGCCGCCTGGCAGTTCGACCAGCTCGGGCGCCGCGGGGTGAGCCGGTTCCTCAGGATCTGGACCTTCCTCGTGGCCGGCGGCGTGTCGAGCTTCGCCCTGTTCATCGTGATCGCCGTCGGGGTCGAGACCGCCGGGTCCGAGGGGCCGGTGTCGACGCTGCGGTGGCTCGTCTTCCTCCTCGCCCTCATCCCGATCGTCGCTCTGGTGGTGGAGGTCTTCCACAACACGGCGCCCGTCGCGAGCTCCACGGCCGCCCTGCGCCGCTGGGTAGGCCGCCTGCCCGGTGGCCGGCGTGTCCTCGGCTGGGCAACCAACCTCGCCAGCCGCATGACGGCCGTCAAGCTCGGCGGGCTCGGTTGGGCCACCGTGCTCGGGCTGGCGCTCCTCAACTGGCTGCTGGACGCCCTCGTGGTCGTCTCCTCGCTGCTCGCGCTCGGTGTGAAGGTGCCGTGGTCCGCGATCCTCGTGATCTACGGGTTGACCCAGATCGCCGCCTCGGTGCCGCTCACGCCCGGGGGCATCGGCGTCGTCGCGGGCAGCCTGGCAGCCCTCCTCCACGCCTACGGCGTGCCCACGAGCTCGGCCCTGGCGGTCGTCCTCCTCTACCGGCTGCTCAGCTTCTGGGTGCTCGTGCCCATCGGCTGGGCCATCTGGGGGCTGCTCGAGCTCCGGGGCCGCCGGGTGGCGCGGGGGGTCCCTCGACCCCGCTACGGTCTGTCGCCCATGCTCGATCCCGAGGCCGAGCCGACCAGGCCCACCGTGGCCCTACCTTTGCGCGGCAACGAGCGCGAGGCGGGCGGCGCGCGGGCGGAGCCGGCTGGCGCCGAGCCCGGGATCCCCTCGCGCACTGCGGCGGGATCGGCCGGCGGATGACGGCGCCCGACCGGGTGGCGGTGGTCACCGACAGCGCGGCGTCGCTGCCCGACGATGCCGTCGCGGACCTCGGCATCGTGGTGGTGCCGCTGTTGCTCGTCGTGGGCGGGACCGTGCACGCCGACGGCGAGCTCGACCCAGCCTGCGTGCGCGCGCTCGAGGCTGGCGGGCGGGTCTCCACGTCCGGACCGGCTCCCGGGGACTTCGTCAAGGCGATCGAGGGCTGTGGCACGGAGGCCGGGGTCGTGGTGGCCACGGTGTCGGCATCGATGAGCTCGACGTGGGCGTCGGCGGTCACCGCGTCGCAGTACGTGGGCACCGAGAGGGTCAGGGTGGTCGACACCCGGACTGCGGCGGGTGGCGAGGGGCTCGCCGTCCTGGCGGGAGCCCGCCTGGCCCGGGAAGGGGCCTCGCTGGACGAGGTGGCCGGGGAGGTCGAGCGGGTCGCGGCGCGGGTGCGGCTGATCGCGACGCTGGCCGACCTCGACCACCTGGCGCGAAGCGGGCGGGTGCCGGCAGCCGCTGCACGCCTGGTGCGGGCAGTCGGCCTGCAGCCGATGTTCGAGTTCCGCCGCGGCCGCCCGATCCTCCGGCGGCCAGCGTGGAGCAGGGCAGCGGCGCTCGGTCGCATGGTTCGCACCTGCCGGCGCGACCGGCCGCGGGCAGGGTGGCCCGCGCCGAGGCTGCACGCGGCCGTGCTCCACGCCGGCGCGCCCGAGGCCGCCGAGGAGCTGGCAGCTGCCCTCCAGCGCGCCGCGACCGGCGCCGAGGTCTTCGTCGCCCGGTTCAGCTCGGTCATGGTGGCCCACACCGGGCCGGGGCTGGTGGGACTGGCATGGTGGTGGGACCCGGCCTCCGCCGCCGCGCCCGGCCTCCGGGGGCGCCTCTTCAGCTGACGGCCCGGTCGCCTCGGCCCCCTGCGCGCCGGGGGGGCACCTGGATCGATCCGCTCGCCCGGGTGCGCGTCGCCTCGGCCCCCCGCGCGCCGGGGGGCACCGCCCTACCGCTGAACAGCCCCCACGGCCCGGTCTCGGCCCCCTGCGCGCCGGGGGGGCACCGGCACTCGCAGCAGCTCGCGGGCGACCACCACGTCGGGGTGGAGCAGCCTGGCCTCGGAGGCGAGGACCTCGGGGTCCGGGTAGCGCTGGGAGAAATGGGTGACGACGAGGCGCCGGGCCCCCGACTCGGCGGCGAGCCGGCCCGCTTGCGATGCCGTCATGTGGTTGAACTCGGCGGCGAGGGCGGCGTCGGCATCTGCGAAGGTGGCCTCGCACACGAGCAGGTCGGCTCCGGCGGCGAGCTCGAAGGCGGCGTCGCACAGTGCGGTGTCCATCACGAAGGCGAGGACCTGGCCGGGCCGCTCCACGCTCACCTCGTCGAGCGACACCATCCGCGTCCCCACGCGGACCGCGGTGCCGCGCTGGAGCTCCCCGATCGCCGGCCCCTCGAGGCCGAGCTCGTCCAGGCGGCGACGCAGGATGGTGCGCCCGGCAGGCTCCTCGACCCGGTAGCCGAAGGTCTCGGGACGGTGCTCGAGCCGCCGTGCCACGATCGTGAAGGGGGGAGGATCCACGACGGTCCCCGGACCTGCCACCGGTCGCCGCACGAGGTCGGTGCAGTCGTCGAAGACCGAGGCATGCAGCAGGCGGTCGACGAAGGGGAGGCCGCTGCGGGGGAACACGAGATCGACCTGGTGGGCAACCCGCTCGAGCGACATCCGCTGGACCACGCCCGGCAGGCCGAGGCAGTGGTCGCCGTGGAGGTGGGTGAGCAGGATGCGGGTGATGGCCCACGGCGAGACTCCGGCCATGAGGAGCTGGCGCTGGGTGCCCTCGCCCGGGTCGAAGAGGAGCCCCTCGGTGTCCCATCGGACGAAGTAGCCGTTGTGGTGGCGGGAGCGGGTCGGAGTCTGGCTGGCCGTCCCGAGCACGACGAGCTCGCGCACCTGCCCATTGTGGCCGGTGGACTCACAGGTCGAGGGCCAGGCCCGCAGCCAGCGCGGCGCCGAGCTCGCGGCACGCCTCGAGGTCCTGGCGAGAGGGGGTGCCGCTGACCACCACCGGCGCCTGGGCAGGGCGCCAGCCCAGGCCTGTGGTGATGACCTCGATGGCCCGCAGGGCCCCGGTGGCGTCGCTGTTGGCGTGGAGGTAGGCGCCGAAGGGCCGGCCCCGAGTGGCCGCGAGGCAGGGGTAGTAGATCTGGTCGAAGAAGTGCTTGAGGGCCCCCGAGATGTACCCGAGGTTGACGGGGGTCCCGAGCAGGTAGCCGTCGGCAGCCAGCACGTCGGTGGCGCTGGCCGACAGGGCCGGCGCCACGACCACCTCGACGCCCTCGATGGCCGGGTCGCGGGCGCCCTCCTCGGCAGCGATCGCCATCGCGTGGAGGCTCGGGGACGCCGTGTGGTGCACGAAGAGCAGCCGCTTCACTCGGCGGGCCACCGTAGTGGCCGGCGCCCCCTCGTGTGCCGATGCACATGGATCGGCGTGCCGCTGGGTACGGTGGTGGCCGTCACGATCGCCGGTGAGGAGCGTGGGTGGTGGTGGAACGTGCAGGGGTGAGCGACGAGGCCCGCCGGAGCTTCCCCGCGGCGCTGCGCGCCCCGCGAGCTGCACGAGAGTGGGCCGCCGGCGTCGTCGCCGGCTGGCGGGTGTCCGGCGCCAGCCTCGTCACGCTCGTCCTGAACGAGCTCGTCACCAATGCCGTCCTGCACGGTCGCCCCCCCATCTCTGTCGACCTGCGGCGCCGCGACGGCGGTGTGTGGATCGGCGTGTCGGACTCCGGGCACGGCCAGGTCGCCCGCACGTGGCCGGGCCCCGGCGCCACGGGAGGCAGGGGCCTCGGGATCGTTGCCGAGGCGTCCGCGCGCTGGGGGGTGACTCCCCTTCCCGGCAGGGCCGGCAAGACGGTGTGGGCCGAGGTCGGCGACCCGGCCGCGGGGACCTGACCACAGCGTGGAGCAGGCTCGCCACAGCCTCGCCCGGGCGCCGGCTGTGCGCGGCGGCGTGCGGGAGCGGCGGGGGCGGCGGGAAGAGGTTGGCGCGTAATGCTCGGCTTCGACGAGGCGGCAGCCAAGGTGACCGCGCCGGGCCAGGTCTTCGAGACGGCAGAGGCGCTGATCGACGGGGCCTCCTACCGGGTCTTCGTCAACGCCCCGCCGACGCTGCGTGACCTGTTCGGGGCTCTGCGCGCCCATGGGAGGCGCCCCTTCCTCGTCTACGGCCACGAGCGGTGGAGCTTCGCGAAGGTGGCCGCACGCGTGGATGCGCTCGCCGCCGCACTGGCGAGCCTCGGCGTCGGCAAGGGCGAGCGGGTGGCCATCGCCATGCGGAACCTCCCCGAGTGGGTGGTGGCCTTCGGCGCGGCCCTGTGCGCCGGTGCGGTGGCCGTGCCGCTCAACGCTTGGTGGACCGGCGAGGAGCTGGGCTCCGTGCTCGCCGACTGCGGCGCCACGGTGCTCGTGGCCGACCAGGAGCGGGTGGCGCGCACACGGGCGGTGCTGGGCGCCACAGCCGTACGAGCGACGGTCGCCGCCCGCTGGGGCCGCTCGGCAGTGCCCCAGGGCGTGCAGCTGCTCGAGGACCTCACTCGGGAACCGCCGCCGGCCGCGGCGACCCCTTCTCTGTCGCCCGACGACGACGCGCTGCTGCTCTACACCTCGGGCACGAGTGGGCCCCCGAAGGGGGTGCTGTCCACCCACCGGGCCGTGCTCCAGGCCCTGCTCGCGTTCGGGTGCGCCGCCGCCATCGCTGAGGAGCGCCGACCGGGCGCCGACGAGGGCGGTGCGCGCGTGTTCATCCTCGTGGTGCCGCTGTTCCATGCGACCGGGTGCATCCCGGTGCTGCTGGCCTGCACGGCGATGGGCTACAAGCTGGTCATGATGCGAAAGTGGGATCCCGAGGCCGCGCTCGCCCTCATCGAGCGTGAGCGCGTCACCAACTTCGTGGGCGTCCCCACCCAGACGCTCGACCTCATGGCGTCCCCCCGGCTCGGCGACTTCGACGTCTCGAGCTTGCGGTCGGTCGGAGGCGGGGGAGCCCCGACCCCTCCCTCGCTCGTGCGCCAGGTGGCTGCCCGCATCGCGTCCGGCCAGCCTGCGGCCGGCTATGGCCTGACCGAGACGAACGCGTACGGCCCGACCATCTCGGGGGACGACTACCTGGCGCGGCCGGCGAGCACCGGGCGCACCGTCCCGATCATGGACGTCGAGGTCCGCGACCCGGCCGGCCGTGCGCTGCCGCCCGGCCAACGGGGCGAGATCTGGTTCCGGGGCCCCAACCTCATGCGGTGCTACTGGAACCGCCCCGAGGAGACCGCGGCGACGCTGGTTGGGGGTTGGCTGCGCACCGGCGACGCCGGCCATCTCGACGCCGAGGGCTACCTGTACGTCGACGACCGGCTGAAGGACCTCGTCGTACGCGGGGGTGAGAACGTGTCGTGCGCGGAGGTCGAGGCCGCCATCCACGAGCACCCGGCCGTGCGCGAGGTGGCGGTGCTCGGGCTCTCCCACGAGCGCCTCGGCGAGGAGGTCGCCGCCGTTGTCCGCCTCCACCCGGGGGCATCCCTCGACCCCGACGAGCTCCGGTCGTTCCTGTCGGCACGCCTCGCCGCCTACAAGATCCCCTCACGCGTGGCGATGGTCACCGACGAGCTGCCCCGCGGGGCCACGGGCAAAGTGCGCAAGGACGCCCTGCGGGGGCGGTTCGACGCCTGAGGGCTCTCCCGGAGCCGCGGATGCCGCCTCGAAGACAAGAGGACCAGGGCACGTCCGGCGGCCGTCTCAGGGTGACCCGGTCGCTCTCGATCCCCCTCTCGGAGATCCAGTGGCGGGCCACCACGCCTGGAGGGCCGGGCGGCCAGCACGCCAACCGCACGGCGAGCCGGGTCGAGGTCCGCTTCGACGTGGGTCGCTCTGGCGCCTTGGGCCCCCGCCAGCGGGCTCGCCTGCTCGAGCGGGTCGGGCGGGTGGTCCGGGCGAGCGCGTCGGAAGACCGCTCGCAGGCCCGCAACCGCGAGCTCGCCACCGAACGGCTCCGGGCGCGCCTCGAGGCAGCCCTGCGAGCCGAGACTCCCCGGCGGCCGACGGCGCCGCCGCCGGCCGCCGGGGAGCGCCGGTTGGAGGCGAAGCGGCACCGCTCGGCGGTCAAGCGGAGCCGCCGGCCCCCGGGGGACGACGACTCCTGACCATCATGGGGCTCCGGCGGCCGGATGCGGCGGTTCGTAACAGGTTCGGGTCAGCCGGTCCCGGTCGGCCGGTCTCGGTCAGCCGGTCTGGGGGTGGGTCGGCGTCGTGCCGTTTCGGAGCAGCAGGTCGAAGCCGTCGGGAATGTCGAGCGTGCCCGGGGCTGGTCACCCCGTACTGCCAGACGATGGCCTGGGTCGTCGGGTCGATGGCGACCATGCGGTCACGGTAGTCGTCATTGACCATGAACACGCCGCTCGGCAGCCGTTCGACCAGCGAGGGCTGGTTGAGCATGCCCTCCCCGCTCGTCGGCTGGTAGCGATAGAGGATCTGGCCGGCCCGGTTGAACTCGACGATGCCCCCCGGGGTCGAGTAGTCCGCCATCAGGTACAGGTCCGGGCCCAGTTGCTGGGGGTCGGAGGGATAGCCCACGGCCACGTGCGTGCTCCACACGAGCTGGCCCGTCAGCGTGTACTCGTCCACCCACGACCCGGTGATCTCCGACACGAGGAGGTTGCCGTCGGCCAGGGGCGTGTCGCCGTTGGGGCTCGCCATGGCGCTCGGCGGCTGGTGCACACAGCGGCCGGTGGTGCCGATCTGGCTCGCCAGCGAGCCGTCCGCGTTGATGACGAGGACCCGGCAGTTGTCGGCGTCGGCCACCGTGATCTGGCCGTTCTTGAGCAGGTAGGCGTCATCGGGCTCGTGCAGGTAGCCCGGTGCCGATCCGATCTGGGCGGGGTGGCCGTAGGTCCACAGGATCTTGCCCGAGGGGAAGCCGATCTCGACGATCGTCTCGTTCTCCTCCTGGTTGGACAAGATGGCCGTGCCGTGGTGGACGAAGAAGGCGTCGTCGGGGAAGTAGAAGCCCTTCGGGCCAGGGGGTGGGGGCGCCGTCGGGTTGGGGTACGTCCAGACGATCTTCCCGGTGTCGTCAAGCAGCAGGAGCCGGTCGTTGCCGCGGTCGGCGACCAGCAAGCGCGCGCCGAAGTACGGCGAACCTGCCCCCGGTGCCCCCGCCACACCGAAGGCGGGGTCAGGGCGGAGCATCTGCACCGTGGCGGTGGGCACGCCGCCGGCTTCGCCGCCGACGAGCCAGGCGGTGCTCCCCAGGGCGGCCATGGCCCCGTAGGCCACCGGAGCCCGCAGGGACCCTGCTGCCAGAAGGCGGTTCGAGCGGGGGTCGAACGCCCAGATGGTCGCCGAAGGGGGTCCGGCAGCCGATGACGTGCCGCCCGCCACGTACAGGTGGCCCCCGATGTCGATCGCGCTCGCACCGGCAAGAGGCGCGGGCAACCTTCCCACCACACGCGCCGTACCGGTGGCGAGATCGATCCGCTGGAGGGTGGCCAGGGGTTGGCCCGCGTGGGAGCCGGTCACGGCCATGCCCCCGAACACGTAGATAGTGCGCCCGAGCGCGGCCACCGCTGGGTAGCGGACCGGCACGGGCAGGGAGGCCACCTGGCGGAAGCTGCGCCCGTCGCGGGTGGCGACCACCCCGGGATCCGGGCGCGTGCCGTCGTAGCCGCCGACGAGGTAGGCCTCGGAGCCGACCACCACGGCCACCGCATCCGAACGCGGCTGAGGAAGGTGGCCCACGACCGTGGCGCTGGATCCGGTGGCGGCCCCCTGGGGCACCTGGGGGAGGGCCTCGACCGTGTCGACGGTGGACGAGGCACCCCCACCGAACACGAAGAAGCGGTGGCCCAGGACCGCTCCGGCGGCGTCATGGCCTGCCGTCGGCAGGCTTCCGAGAGGTTGGGCGGTCCCGGCCGGCAGACCGAGGGCTGTGATCGCCGACGAGGAGGAGCTGGGGCTCGCCAGGCCCCCGAGCAGCACCAGTTGGCTGCCGGGCCCGGCCAGCGCCACCTCGCGGCTGACGGGGGCAGCCAGCTGCCACGGCACGACTCCCGACTCGACTGCCGGGATCCCCCGGGGCTTCGCGCCCGTTCCGGCTCGCCGTCCGCTCGGTCCGGCACCCCCTCGGGTGCGCCCCTGCGCGGAACGGTGGTCGGCCACCGTTCGGCCGGCGCGGGCGGACGAGTGCCCGGCGGAGCCCACCGATGCCGCCGACGTGGCCCCCGAGCCCGGTGGCGGCGACCCACTGCCGCTGGTCACGACAGCCGCGGCGATGGCGGCCACGGTCAGCACGGCGGCCACGGCTGCCGTGCGCCGTCGGCGCCGCAGGCGGGCCCGCCGGCGTGCCGCCAGGCGCGCCCGATCAGAGGTGAGGGGTCGGGGAGGATGGGCCGACATTGCCAGGAGAGCTTGGCACGGCGGCGCCCTTGTCTGGGGACACCCCGGTCTGCTCCGAACCGGCCGGTCCTGTATCGTGCAGCGCGTCGCGCCAGACGATGCCGACCGGTTGGTGCCAAGTCGTCGCCCTCAGAGGCCGAGCTTGGCGCTGCACGCCGGCCACTGCCCCCAGCCGCTTCGCGCCTGCAGCTGGCGCGCCGCGGCGTCCTGGACCGACGGGGGCGCGTCGCTCGGCAAGCCGGAATAGCCGAGGGATTGCCAAGTGCCGAGCGAGAACTGGTACGCGCCGTAGAAGCCATTGCCCGTGTCGTCCGCGTAATTGCCCCCCGACTCGCAGTTGCGAAGTGCTGCCCACACCGACCCGCTGGCGGCACTGGCTGCCGGCGCGGCTGCGGAGGACGCCGACGCAGCCGTGGCGAGCTGCGCGCGCGACGCGGCTGCCTGTGCTGCCTGCGCACTGACGGTGAGGAAGTACTGCGCGGCCAAGTAGTTCTGCACGTCGAGGTACTGCTGCACTTGCACCGCAGTGACGAACGCGTGCTCGACCTGTTCCACCTGTGCCTGCTGGACGGATACCGCTGTCGAGTCGAGCACCAGCTTCGCGTCGAGCGCGGTGCGCAGCGACGCCTCGAGCGCGGTGGTGGCGATCCCCGACGCGAGGCTCGGTGACAGGCTCGCCGCCACACGATGCCACCCTCCCCCTGTCGGCGCTGCACCGTCGCGAAGCGTGCCGCGATGGCGTTGAACGCCGGTTCGCCCGGAGCGGGCGTGCAGCGCGGTCTCCTGCGCGTGGAGCTGGTGGTGAGGTGGACGCCGCTCGGCAGCCAGTGCCGCGGAGCGAGTGGTCACGGTGTCGGCGAGCGCGGTCGCCGACACGAGAAGGGTGAGACAGTACAACCGGTGCGTGCGCATGCTGGTGCCTCCGTCGAGTCGCGGTTGAGCCGTAGGGCCCGAGTTGGCGCTGGTATGCGGGCGACCGTCGTTGACGCATTCAGCTCGCGGGCCGCGCGCGAGCGCGGACGGCCCTGGACTTGCAGGTGTCCGTACGAGGTGCTGACGGGCTGCTCCCTGGGTCGTTGTCCTGTGGCGGCTCCTGGGCGACGAGGGGATCGGTGCAGGTGAAAGGGGGATGTGTGCGCCGTCACGCGGCGAGGGCGGCTCAGAGATCGGGTCACGGCCTGCGATCTCCTCGAGGTGCCCTCGAGCCGGGGCCAGCCGGGCGCTACGCCCTGCGGCAGCCTCCGCTACTGCCTGTCCGGCCGGCTCGGCGATGTCTGTTGCCGTGAACGTAGCGGACACAGCCAGCACCGTGCAATTCCGGACCTGACGAGCTGCAGCACGAGCAGACCTGGCACCGCGACGGCACGCGCTGCGAGACGTCGGCGCTCAGAGCGGCGGCCCCGCT
>Ga0209062_1006773_pt1 | contig 10274 bp, 8 predicted proteins | sample Coa_R2_2_FD_187158 | JGI IMG/M metagenome (GOLD analysis project Ga0209062, IMG submission 187158) | Surface soil microbial communities from Centralia Pennsylvania, which are recovering from an underground coalmine fire - Coalmine... | ecosystem: Environmental > Terrestrial > Soil > Unclassified ...
GTCTTCCATCCCGGCAGCGAACGATAGACGCATTCAATTTTGTCGTATCCGCTGGCATGGGCAGGAATTTCGTCTGTCGCTATTCCATTGATCTTGTAACCGACGCAAACTGGAATTTCATCGAGTTCGTCGAGTACGTCGAGTTTGGTCACGACAAGCCAGGAAGTTCCGTTAATCATGTTGGAATAACGGAGCAGCGGTAGGTCGAGCCATCCGCAACGGCGTGGACGTCCAGTGACGGCGCCGTATTCGTTGCCGCGGGCGCGAATCAGGTCGCCGGTAGCATCGAGAAGTTCAGTAGGGAAGGGGCCGCCTCCGACGCGGGTGCAGTAGGCCTTAGTCACGCCGATGACGGCGCCGATGGAAGTAGGCGCGACGCCTGTGCCGATGACTGCGCCACCGGAAGTTGCACTCGATGAAGTCACGAATGGATAAGTGCCGTGATCAATATCGAGCATAGTGCCCTGCGCGCCTTCGAACATGATGGATTCGCCTGCGCGCAAAGCGTTATTGAGCAATAAAGCTGTGTCGCAGACGAAAGGGGCGATCTTCGCGGATGCTTCCGCGTACTCGGAGTACATCTTATCGGGATCAAGCGGCTCGGAGTTAAAGAGCGCGTGCGCGATCATGTTCTTCTCGCGGCAGGCGTTATCAATATGGGTTTTGAGTAGCTTGAGATCGAGCAGGTCAGCGACGCGCAACCCACGTCGCCCCATTTTGTCTTCGTAAGCGGGGCCAATGCCGCGGGATGTCGTGCCAATTTTTACGCGGCCAGGCGCATTTTCCGAGGCCAGTTCAATCATGCGGTGATAAGGCAGAATCACATGTGCGCGATTGCTGACGAAGAGATGGCCATCAACCGGAACTCCAGCTTCGCGTAGCGCGGCGACTTCTTTGAGAAAAGCCATAGGGTCAAGCACAACGCCATTGCCGATGATGCTACGGCATCCGGCGCGCAGAACCCCGCACGGTACCAACTGCAAAATAAATTTCTTGCCATTGATGATGACGGTATGGCCGGCATTGTGGCCTCCGGCATAGCGGGCCACAACGGAGAAATTCTCCGAAAGTACATCAACAATTTTGCCTTTGCCTTCGTCGCCCCACTGGGCGCCGACAACGACTGCGCTGCTGCCTTGTTTCAAATGCGGACTCCCTCAAAAAAGATCGCGCGGCACGGATGACCGCCGCTTTGCGGGCCATACACACTCGTCACTTACAACTGTAAAAAACTTAAAATTCAGGGATAAACGTACGGAGATGTGTACTCATAATGATACCGCGCACGGAGAATGAGAGCAACGTGCGTGATTACCCGAAATCTTGGAAATCTTTCCAGAAACCCGGCCACGGCTGGACGGGAGGACCGCACAGCCAAATATCAGGATGCACGTTGCTTTCCTCGTTTTTGACGCCGAGGTGATTGACGTAATGACCCGCAAGGCGGCAGGCGGAGAATGTTTTTTGCGTGTACTCGCGGGATAGGCCCAGCACGATTAACGTTGTGGGCGCTGGAGTGGGATAGCGTCGAAACCAAGCCGAATTTGTTCCACTAATAGGCGGGGGAAGACGATAAGCCGGTCCCAAAATCTCAACCGCTCCCTGCTCCCCGTAGTTGCCGACGATAATGCCGAAACTTGCTTGCTGCTCTGGCGTCAGCGTATCGCGAATACCAGCGACAGTTTTAAGCAGATCATCCCATCCGATCTCTTCGCGAAGATCGCCATTATTTTTCAGAGCAAAATTCATGAGCGGTCCTCGCGTCGCAAGGGGGACAACGATGGCGATCATTAGAGTCCCATAAGCAATAAGCCCGGCGAAAAACACCGATTCCGCGATGCTTCTTCGTACTTTCGACAACGACTGAACCCATCGCTCGCCCGCAACCGCGCCCATGGCAATCAGCGATGCATAGGCCGCGCCCAGGTAATAACCGCGTCCTTTTCCAACAATGAAGAGGGCAAGTGGAATCAAATACATCCAGGCGAGCATGCGGTAACGCCGGTCGCGGAGAAAGCCGATTAAGCCGGCGATCCATAACGGCAGGGCAAAGAAATTCGTGCAAATGCGGATTTGATCCACAAAGAACCCGTCAGCGCGTCCCTGACCCACATCGCGCGCGTGAATGTGATGAAGAAAGTGCAATGAGATAAAGTCGTGACGCACCTGCCAGAGAAGATTCGGCAAAAAAATCAGAAGAGCCAGACCGGCCCCGGCCCAAAACCATATACTGAGTAAAAATCGTCGCGCACGGGTCAGCAATAGGCCGCCCAAAACGCCGCAGAGCAAAAACGCCATCGTATATTTCGATTGCAGTCCCAAACCTGCCGCAGCGCCAATCGCCAGCCACCAGCGCGGGTTTTCTGTTTTCAGCAACCGAATCACGAAATATGCAATCAGTACCCACCACAAGTAGTCATACGTTGTGTACTGAAATTCCGTGCCCTCAAACAGCGAAAGTCCCGACAAGGCAACTGAGAGAGCTGCGGAGATTTGTGCAAGGCGGCCTCCGCCAAGCTCATATGCCATAAGCCCGGTAACAACGATGACGCTTGCGCAAGCAATGACCGAAAATAGTCTTAGTCCTACGAGGGAAAGCCCAAAGAGATGCAAGCCGATGCTGGTAAGAAAAGGGTTCAGAGGAGGATAGGGCACAAATCCCCAATCCAGATGCATCGCATCGCTAAGAACCTGGAATTCATCGCGGTGAATGCCATAGCGATTGTTCGTGAGCAGATGGAGGAGCGTAACTGCGCTCGCAATCGCAAGCAAAGCAACAATTTCAGGCTTACTGTCGGGGCGCTCGCGCATTTCTTCCATAGGCATTGATTCTTTTACGCGTACTCAAACATCAAAGTTCCGTGACCTTCCGAACACGCTTGTACACTATCTCACATGCCTGAGCTTCCTGAAGTGGAAACCATTGCCCGCGGATTGGCAAAGCGGGTTATTGGAGACGTCATCGAATCGGTATGGCTGGGATCCAAGCCCGAGCCGTTGAAGTCTCCAGCAAAGGAAATCGCCAAAGTGCTTGAGGGCAGCCGGATCGCAGACGTCCAACGCGTCGGAAAGCATATTGTTTTTGATTTAGATCGTGTGGTGCGGACGCCCCCGTCCGCAAAGAAGAAATCATCAGCAAAGGGTGACCACCCTGAAAAGGCCCAATGGGTCGTTCACCTCGGCATGACCGGACGAATGTTGGTGAATGATCCCACCGACGAATTGGCTAAACACACGCATCTGGTTGCCACTCTGAAATCGGGCAGGGAACTGCGCTTTGTGGATCCTCGGCGTCTTGGGCGGCTGAGTGTTGCTTATGGATTTGAACCGGGCGGTAAAGAGCCTCTGGATGTCTCGCTCCAAGATTTCATTCCATTATTTCGAGGGCGAAAGACGCCGATTAAAAGCGCACTGCTCAATCAGAAATTGCTTCGCGGTGTGGGGAACATATATGCAGACGAATCGTTGTTTCGTACAGGTGTTCGCCCGACAAGAAAAGCTGCTTCGCTGAAAAAAGATGATTTAGCGCGGCTGCATCCGGCCATTCAGGAAGTGTTGCGCGAGGCGATCAAACTTGGCGGGTCAACCGTCTCCGATTACGTGGATTCAGACGGTGAAGAAGGATTCTTCCAGCTGCAACACCGCGTCTATGGTCGCGAAGGCGAGCTGTGCCTGGTTTGCAGGACGCCAATCAAGCGTGTAGTGATTGCGGGGAGAAGCAGTCACTACTGCCCGAAGTGCCAGAAGTAAGTTATTTTGCCGAGGCTTTAAGGCTCGCAACTTCTTTCAATGTGAGTTGTCGATATTTTCCGGGATGCACATCCAACTCCAGCGGGCCATAGCGCACGCGTTTGATCTTCTCCACATGATGGCCGATCTCTTCAAACATCCGCCGAATCTGGCGGTTCTTGCCTTCAATGAGCGTGACTTCATACCAGGGATTTGCCCCCTCGCGAATTACTTTGATCTGCGCCGGAGCCGTCCGCACCCGTTTTCCAGCGCGCTCGGTCGAGATAGTAAGGCCTTCGCGCAAACGATCGAGATGATCATTCGCAGGTGTTCCTGAAATTTTCACCATGTAAGTCTTCGGCACGTGCGACGCAGCTTTCATTAGATAATTCGCAAACTCCCCGTCGTTGGTGAGTAATAGCAATCCTTCACTGGCATAATCCAGACGCCCCACAGGATAAACGCGGGCTTTCACACCGCGCAGCAAGTCCATGACGGTGGGACGCTTTTCTGGGTCGTTCAAAGTTGTGACATAGCCTTTCGGCTTGTTCATCAACAGATAAACATGTCGCTCCGTGCCACGGAGAAGTTTGCCGTTGACACGGATATGGTCGTGTTCAAGATCGGCTTTCGTGCCAAGTTCAGTGACAACTTTGCCATTAACTGAAACCAATCCTCCGGCAATGAGCTGTTCGGATTTCCGGCGGGATGCAATACCGGCGGCGGAAATGATTTTTTGCAGGCGTTCTGCGGGCATGGAAAGTTCCTACCCTTCAGACTCTTGAGGCTCGTCAGTTGTGGATCCGGAGGCAACGAGATGAATATCGTTGCGAGGCGCGTCTTCGTTATTTTCAGTTTCGATGCTTTCTTCGATTGCCGTTTCGGCGGATGGAACACCCGTTGCATCGGCTACGCCGCCATCGAGTGGAAGAAGATCGCTCTCAAATGATTCCGAAACCAACTTCTCGAATTCCTCCATGCTCGGCAACTCATTCACATCTTTCAAGCCGAAGCGAAGCAGAAATTCCTTCGTGGTCTTATAAAGAATCGGCCTTCCAATCACCTGTTTGCGTCCCGCGGTGGTGATGAGCTTGCGGTCGAGCAAAGTCGCAATGACGCCGCCGGAGTCCACTCCACGAATATCACTAATCTCGGGCACAGTGACCGGCTGCTTGTAGGCGATGACGGCTAGTGTCTCCAGGGCCGGCAATGAAAGCCGGATTGGAGGCTTCAAACTTTTTGCAAAAGCACGAACTACGTCGTGCTGCTCCGGTTTGGTGGACATGCGATAGCCGCCGGCAACTTCGCGGATTTCTACCCCGTGAGCGGGGCTCGCATACTCGGCAATCAATTCATTCAACGCAGCCCGCACACGCGACTTCGCATCATTGCTATCGTCTTTGCCGACTTCAGTGATCGCGGGTTCCTTGGTCAATTGCGTGAGTTGGTCGAGCGTGATGGGCGTCTCTGCCGCGTAAATAATCGCTTCGAGTTTTGCTTTGAGGCTCATAGAGTTGGTTGCCGGTAGCCAATTATCAGTAGCCAGATTTATCTCCAATCATCGCGTACAGCCGATTGTTCTGCCATTACGGCTTCAAATCCTTCGTGTTTGCGAAGCAAAATTTCACCGAAAGTGCGATCTTGCCTGAGTTGAATCGCCTGCAAACGAACCAGTTCGAGTAGAGCCAGAAACATGCAGACCAAAGCCTGCCGCGATTCGATATTGCGCAACATCTGCTTCAAGCGGACAGGCTTGTCTTCGAAAGATAGACGCCGTTTCAAATAATCAATCATCTGCCCGACAGTAACGGTTTCCTCATCGACTTGAATCATCGGGCGCGTGCGCGCGCGGTCGAGAATCTGCTGGAACGTCTTAACTAGATCGATCACGTCCGCGGCGAGTTCCGGCTCTGTGCCTTCAGCGTTGATAAAATCCTTGAGCGCCGGGTTTGACAACACCGCGTCTTCAATTTGTTGCTTCTGATGCAGCATTTGCGCCGCAGACTTAAATTTCTCGTGCTCAATCAGCCGATTCACTAATTCAGCGCGCGGATCATCCTGCGCTTCCGACGAAACCGCCGGGTCGCGCGGCAACAGCATCTTCGATTTAATGTGAATCAGCACCGCCGCCATGTAGATGAATTCCGCGGCAATATTTACATCGAGCTCTCGCAGCTTCTCCACGTATGCCAGATATTGTGCTGTGATCTTCGCAATGGGAATGTCGTAGATGTCAATATCCTGCTTGCGAATCAAATCGAGCAGCAGGTCGAGCGGGCCTTCGTAAACCAGGCCGACGCTGACCGCGAAAGGGAAGTCGCTCTCAGCTTGTTTTTTCGGCGCAAGTTCTTCGGTCGCTGTTTTGATGGGTTCAGCCATTTTAAGAACTACTTCGGCGGCGCATTCAGCGACATGTGCATCGCTTCGCGAACTTGCTCCATGGTCGCATTCGCAACTTCGCGTGCCTTCGCCGAGCCAGCTTCTAGGATATCCCAGGCGAGGCGCGGATTCTCCTCATATTTCTTGCGGCGTTCCTGCATGGGATTAAGCACCTGAACCAGTGCATCTGCGGCCCAGCCCTTGCACTCGATGCACCCAATGCCTGCGGAGCGGCAGCCTTCGTACACTTTGGCCATGGTCGCTTTGTCGCTGAATATCTTGTGCAGATCGCCCACGGGACAAACATCCGGGTTGCCCGGATCTGTCCGGCGCACGCGCGCCGGGTCCGTCGTCATGGTCTTGAGTTTCTGGCGAACGACCGGCTCAGGATCGGAAAGCATGATCGTATTGCCATACGATTTCGACATCTTGCGGCCATCGGTACCCGGAAGCTTCGGTGTTGGCGTGAGCAGCGGCTGCGGCTCAGGAAGAACTTCTTTGCCCTTGATTTTGTAGAACTGATTGAAGCGTCTCGCTACTTCACGCGTCAGTTCGATATGCGCGACCTGATCTTCACCGACTGGCACGAAATCGCCCTTATAAATCAGAATATCCGCCGCTTGCAGTAGTGGGTATCCAAGGAATCCGTAGGTGCCAAGGTCTTTTTCCGTGATGTTTTCGCGCTGCTCTTTGTAAGTCGGAACGCGTTCCAGCCAGCCCAGCGGCGTGATCATCGAGAAAAGCAGATGCAATTCGGCATGTTGTGGCACATGCGACTGAATGAACATCGTGCAGCGATCAGGGTCGAGTCCCGCAGCGAGCCAGTCAATGGCAACATCCAGCGAATTCTGTTTCACGCGCGAGGTATCGGCGTAATCGGTGGTCAAAGCATGCCAGTCAGCCACAAAAAAGAAACATTCGTACTGGTCTTGCATCTTGACCCAGTTTTCGAGCGCGCCGACAAAATTGCCAAGATGCAGCTTGCCCGTCGAGCGCATGCCGCTAAGAACACGTTTACGAGGAGTAGAAATAGTCATCAAACCCCGAGAAGCACTGCATCAAAGATCCCGATGACCGGGTAAATCAGCCTGCCCAGAAGGCCGCCTCCAAGAAACACTAAAGCCATCAGCATGAAGATCCCCGCCGTGTCGTAAATACGAAGCAGGTTGGCCGGCAAAAAATGTCGTAGAACATGGCTGCCGTCCAATGGAGGTACGGGAATGAGATTAAAAACGCCCAGCACGATGTTTACAACCATGAATTGATAGAGCAGCAAGCACGCGGGAACAAGAAACGAATCGGATTGCAGCGAAACAAATCCTTGCGGAATGCCATAAACAACTTGCGCACCGAATGCCGACGTGTGCTTGATGATCATCAGCAGGGTCACTGCGACGGTTGCGACGGCAAAATTGCTGGCAGGGCCAACGACGGACGTAAGAACATCATCGAGCACCGGGTTCTTAAAATTCCGAGGATTGACAGGTGTTGGCTTCGCCCACCCGATGACCGGGAAGTGAGTAAAAGCCGCAATCAGCGGCAACAAAACTGTTCCCACGGGATCAATATGCTTGAGGGGATTCAGGGTGACGCGTCCCAACATGCGCGCAGTCGGGTCGCCGCGCAGATTGGCCATCCACGCGTGAGCGGACTCATGCACGCTAATCGCAAAGACAAAAGCGATCAGCTGAAACAAAATGTTGACATGTTGTAGCGTCATTACAGGCTGATTTCGATACTAACACGCCCTATTCAACACCTATCGCGCGGGCGCTCCGCCCGCGAACGCAGGCTTCGCGCAGTATGCAGGCTACTTCTTCTCGAACGCCTTTTTCGCTTCTTCCGGCGCGATAGATTTCACTTTCAGCGGTTTGGCCGGTACTCCACCGACAATCATGTAAGGCGCGACATCTTTGGCCGCGACGCCGATAGAACCGACCATTCCGTGCTCACCAACTTTTACTCCGCTCATCACCGTGGCGTGATAGGTGATTCGCGCACGCGGGCCAATTTCAGTTTTTTCGTTGCTGACGATCATGCCATCGTTGAGATCGTGGGCATGCGAGTAAATATTCGCGTAATCCGAAACCGAAGAGCCTTCATGAATAATGATTTCGCCGCGATCATCGAGCAGCACATATTTATGGATGGTGCAATTGTCTTCTACTGTCAGGTTGTAACCGTAAGAAACTTCCACTCCGTGAAATATCTTCACGTTTTTTCCCACATGCTTGAAAATGTGCCGCGCCAGCATATAGCGAACCCGAAATCCGAGCCAGTGATTCAGGCCGGCAGGTGAGCGGTCAAACATCATCCAGAACCAGATGAGCGGTTTGCGCTCGGCGTATTTAGCGCCATCCACGTCACCATAGTATTCCGGTTCCAATGAGGCGTTGCGTGGGTCAAAAGAGTGGATCATCGTCTGCGCAGCCAGGCCAATATTTGCACCCGGCGCCGAATAAGGCTGGCCGAGATAGAGCTCGTGCAAGGCATTGCGCACAACGTCGCTGCGATGGGCAGGGTCCGGGTTGCCGAATTCACGGTCCAGCGAATCAATCCAGGTCGTAAAAGCTTTTTCCGCCGCAGGCGACGGCATAATATTGCGATATTCGTATCGGGGCATAATGGCTCGCGTTTCTATAAGCAGTTAGAAAATAACATACCTTCGATGGCTTAATTCTTGATGCTGCTCTGCGGCTGCATTTCCGACCATGTTCCGGCAATTTGCATGTTCTTAAGTTTCATATTGCCGCCAGGTTTGGGCACCGCAAATCCCACAGATTGAGCCACGGTGAGAAATTGTTGGGGCTGCGTATCGCCATGAAGAGTAAACCCATAGCCTGTGCGCGAAACCCATCCTTGAACACTAAGCGGGGTTGGACGTCCCGTCGAAATGTGAAATGGCCCGATGTTGAGGCGCGTTTCGGCGGCAGCTGACGTTGCAGTACTTTTCTTGTGTTGAGTTTGAGCGCTTGGAGCAAACGAAAACGGTACATTGCCCAACACAAAGTCCGCATTCGCCGAACTTGAAATGAATCGTAGTTGGTTCGTACTTCCTTCACCCTGCCATATCTTGCCATCCCGGTCATCTTCGGGCTGAAGTTTGAAGCTGGCATCTAACGTCCCTTCAGCACGAAGGTCCTGCGGAATGTTTTTCCTTGTGTGAGTTGCCAGCGACACCAACGATTGCATTGGCAACTTCTGCGCCGCAAAATTCAAATCGTAACGGCGCATCCCAGCCAAATTCGCAATATTTCCATTGACAGAAATTGCTCCGGACCCAACCGGCGCGTGGCAATCCAAATCAGAGATGGAATGATCCCCAGAACTGTATGTGGCTGTGCAGCTCGCAGCCAGCCGCAATTCGCCCCCGCTCACAATGTCAAAACGGCGAAAGTCCCGAATAGAAGCAGTGGATGCTATGTGCAAATTTCCGGGATTGCCCGTGAGAGTTGCGTTCAGCCTGATAGTGCCGCGCCAGCCCGCATCATAACCGCGAATCAGTTTGGTGAACTGCCCAAGTTGCGCGCGGTCCCACTGAAGTTGGAATTGCAACGGTGTTTCTCGCAGAGCGGTCGATCGTTGCCAGGTGCCCTCAGTTGTTAGAAGTCCAGTATCGCTGACGTTTTGATCCGTACGCAGCGGCACGGCCTTCAGGCGCATACCCCAGGAGTTTTCTGAATCCTGCCATAGCGAAAAGTCTGCGTCAGTCAGTGAATAAGGAGTTTTTTCCTGGCCCAGCTTACAGTTGATGCGTCCCTGACTGGCCTCAATATAAGGAAATCCCGGACGGCGCTCGGTCTTTGCCTTGCTGGTCGGCGCAGCTGGAATTTGAGCATTGCGCTCCAGAAGATCTTCCAGGTTCCAGTGCCCTTGACTGTTACGCACCAAGTTCAGGCTGGGCTCGTTTAGTTTAAGACGGGAAATTTCCAGTCTTCCCCGCAGCAATGAGATGAACCGCAAATCTGCGGTGACCTGCGCTGAGCGCAGCATGGGCTCCGCACCAAATGCAGGATTGTCATATACGACAAAATTATTTAGATCAAAGCCGGGGCGTGGCAGCAAGCGGAACGTAGCATCAGAAATTTCCACCTGGCGGCCAACCGCTAGGCTGATTTCTGCCGTAATCCGGTTATGAAGAGCTTTGACGCCGGGACGAACGAAGA
>Ga0209062_1006777_pt1 | contig 10270 bp, 5 predicted proteins | sample Coa_R2_2_FD_187158 | JGI IMG/M metagenome (GOLD analysis project Ga0209062, IMG submission 187158) | Surface soil microbial communities from Centralia Pennsylvania, which are recovering from an underground coalmine fire - Coalmine... | ecosystem: Environmental > Terrestrial > Soil > Unclassified ...
GGCTCCGGGAAGGTGCAGAAGGTGCTGACTGAGCGCGACGGTGCGTGGGTTGATGTCAACGACGATGCGGTCCAATGGGTCAACGAGGGAAACGCATTCACCTGGGTCAGCGAGCGCGATGGCTGGCGGCATCTGTACCTTGTCTCGCGCGACGGAACGACGCAGAAGCGCGTGACCAAAGGAGAGTTCGACGTCATTCGCGTGCTTCGCCTCGATGAGAAGGCCGGTTGGGTCTACTACATCGCGTCGCCGGACAATCCGACGCAGCACTACCTCTACCGTGCCGCGTTGGACGGAAGTGGCAAGCCCGAACGGCTCACCCCGGCTGACCAGCCGGGGTGGCACGACTATTCCATCTCACTCGATGGGACGCTGGCCGTCCACACTTACTCCGCGTTCGGGAAGCCGCCGCGTGTCGAGTTGGTCTCGCTCCCCGACCACGAAGTAACCCACCCACTCGCGGCCAACGACAAACTTCGCGAGGCCGTCAGGAAGTTGGCCCAGACGCCGGTGGAGTTCTTCCGCGTCGATGTGGGCGGTGGGGTAAAGTTGGACGGTTGGTTGATGAAGCCGGCCGCCTTCGAGCCGAAGAAGACGTACCCGTTGGTCTTCCATGTCTACGGTGAGCCGGCAGGGCAGTCCGTGACGGACCGGTGGGGAGGCAGTCAGTATCTGTGGCACCTGATGCTGGCCCAGCAGGGCTACGCGGTGGCGTGCGTGGACAACCGGGGCACGCCCTCCCCGCGAGGCAGGGATTGGCGCAAGGCCGTCTACCGCAAGGTTGGGATACTCGCCTCGAAGGAGCAGTCCATCGCCGCACGCGAACTGCTCAAGCGGCCCTACCTCGACCCGAAGCGGGTGGGGGTATGGGGTTGGAGCGGCGGTGGATCGATGACCCTAAACCTACTGTTCCGTCACCCCGACCTGTACCACACGGGTTTGGCCATCGCTCCAGTGCCGGACATGCGGCTGTATGACACGATCTACCAGGAGCGGTACATGGGGCTGCCCCAGGACAACGCCGAGGACTACCGAGAAGGGTCGCCCATTACCCACGCTGCCGGGTTGAAGGGGAACCTGCTGCTGGTCCACGGGAGCGGGGACGACAACTGCCACTACCAGGGGACGGAGAAGCTCGTGAACCGCCTGGTCGAGCTGGACAAGCCGTTCACGATGATGGCCTACCCCAACCGGAGTCACGCGATCAACGAGGGTAAGAACACGACCCACCACCTCTACGGCATGCTTACTCGCTACCTGAACAGCCACCTGCCCGCGGGGCCGAAAGAGGAAAATAGCACCGGTCGGTAGCACGAATGGCACGTAGTTCTGCGGAAAGTCCATTGCCTGGAATGGTCTAGGCAAAAAGGACCTCACTTGCGTAAATGGTGGTTGCCAGCACAGCCATTCGCCGCAAGGAGGCTCAAAGGATGCCTTATTCTAACCGGGACGGGTTCCGGCAACAGAGCAGTTTCTCAGACGCCAGTTCCTCCAGGAGGGCGACCTGCCGTTCACCATCGTCCTCACCCAGGAGGTCCTTGCGCAAGCGCTGGCCACCGTCACCGGCTGGCTGGACCGAGTCTTCTCTCCCCTGGTCACTCTGTGGGTCTTCTTGGGGAAGTCCGCGGCGCCGCCGTCGCCCGCCTGATCGCCCACCGCCTGGCGCGGCGGCAACGCTCGTGCTCGGCCCAGATCGGAGTCTACGGCCAGGCCCGCCTACGCCTGCCCGATTCGTTCTTCGCCGAGGTAGCCTGTTCCGTCGGCCGCCGCCTCATTGGCCTTGCCCACGCGCCGGCCTTCTGCGAGCAATAAGAAGGGGCGCAAGGAGAACGCCCCGTAAGGGAGACCGAGCATGACCCTGCTGCTGAGCGTCCAGGACCTGTCCAAGAGTTACGGCCACCGGCCGCTGTTCACCGGCCTGTCGCTGGACCTTCGCGCCGGCGAGCGCATCGGCTTGGTCGGCCCCAACGGCGCCGGCAAATCGACGCTCTTGAAACTGATGGCCGGCCGCGAGGAGCCGGACGCCGGCACCCGGTCGGTGCGGCGCGGGGCGCGGGTGGGGTATGTCGCCCAGGACGATGTGTTCGCCCCAGGAGAGACCGTCCGGACCGTGCTGCTGTCCGCGCTGGCCCAGGAGCTGGTTGAGGAACACGAACGAGAGACGCGGGCGGCGGCCATGCTGACGAAGATGGGCTTCGCGGACCCCAACCAGCCGGCGGACATTCTCTCGGGCGGCTGGCGCAAGCGACTGGCGTTGGCGCGAGAGCTGGTCGGCAAGCCCGACCTGCTGCTCCTGGATGAGCCGACGAACCACCTCGATCTGCCGGGAATCGCCTGGCTGCAACGCCTGCTGCGCGCCGCGCCCTTCGGCTATCTCGCCGCCACCCATGACCGGGCGTTCCTGCGCGCCGTCGCCGATGAGGTGATCGAGATCAGCCGGGTCTACCCCTCCGGGTACTTCCGCTGCGCCGGCTCGTACGACGACTTCGTGCTCAAACGCGAGGAACTGCTCGAGGGCCAAGCCAGCCGACAGGAATCCGTCGCCAACCAGGTCCGCCGCGAGACGGAGTGGCTCGGCCGCAAGGCCGCGGCGCGGACACGCAAGGCTTCGTCGCGCATTGAGGATGCCGCCCGCCGGCGCGAGGAACTGGAGGAACTGAATTATCGCAACGCCGCCGCCGGGGCAGCGGGGATCGATTTCGTTGCCACGGGCCGGCAAACACGGAAGCTGCTCGCCACGACGGGAATCGCCAAGTCGCTGGGCGGCCGACCGCTGTTCTCTGGACTGGATCTGACGCTGTCGCCGGGTAGCAAGCTCGGCCTGCTCGGCCCCAACGGCAGCGGCAAGAGCACGCTGCTGCACGTGCTCGGCGGCCAGCTGGCTCCCGACGCCGGCACGGTCACGCTGGCGAGCGACCTGCGCATCGTCCTGTTCGAGCAGGGCCGGGCAACCCTCGACCCAGCGGTAACGTTGCGCCGGGCGCTTTGCCCCAACGGCGACACGATGATGATCGCCGGCCGGCCGCGGCATGTGGCGGCCTACGCCAAGCAGTTTCTCTTCCGCCCCGAGCAGCTGGAGGTGCCGGTCGGCAGCCTATCCGGCGGCGAACAGGCACGGGTGCGCCTGGCCCAGCTGATGCTCCAGCCGGCGGACCTGCTGCTTCTGGACGAGCCGACCAACGACCTCGACATCGCGGCGGTGGAGGTGCTGGAGGACAGCCTGGAGGAGTTCACCGGCGCCATAGTCGTGGTGAGTCACGACCGAGAGCTGATGGACCGGCTCTGCACGGAAGTCGTCGGGCTGGACGGCTGCGGCGGGTCGGCGGTGTACGCCAGCGTCGAGCAGTGGCTGACCGCGTACGAGCGCGCCGCCAAAGAAGCGGCGAAGCCCGCCGCGCTATCGGCCCCGCGCCGGGCCGCCCCCCCTCCGCCGCCGAACCCGCGCAAGCTCAGCTACCGCGAGCAGCAGGAGTTGGCGGGGATGGAGAGTGCGATCCTCGCTGCCGAGCAGACCGTTGCCGACCGCGAGGCGGACGTGCAGCGGGCGGCGTCGGCCGGCCACGTCGTCCTGGCCGAGGCATGCCGGGCGTTAGACTTGGCGAAGGCGGAGGTGGAGCGTCTCTACGCCCGCTGGCAGGAACTGGAGGCGCGGCGCACCCCGGGGTGACGCATCGGTATGGATGAATCCCTGGTCCGGCACGCGGGCGGGGCGGACTCCGCGCGCTGTGGACTTCGATTTGCGCGCAGCGCTCGTGGCGACTTCGTGCACCAACTCGATCACCAATTCGGGCTGATCGATATGAACAGCGTGCCCGCTGGCTTCCGCCCGGACATGGCGGCCCTGGGGCTGCTTCTGGACCCAGTTCGCGTGACAGGCGCTCCAGGTGGGCAGCACTTCATCGCGGAGGGAGCCTTGGCCCACTCGTGTGCCGGTTACCACGAGGACCGGGACGTTCGGCAAAGGTCCCGCGGCTTTCAGCTCGTCAAGGGTTGCTTCAATACCGGCGGCTTCGGGCCAGCGATCGCGCGGGAACCGGGACAGGCCCTCTTCGGGGTGATGCACCGCCATCCAATCGATGAATTCCTCCTGAGCAGGGTCCAGGAGCACAAGCCCCGCGACTTCCGTGGGGTAGAGGCTGGCGAAAATGCGGTTGTAAACTCCTGCAAAGGATTGGCCCACCAAGATGTAAGGCGGTTCGAGGCCGGCGTTGGCCAGTGCGGCGTGCAGTCCACGGGCAACCTCGCTACCGGTTAACTTCGGCTTGCCATGCTTGGAACCCAGGCGGTCGTAGGCGACTACCCGAGTAAATCCAGCAATTCCGCGCTGTACGACAGCCCATTCCTCGAGCGGTCCGCCCAGGCCGATCTCCAGGACCACCGTCGGCGAACCCTGACCCTCCACACGTAGTCGAACTGAGTAGCCGTCCGCGCTCACTCGTTGAGGTAGGTCCGCGGTTGCATGCCACGCGAGCACAAATGCCAGGCCCGGCAAAAAAATCGCACCTACCAGACACAGTTTACCCATGACAATCATTCTCCCCACTTCACCGATGGCGGTTCTGTCTGAGATTCACAGCGGCCAGGCCGAGACGGGCGAGCGGACACAAGAGCAGGGCGACGAGGATAAGCGTCTGTCGCAGCCAGTCGATTCGTGGCGAAAGGCAGAATGCCAGGGCCAGCAAGCAGCCGGTCGCGCCGAGCCAGGCACTCAGGTAGACCCCAACGAACGCGCCGGATACAAGCCCGCGACCATACGCCTGCCGCCAGGCCCATAGGGCGCCCCAGGATTTGAGCACAAAAGCACCCGCCAACAGCCAGGGCGCCCAGGGCAGCCAGTCAACCAGCGAAGCCGTACCATCCTCCACCATGAGGACACACCAGCCGAGAAGCACGATGACGCCGACGCTGCCGACGCCGGCCGTGCAGACGAAGAACCATGTCCGACCGTAGAGGCCCGACCACAGGCTGACAATCATCAGGTGCCACGTTAAGAGCATGGCAGCGAGCAGGAGCAAACTCAAAATCGTCCACTGCGCGACCGGCGCATAGATCGCGGTGAACGTGTGCCACAACCCGCGCAGGTCGCGTGTGTCGCAGGCCAGGAGCAACCAGGGAAGGGCCACGACCAGGAGCAAGGCCCATGCAATCGCCGTGCTGAGCGCGGCCGTTTTTAGTTTGGCGGCCAGGAACGCAGCGCTGCGGATGGGGAGCGTGGCCCAGAACGGCGGCAGAGCCAGTTCGAGCGACCAGAAATCCGGCTTCGCAAACCCTTTGCCGACCACGGCCGCCAGCACAAAGGGCAACAAGACAAGCCAGGCTGCGGTTCGTGCGGTGGTTTCCGGATCGCGGCCCGCGAAGCCGGTCACGGCGGCCATGATTAGAAACACGGTCAGAAGCACGCCCCCCGGAAGCACCCAGCCGCTCCGCCGCCACTCGGCCCAAAAGAGCGCCTGATCTGGTGAAGTAAATGGACGCCGTCGGCGAGGTAGTAGATCCATGACGTGCTCGATGACTTCGCCGGCCCCCTGCCAACCGCGGCCGCCGCCGCGCCGCTGCAATTGCACTGCAATCAGCGCGGCCCCATAAGCTACGAGTGCCAGGAGTACGACAGCCGTCGTGAGATACCACTCCACCGCACGGCGGTATTCGGTCTCTACGACCGAGGGAACACAACCCACTGCGACCAGGGAACAAAGAACCAGGGCCAGCACGATGAGACGAGAAAGGCGAAATCCGCTCAAGCACCAGACGATCGTCTGGTAAAAAACCATGCCGGCAGCCAGGAGTGTCGCCGGCCAAAGCAGCAATACCTCGACGCCGAGCGGCCGAAGCACGAGCAGTGCCCAGGCCAGGTACACGGCAACAATGCACACAACCCCCCACGCCATGGGGCACGTGACCAGGAGCCGCGTGCGGGCCGGCAAGGCAAACAGCCGTGCCGGGAAGCCGGCGAAGCCCTGGCGGCGCCGGCGTTCGGTGAAATTGAACAAAGCCATAAGCAAGGGCATCGACAGGACCAGCGGCAAAAAGCCGAGATCCTTGAGACCCTCGGATGCTGGGAACATCCTTGCCAACACATGCAACGCCACCCCGGCGGCAGCAAGCCCGCCAACGAGCACGAGGAAACCGCGCCGATTGGCGCCCCAGATTTCCCAGGTCAGTGCCAGCGCCGGCGAGTGCATGGTTAATTCTCCATCGAGTTCGATGCCTTGGACCCAACCTGCGCGACAAAAATCTCATCCAGCGACGGCACCCTCTCCTCAACCAGACAGCCGCCTTCCGGGATGGATGTGGCGTGCAGCTCACCCAGGCCTACCCGGCACAAGGCGCTCCATTCATGGCCCGAACCTTCCCAGGTAAGGACGCCGGGCAAGCGGGGCGGCTGGGTCAGCGCCTTCTCGAAGTGCCAGGTCAGACGGCGATGCGTCTCTTTGAGATCATCCAGCTCGGCACTGAGCACGATTCTTCCGTGGTCGATCATCGCCACCCGATCGGAAACCCGTTCGACTTCTTCCAACAAATGGGATGAGAAAAGTACAGTACGTCCTTCGTCGGCAATCGTGCGAATGATGGCGGCGACAATATCCCGGCGGACAATGGGATCGAGTCCGGACGACGGCTCATCGAGGACCAGGAGTTCCGGACGATGGGCCAGGGCTACGAGCAGGCCCGCCCGCGCCCGCTGGCCTTTGGACAGGTTTTTGATCTTCGCCGCCGGATCCAGGTCAAATGCCTGCCGTAATTCTTCGGCATACGCATCATCCCACCGGGGATAGAAAGCTCGGGTATAACGTAAAAGCTCATCGACGCGCATCCAGCCCGGCAAGTCCGTCTCTTCGGAGAGATAGCCGATGCGAGCCAGCACTCCGACGGGGTCCTGCACTGGATCCCGGCCGAAGACGCGAACGACACCCGAAGCCGCCTGTAAGAGTCCCAGAACGTGCTTGATCAATGTCGTCTTACCGGCGCCGTTGGCCCCGACCAGACCAAAGACCGTGCCGCACGGCACCGTCAAGCTCACGCGCTCCAGAGCAACCTTGGCCCCGAACCGCCGGCTGAGTTCGCGAATTTCGATCACCGGCTCGGTTTCGAATAATCCCGTACTATCCATGATTCTTCCTATTCGTGAGTGGGAGATGGAAGCAGAGCAGCGCGCCGCTCCAGCATATGCAGGACATCCTCGGTCCGAAAACCCAGCTGCCTGGCCTCGGCCAGGAGGGCATCAATGCGGTCGTTGAGGATTTTCACGCGTTCACTACGTGCCAGGGGCGAACCAGCGTTGGAGACATACGTCCCCGCGGTGCGGCGTTTCAGAACCACTCCAGCCAACTCCAGCTCTCGATAAGCCCGCGCCACGGTGTTGGGATTGATCAGGAGTTGCTCCGCCAGCATGCGGATGGGAGGCAGCTCCTCACCTGGCGCCAGCCGGCCAGAGGCCACCAGGTACTTGACCTGGTTCACAATCTGCAAGTAAATCGGCACCCCATTGGTGGGGGAAAGATGCAATTGCATGCAGGAGTCCTCGAACGCCGCGCCTATTGTATTATTACAATAATACAAAACTTGGAGGGATTGTCAAGACAACGGAATCGGTCCCATTCGGACGAAGAGTGCGGCGTCGAAGAATGGCACTTCATGCTCTTGGCAGGTGAGGAGAAGCGAGAGGCACTTCATGCACTCCAGCCGTCGATTTCTACAAGACGATCATGAAAGAGCGGCGGGAGGTTGACTGGGAGAATACCTCACTTTATCGCATTGGCGCTGGCGGACGGGGAATTCGAATCCACATGAACCGCGACCCGAACTGGTCGCTGTGGATAGCGGAGAAGAAGTAGACGCAATTCATTCAGCCGCGAACCGTAGGCGAGCGCGGGAACAAGCTCACGCTCGCCTACGGTTCGCGGCTAACTTTGGAAACGCGACATGCTCTACACGAGGGGATTGTTGTCGATCTTCGTGTGAGTGAGCGTGACACTGCCGCCAGTCACGTACAAGCCGCCCACGAAAGCCCCACCGGCCGCGCCGGCTACGCCGCCGGGTCCACCGGAGAGGACGGCGCCGAAGGGGGTTGTCAGGACGCCGCCGGCGGTTGCGCCGGCACCGCCGGAGCCGCCCTGGGACGTATTGCCCTCGATGGTGCTGTGGTCGAACGTGACCTCGCCACCCGAGACAGCGGCGCCGCCTCCGTAGCCGTTGCCGCCGTTGCCGCCCGTGCCGCCCGTGCCGCCCGTGCCGCCGGTGTGGGCAAGGACGAAGCCGCCCAAGCCGCCAACGCCGCCGGTGCCTCCCTCGGCGAGATTCGTGCTGAGGTCGTCGTTTTTCAGCGTGACGCTTCCGCCGGCCACGTACAGCCCGCCTCCGTAGCCATTGCCGCCAACGCCACCCTGACCGCCGGTGCCGCCCGTGCCGCCGATGATCCCCAAGCTGGGGACGAATTCGCCGCCGAAGCCGCCTTGGCCGCCCTGACCGCCGGTGCCGCCCTTGGCGGTATTGCCGGTGAGAGTATCGTTGGTGGATGAGAGCGTGCCGCCCACCGCATATAAGCCGCCCCCGTAGCCATTGCCGCCGGCGCCGCCGGTGCCGCCGATTCCGCCCTTGCCGCCATTGGAGCCGCCAAACCTGCCGGTCACGCCCGCGGCACCTTGGCCGCCCTGGGCTGTATTGCCGCTGAGGGTGTCGTTGACCAGCGTGACCATGCCGTTCGCCATATACAGGCCACCCCCGTAACCATTGCCGCCAGCGACGGCGGCAACGTTGGAGCCGACACCGCCGGCGGTGCCGCCGATGGCGGCGTTCGAGCTGAGGGTATCGTTGACTAGCCCGACCGTGCCGCCCGCCACGTACAAGCCGCCGCCGGAACCACTGCCAGCGCTGCCGGCGACGCCGCTGAAGGCAAGGAAGCCGGCGCCGCCACCCTCGGCGCGATTGGTGCTGAGGATGTTGTTGACCAGCGAGACATTACCGTCCGCCACATACATGCCACCCCCGGAAGCACCGCCGCCGTTCCCGCTGACGATGTCGAAACCGGGGGCGCCTTTGCCGCCCAGGGCGGCATTGTTGCTGAGGGTGTTGTTGGTCAGCGTGACCGTGCCACTTGCCACGTACAAGGCGCCGCCGGAAGCACTGCCGCCGGGGCCGCCGAAAGAGTCAGCGAAGCTGCCGTTGCCGCCGATGGCGGAATTGTAGCTGAGGGTGTCCTTGACCAGCCCGATCGTGCTGCCCACCACGTACATCCCGCCTCCGGAAGCGCTGCCGCCAGCTGAGGTCCCGAATTGGCCGTTGCCGCCCTCGGCGCGATTGGTACGGAGGGTGTCGTTGTTCAGCGACATGCTTCCGCCCGTCACGTACAAGCCGCCGCCGGAACCACTGCCGCCGTTGCCGCCGTTGCCGAAGATTCCGGTGATGGTGAAGGTTGAGCCGCCTGGGCCGTGGACGCGGATGGGGATGCCGCCGCCGAAGCCGCCGACACCGCCCTGCGCGGAATTGCCTTCCACAGTGTCCTTGGTTAATTGCAGCGTTCCGCCCACGGTATTCAGACCGCCGCCGTAGGCCGCTCCGCCGGTGCCGCCGGTGCCTACAGTGCTAATGCTCATGGCGTTGCCGCCGAAGCCGCCCATGCCGCCCTGGGCCGTATTGTCGTTCAGCGAGGACGCGGTCACGGTCACGGCGGCGTTGAGTGCATACAAACCGCCGCCCGAGGCCGTACCGCCCGTGCCGCCATTGCCGCCGTTGGGATTCTTCGTTCCTGTGGCGTTGGCCCCGAAGGACCCTGTTCCGCCCAACGCCTGATTGCCGGTTATGTTGCTGCCGCCCGTGATAAGCAAGGATCCGCCGTTGGAATATACGCCGCCGCCGTAGGCGTTCAGGCCCGTCCCGGGCGCGGCCATGGCCTTGTTGCTCTGCACTGCCACGTTGCTCAGCGTAACGTTGCCGCCGTCGTTGAGGATGCCGCCGCCCAACGCGTTGGTGAGGCCCGATGCGCCCGTGCCGTCGTTCTGGGCATCGCCGCCTTCGAGGACCAGGTTCTCGAATGTCACTTTCGTTCCGGCCGCGGCAATCTGGATGACGCGATCGGCGCTCGTCTGATCGATAATGGTGGCGTTGGCGCCGGCCGAGCCTTGGCCCTGGATGATGAGCTTGTGGCTCGTGTTGGAGATGCTCAGCTCGCCGAGGTTGAGTGTGTACGTGCCGGACGAAAGCTGGATGGTGTCGGTACCGTGGCCCTTGTCATTGTTCGAGGCGTTGAGGGCATCGCGCAATGTGTTGATCT
>Ga0209062_1006778_pt1 | contig 10270 bp, 6 predicted proteins | sample Coa_R2_2_FD_187158 | JGI IMG/M metagenome (GOLD analysis project Ga0209062, IMG submission 187158) | Surface soil microbial communities from Centralia Pennsylvania, which are recovering from an underground coalmine fire - Coalmine... | ecosystem: Environmental > Terrestrial > Soil > Unclassified ...
CCGCGGCAGGCGTTCGAGATGCTTTTCGGCGATGGCGCGACGCCCGAGGAGCGCGCGCTGCGCCAGCAGGCCAAGGGCAGCATTCTCGATCGCATCGCGCATCGCGTCAGCCTGCTGCAAACCAACATGGGACCGGAAGATCGCGGCCGCCTCAGGGAATTTTTAGACGACGTGCGGGAAATCGAGCGGCGCATTCAGAAGACGGAGGCGCACAACCGCAGCGGCGTGGCGCGCCAGTTGCCCACCGCGCCTGTCGGCGTGCCGGATTCCTTTGAAGAGCACGTCAAGCTGATGTTCGATCTTCAGGCGCTGGCGTTCGCCACCGATACCACGCGCTGCTCCGCTTTCAAAATGTCACGCGACGTCTGTCAGCGCGTTTACGATGAGAGCGGCGTGAAGGTGCCGTTCCACACCGCGTCGCATCATGGCGAAACGCCGGCCAAAATCGAGGATTTCGCGAAGATCAACCGCTATCATGTGAGCCTTTTGCCGTATTTCTTCCATAAGCTGAAGAACACCCCGGATGGCGACGGCAACCTGCTCGACCATTCGCTGATCCTCTACGGCAGCCCGATGGGCGATTCCAATGCGCACAATCACAAGCGCGTTCCGGTTCTGCTGGCCGGCCACGCCAACGGAAAGCTCAAGGGGAATCTGCACGTCCGCTGCGCGGATTCGACCCCGATGGCCAACGTACTGCTGACGATTCTGCGCAAAGTCGGGATGACCGTCGAATCGATCGGCGACAGCACCGGCGAGATCGCCGTCTAAAGCTTTTCCCATTTAAAATCGCAAATTCCAGTTTGCTGCTTGACCGGGATCGGCCCGGAGGCGTATACTCGCCAAAAGCTTTGGTTCAGTTGTCGAATTCAGAGTTCCTGCGGAGGTTCGGTCTTATGAGGTACTTTCGCGCAATCTGCGCAGTTGGTATTTGTTTGCTTTCCTGCGCGGCGCTTCCGGCGCAAATTCTGACCGGGTCGATCACGGGAATGGTCACCGATTCCTCGGGCGCGGTGGTTCCCGACGTCAAAGTCACCACCAGCAGCCCAGCGCTCATCGGCGGCCCGCGCAGCATCAACTCGGACGCGAATGGAAATTTCAAATTTCTCGAACTTCCGCCCGGTACTTATTCCCTGCGCTTTGAAAAGCAGGGTTTCCAGAGCTACGAACAGTCCAATATCGTTTTAAACACCGGCGTGGATGTGAACGTCAGTCCGAAACTTCAGGTTGGCGAGATGACGCAGGCCGTGACGGTTGAGGCGACGGCGGCGACCATCGATACCGAGCACGTCACCCTGCAAGATGTCGCCACGCAGGCCAAGATGGAGGACATTCCCACCGGGCGCAGCCCATGGGCGATCGCTAACACGATTCCGTCGGTTGTGGCGGCCGGCAGCGGCATCGGATCAGGACCGTTTGATGTCGGCGGCTCAAATGGCATGCAGCAGGTGGCGCTGAGCTCGCACGGCTCCAATCCCAGCGGCGATCAGAAGTTCGTGATCGACGGCGTCAGCGTGAACTGGCCGGGCGGCGGCGGCGGATCGACGCTCATGTATTACGACATGGGCATGTTTCAGGAAGTCAATTACATCGTCGGCGCCGAGCCGGCCGACGTCTCCCAGGGCGGCGTGTACATGAACATGGTCACCGGCGACGGCAGCAATCAGTTTCACGGCCGCGTGTTCATGAACGGAGCCTCGCAAAGCATGCAGTCGAACAACGTCGGCCCCATGCTCAATACGGAACTGCTGAACAATCTTTCGGCCACCACGCGCAGCCTGGTGAATTTATCGAAGGTCATCCCCGGCACGCCGATTACCGAGACGTACGACTATAACGGGCAGGTGGGCGGTCCGCTGATCAAGGACAAGCTGTGGTTTTTCACGTCCTGGCGGCTGTGGGCGACGGACAATCTGAGCGCGGCGTTCAACCTGAACGGCACCCAGGCGCTCAACGACAACCAGATCGCCGACGAGATGGGCAAGTTCAGCTATCAGATCAACCAGAAGAACCGGCTGAGCCTGATGTATTTCCGCAATCAGAAAAATCGCTATCATCGGCGCAACCAGGGCGTATTTGGCGATAACGTGACCACGGTGCTTCAGAATCAGCCGGCCTACGACGCCGCGCTGCGTTACACGATGGTTCCCAATCCCAGTTGGGTCATCGACGCCGGCTTCGCGCTGACCGCGGGAAAGACGCCCTATCGATATCAGAATGACATCGCGCCGGGCGCGATTTCCGTCTACGACACCAGCACGCAGACCGTCTATAATGCGGCGCAGTATAACTATTTGAATCCGGTGTACCGCGGCGCGCTGGACGTTTCCGCCGGATACTTCAAGAGCGGCTGGGGCGGCAAACACAACTTCAAATTCGGATTCCAGGATAGTCAGGACGGGTATCAGCAGCGCTATACGGCGAACGGCGATCTGCAAGGCCAGTTGATCAACGGCGTGCCGACGACGGCGCTACTCTACAACACGCCGATCAATATTCAGAAAAACAATCTGGAAATCACGGCGTTCTATGCGATGGATTCGTGGACCATCAAGCAGCGTCTGACCATCAACTACGGAGTGCGGTGGGAGCGCTACTACGCCTGGATTCCGGCGCAGACCTCGCCTGCGGGAACCTTTGTCGGCGCGCGAAATTATCCGGAAGAAGACGGCGTGCCGAACTGGAATAACTGGACGCCGCGTTTGGGCTTCGCCTATGACGTCACGGGCAAGCAGAAGACGGTGATCAAGGGCAGCGCGAGCCGCTACATGCAGGGCGAAGGCGCGAATCTTTGGACCCAGGTAAATCCGCTGGGATTCAGCACGGCGACGGTCACCTGGAACTGCCCGCCGACGCAATACGCGCAGTGCATCGCCAATGGTCCGACGCTGGCGCAGCTCAATATGGGCAGCTTCAGCGGATTCACCGGCGGACTCACCACGCATATCTCATCGCCCGCGTTCTGTAGTTCGCAAGGATTCCCCTCGTCGGAATGCCCCACGCTCAAGCGGCCGTATTCCTGGGAATACAGCATTGGCGTGCAGCAGCAGCTTCCGCTGGATATCGTGGGTTCGGTGACGGCGTGGTACCGCGCGACCTACGATCAGATCGGGCGCGAAAATCTGGATGTTCCCTTCAACAGCTATATTCCGGTGACGATCAAGAATCCGCTGACCGGCGGGCCGCTGACCGTTTACAACCAGGCGCCCTCCACCAAGGGAATGCAAAATAACATCCTGCTGAACTCGAGCCTGCTGAATCAGTATTATCACGGCATCGATTTCACATTCCAGCGGCGCATGATGCGGCATTTCATGTTCTTCGGTGGCCTGACCTACGGTCACGTGCACGGCCCCTATCAGGGCGACGTCAACACCACTCTGGATGATTTGAATAATCCGAATAGCGACTACAACCGCATCGGGTATCTATCGAATGACTCACCGCTGCTGTTCAAGGCCGGCGGAGTGCTCGACCTGTGGCATCACATCACGCTGGCGCCGAATTTCCAGCACTACACTGGATTTCCGGAGACCGCGCAGTACACGGTGACGGGTCCGATTATCGCGGCGGCGACCGGCGTCTCATCGTACACGCTCACGCAGAACACGCAAAATATTTTCGTCGAGCCGCCGGGCTGGCAGAGGCTGCCGTCGGCGAATCTGCTCGATCTTCGCCTTTCGAAAATTTTCACGATCAAGGAACGCTATAAGCTGGAGCCGGAGTTCGACATTTATAATCTGACCAACGCCAGCCTGGTGACCGCGGTGCAAACCAGTGTGACAGCGGGAACGGCTACTAACGGGACGGGAAGCGTCGGTTCGCTGTTTTTGAATCCGACGGCGGTGATTCCGCCGCGGCTCTATAAGGTCGGCTTGCGATTCGATTTCTAAATAGCACATTTCGGCCTGCCTCCGGAGCTGGCGGCGGCGCGGCTCCGGAGCCGGAAAATACCGGAGCTTTCCCGCGGTTTGCCTCGGGCGAAACGGGAAGTGATTGCAGGCGCGGATAAAATCGTTTAGGGGGCGCGAATGAAAGCCGCGGTATTAACCGAAATCGGCAAACCTGTGACGATTCAGGATGTCGCCAAGCCCTCGCCGGCGGCAGGGCAGGTGTTGATTCGCGTGGAGGCTTGCGGCGTCTGTCATTCCGACGTGCATCTGGCGGATGGAGATTGGGATTTGCTGCGCCCGATCACCAAAACGCCGCTGATTCTGGGGCACGAAGCAGCGGGAGTCGTCGCGGAATTGGGCGAAGGCGTAACCGGGTCGCGCGTTGGCGATCGCGTGGGTGTGCCCTGGCTGCACTGGTCGTGCGGCGAGTGCGAATTTTGCCTGGAGGGCCGCGAGACGCTGTGCATCAAGCAGAAAGTCACCGGCTGCATGGTGGATGGAGGATTCGCCGAATATATGCTGGCTCCGGCGACGCATGCCTCGCCGCTGCCTTCGTCGTTGAGCGCGGCGGAAGCGGCTCCGCTGCTGTGCGCCGGGTTGACGGTTTATAAGGCGATGAAGGCGTCGGGCGTAAGGCCGGGCCAAAGAATCGCGGTGTTCGGCGCGGGCGGCTTGGGACATCTGGCGATTCAGATCGCGCGAGCCATGGGCGCGCATGCCGGCGCGGTGGATGTCAGCGACGATAAGCTCGAGTTCGCCAAATCGCAGGGCGCCGAGTGGACCATCAATTCGACAACGGAGCAGGTCCACAAAAAGTGCCGGCAGATGGGCGGCATGCACGTCGCGATGGTGACGGCGGCGCATCCGTCGGCATATGAGACGGCGCTGCGCTGCCTGAGGCGCGGTGGAACATTGGCGGTGGTCGGAATGGCGAACGAGCCGTTCAAAGTTTCGGCGGTGTCGCTGGTTTCGGGTGAAACGCGGATCGTCGCCTCCGCCGTCGGAACGCGTGAGGATTTGCGCGAGCTGTTCGCAATGGTGGAGAAGTATCCCATCCGTTGCACGATCGAAACGCGTCCCCTCGATCAGGTCACGCAGGTTTTTGAGGAGTTGAAGCGCGGTCAGGTTCGGGGACGCGTGGTCCTGACGATGTGAAAATCGCGGCGAGCGCCAGCGTCGCAAAAACCTCGCGGGGAAAGGCGGTGGGCGCGATCACCGCGAAATGCACCCTCTATCGAAACCTCCTTAAAGCGGAACGCCGCCGCACAAAAATCCGCGGACGAGAAAACAGGAAACGACGCAGCCGAGAGCGAGTGTTGATTTTTGTTTTCAGAAAGCCCGTTACCATGGAGGGTCAGACGATTTACATGAGGAAACCTGGTCCCGCCGTATTGTTTCTGTTCGGCTGCGCGATCTTTTTGGGCGCGTTCCTGCTCTTTGCCGTGCAGCCGATCATCGCCAAGCTGATTTTGCCGTGGTTCGGCGGTACGGCGGGGGTGTGGATTACTTGCCTCATGTTTTTTCAGGTGATGCTGCTGGCGGGTTACGCGTATTCTTTCGCCATCGCGCGGCGATTGAGCGGGCGCGCGCAATTCCGGCTGCACGCAGCGCTGTTCGGCGCGGCGCTGCTGATGCTGCCGATCGTTCCCGGCGCGCGCTGGAAATCTGCGGGCGCGGATGCGCCGGAGCCGCGAATTTTGGCGCTGCTCACCGTCGTGGTCGGCTTGCCGTATTTTCTCTTATCCACCACCAGCCCGCTGTTGCAATCATGGATGGCGCGAAGCTGGCCGGGCGTGCGTCCGTACCGGTTGTTTGCGCTGTCAAACGCGGGGGCTTTGCTGGCGCTGGCCGCTTATCCAGCGCTGATCGAGCCGCGAATTCCAACGCGAGGTCAGGCCATCGGATGGTCGCTCGCGTTTGCGGTGTTCGCGGCGATTGCGATCGGGTGCGGATGGATGAGCCGCGGCCAGCAGCGCGCGGCGGCGGCGAAAAGCGCTTCCGCGGATAAAGTGATGTGGGCCGCGCTCTCCGCCGGGGGGTCGATGCTGCTGCTGGCCACCACCAATCAACTTACCGAAAATATCGCGGCCGTGCCGTTCCTGTGGATTCTGCCGCTGGCAATTTATCTGATCACATTTGTTTTGTGTTTCGAGAGCACGCGCTGGTATCGGCGAGGAGTGGCGGCGCGGCTGCTGGTGATGGGACTCGGTGCGGTCGCCTATTCGATTTACGATATTCAGTTCAGCGATGCGGTCATCGTCGCGCTGCCGGTTTTTTCCTTCGGCCTCTTCGCCGGATGCATGTTCTGTCACGGAGAATTGAGCCTGAGCAAACCTCCGGAAGAAGAGCTGACGACATTTTATTTGATGATCGCGCTCGGCGGCGCAATTGGCGCGGTGTTTGTGGGGTTGATCGCGCCGGCGCTTTTTTCCGGCGTCTATGAACTGCCGATTGCGCTGCTTTGCGTCGCCGCTCTCGCACTAAAGCTCAATTGGCGCAAAGGTTGGTCGCAGGCGCTGCTGTGGGGCGTGGTGGCGACTGCGATGGCCATGGCGGTGGCGGCGCAGGTGAGGTCGTATCACGAACATGTGGTCCGCGCATCGCGAAATTTTTATGGCGCTTTACGCGTGGTGGACGACGCGAAAGTCCGTACGCTTTATCACGGCACCGTGAAGCACGGCGCGCAGTTTTTGGATCCACGGAAGCGCCGGCTGCCGACCACTTATTACGGGTTTCAGAGCGGAGCGGGTCTGGCGCTCCGCTTGTGCGGCGAATCGGCGAAAAATGTGGGCGCGATCGGCCTGGGAGCGGGCACTTTAGCGGTGTATGGGCGCGCTGGCGACCGGTTTCATTTCTACGAGATCAATCCCGCGGTGCTGGACATCGCCTCTTCGGAATTTTCTTTTTTGCGCGATACTCCCGCGCGAGTGGATGTCGCGCTGGGCGACGGCCGCCTGACGATGGAACGCGAATCGCCGCAACAATTCGACATTTTGTTGCTCGATGCGTTTTCAGGCGACGCCATTCCCGTGCATCTGCTTACTGGCGAAGCTTTCGCGATTTATCTCCGCAATATGAAAGCCGGCGGAGTCATTGTGGTCCACGTATCGAATCAGTATTTGAATCTGGCGCCGGTAATCGAACGCGTGGCGGAGCACTTCGGCGAAAGTGCCGTGCTGATTCACAGCGATAAAGACGCCGATCACGAATTGTCGGAGGCGTTCTGGATGCTGATGACGCGGAATCGCGAGTTTTTATCGCGCGTGGAAAAGACGGCATCGGCCGTGCCGGCCGCGCGGCAAACGGCCCGCATGTGGACGGACGACTATAACAACCTTTTCGACGTGATTCGCTGGATCCCGCTGCGGTGAATCCGTGCAAGATTGGTGGAGTCCTTTCTTTCGCCAATCCGCGTAACGGTTACGGTCCGGTTGACTTTGCGCGCTGGCGGGTTCAGGATGCAGGCAGGAGACGTTTTGTTTTTATGACCCCATCGGCCGCCGGCATCGATCTGAATGAAAGCGTCAAGCATCTGCTTGCCGAAAAAGGCGAAGGCGTTTCCTCCATTTCGCCGGATGCGACCGTATACGATGCCGTCGCCCTGCTCTCGGAAAAGCGGATCGGCTCGCTTCTTGTTCTGAGCGAGGGCCGTCTGGTAGGCATCATCACGGAGCGCGATTACGCCCGCAAAGTGATCCTGAAGGGCCGCCACTCGCGCGAAACGCGAGTTGGGGAAATCATGACTACGCCGGTGCTGTGCATCACGCCGGAGCACAGTGTCGGACAATGCATGCACCTGATGACCTCGCGGCGGATCCGGCATCTTCCCGTCGTCGCGGACGAGCGAGTGGTCGGCCTGCTCTCCATCGGCGATATCATCAACTGGATGATCAACTCGCAAAAGGAGACGATCCGCCACCTGACGAACTATATCACCGGTTCGTACCCCGCGTGACGGGATCAACGCACGCCGCTCGCAATTCGCGCTGCAAGAAATTCATCTTTCGCGCGCCACGTCGCGAGCTTAGGCGCGTTCGCTGCATTCACTCCAATCAGAAAACCGAAACGCGCGACCTGCTCCATTCCTGAGAAATCCCAGTCATCGTGATATTCATCCGAGGGCTGGTGATAATGGTTCTCGTTGAAATCGGCGAACAGTTTGTGGCCGGTTCCCGGAGGCTTTCCCAACAGATCCTCGCCCCCCTCAATCGAAAACGACGGAATGCCGGCGTGCGCCAGCGAAAAATGATCCGAGCGATAATAGGTGCCCGCCGATGGCCGCGGGTCCGGCGCAATCCGCAGATCGAAGCGCCGCGCTGCTTCTTCGACGATCGGGTAAAGCGTGGTGCGCTCGGCTCCGTTCACCACCACGTCGCTTGCGCGGCCGAACGGCATGAACATATCGAAATTGATATCGGCCATGGTTTTTCCGGCCGGAATCACCGGATGCTCGGCATAATATTGCGATCCGCGCAGCCCGGCTTCTTCTGCCGAAACCGCCAGAAAGAGAGCCGATCGCCGGGGCTTCTGCGGCAGCATTGCCCACGCCCGCGCCAATTCCAGCAGCATCGCGCAGCCGGTGGCGTTATCGGCGGCGCCGTTGTAGATCGAATCTCCATTCACCGGCGCGCCGATTCCCAGATGATCCCAATGCGCGCTGAAGATCACCGCTTCGCTCGCCAGGCGCGCATCGCTGCCATCGATCCGCGCCACGACGTTACGCGTGCGGATCTCGCGAATTTTCGCCGGCGCCGCGCCGCGAAAACGCATCCCCAGCGGGATCGCCTTGAAGCCGCGCGTATCGGCCATCCGCAGAAGCTCAGCCGCGGTCTTTCCGATGCTCGTGGCAATTTTGTCGCCTTGCTGTTCGGTCACCCAGCCCGCAAACGCCAGCGCCGCTTCGCCCGGCGCGAGCTTTACCTGCTGATCTTCGCGGCCCCAGGAGGATCGCACCACATCCCATCCATAGCTCGCCGTCGGCGCAGTGTGGATGATGATCGCGGCCACCGCGCCGTGCCGCGTCGCGTTTTCGTACTTGTAGGTCCACCGGCCGTAATAGGTGAGCGCTTTGCCGCCAAAAAATTTCGGATCTTCGGAAGGCGGTTCATTGGTGAACAACACCACCACTTTCCCCTTCACGTCGACGCCCGCGTAGTCGTCCCATCCGAACTCCGGCGCCGTGATCCCGTGACCCACAAAAACCGCCTCCGCGTCGAACGCCGCATCCGGTTTCTGTTGGAGCGTCACACCCACAAAATCGTCGAGCCAGCGGAAGCGGATCGTCTGGCCCGCCTGCGTGGTCGCCGTGAGCGCCGATCCTGGCTGCGGATCGGCTCCGATCAATGTGAAATTTTGAAAATAGGTCCCGTTGTCGCCCGCGGGTTTTGCGCCGGCGAGGGCGAGCTGGGTCGCGATGTACTCGGTGGCCAGCTCGCCTCCGCGCGCGCCAACGCCGCGTCCTTCAAGCAGATCGCTTGCAAGAAACCTAACATGAGCGCGAATTCGCTCTGCCGAAATTTCCGTGATCTGCGCGATCGCGGCCGAAGCGGCACAGAGGACAACAAGGCAGCGTTTCACAATTTTTATGTTCGCACGAGTTTTCCGATGAAACGCGATTCTTCAGGCGTCATCCCACCACAGAGGACCGGCATGACCGACAATTTGACCAACGCTCTGGGCGTGTTCGTGGGTATCGCGTTTATCGCCTTGATTGTGCAGCTTGCGCTGTGGCTGGCGATCTACCGGCTCAGCCGGCGCGTTCAGGCGCGAGTGGAGAAGTCGGCCCGCGGATTCAGCGCCATGGCCAAAGTATCGCGCGAAATCGCCGCCGAAAATCGCGAGCCGGCGCATTCCATCGCACTGCGAACGATGGAGATCGGCAAAACGCTCGGCCAGGACGCGCGCGTGCTGGGCCGGTTCGGGTCCGATGTGCACCGCGGCATAAAACACGGGCAGGAGCACGCCGAAGTAGTGATCGACGACGCCAGGCGGCGCGTGCATGAGACGGCGGATCTGGTCAGCCGCGGCGTGAGCGCGCCGCTTCGCGGCATTGCGCGTAGCGTGTGGAAAGCGGTCCACTTTTTTGATCGCCGCGCGGCCTGAATACGGATGTGCGCTACACTGAAAAGATCGGGCCGTGGCGCAGCCTGGCTAGCGCGCTTGCTTGGGGTGCAAGAGGTCCCGGGTTCAAATCCCGGCGGCCCGACCAAAGCCTTCAAACACTTACAGAGACCGACCTCCTCATGCACCCCGTTTCAGGTCCAAATTCAGGTCCAAAACAGGTCCGGGGTCGTGGTGTCGTTGTCTCTGTGATGACCCCGTTCGCAACCTGATGCTCTCGCAGAACTTGCTCGCCGTGGTACCGATGGGGACGTGAT
>Ga0209062_1006786_pt1 | contig 10261 bp, 7 predicted proteins | sample Coa_R2_2_FD_187158 | JGI IMG/M metagenome (GOLD analysis project Ga0209062, IMG submission 187158) | Surface soil microbial communities from Centralia Pennsylvania, which are recovering from an underground coalmine fire - Coalmine... | ecosystem: Environmental > Terrestrial > Soil > Unclassified ...
CCGCCTTTATCCGGCGAAAATTCACGCCGGAGCTGCTCGAACGCCTTGCGGCTCCCTTTGTTTCCGGGATTTACGCCGGAGATCCGGAAAAGCTGAGCTGGCGCAGCGCGTTTCCGCAGGCGCACCAGGCGGAGGCGACAAGCGGCAGTTTGATTCGCGGCATGATGCGAGCGGGCAGAGCCAAGCCGCGCCGGTCGCGCACCCTCGCCAGCTGCACACACGGAATCGACACGTTGCCGCGGGCGTTCGCGAAGATGCTGGGCGATGGACTCCGATGCAACGCCGAAGTGTCGCGCATCGAGCGCCAAGGTGCTGGGCACGGCTACCGCGTGGCGGTCCAAGACACGCGGAGTGGAGCGCAGGACCAGATGGTAGCGGACCACATCGTGCTTGCCGTGCCAGCGTTCGCGGCGGGGCGGCTGCTTGCCGCAATGGATTCCGAACTCGCCGGCGCCCTTTGCGCCATCGAGTACGCGCCGGTGGGCGTGGTTTCGCTAGGCTACCGGACGCAGGAAATCGGGCGGAGTGAGCGGGGCTTCGGATTCCTGATTCCACGCAACGAGGGGCTCCGGACGCTCGGTACGGTGTGGAATTCGAGCCTCTTTGCCGGCCGCGCGCCGGAGGGCCGCGCCCTCTACACGAGTTTCATTGGCGGCGCAACAGACCCCAAAGCGGCGGATCTTCCTGAAGCGGAAATGATTGCGACTGTGCAGCGCGAAATCGCGCCCCTCCTGCAAGCGCGAGGCCCGGCGCTTTTCGCGCGGGCGCATACCTGGAAAAAAGCCATCCCCCAATACAACGTGGGGCACGCGAAGCGCGTGGCCCACATTTTGGAGCGGCTCAAGGCATTGCCCGGTCTCTCCATCCTTGGAAATTTTATCGCCGGACCCTCGATGGGAACCTGCGTCGCGGAAGCGCAAAAGGCGGCGCGAGAGATCGCGGCACTGCGCAGCGGCTTCCCCAGCCAAGGACTCTAGGAAAGCTTGCGCGCTACTTCGCGCCGCGAAGCGCAAGGCGCGTTTTGCGGCGCTCCGCGGCTTCGCGGTAGCGCTTCTTTTCTTCGGCCGTCCTGACGATCAGTGCCGGAACAGGTTTAGGCTTGCGAGTCAGCTCGTCAATCGCCACGAACGTCACCAGCGCCGAGGTCGTGTGTTTGCGCTCTCCGGTAAGCGGATGCTCCGAGAAAACCTCCACGCCAACTTCCATCGAGGTGTGGAACGCGCGATTGATCTGCGATTTCAGAATGACGATTTCTCCAAGATTTACGGAGTTGCGAAAATCGATGTAGTCCACCGAGGCGGTCACCACGTAGCTGTTCGAGTGCCGCGTCGCAGCCATCGCGGCCGCGATATCCACGAGGTGCATCACGTGCCCGCCAAGCAATTTGCCGAGTGGGTTGGTCTGCGCTGGAAGCACGACCTCGGCCATTTCCGAACGCGACGCGCTCACCGGCTTGGGTTTCAGCCGCGTCTCTCGGCTGCGCAACGTTCCTCCATTCGATCCACGCCTCATGCGGACCTCGGCTTTCCCCGCGTCTTCTGAAATTGGCGGCTGTACGAGTCAAACGTATAATACGGAATCGGCAATGAGCGGACAAAAGAAAACCCGGCGCGAGATGCTGGAAGAGTTCGTGGCCAAAAGCCCGGCCGATGCTTTTTCCCGCTACGGGCTGGCTGTGGAGTGCATGAATTCCGGTGACGCGGCCGCCGCCGACATGCACTTTCGCGCGCTGCTCCAAAGCAACCCAGAGTACATTCCGGGCTACCTGATGTATGGGCAACTGCTCGCGCGCGAATCACGCAACGAGGAAGCGCGCCGCATACTTGCCTCGGGAATCGCGGCAGCCGGGCAAAAAGGCGACCATCACGCGCGCTCCGAGATGGAAGCGCTGCTGACCCGGGTGTAGCCGCGCCCGCACAGCACGCCGGCGCGCGCCGTATCTCGCTGTCCACTGTCTTAATCTGAGGCCCCGCAACAATTCCGGGCATCGCATTCACCCCGCGGAGATTCTTGCGCCCTCTGGTATCATCAGCTATGGAAGCCATGCGGACCGAACGCATCCCGCTGTTTCCTCTGAACGTCGTTCTTCTTCCCGGCGCTGATCTTCCCCTGCACATCTTTGAGCCGCGCTACCGCGAAATGGTGAAGCACTGCCTTGCGAATAACCAAGAGTTCGGCATGCTCCTCGCCCTGCCGGATGGCATCGCCCACGTGGGCTGCACGGCCGAAATCGTCGAGGTCGTCAAACGCTATCCGGACGGCCGAATGGACATTCTGGCCGTCGGGCGCGCGCCTTTCCGTGTCGTCGAGCTTTTTAACGGAAATCCCTTGCTCGAAGCCAGCGTGGATTACCTTGAGGACCGCGAGAGCCGCTCGGATGGCGGCGGGCGCAAACAGTTGCTCGAACTCTACGAAGCCTGCTACACGCTGGTTTACGGCGACTACCCCAGGAATACTGGCGCGGAATTGCCCGGGCATTTTTCGTATTTCGTCGCTGCCATGCTGCCGATGGATTTGCTTTGGAAGCAGCACATTCTCGAATTGCGCACCGAAGCGGACCGCGTCGCGCAACTCCTCGCGTATCTCCGCCAGTGGGCGCCGCATCTACTGAAGACGGGCCCGCTGCGTCAGAGCGCGGGCGGCAACGGCTTGAATTAGTGCAGCGTTTTCGCACCAGGAAACGCGGAACGGGGCCAAATGACTGGGAACATGGGAACGCAAACCGCGGGACACGGCAAGCCGCGAACCATTCGCGAGTTGAAGCGAATTCCGGATTTCGACGAGCGCTACGCCTCACGTTCCGTCAAGAACGAGATCCGCGGCAACCTGCTGCGCGCCATCAAGAATCGCGAGCCTCTCTTCCCCGGCGTTCACGGCTACGAGGACACCGTCGTGCCGCAAATCGTAAACGCTCTGCTCTCCCGCCACAACTTTATCCTCCTCGGCTTGCGCGGGCAGGCCAAGAGCCGCATTCTACGCGGGCTGGTGAATTTGCTGGATTCCGAGATTCCCGTGATGGCCGGCTGCGAAATCAACGACGATCCCTTCCGGCCCATTTGCCGCGCGTGCCGCGAGAGCATCGCGGCGCAGGGAGATGATGCCGAAATTGCCTGGATGCCGCGCGAAAACCGCTACGTGGAAAAACTGGCCACGCCGGACGTAACCATTGCCGACATTTTGGGCGACGTGGACCCGATCCGCGCCGCTCGCGGAGGCCGCGATCTCTCGGATGAGCTGACCATCCACTACGGTCTCTTGCCCCGCGCGAATCGCGGAATCTTCGCCATCAACGAACTGCCCGACCTGGCCGGCAAAATTCAGGTCGGCCTCTTCAATATCATGCAAGAAGGCGATATCCAAATTAAAGGCTATCCCCTGCGCCTGCCGCTCGATGTGCTGCTCGTCTTCACGGCCAACCCGGAGGACTATACGGCCCGCGGAAAAATCATCACGCCCCTGAAGGACCGTATCGGCGCCGAAATTCGCACCCACTACCCTGCAAACATCGGCGAAGGCATGGCCATCACCGCGCAGGAAGCTTGGACCCGCCGCGACGGCGCGCATCGCGTGGACGTGCCCGAATATTTGCGCGAGGTGGTCGAGGAAATCGCCTTCCAGGCGCGCGAGGACAAGCGCGTGGACAAGCGCTCCGGCGTCAGCCAGCGCCTGCCGATCACCGCGCTCGAAAGCGTGGTGAGCAGCGCCGAGCAGCGGGCCGCCCTTACCGGCGAGCCCCATTCTGTGGCCCGCGTCGCTGATGTGTACGCGGCGCTTCCCGCTGTAACCGGTAAGCTCGAACTCGAATACGAAGGCGAGCTCAAGGGCGGAGACGCCATTGCGCGCGAGCTGATTCGCGCGGCCATTGGCCGCGTGCACTCGCGCCGCTTCGCCGAAACAAGCTTCCAGAACGTCATTCAGTGGTTTGAAAATGGCGGCGAGCTGAAACTGCCGGAAATGGCTTCAACCGCCGAACGCTGCCAGCAGCTCTCGAAAATCCCGGGACTTTTTGACCATGTGGGGAAACTCGGCGTGCAGGACCGCAAAAACGCCGCAGAAACTGCCGCAGCCGGGGAAATGATTCTGGAGGGGCTGTGGGCGCACCGCCGGATCGGGCGCAGCGAAGAACGTGGCTTTTTTGCCGAGAAGCCGCGCCAACCGGAGCCCCGAGAGCCGATGGGACGTCCTCCGCGGCGGCAGTACAACTGAACCACGGGAGCCGCCATGAAATTCGTCAAGTACGGCAAATACACGGGCGAGCCCGCCGATGCAATAGATCTCGAGGAGTTGGTCAGGCGCCTTGGCGATTTCTTCCTGCAGAGCGGCTTCGAAAGCCAGTTCTACGGCATGTCCGAAATGGACCCCAGCCATTCGATGGAAGCCCTGAAGCAGGCGATCCTGCAGGCCCTGCAGGAGGGCGATTTGTTGCCCGGTGATGCCATGGGCGATCAACTGCGAGACCTGCTGCAAGATCCCAACGCGATGAACAACAAAGCGGTTCAAGATTTGATCGAAAAGCTGATGGACCGGCTCGCACAACAGGGCTACATCCATTCGCAGCCGCCGCCGCAGATCACCCCTCCTCCAAAAACGTCCGCGCGCGGTCACATCGGCCAAGTTCCGGAACGCCAGCCGGAAGTGCGGTTTGAAATCACCGATAAAACGATTGACTTCCTCGGCTTCAAAACGCTTCAGGATTTGCTAGGTTCGCTCGGGCGCAGCAGCTTCGGACGCCATGACACGCGCGATCTCTCAACCGGCGTGGAATCTGGCGGCGTTTCGCGCCAGTATGAATTCGGCGACACCATGAACCTGGACGTCAGCGAAACGCTCTTCAACGCCGTCCGGCGGCAAGGAGCGAAAGTGCCGATCGAGATGACGTACTCGGACCTGATGGTGCACCAGTGCGAATATCACAGCTCCTGCGCAACCGTCGTTCTGCTGGATTGCAGCCACAGCATGATTCTCTACGGCGAGGACCGCTTCACCCCGGCCAAGCGCGTCGCCATGGCGCTCTCCCACCTGATTCGCACCCAATACCCCGGCGACACGCTGAATCTTGTGCTTTTCCACGATTCCGCCGAGGAAGTCCCGCTCGCCGAGCTGGCGCGCGTCCAGGTGGGTCCGTACTACACAAATACCCGCGAAGGTCTGCGCATGGCCCAGCGCATCCTGCTTCGGCAGAAAAAAGATATGCGCCAGATCGTAATGATTACCGACGGCAAGCCATCGGCCCTGACACTGGAAGACGGGCGCATTTACAAGAATGCGTTTGGTCTCGACCCTTTCGTCGTGGGGCAGACACTCGAGGAAGTGAATAAGTGCAAGCGCGCGGGAATCATGATCAACACGTTCATGCTCGCCAGTGACTACTCGCTCGTGCACTTCGTGCAGAAAATCACGGAAATGTGCCGCGGCAAAGCCTATTTCACCACGCCCTACACGCTCGGCCAATATCTGCTGATGGATTACATGTCCCGCAAGACCCGCCACATTCACTAGCCCGAAGCTTGCCGCGGCTTGCGGCTCTGGCGCCAGCGCTGTGGCGCTGCTTTTCGATTGGCCTCCCAACGGTTAGAATTCCGCAATTGAATCCCCGGGCGCGCAAGCCCGGCATCGGAGCAGAAAAGCCTATGACGAAAATTGCCGCGGGCGCGCGCGCGCCGGAATTCTCCGTGAAAGGCCTGGACGGGAAGGAATATTCTCTCGGAAAACTATTGGAGGGCGGACCGGTAGTGGCCATGTTTTTCAAGGTTTCCTGCCCGGTGTGCCAGTTCACGGCACCATACATCGAGCGGCTGCATCAGCGCTACGGCGGAAACGGCGTCACCGTGCTCGGCATTGGCCAGGATGCCGCGCCCGAGACCAGTGACTTTGCCAGGAAGTACGGCGCCACCTTTCTTCTGGCCACGGACGCCAAGGGGTATCCCGCTTCGAATGCCTGCGGCCTCACCAATGTTCCCACGATTTTTCTAATCGATACGGACGGCATCGTCCGCATCTCCGCCGTCGGCTTCAGCAAGCAGGATATGGAGGCCATCGCAAAGTTTTTGGCCGAACGAAAAAAAATCCCTCCGGCGCCGCTTTTCGCCGCGAGCGAGAACGTTCCCGCTTATCGCCCCGGATGAGGGTCGAAAAACTAGGTCCGGTCGGGACCTTACGCCACGCCAAAGCCACTCGAAAGACGAATCAAGAGGTGTGCCGCTCTCTGCGGCTTCCCTCGCACCTATTCAAAAACTTCCTCGGTCCAGTCCCTCTTGTGCTTGGTCCGGGTCTTTCGCTTGTCTGGAATCACGCGCGTTACGGCAGGCGCCATTCCGGATTGGCGCGCCGCGCGCCGCGCTTCCTTCCCCTTATCGAGCGTCTTCCGCTTCTTCTTTCTGGCCATGCCGCTATTCCGGTCGCGAGCGCGCCCCTATTCATCGGAGGTTGCACTTCTTGCGCCAAGCCCGTACTCTCGTCCCGCCGATTCTACGACTTCTGGAGGTCCCCGTGAAATCGCCTTTGCGATGGGCGGTGCTCGCCGCTTTCGCCGCCACCTCAGCCATCATTCCCGCCGGCGCGCAGCAGGCGGCCGCCCCTGCGAACGTAACCGCGATTCGCGCCGGCCGCCTCATTGACGTGCGCACCGGCCAGGTGCGCCAGAGCGCCGTGATCGTCATCGAAAAGGACCGCATTTCGCGAATCGTGGACTCCGTGCCCTCGGACGCAACCGTAATCGACCTCTCCAAATACACCGTCCTGCCCGGACTGATTGACTGCCACGCCCATATCCTCGGCAATCCCAAAGACCAGTCTTCCACCGGCGGACTCCGCATGTCCTCGCCGCAAGCGGCCATCTGGGGCGTCCACAACCTTGGAATCTGGCTCGGCCACGGCTTCACTAGTCTGCGCGACGCTGGCGAATCCGACGTCGCCTACGGCCAGCTTGCTCTCCGCAACAGCATCGAGATGGGCCTGATTAGCGGCCCGCGTATCGTCTCGGCCGGTAACTTCGTCTCGCTCACCGGCGGACACGGCGACGCGGATGTCCTCGCTCCCGATAAGGCTCTCCCGCGCTCTCCCAATATCGCCGACACGGTAGACCAGGTTGCCGTCGCTGTACGCCGTGACATCAAGTACGGCGCGGACTGGATCAAGCTCATGGCCACCGGCGGCGTCATGGACCCGATCAGCGACTACACCGTGCAGGAGCTGAGCGAGGAACAAATGGCCAAGGCGGTCGAAGTGGCGCATCGCGCCGGTAGGAAAGTAATGGCCCACGCCGAGGGAACCGAAGGCATCAAGGCCGCCGTCCGCGCCGGCGTCGATTCCATCGAGCACGGGACGATGCTGGACGAAGAGGGCGCTCGTCTCATGGAGCACAAAGGCACATGGTTGGTGCCGACGCTCTTCTGCTTCCAGCACGATATGGAAACCGGACTATCGCACGGCCGCGATCCCGTCAGCTTCGCAAAGGGCGTCGCCATTCTCAAGGAACAAGGCCCCGCCTTCAGGCGCGCCCTCGATCATCACCTGAAAATCGCGTACGGCGTGGACGATGATCCTGATTTCGTCTCCAAGGAGTTTGGCGCGCTTGTGAAAGGCGGCATGTCGCCCCTGGATGCCCTGCGCGCCGCCACTCTCAACGCCTCTGAACTGCTGGGCCGCGCCAAGGACGTTGGCACGATCGAACCCGGCAAATACGCGGACATCGTCGCCGTCGACGGCGACCCTCTCAGCGACATCACCGTTGTGGAAAAAGTCGTCTTTGTGATGAAAGGTGGCAGCGTCTACAAAGCCGCGAAGTAACGCTATCGCGATTCGCGCCCGCTTCGCCTCCAGCTCGCCTAAAACGAAAACGTAAGCTGCAAATCGATGCGCCGGTTTGCCGTCGAAGAGGAGTACGGCCCGCCGGCCAGCCCATTCGAAAGCCCGAAAAGCGGCGAACTCAAATTCCCGATCGGTTGCGCCAGATTCACATCATTGAAAATGTTCCGCGCCGCCACCGCCAGCGTCACGCTGTATTTGTATCCGGAGTTGTCGAACCCGAATCCTCCCCGGTAGCTCCCGCCGTGATCATGCCCGCCTCCGCCCGGGCCACCCCGCGCTCCCCCGAAAGCTGGCCCCTGTCCAGGTCCGCCCGGCCCCCGGTTGATTTCTTCCTTCTTCCCAAAGCCAAACGTCTTGCTCAGCCGCAGATTCAGCGAAAAGCGAGCCGGCCCAGTTAACGAATTCACCGGCACAATGGCTTCGCCCGGTTGCGGCACTAGGTTGAAGCTCCCGAACCGGTTTGTGATCACGTTCGCGGGATTCGACTGCGGCGTCGCAAAGGACGGCCGGTCATTGAAGATCGAATCACCATTCACGTCCTGGCCGATGGTGACCGTATACGGTACGCCTGAACTCGCAACAAGGAACGGACTGAGCCGGAATCCATGCGGAATGCCCCACGTTCCGCCCATAAAGATGCGCTGGCGAATGTCGAAGGGGGAGCGCCCGTAATCCAGGCTGATGTCGTTGTTGTACGTCGGAAAACTCGAGATTCCGCCCGTATCGCCTTTCGCGTAGTTCAGCGTGTAGTACCCAAAGAGCGAGAGCTTCGTTCCCAGCCGGATGCTGCTGTTAATGATGAACTGGTTCTGCTTGAACACGCCCTCGGACTGATACTGATAGATGTTGTCCAGATTGCCCGCGATCGGCCGCGGGTCCGTGGAAGCGCAAGGCAAGGCCGGGCAAATCGGCGCGTTGATATTCTCCGTAAAGAACTGGTGGTTGCCGCGCGAGTTCAGATACGTAAACGCGATGTTCGCGGATTTGGAAAGCTGCCGCTCAAGCGTCACCCCCGTCTGCATCGTGTACGGCGAGCGCAGATTCGGATTCGCCTGATACACGGTCGTATTGCTCGTGGCAATGCTCTGCAGTTGCGCCAGCGATGGAACATTGTTCAAATAAAATTGCGGATTTTGCACCACGAATTGCTGCTGCACCACTCCATTCAGCCGCTCTTGCTGCACGATGGATTCATATGTGAAGCGGTCGTAGAAAATGCCGAACCCTGCCCGCAACACCGTTTTCGGCGGCTTGTTCCCTTTCGCGTCCAGGCCCCAGGCCACCCCGAGCCGCGGCGCAAAGTCCGCGTGATCGCCGAGGTCGTTTTGCGTTTCAAAGCGCAGCCCGTAGCTGAAGGTCAGATTCGAGCGCATCCGCCAGTCGTCCTGCGCGTAAAGCCCCGCATCAACATAGCTCACTGTAGCGAGCCCCGTTCCCGTCGTCACCGCGTATTGGCTCGCTCCACCGCCCATCTGGCTGATTTGCTGAAACGTGAGCGGCGGATTCGCGGCCAGTCCTGCTAGCGTAATTTGGTACGTATCGATACCGCGCAGAATGGGGCATGGCGCGGCAACGCCCGCCGGGCAAGTGGACGGATCGGGATTTGCGCGCGTTCCAAAAACAAATGTTCCGTTGAAGTTCGAGTTTGCAAAATTGTCGTCCTGATTCGTCCGCACGCGCACCCCGAATTTCACGAAGTGCTTGCCACGGTTCATGGACGTCATGTTCTGCACTTCATAGCGCGTAAGTTGATCGCTGATCCGCCCTTGGCTGTTCGCGCCCCCCACGAACGCGCCCTGCACGTCGATCGTTGGCGCAGTGAAAGCGAGTGGATTCTGCTCCGTATCATCCCGCACAAATTGAAAGCGCGTCTCATTGATGATCCTTGGGCTTACGATCTGCGTATCGCTCACTTGCAGCGTATGCTCGGTCTCCAGCGAGTTGTAAGCCTGCGAACTCAAATTGAACTGCCCCACGCCCTCGTTGTCCGCCGTGTCCCGGAAGTATTGGTAACGCACCGTCAGCGTGTTGCCCGGCGTAAGTTGAAAGTCGGCGCGCGGGCTCAGGTTAGTGCGCGTGGTCGGATTGCTCACACTTTGGCTGAACGGTGTTACCTCGAATGTGCTCGGGTCGAGCACCTGCGCGCTCACAATGCCGAGATTCTGGATGTCCCGGCGCTCGAGATTGAAAAAGAACGATGAGCTTTTGCTCATCGGCCCCCCCACGCTCGCGTGAAACATCGTCGAATCGTAGCCGGGCAGCGAGCCTCCGGCCGGCGCCGTCTCGAAGGGGTTGCGCGAGTTAAAAGCCGACGTATTGCCGGTCAGAAACGCTTCGCCGTGAAATTTGTCCGTCCCCGGCTTCGTGAGAATCTCGATGCGGCCGTACCCGAGCTTGTCGTATTCCGAGGAGAACGGATTCTGGTTGATGCGAATCTCGCGAATCGACGACT
>Ga0209062_1006788_pt1 | contig 10259 bp, 5 predicted proteins | sample Coa_R2_2_FD_187158 | JGI IMG/M metagenome (GOLD analysis project Ga0209062, IMG submission 187158) | Surface soil microbial communities from Centralia Pennsylvania, which are recovering from an underground coalmine fire - Coalmine... | ecosystem: Environmental > Terrestrial > Soil > Unclassified ...
CGATCGCCCGGCGCGTGAGCCAGAAGCGCACCAGGCTGTATGGCACCACCACGGCAATCTGCATCATGGCCACGCCGACGAAGCCGTTGAGATGAGCGGCCAGTAACAGGGCGGGAGCCAGCACCAGGGCCTGCGCAATCGCCAGTTTCCAGACGATATCCGGCCGGCCGGTGGCCTTCCAGATATCACCGGCGTTCCAGCCGACGGCGAAAATCGTGGCATAGATCGCCAGGGCTTGCAGGGCGGGCACGGCCGGCCACCACTTCGGGGTATACAGCGTGTGCACGAAGGCCGGGGCGACGGCGTAGATGCCGAGGCCAACAGGCACGAGGGCCAGCGCGCTGTAGCGCAGCACAGATAGGTACCCTTGACGTAGCTTCTCCGGGTCGCCCTGCACCCTGGCATAAGCCGGGAAGAGCACGCGCGATAGGGCTATGGACAGGCTCAGCGTCAGCATCTGCGGGATGGTGTAGGCCATGGTGTAGAGGCCCAAGGGCGTCTTGCCCAGCATGCGTCCGACGATCACGTAGTCGATATTGCCAACGGTCACGCCGAGCAGGTCGATCGCGGTGATGTGCAGCCCGTAGGCCAGCAGGCCGCGCGCCGATTTCCAGCGCAGGGTCAGCGCCGGAATCCACGGCCACAGGGCCCAGGCGGCGAGGGTGGAAACCGCGATGCCGGCAAGCTGGCCCCAGACCAGGCTCCAGTATCCCACACCGGCCAGCGCCAGGCCGATGGAGACGACACCCTTAAAGAGGCTCTGGAGCAGGTCGGGCATCAGCCGGCGCAAGAAGCTCATCTGGCGCTGCAAGATCGCCAGGTGCACGCCGCCCAGGCCACTCAGCACAAAGCTGAAGCCCAGCGCCCGCGTCAGTGCGGTCACGCGGCCGTCGTGGAAGAACGTGGCCGCGAGCGGCGACAGCACCCAGCAGAGGCCGAAGAAGGCGAGGCCGCTGAGCAGGTTGAGCACGAAGACCTCATCGGCGTCCTCGTCGGCGATATCCTGCCGGAAGATCAGCGCCGAGGTCACGCCCAGGTTCTTGGCCACGTCGAGGAAGCTGACGATCAGCAGGGCCAGTCCGACCAGACCGAAGTCATTGGGGGCGAGCAGACGAGCCAGCACCAACGTGCTGAGGAAGACCAGGGCCCGGCTGGCCAGGAAGGAGCCGTACGACAGGATGCCGCCGCGCAGAATCTGGCCCCCAAGGCCCATGCTGCGCGCGGCGCGCGGCGCCGGCGATGCCCCTCCCGCGATAGCGACCGGCCGCCGGGGGAGCGAGCGGTCGCCGGCGAGGCTCGTCTCGTGCGGCCGCGGCAGTGGCTCCAGGTACGGTAGCGGCCGCCGCGACACACAGGTCGCGGCCGCCATGGCCAGCCCAACCAGCAGCCAGAGATAGCGCGGATAGGCACCCGGTAAGAAAGCCAGGCCGAACAGATAAGTAATCAGGGCCAGCAGGCAGGAGGTTGAGAGGCTCTCCCGGAGAGGGTCACGGGCGCGCCGTGCCGCGCGACGCCCGCGCCAGGCCGCGCGTAGGGCCAGGAACAGCGCCGCCAGGTAGGGGACCAGGCCCAGCAGTCCGGTCTCAGCGGCGACCTGCAGGTAGATATCGTGCGAGTAGCTCGCGGCATCGGGCACATTCAACTGCCGGGCGTAGGGGAAATACACAGCCGAGTAGTTATCGGCGCCGACGCCCAGGAAAGGATGATCGCCGAAGATGGCCAGGGCAACCTCCCCGGCGGCCGCACGCTTATTCAAAGAGGCATCCGAGACGGCGCCCGGACTCTGTGACAACGTCGCGGTCAGGTAGCTCAGGCGCTGCCAGTACGATCCCGGCACGAAGGTCACCGCTATGGGCACCGCCACGGCCAGGGCAATGGCCATGTGCCTCACGCGCACGCGCGTCAACACCGCAAAGGCCAGCAGCGCGACGCCCAGGGTCAGGATATCGCCGCGCGAATAGGTTAGCACCAGGCCCGCGACCAGCAACAGGACGGAGAGGCCGGCCGCGAGGCGCAACAGACCCTGCCGCTCGTCGCGCAGGCGCATTAGAGCCAGCGGCACAATCGCCGCCAGAATCAGCCCGTAAAAGTTGGGATCGCCGATGGGACCGGCGCTGCGGTGGTCGGTGGCACGGACCGTGATCCCGCGGATGGGCGCCTGCGCCAGTCCCCAATAGGTATTGCTATAGGTATGCGTGACAGCCTGGACGACGCTCAGGCCGCCTAACAGCGCCCCGCCGCCGATCAGGGACCAGACGCCGATGCGCAGCGCGGCGGGCGTATCGAAGGTCTCGGCGATGATGTAGGCGATCAACATATTCTTGAGCAGCTCGGTGCCCGCCTTGATCGCCGCGGGGGCGTCGACGGCCCAGATCGACGACAGGAACAATACGGCCGCATACAGCGCCACGGCGCTCCACAGACCGGCGTGGGCCGACAGGCTGCGCGATGCCCCCTCGCGGGTACGGCGATAGAAGGTGAGCGCGGCCAGGACAAAGACGTAGGGCTGTGCGATCGACGGCAGGCCGTGCTGGTCGATGCCCACATCGGAGATACGGGTATACAACAGGAAGAGCATCACGGCGCCGCCGACCACGGGCCAGCGAACGACGGCGAAGGCCAGGGGCAGGCCGGCCGCGGCGGCGAGCAGCAGCGCGGGCGGGACAAGGCCCCCGCCGAGCGCGCCCAGGGCCATGGACAGGGCCAGCCAGACACCCGCCAGCAGTATCGCGCGCGTCGGCCCGGATTGCAGCGGCAGAGCGCCGGAACGCGCGGGCGTCATGGTGTCCTTGAACCGCCCCCACGTGAACCGGCGGCCACGGGGCCGGACGGCGCATAGTCGTCCAGGGTCGGGGTGAGCTTGCCGCTCTTGCGCAGGGTGCCCGATGCCCCCTGCCAGGAGGAGCCCGACGACTGCGACAGTTGCAGCGACAGGTAGGCGACGACGAAGCCGGCGATCAGTCCGGCCAGCGCCGCGAACAACACGTTCTGCGATGTCTTCGGCAGGATCGGGCTGGTGGGCGCCACCGCGCTATCAAGGGGCGCCAGGGCAAAGATGGGGAAATACTTGGCGGTTTCCGCGTCCGCCAGGATGACAATCTTGTTGGCCAGCAGGGCGACGCGATTGGCGTCCGGACCCCTGACCAGCACCTGCAACGTGGCGTTGCCGGCGAATGTCGCGGCCTGGACGCTGTACTTTTTCAGCTCATCAGAGGAGATGCCCAGTGCCGCGCCCGCGGCCTGCAGCAGGCTGTTGCTCTCGGCAATGCTGGCAAAGGTATCGCTGACGTTTGAGTAGGCGATCTCCCCAGTGACGGATGACTGTATCTGGAGGGTCGCACTCTGCACCGGATGCACTAGGGCCGTCGCCGTGGCCTGATAGGCGCGGTGCTGCAGCTTCGAGTATCCCAGCCCCGCCGCCGCGAAAAGCGCCACCGATAGTGTGATGACCCACCAGCGGTGGATCCAGATGTCCAGAAACTCCCGTAGATTCATCGTCATCGCCGTCTCTTTGCTATAAGTCTGTTGCACGCGTTCCGGTAGCACCCGTGAATCGGTTCGATATTCGGCTCCTTCATAAGATATCTTTTCGGCACGCGCGACGCAAAAAGTGCATACCGCCCCTATCGTCCTGCCCACTCCGCGCTCACGATGCGGCCCCCACGCCGACGGTGGCCGAGTCACCCGGCATCCGCGAGGCCGCCCGCGACGCGTCAAGTGATCCTTGCAGCGGATTCTCCGGCCGCGGCTCCAGGACGACCGGCGCCGCCGAGAGGAAGCCCAGGCCATGGCTCCAATGCAGCGTGGCCAGTATCGGCGGCAGCGCCGGAAAATAGCGCCACCCGCCTTTAGCCGCGATGAGCGTGCCGGCACCGAGGCAGCCGGCGAGGTAGGCCGCCAGCAGGGTGCGCAGGCCCCGTCGCGCCGCGGGGCTGAAGGGCGCCAGGGCCAGCAAGATGATCACCAGGCCGACAAACGTGCCGGGCAGCGCCGCGCGCGGCGAGGGCAGCGAGCGATGTTTGTGCAGGATCTTGGCCTTGGCTTTGCCGTAGCGAAAATACTGCAAGGAGAGGCCCTTGAAGGAGTCTCGGCAGTAATACTCGGTGTGGATCTCCGGCGTGACCCGCACGCGACCGCCGCTCAGGATCAGGCGATGGTCAAACTCGGAGTCCTGGCCGATGACGAAACGTTCGTCGAAGCCGCCCAGGCGCAGCAGTGTCTCACGGCGGAAAGCCCCGAACGGTACGGTGTCGATGTCGTGCTCGCGCCTGGTGTAGCGGAAGCGCGCCGTCCCCACGCCGAAAGGGCTGGACATGGCCAGGGCAATGGCCCGTTGCAGGTACGTGCGCCCCGTCGCTCGCATCACTCCGCCGATGTGATCGGCACCCGAGCTGAAGAGATAGTCCACGGACTTGCGCAGGTGATCGACGCCGATCACGCTGTGGCCATCGATGCGCACGACCACCTCTCCGGTCGCGGCGGCCAGGCCGATATTCATGGCGAACGGCGTGCGGCGCTTCGGGTTGGAGAGCAGACGGATGCGGCCATCGGCGGCGGCTAGCCGCTGCACGATCTCACGGGTACGATCCGTGGAGGCGCCGTCGACGACGATGATCTCCACGCGGTCGCCTGGATAGTCCTGGTCTAGCACGCAGCGCAAGCAATCTTCGATGTAGCGCTCTTCGTTGAGCACGGGGATGATGACGGACACGGTTGGCCACATGGCCGACGCGCGGGGCAGGTCCCTCATGGTGCCGGCCGCACCGGGATCAGCGATGTTCACGGGCGCTCCTAGCGGGCTTTGGCCCGCGTTTTTTGCAAGATGACCCGAGCGCCAGACGTTTCGTTAGAACCGCTACCGTCCGGGTCCTTCATCCTGGCCCCGGTCGCAGTGCCGGCGGCCGAGTTCGTCGACAGGCTCACCTCCGCCACGACATCGCGGAACATGGCCTCCCCGCCAATCCCCTGATGCGTGGGGATGAGCGCGGTGAAGGTTAATAGCATGATCTTGATATCCAGCCAGAGGCTCCAGTTGTCGATGTAGAAGTTGTCCAGACGGGTCCGCTCGATGAAGGACGAGTCGCCGCGCCACTGATTGATCTGCGACAGCCCGGTAATGCCGCCGCGCATGCGATGGCGCTCGGCGTAGCGCGGGATGCGCTCGTTGAAGAGGGCGACGTATCTCTCCTGTTCGGGGCGCGGCCCTACCAGGCTCATATCTCCGCGCAGCACATTCCAGAATTGGGGCAGCTCATCGATGCTCAACTTGCGGATGAAGCGGCCGACGCGCGTGTGTCTGGACGCCGCGTCGGCCGCTTCATCGTCGCGGCGCTCGCGCATCGAGCGCAGCTTGTACATGATGAACGGCCTGCCGTCGCGCCCGATGCGCCGCTGCCGGAACAGGACGGGGCCGCTCCCTTCCAGGCGGATCGCCAGGGCGGCGATCAGCACGAAGGGAAAAGTGACAACCAGCCCCAGGGCGGACACGACGATATCCAGGAGGCGCTTGCAGGCCAGTTCCACCTGCCGGCCGCTGGTGTCGAACTGTAACAGCGGGATGCCGTGGATATCCAGCAGTTGAGAGCGAGCGGGCATCACCTCGAACAGGCGGGGTACCAGGCTGATCTGGATGTTGGCGTGTTTCTGGCAGGCGCGCAACAGGCTGATACCCACGCTGTCGGGCTGGCGCGAGAAGGCGAAGACGACGTGATCCACCTTCTGCCCCGTCAAGACATCGTCCAGTTCGGACGAATGGTAGACGGGCAGCGCCAGGATCTGCCGCGTCCCTTCGTCGTATTCGCTGTCGTCGACGAAACCCACCACCGTGACGCCGAGATTCCTGTACTTGATGAGTAAGGCCGCCAGGCGCTGGGCCACCACCTGGCCGGAGCCGATGATCAAGAGACGCGAGCGAGACCCCGTACCCAGATAGCGCACCAGGGCCTGGGACAGGACGCGCATAGCGACGCGGCAGGGAATAGCCACCAGCACAAAGGTCCCCAACAGGGAGATGCGGGCCAGGCTGCCGCCCATGACGGCCGACAGGGCCAGAACTAGCCCACTTCCCTGCAACATAGTGGAGACAATGTAGGGCACATCCAGCAGAGCCACACGCACAACCGTCTGCCGGTACAGGCCGGCGCGCAGGCCAAGAGCAACCCAGACCAGCGAACAGAATACGGCCGGCCAGACAATCGACCGCCAGTCGGCGGCATTTCGCAAGGCGAGCGCGAATGCAGCGGCGATGGCCAGGCCAAGGGCGTCGGCGCACAGGATGGTCAGCAGAAGAGCGGCATAGGTGGAGCGAAATGAGGAGAACCTGCGACCCGCCAGCTCGCCCGTCCTTGAAACGTCGTCGACATCTACGTCTAGGTGAGCCGCCGGTTGTGTCAACATGCCGCAGTCCTTCTGCCAGATTGAGAACGCCACGTTAGGCCGAGGGTATAACGTTGGTAAGAATCATAACAACGCAAAGTTAAGAATCTGTTAATAAGCCGGTTAAGAGTAGGTCGAGAAACCGGCGGTCAGCAGGCTGGCGCGTCGATGTTTCCGTCTGTTAGCTATTTGTAAAGACACGCTGGGCAAGCAGACTAGCCCGCGTTCCCAACCGCTGATGTCGCCGTTTACATCATGACCGAAGCCGCACGGGCTGTCAATAATGCGACACGCCGTCGCATGCGTGTGCAAAAAGTTCGCTCAAACGCTCGACGTTGCGACGCAGGTCAAACTCTGCCTCCACCTTCTGCCGGCCAGCAGCGGCAAGCCGTCGCGCCAGCCCGACATCCCCGGCCAGGCGCGCAATGGCGTCGGCCAGGGCCGTGGCGTCCTTTTGCTCGACCAGCAGCCCGGTACGTCCGTGCTCCACCAGCTCACGGATGCCCCCGGTGCGCGTGGCCACCACCGGCAGGCCGGAGGCCATTGCCTCCATCAAGCTAACCGGCACACCTTCCATCGATCTGTCGGCGCCGACGATGCTCGGCAGGACGAACATGGAGGCGCGCGGCGCCGCGGCGTCCGGCACGACGGTCGCGGGGTCGGCCAGAACACGGCGCACCTCCGCCTGCGGCTTGGGGCCGTGCAAGACAACGCGGCCGCCCAGGCCGGACCAATCGACCCGGCGCTGCAGCTCCGCGCGCAGGGGGCCGTCGCCGATGATGTGGCACCGTACATCGTGGCCGCGCTCGACCAGCAGCCGGCAGGCTTCGATGAGGTAGATCAGGCCCTTGAACTCTATCAGGCGCGCCACCGTCAGCAGAACCACAGGACCATCGCCGCGGTCGTGCGGAGGAGACCGATACTGGGCCACGTCGACGCCGCAGCGTATCACGTGTACCTTGGCCAGATCGGATGCGGAGACGCGGCGAGCGATGTATTGGTCGCGCAGGAAGTGTGCGATGACCACGACGAAGCGGGCATGCCGGACTTTTGTCGCCTGCATGGCTGTGTAGCGGTGGACATCCTGCGAGTGGCCGGTGAAGCTGTAGGAGACCCCCGCCAGGCGCGCCATGGCCAGCGCGGCCACCGCGGGATGTCGCGCAAAATGCGCATGCACGTGCCCGATGCCGCGCCGGCGTATCGCCCGCGCCCATAGGGCCGCCTGGAAGAGGGCCATCAGGCCGCGCGCCAGCTCGCCCGGTTCCCGCCACAGGTCGTGTACGACGCGCCCGTAGAGCCACAGAAGGTCTCCCGGCCGGTCGCGCAGCCACGTTAAATTGGCAAGGAGCATATCACCCGGACGGCCGCGATAGGTCGTACGCCGCAGCCAGCGCTCCGCCTCTGGATGGCGCACCTTCTCGTCAGTCTGCACGTGCGCGAAGACGTCGACCTCCCAACCGAGGCGTTCCAGCTCCTCGATCTCGCGCAGGATAAACGTCTCCGACAGCTTTGGAAAACGCCAGACGACGTAGGCGAGCCTGCGCGGAGCTGCCCTCTCCGGGCTAACCGGGCTCACGTTCCACCCATCGACGCCGTCTCCTCGCGCCGCGGCAGGTCGCGCACGCTGCCGCCGTCTAACCGGGGGCTAACCGGGCTCACGTTCCACCCATCGACGCCGTCTTTGCCGCGCCACCCCGCCTCCGCACTTGGAAAGTTCTCAATCTACCGCATTTTATGCCTTTCGCATTGCCGCGAGTAGTGGCCCATTGGGGCTATTGACATGTCAAGCCACAACTGCCGGGGGTATTGACAACGGGTATATGCTATCTACGTCGGATACAGGCCACCTCCGGTCGGCAGCACGCACACCTTTAGAGGCGGATAGCTACCAAGGCGGTAATGCACATGGAAGCGGGAGCGTATTCAGAAGACAGGAAGCACCGTGAGCGCGAGTTTCATGACGACGCATTTGCGCGCAACGCTCGCCAAAGCGCCTGGAAGTATTACGCCGTCACGGTGCGGTGCCGGCAGCGCTACACGGAGCTGATCACGGCCTACGGAGCGGGAAAGCGGATCCTCGAATACGGTTGCGGCCAGGACAGTAATGCCAAGGTACTTGCCGCACATGGGGCGCAGGTCACCAGCATCGATATCTCGTCCACGGCCGTTGAAAAGGCCAGGGCGCGAGCAGAGGAGTTGGGCTTGGCCGACCACATGACCTTTCAGGTGATGGATGCGGAGAACCTGACCTTCGCCGACGAGTCATTTGATCTCGTCTGCGGCACCAGCGTCCTCCATCACCTGGACCTGACCCTCGCTTATACGGAGATTGCGCGTGTCCTCGTGCCCGAAGGCCGGGCGGTGTTTACCGAGCCGCTTGGCTCGAACAAGCTCATCAACCGTTACCGACGGCATACCCCGCACCTGCGGACTGTCGACGAGCATCCCCTGTTGCCCGCCGATTTCACGCAGGCACGCCAGTTCTTCAAAGGCGTCAGCGTGTCCTACTATAACCTGGTTTCGCTCGCGGCCGCACCTTTCCGCAAAACACCGGTCTTCCCCTATCTTCTGTACGGCCTGGAGACGCTGGATGCCGCGCTCTTTACCATACCCGCGCTGCGCGCGCAGGCATGGATGAGCTTGATAGTTCTCTCGCATCCCTATGAGAAGGCGAACGCGGGCCGCGCCTGAGTCACTCGGCGAGAAAAGGGGAGCCTTCGGCTTCGATCGCGGGATGGCGGCGCATCTCCGCGGTCTGTCGGGACGCTTCCGACCTGGCCGGCATCACATCGTGCCCGATGAGCGGGATCGTGAAGCTGACGCGGGCGCCGCGCGGCTGCAACGTCTCGGCCCGAATGGTGCCGCCGTGCGCCTCGACGATACCTTTACTGATCGACAACCCGAGCCCCGCGCCGCCGCTTTCGCGCGAGCGTGACTTCTCGCCGCGATAGAAGCGATCAAAGACGTACGGCAGGTCGGCCGCGGCGATGCCCTCGCCGGAATCGACAACCTCGACGTACAACCGGCCGTCATCGCGGCGGGCCTGAACTTGCACCCGGCCGCCGGCCGGGGTGTGGCGGAGCGCGTTCTCGATCAGATTGGTCAGCACGCGGCTGATGTGGTGGGCGTCGAGCGACACGACCGGCAGTCTCGCCTCGACACTGCCGGTCAGCGCTACGGAGCGCGCCTCGGCCTGCGGGCGCAGGCGCTCCAGCGCATCGGAGATAAGGTCGCCCACCATCACCGGCTCACGCATGAGCGTCAGGGCGCCGGCCTCGATGCGCGAGAGCTCGAACAGGTCGTCGATCAGGCGGCTCAGCTCGCGCGTGCCGTCGTGCATGGTGCGCAGGTACCGCCTGATCGTCTCCTCGTCGGTGACCACGCCGTCGGTGATCGCCTCGATCATGGCCTGGATCGCCGAGAGGGGCGTGCGCAGATCGTGCGAGACGGCGGCGATCAACTCGCGACGCGACTGCTCCATGCGCCGTTCATGGCGCGCTGCGGCGTCCAGGCGCGCGGCCATGGCATTCAGGTCGGCCGCCAGGTCGGCCAGCTCGTCGTGCGCCGTGACCTCTACGTGCGTCGCCAGGTCGCCTTCGGCGATGCGTGCGGCCCCGGCACGGATACGGCCCAGGACGGCGGTCATCGACCCGGCCAGCAGGTAGGCCAGCACCAGGGAGAGGATGGAGGCGTAGACCAGCAATACGGCAAAGAGGCCGTCGATGGGCGGATCGAAGGGCATGGGAGCGCTGTGCGCGGCGATCACCGCCGCGACGAGGGCCACGACTTGGCCGGCCAGGCAGGCGGCGAACAGCTTGAAGCGGATGCGGTGGATGCGTTCAAGCAGGCCGAAACGCAGCGACAGATACAGCAGAGGCAGGGCG
>Ga0209062_1006793_pt1 | contig 10242 bp, 9 predicted proteins | sample Coa_R2_2_FD_187158 | JGI IMG/M metagenome (GOLD analysis project Ga0209062, IMG submission 187158) | Surface soil microbial communities from Centralia Pennsylvania, which are recovering from an underground coalmine fire - Coalmine... | ecosystem: Environmental > Terrestrial > Soil > Unclassified ...
CGGTATGGCTAACACGCGCAGCGCGCGGGCTATTCATACCTGTATCATAGAACCTATAACAGGTCCATCGTTTGCCAGCCAGAGGCCGATGCTCAACCGATGACCCACGCGAACCGCTCAGCCGTGCTCCAACCTCTGGACGCCGGCAACCTCGCCATCGCGTCCGAGGTGGTGAGCGCCTCGGGACTCAGCACGACGCGCGAGGAACTGCAGCGACAGTGGTCCCTGCCGGATGCCACGTTGGTAGGGGCCTGGCAAGACGGGCGATTGGTTGGCGTGGCCGGCGCCATCTCCTACGGCACCAGCGGCGTGATAGGCCCGATGTCTGTTCTGCCCGAGCTGCAAGGAAGCGGCATCGGAGTAAGACGCGCCACTCAGCCGGCTCCAGGCGGAGGACTCAGCTTGTCTTGCGCAACTGGGCGGGGCCCTGAGTCACATCCCAGAGAGGGCGTTCCCGGCGGGGGCGGCCCGCTATCAACGCCGCTTCCAGAACCAGGGTCAACACCCCGTAGCCGCAGCCGCAGGGACACGCTTCCTCGCGCTGAGTCGATTGCACGTAGTATACGGGTTCATTCTCCGTGCGGTGCCGTTCACAATACCGGCTGACGCCGGCCTGTAGGTTCACGTAACGACGGCATTGCCCGCCCTGAGCGGTGCGAGCGGAGCAGCGATGGTATCCGCGGTTCCAAATCTCGAAGACCCACTGCGGCCCGCGCTGCACTATCGGGTTTTTCAACCCGCTCTCAGGGGACACGGCTGTCAAGGTCTCTTCGTGCATCGTGCTCACTCCTCTCTCGCAGGCCCTGCGCTGATTCAATCCTACGCGGCCGAACGACGCATTGCAAACGCACCCGACGGCTTATCCGCAGCTCTCGGGCACCACTTATCCGCAACCGCACCGGAGCCGCCATGGCAACCCGTCGACGGGCCCCACACAGCTCGTCCACCGCGATCCACAGATTATCCACAACCTTGTGCCAAAGTTATGCGCAGCCCTGGTTACGGGCATGATATACTCTAAGCTGGCCCAGCAAAATGCGTCGGTATGGGTCCTGGAGCACGTGGCACAGGGGAGCTGCGCGGTACCTTCTAGAGCCGGCAACCTCACTCGCTTGTCTCACGGCTTTCCACGGGCGGGGTTGTACCGCCCTCAAACGCCCGTCGCACTATCCTTGTACGCCTTTCAGGATGGGCGGAAGCGTTACGGCCGATGTGCGCCAGGCGACGCACAGCTACATCGCTCTTTAAGGCTGCATTGTTGACCGACCACGACGATGTGAAGCGCATCCTGGCGGCATGTGGTGCGTCGTCTGGATGGCGTGTCGGCGGGGCAGGGGCTTGCAACGGCCGGCTGCTGGGCGCATCGATATTAATCGTGTATTCAAGGAGACCAGAGAGTGGATGGTCCACGACATCGCTATCCGGCAGATTCGTCTAACGAGCGATCCTCACGCGGTCGCAGCGCCGCGGGTGGGCGCGGCGGGCGAGGTGCACAGGAGGGCGGAGCGCGCTTTCCTCGTCGCGAGCAGCGGCCGGCGAATCCACAATCTCAGCCGCGCCGCACCATACATTATCAGGTTGTGATGATGGACGATGAGGAGTGGGGCGATACGCTCGAGCAGCGCCTTAACACTCTCGGGCGCGAGGGGTGGCGCCTGGTGGCCATTGACGAGGGCCGCCAATACGTCTTTGTCCAGGCCGACTGATCGCCGGCCCTACGATCCGGCCTCCGTCGTTGCGCCCCCGGCATCAGGCCGGGGCAACGCACGTAGGAGGTGAGTTTTGCATCATCCCCGGACTCTCCCCGGCCTGGTAGGCTAGGGTTTGTGACCTCTGAGGCCTGCCGGTCAGATGCCGGCGCCGGTTCAAGTGTCTATCCGGGTTCTGACGTATCATGCCGCGGTCGTGGTGGAGGAAAAGATGCGTGTGGTGTGTGGTAGGCCGCGTTCCCTTCGTCTGTTACTGGCGATTGCGCTTCTTACCGGCGTGTGCGTGCTACCGGAGTGCGCCGCACGGCCCGTTGTAGGGGCCGCATCCCCACCCGCCGTCATCGTCGCCACCCCGGTGTCGGCGACAGCGGGTTCGACCATCACAGTGTCGGGCGCCTACTTCGCCGTTGCAAGCTCCACCTTTACGCCAACCGTGACGGTCGCGTTTACCGATGCCAACGGCGTCAAGACGACGCTGGGCCATACAACCAGCAGCAGCGTGGGGGGGGCCTTCAGCCTGGCCGCCACGATACCCGTCACCGCGGCAACCGGGCCGGGACTCATCGGCGCCGTCGACATCAGCGGGACCGCCGCCACGTTGCCCTTCGACGTGCGCCCGCAGAGCACACGGGTTAGTGTGACGCCCTCCAGCAGCGCCCCGTTCTCGACGGTGGCGGTGACCGGGACCGGGTTTGCCGTTAACCAACCCATTACGCTGAGTTTCATTCAGGGCGTCTCCGCGACGGTGCTCTCCGGCGGAGCCGCGGTGACGACGAACGCGGGTAACTTCTCGAGTACGGTGACGGTGCCGGCCAGGGCAGCGGGAGGCACGGCCACCATCCTGGCGCAGGACCGCGACAGCAACAGCGCCTCGGCATCGCTGACCATCCTGCGCTCCGGGCCACCCACGGTGACCGTATCGCCCGTCCCGGCCGTGCCCGGAGGATCCATCACCGTCAACGGCCAGAACTTCGTGGCCAACCAGCCCATCACGCTGACCATCGTGCAGAGCTCGACGGTGCTGGCCACCATCACCAACGCCGGTACCACCGCCGCGTCCGGCGCCTTTACCATCAGCGTTACCCTCCCCCAAGGCACGCAACCCGGAACGGTGGCGCTGACCGCGGCCGATGGTGTGGGGGACTCCGCGACCACCAACGTGAGCGTGGCGATCCCATACAACGCCAACAACGGGCCGTCATCCTTCTACTTCGCCGAAGGGTATACCGGCCAGATCTCCACCAACAAGCGGGCGACGTTCGCCGAGACCCTGGCCATCCTGAATCCGAATCCCTTTGCCGCCACCACTGTGATCACCTACCTCATAGAAGGCGGCAGCCCCATCGTGGTCACCCGCTCCATCAGCGCGAATGCCACGCTGCGCGAATCGGTCAACGACGACATCGGGCCGGATAAGAGTGTGGCCGCCGTCGTCACCTCGGCCTCGCGCATCTACGTGGAGCGCGTTATCCGGCGCGTCGGGGCCAATCACGCCACCCTCGACGCCAGCAGTTCGCTCGGCAGCTCGTCGCCGGGACGCACCTTCTATTTCGCCGAGGGCTACACCGGCATCACCTTCCAGGAATATCTGGTCGTGGCAAATCCTGGAAGCACCGATGCCCACGTGACCGTGACGTATGCCCCCCAGGCCAACTCGTCCGCGGGGGCGCCGGTGCAGACGTTCGTCTTGCCGGCCAATGGCCGCGTGACGCGCAACGTGCGGCGCGATGTTGGCCACATCGCCAACAAGTCGGTGGGCATGATCGTCAGCAGCGATCAACCAATCATGGCCGAGCGGGTGCTCTATTTCGGCAGCGGGGACGGTTCCGGCAAGTTCGGCGCCACGACCAAACCCGGTATCCAGACGCCGGCGACGCAATACTTCTTCGCCTTCGGCTCGGCCGGGGGGAAAGGGCTGGCGCAACAGCCCGGCGACCAATCGTTCGTGACGATCCTGAATCCCGACCTGGCGAAACAGCCGGCCAGCGTCACGGCGCAATTCTACGATGCCCAGGGGCGCGGGATGGGCTCGACGACGGTCAGCGTGGCGCCGGGGACGCGCCGCACGATCAACGCCAACACCATCGTCGGCCAGACCAGCAGCGTCTACGCCACGGTCCTGACGTCGGCTCTGCCGTTTGTCGCCGAGAGGCCGCAGTACTTCGGGGGCAGCCCCAACGAGGGTGAGCACGCGGGCATCGCACCCACTGGCACGCCGGCGGGCACCAGGACGGTCGCTTTCCCCGACCTGAGCCTGACAAGTATCCTGGGGGAACCGATCCAGCGAACCGTGTTCCTCTATAATCCCACCCAAGCGCCGATCAGCGTGAGCGGGACCTTTTACTCCGCCGGCGGGAGCCGCACGGTCACCTACGCGGTGCAGGCGAACAGCATCGCCGCGGTCAACGTCAACGCGGATGCCACGGGGCTGTCGAGCACGGCGCTGGGCGGCGTCTTTACCGTGGCGGGCAGCGGCTCATTCGCGGCCACCAGTATCGGCAATACGCTGGACAACCGTAGCTACACCGGGTCGGAGGGCATCACGGGACAGTAGCCGGACGTTTTCCACTAATGGCCCAGCGTTTTCAGGGCATTGACGGCCCGCTGGTAGCCGGCGCTATTGCCCTGTTGATGGTAGAGCTTGGCGGCCTGGCGTAGATCGGCAAGGGCCGCGGCGTTCTCGTTGAGCGCGTGATGGGCTAGGGCCCGGTTGTAGTACGAATCGGCGTCGGTCGGGTCGAAATGGACCGCCCGCGTGAAGTCGGCGATGGCGGCGCGGTCGTTGCCCAGGCTGAAGTAGTCGTAGCCGCGATTGAAATAGGCGACGGCGCTGGACGGGTCCAATTGTAGCGAGCGGGTGTAGTCCGCGATCGCCGCCTGGTGATTGCCCTGGTCGTCCTGGACGAGCCCGCGGTTATTGTAGGCGGCCGAGTCGCCGGGATTGATCTGCAAGGCCTTGTTGAAGTCGGCCATGGCGGACTTGTCGTTATAGAGGTGGTAGTAGCAGAGGCCGCGGTTGTTGTAGGCGCCGGAGTCGTTGGGGTTGAGGCGCAGGTCCTGGTTGTAATCGGCGATCGCGCCCTGATAGTCGCCCAGGTGATAGCGCGCCCGCGCGCGGTTGTAGTAGGCAACGTCGTCGTTGGGGTTGAGCCTGATGGCCTGGGTGAGATCAACGATTGCCCCTCTATAATCCCCCTGCTGCAGCTTGAGCGTGCCGCGCCGGGTGTATTCGGCGGCGCTGACGCGCGCGGGCTGGCCGTTCCCGGCCGTGCGCGAGAGGTGCCGCGACGGCGGCCGGCCGGCGTGCATGGCCTGAGCAGCAAGGGGGTTGGACAGCACGGCGCAGGCGGCGGTGCCACAGAATGTTGCTACGATAAGGAAGCGCTTCATGGTTCCCTTTCCCCCAGGTCGCTAGATCTGCTCGTCGTGTGAACGCAGCGCGCCTCTCGGCGGCGATGGGCGCGATATGTAAGGCCCGTTGCGCCTTTTACTATCGGCCCGGACGGCGGCCACCTGCAATCCCCTGAGAGGGGGATAGCGTCTGTTATCGTAGGCTTAGAGGGGGCTCGGCCTTGGAGGCCGGCGCCCGGGAGGGTTTGCTATGGACGACGCGGCAAAAGATCGCGATCTCAGGCAGAGGAACGACGACCTGTTCGACGACCTGATCGACCGCATTTGCGCGGGCGATTCTCCGTGGTCCTATGAAGAGGCGGTCCATATCGCCAGCGACATGTGGGACGCAGAAGGGCATGCGGGTCCTTTGCCGGTCGATTACGTCCCCAAGGAGCGCCGGCGCCGCATGACCGGGGGCGCCTGACTCACAGTCGCATTCGTGATAGCATATGGAGTGATTCTTGACGCGAGAGGGAGGACATCAGCATGACACGGCAGGCCATCTCGACCCCGAATGCTCCCAAGCCGGGGGGCGTCTACTCACAGGGCATCGCCTGGGACAAACTGGTCTTCACGGCCGGCCAGGTCGGCGTGGATCCGGCGACCGGCCAGGCGGTGCCCGGCGGCGTCCGCGAGCAGACACGCCAGGTGCTGCTGAACATCAAAGCAATTCTCGAGGCCGCGGGCACTGACCTTGGCTCTGTCGTGAAAACGACCTGCTTCCTGGCCGACATCAACGACTTCGGCGCTTTCAACGAGGTCTATCGCGAGTTCTTTGCCGCCGATCCGCCCGCGCGCAGCACCGTCCAGGTTGGTCTGGTGCCGCCGTGGCAGGTAGAGATCGAAGCGATTGCCATCCGGCCATGAACGTCGACGATCTGGATACTCCCGCCCTGCTGATCGACCTGGACCGGGTTGAGCGCAATATCCGTCGCATGCAGGAGTATTGTGACGCCCACGGCCTCGCCCTGCGCCCGCATATCAAGACGCACAAGATCCCGGCCCTGGCCCATCGCCAGGTACGCGCCGGCGCGCGCGGCATTACCTGCCAGAAGATCGGCGAGGCCGAGGTCATGGCCGCCGCCGGCCTCACCGACATCCTGATCACCTTCAACCTGCTCGGTCCGGCCAAGATGGAACGCCTGGCCCGCCTGGCCCGCGAGATCGACGTGAAAGTGACGGCCGATGCGCCCGAGGTGGTGGAAGGGCTGGCCGCGATGGCACGTGGGGCGGGTGTCAGGCTGCCGGTACTGGTGGAATGCGACACGGGATTCGCCCGCTGCGGCGTGCAGACGCCCCAGCAGGCCGTGGCCCTGGCGCGCCGCATCGCCGCCGAGGACAGCCTGCGCTTTGCCGGCTTGATGACCTATCCCACCCAGCCATCGTCCGGCCCCTGGCTGCGTCAGGCGCGCGACCTGCTTGTCGAGTCCGGCCTGGCGCCGCGGACCATCAGCGGGGGCGGCAGCGTCAGCGCCTGGACGACGCACGACTATCCCGAGATCACCGAGCTACGGACCGGCAACTACATCTACTACGACCGCACCAACGTGGGCCTTGGCGCCGCCACGTTCGAGGATTGCGCACAGCATGTGCTGGCCACGGTGGTGAGCCGCCCCACGCCGACCCGCGGCATCCTCGATGCCGGGTCGAAGTCGTTGACAACCGATATCTTGCGCGCGGAGGCCGGCCCGGGGCATGGCCGCATCGTCGAGTATCCGGAGGCGACAATCTATGCGCTCTCCGAGGAACACGGCCACGTCGACTTCTCGGCCTGCGCCCGTCCGCCCGCGATCGGCGAGCGCGTGCACATCATCGCCAACCATGCCTGCACGGTCAGCAACCTGTTCGACGTTGCCCACGCGCATCGCGGCGGCCGGGTAGAGGCGATCTGGCCGATCGCGGCACGCGGCATGGTGCGCTAGGCATTGTGCGCCGCTGAGCCGTTGCCGGTGCGCCCAAATAGGCCATTGTCAGATCGCGCGGGTCTTTAGTACGCTCAGAGTGAGGGCCCTGCGTCCCGCGGCTTTTTATCGCAATGATGCAACATACAGTATTGGTGGCAGACGACGACGAGTCGATCCGCTTTCTCCTCATGACTCTGCTCGATGAGGCGGGTTATCGGACTATCGTGGCCGAAAACGGCAAGATGGCCGTCGATCTGACACTGCAACACAAGCCGGATATCGTGCTACTCGACGTCATGATGCCGGGTATGGATGGCTTCGCCGCTTGCCGGGCCATCAAGAACGATCAGAGGACGGCCGATATCCCCGTGCTGTTGCTGACCGCGCTGGCCCAGACCACGTCCAAGGTGGAAGGGCTTGATTGCGGCGCCAGCGATTACATCACCAAGCCGTTTGTCACCACGGAGTTGCTGGCCCGCCTGCGCGCCAACCTGATTCAGAAGAATCGGCGCGACGAGCTGGCCGTCGAGGCCTTGACCGACGCGCTGACGCGGCTGTCAAATCGGCGTGCCGTGGAACAGCAACTCGATCACTTCCTGGCTCACAGCCGGCGCAGCAGCGAGTCCCTCTCCTTGATGATCTTCGACATCGATCATTTCAAGATTGTCAACGATACCTATGGCCATCAGATCGGCGATGCCGTGCTGATCGCCCTGGCGCAGCAGGCGCGCGATGTCATGCGTGCCCAGGATACGCTCGGCCGTTGGGGTGGGGAAGAGTTCATGGCCATCATGCCCGGCACCGGCCGTGATTCCGCTTTGATCGCCGCGGAGCGCTTGCGCGCTCATATCGAAGAGACGCGCATCCCCACCTCCGCCGGTCCGGTGAGCGTCACGGTGAGCGTGGGCGTCGCCACGACCTCGCCGCTGGTCGAATTGGCGAGCACCTCGCTTGTCGCGGCCGCCGACCTTGCCCTATACGGCGCCAAGCGGGCCGGGCGCAATCGCGTCGTTCACGCCGACGGCCAGCCGACGGCCCCGCTCACGCGTTCCGAGCCACCCGAAGCGGCGCATGCGCTGATCAATGCGCTGGAGGTCGTTCATGCGCCCACGGCGCGCCATTCGCGCTTGATCGCCGAGGTGTGTTGGGAACTCTGCGCGGCGCTCTGCCTTGCGCCATCCGACCGCAGTCGCATCGGCCTGGCCGGCCTGCTGCATGACATCGGCAAGCTGGCACTGCACCATGATACGGCGGCGCAGGCCGAAGCGAAGCAACGACATAACGGCAAGCGCGACCTCGCCTACGTCTACGAAAGCGCGCGGCTCTTACAGACCCTCCCTACCCTGTCGGTCGTTATCCCCCTTGTCGCATCGCACCTGGAGCGCTGGGATGGTTCGGGCGTGCCACGCGGCCTGCGCGGCGAGGACATCCCGCTGGGTAGCCGCGTTATCGCCGTAGCCCACGCCTTTGACAGCCTACCCAACGCGCAGGAGGCGCCGCGGGACAGCCATCAGCATACCCTCTCGATCCTCAAGCGCGGGGCCGGACGGCAGTTCGATCCGGATCTCGCCGAACTCGCGGCGCGAATGATCCGCTAAGTGGCCGCTGGCTTAAAGGTCGTCGTTTTGAAGCGGCACATCCTACGAGCGTCGACCGCCGACCCACTTAGTCTTCGGGCCCTCGCAAATACTTCTTGAGCTGGTCCAGACAACGCTTGCGGATGGGGCCGACGCTGCCCAAAGCCATCTCCATGCGCAGGGCAATCTGCTCGTATGACGGCGCCTCCGGGTCATAATACAGGTGCCAGATGAGATCTCGGCAGCGGTCGGAAAGCGCGTAGACGGCCCGGTTAAGGGTAGCCCATTGATCTCGACGCAGCGCCAGGTCCTCCGGCCGCGGGCTGGGGTCGAGGCTCGTCGCGGTCGCGGGGCTCCGTGCGGTGGCTGCTCACGCTTATCCCCCATTCCGCGTGATTATCTCATGCTACTGGGGGAATCGCCAGTGCCAGAGTGGGATACAGCCGATTGTACTGCCGGCAAGAGGGCGTGCGGCGCCGGCTGCCGCGAGACGGTATTACTCCGGCGGCGTCTCGGTCTGCGTATAAGTGGCCGGCGTCGCCTCCTCGCCGGTGTTCTGGTGCGGCACCTGGGGCTCCGTAGTGTCGGCCGGTTTGGACTGCCCGTCGGTGAACCGGCGTGGCGTCTCGGATGCTGCCTGTTGTGGGGCTGAGCCATCACCGGATGTGATCTGGAGGGGCGTCTCGGGCTCAACCAGAAGGTCGCGTTTCATGGACGCGAGTTGGCGCTCTATGGTGTCGGACTCGCTCAGCCGCGCCAGTTCGCGGTCGATATCGTCGCCGCCGGGGCCGATCTGGGGGAGGGAAGCCCCACCCGCCAGCTCGTCCAGAGCGGTGGCCCGTGCCTGCATATTCTGCACCTTATTGTGGGCGCGCTCGATCATCACCTGCAGGTCACCCATCTCCGCCGAAAGGCCGGTCATGGCTTCGTTGAGCTGCACCTGCGCCTGAGCGGCGGCATAGGAGGCCTTGATAGCTTCTTTGTGCGCCTTGAAGGCCATGATCCTGGACGCGAGGCGCTGCTCACCCTCCAGCAACCTGTTCTGCTGCGCCTCCAGACTCTCCAGTTGCCCGGCCAGGGTCTGGCGTTGCGTCGCCAGATCGTTCTTGCGGGTCAGGGCGGTGCGCGCGAGGTCCTCACGGTTCAGGGTCAGGGCCTGGCGGGCCTGGCTCTCCAGATGGGATTCCTGCGCCTGCACCTGCGCGAGTTGCTGCTGGAGACGTACCCGGGCCGTGGCCACGTCGGCGATGCCGCGGCGCACTTCCTGCTGGTACTGCAAGAGCTTCTCGTAGGAGTACTCGAGCATCTCGCCCGGATCTTCTGCCGCGTCCAGAGCGCTGTTCAGCTTGACTTTGAAAAGGTTGCTGAAGCGGTCGAACATGCTGCCCATCTGCCCACCACTCCTCACGAATTACCTGCCGGCGGAGCTACCCGCCCACGCCGCGACCGGTCGCGGCGGCGCGCCGTATTACCAATCTGAAGATAGGATACCACCATTCCAACCACGCCACCCATTTGCCACCCCACCTGGGGTGGGATATAGTTAAGCGGGAGGCACTATCACCGTGGAGTCGATTCTTTCGGGTGCGGGCCGGGCGCTCGGCGACGCGTTCTCGATGTTCTGGGAGGTGCTGTGGCCGCTGGTGCTCGGCTTCGGCC
>Ga0209062_1006794_pt1 | contig 10237 bp, 7 predicted proteins | sample Coa_R2_2_FD_187158 | JGI IMG/M metagenome (GOLD analysis project Ga0209062, IMG submission 187158) | Surface soil microbial communities from Centralia Pennsylvania, which are recovering from an underground coalmine fire - Coalmine... | ecosystem: Environmental > Terrestrial > Soil > Unclassified ...
TGGCAGCACGCGCTCGTACAGCGAAATTGCGCAGGCTATCGGCCAGCCGCAGGCGAGGCGCGCGGTGGCCCGTGCCTGCGCCACCAATCCTGCCGCTCTCGTCATCCCCTGCCACCGCGTCGTGCGCGGCGATGGCGGCCCCGGCGGCTATCGCTGGGGCATCGAACGCAAGCGCCGCCTGCTGGCGCAGGAGCAGAAACAGGCGCGGGAGGCGAAGGCGCTGCTAGAAACGCGATAAAAAGCAGGCTATTCCAGGCCGGACAGGTACTCGAAGAGTCGTGCTGTCTCGACTTCGACCTGCCTGTGTTCTTCGTTGATATTGCCCTGCAGGGTGCGCACGGTGACGGAGTTGCTGGCAAGTTCGTTTTCACCGATGAGGATGGCGTAGGTGGCCCCGGAAGCGTTGGCCTGCTTCATCTGCGCCTTCGCGCTGCGGTCGCCGTAGCTCATGTCGGTTTTGATGCCCATGTGGCGCAGGTACGCGACCAGCCTGACGGCCTCGTCTTTCAATTCGGGCGTGCGGGCAAGGTAGACGACGAAGGCGCGGGGCTTTTCCTCTGGCGGCGGCGTGATGTGCTGCCGCTTCATTTCGAGAATGATGCGTTCCACGCCCGCGCCGAAGCCAATGCCCGGCGTGGGGCTGCCGCCGAGAATTTCGGCCAGCCCGTCGTAGCGCCCGCCGCCGCCCAGAGCCAGCTTATCGTCGGCTGCTGTGAACTCGAAGACGGTGCGCGTATAGTAATCCAGGCCGCGCACGAGCAGCGGGTTGAGCGTGAAGGGAATTTCGGCCAGCGTCAGGTAGTGCTGCAAGGCGGCGAAGTGTTCGCGGCATGGCTCGCAGAGGTAATCGGCGATTTTGGGCGCGGCGGCGATCTTCGCCTGATCCTGCGGCTCTTTGCAGTCGAGCAGGCGCAGGGGATTCTTCTCGAAGCGCATCCTGCAATCGGTGCAGCATTCGTTGAGCAGCGGGCGATAATACGCTTTCAGCCGTTCGATGTATTGCGGGCGGCAGTTCTGGTCGCCGATACTGTTGAGCTGGAGATGAATATTCCTCAGGCCAAGCTCGGTGTAGACCTGGTAGAGCAGGGCGATCATCTCGGAGTCGATGGCCGGGTCGCTGTCGCCCAGCGCCTCGCAGCCGAACTGGTGGTGTTCGCGATAGCGGCCTGCCTGCGGCTTATCGTGGCGAAAAATTGGCACGCTCATATAATAGAGCTTGACGGGCTGCGGCAATTTGAACATGCCATGTTCCAGATAGGCGCGCACGACGCCGGCGGTGCCTTCCGGTCGCATGGTCAGACTGGTGCGGTGGCCCTCTTTATCGGCGCGATCCTCGAAGCTATACATTTCTTTTTCAACGATGTCGGTGCCTTCGCCAGCCGTGCGGCGGTAGACGGCGGTTTCTTCCAGCGTGGGCGTCTCGATGCGCCGGTACCCGTAAAGCTCGGCCACGCGCGAGGCCACGTCTTCAAAAAAACGCCAGTAAGGCTGCTCCTCCGGCAGAATATCACTGAAGCCCTGTAAGGCTCGATAGAGTACGGGCATATGTTTCCTCTCTTTCACAATCGGGTGCGGCGCTATTATAGCAGATTTCCGTTGTTTGTACTACCCCGCTGTCATGCCATCCTCGCAGACCATCCCCAGGCCACCAGCAAGAGGTGGCCTGGGATGAGGAATGTCGGCGGTAGAAGAGGTTTTTGTCCTATGTTCGTTACAAGAATGGCAGAAAGCCCGTTTTATTTGTCGATAGCGACGTATTATGAGGACAAGCTCCTCTGGCCAGAGCTTCCCATTATGCGTATATGTAAGATAGGGACTATCAAGATGAGTCATCATGCTATATAATGTATCAGGTTGATAGTCTCTGCACGGAGGGGCTTGCTATCCCATACGGGATTGAGATAACGAAGGCGTTGCTGTCATGAAACGTGAGATATTCTTGAATGAGGTTGCGCAAGGTAAGAGGGACAGGAAGGGTAGAAGACTGTTGGCTGCAACGGAGCAGCCGGTAGCACAGGGAGACGAGGGGAAGATCAAAACCGCACATCGGCTTTCAGTCGTGTTGCCCGCGCATAATGAGGAGGCAGCAATTGCCGGGACCATCCGGTCGGTGGTCAATGTCCTCGATGAGTGGGGGCTGGATTTCGAGGTCATTGTGGTTAACGATGGGAGCAAGGACCGCACGCAGGCGATTGTGGAGGAGATTGCCGTCGGTGATCGGCGTGTGCGCCTGCTGAACCACGCTGTCAATCAAGGGTATGGAGCGGCGCTGGTGAGCGGTTTTGAGGCGGTGAGCGGCGATAAGACCCTTGTTTTCTTCATGGATTCGGACGGGCAGTTTGATATTCGTGACCTGGAACGCTTCTTTGCTCTCATTGAGGAATATGACGCCGTACTGGGATACCGTATTCATCGCCAGGATACGTGGGTGCGCAAGCTGAACGCCTGGGGCTGGAAGATGCTGGTGCGCCTGGTTTTCGGGCTGCGCGTGCGCGATGTCGATTGCGCCTTCAAGCTCTATCCCGCCCGGTTTTTCCGCGAACACCGGCTGGAGACGCGGGGGGCGATGATTAATACGGAAATCCTCTACAAGTTTACTCGTGCGGGCTACACCTATACAGAGCGAGGTGTGCATCATTTACCGCGTCATGGAGGTCGCGCAACGGGGGCGAAGCCCTCTGTGATTGTGCGGGCATTCCGCGAGATGTTTACCTTTGCCCGAAAATGGCGGCGCGAAGAACGGGCAGCGGCCCGTTAAGGAAAAGGTGTGTACCCGGCGGGTCAACCAGCTTTCGAGGGGAATGAAGCGATGGCCCAGACCAGAAGAAGTGTATCAGGTATTGAGGATGGTATTGCTGTCCGACCGCAGGGCGGGGAGAACGGGGATGGTAGGTATGGTGCATCTTTCTCAGCCTATCAGCGCATGCAGGACAGGCTGTCCCGTGTGTTCAATCGTTGGGTGTTGGGTAGTATCATTGGCGTGGCGGCGCTGGCGTTGAACCTGTACCGGCTGGGCGCGCCGAGCATGTGGTTCGATGAGATTCTCTCGGTCGAGCGAGCGCGGCAGTCGCCAGATGTGATATGGCAGATCGTGACCGGCGCGCAGCCGAATATGGCGCTCTACTATTTTTTCCTGCATTTCTGGCTCCAGCTCACCGCTCTCTTCGGCCTGCCTGCCAGCGAAGCGGTGGCGCGTTTCCCGTCGGCGGTTTTCGCGGCAGGGGGTGCGGTTCTCGTTTTTTTCACCGGGCAGCGTTTCTTTGGCCGCATTGCAGGCTTTGCTGCCGCCGGTCTCTACCTGCTCAATGACTTGCAACTGGTCTATGCGCAGGAGGCGCGCTCCTATGGCATGCAACTCTTTTTGCTCTGCCTCTCCTGGTACGCGCTCTTTGCCGCGCTCACAGGCAAGCCAGGTCGGTCACGTCAGAGGTTGTGGTGGGCCTGCTACGTGGCTACGATAGTGCTGGCGGTCTATGCGCATCTTTTCAGCCTGCTCGTCTTCGGAGCGCAGGTGGTCGCCATTGCCGGTCTGCTTTTCCTGCCCGGCCCCTGGCGCGACAAAGTCTGGTCCCAGCTGCGTGCCGCGCTGATCTCTCTGTTAATTACCGGTATTCTCATTATTCCCATGCTCATTGCCAGCCGTGTTGGCGGCAAAACCGGCTGGCTGCCGATTCCACATCCGGCAGATGTGTATCATCTTTTCCTTACCATGAGCGCGAACAGCAAAATCTACCTGGCTATCATTGTTCTCTGTCTGCTCTTCGGGTTGAGCGTGGCGGCGCTTGCCTTCAGCTCTCGCTGGCCGCGCCCGCTGGCGGTCATTGTACGTGGGGATGCTGGCGGACCGCCTGTGGGGCTGCGACGCTACCTGCCGCTGGGGTTCGCGCTCTGCTGCTGGCTGGTCGTCCCCATCGTGGTGAGCTACGTGGTTTCGCAAAAATCGACGCACCTCTTTTCGAGCCGCTATCTGGTCGTGATTGTTCCCGCGCTCTTCTTGCTTGTCGCTATGGGTGTTGCCGTTCTGCGCTGGCGACTGGTCAAAGTTGTGCTGACGGCCTGCCTGCTGCTGCTGGCTTTGCACTATGTTCCGCTCTATTACCAGTCGGCGCAGGTGGAGGACTGGCGCGCGCCTTCGCAGTGGCTGGCACAGCACTATCAGGCCAATGATGGCATGGTCTGCTATGATAATTCGCAGGGCTGCCAGGTGAGCATCGAATATTACCTGCGCCTGTATAAAAGTCCGGCGCATTTCACCGCCGATTCGCCCGGCGCGTTTGTCTGGGTGAGCTACGATATTACCAACCGCCTGGGCGACTATCAGGCTGCGCTTGACCCGCACGCGCTGGCCCTCTACGCGCAGAAGCATCCCCGCCTCTTTTTCATTACCGCTCGTCTTTCTGGAGAAGAGTCAGTTGAGCGCGTGCAGGCGGCGCAGCAATGGCTGGGCAGTCACTACCGCCTGGTTGATCAGTTCTCAGGTCCCACCGTCACCATCCATCTGTACGCGACGGGTGTAGCCACGACGTGAGGGATTGTGGCAGTCGGAAAGGCAATCGAAGGTGGTGAAAAACGACGGCGAAAAGTAGTATAGAGACGATTGAGCAGCGAGCGGTTGCGCGAGAGGTGCGTCCGACCTTCCAGGGGCGAATTGTTGCCGTCTGGGCTGGCGTGCCGCTGTGGGGGTGGTGTCTCGTCTTTTTTGTTATCGCGCTGGGGTTTGATCTCTACCGTCTGGGCAGCCCGAGCATCTGGTTTGATGAGGCTTTCTCCGTTGAACTGGCGCGCCAGCCCCTGCCGTTGCTCTGGCATATTATCTGGGGGCCGGAGCCGAATATGGAACTTTACTACCTGTTCCTGCACTACTGGCTCGCCTTCACCGCCTTTCCGGGGCTGCATCCCGTTGAGTGGGTGGTGCGTCTTCCCTCGGCCATTTTTGCGGCCCTCAGCGCAGTGATGGTCTTTCTGCTTGGCAGGCGTTTTCTGGGCTTGCTGTGCGGGTTGCTCGCGGCCAGCCTCTACCTGCTCAATGACCTGCAACTGGTGTACGCGCAGCAGACGCGCTCGTATAGTATGCAGTTGTTGTTGCTTTGCTTTGCCTGTTATGCTCTCTTTTCTGCGCTGACCGTTGACAGCCCATCTCGTCAGAAACGCTGGTGGGTGTGTTTTGTGGCGAGCGCATCCCTCGCGCTCTATGCCCATCTCTTCAGTTTGCTCATCCTCTTTGCGCTGCTCTGCTCCCTGGCGGTTTTGCTGCTGCTGCCCAATGCCTGGCGTCCTGCCCTGCGCCAGCGGCTGCGACCGCTGCTGCTCAGCTTCATCAGTATCGTTATTCTGAGTATGCCCGTGCTGCTGGAGAGCCTGCATGGCGCAAAGACCAACTGGTTGCCCGATCCGCGCCTGCACGATATCTACGGCCTCTTCCTGACGATGAGCGGCGACAGCAAACTTTTCTTGCTGCTCAATGCCGGTTGCTGTGCAATCGTTTGCGTATGGCTTTTGTTGCCCCGTATCTGGCCTGGCTTCGTGGCGCGTGAGGGTGAAGGTAGTGGGGATGTCTCTGATAGAGAGCGACTCGCGGCGGGGCCGGAGCGTTTCTCGCGACAGGGGTGGCCCGTCGCTGTTGTGCTGCTTTGCTGGCTGCTGGTGCCGATGGTTGTGAGTTTTGTCGTCTCGCAGGGTCTGCCGCGCCTCTTTTCGTCGCGCTATCTGGTGGTGGTGGTGCCGCCGTTCTGCCTGCTGGTCGCGCTGGGCGTTGCGTCTGTGCGCTGGCCCATAGCACGAGCTGGCCTGGCGCTGGCGCTGTTGCTCGTTGCGCTTTCGGTTGTCCCCCATTACTATGCCAGCGCGCAGGTGGAGGACTGGAATACGGCGACGTTCTGGCTGGAGCAGCACTACCGGCCCGGCGATGGCCTGGTCTGCTACGATAACGCGGTTGAGCAGGGCTGCCAGATTTCTGTGCAATATTATCTTGATGCCTACCCCACCGGCGCGCACTTTACCGCCGATACGCCCGGCGCCTTCTCCTGGCAGCAGTTTGGCCCGGCCAATCCCGCTTCCGGCCCCGACGCGGCGACCGACCCGACCGCGCTCTCCGCCTTTGGCGCGCGCCATCCGCGCCTGTTCTTCATCGTCGGGCGCTTGCCGGATGCCGCCGCCGCTGCCAGGGCAAAGGCCGCGCAACACTGGCTCGACACTCACTACCGCTTCATCGCCCAGATTGTGACGCGCACGGTAACCGTTCGCCTGTATGCGACGCATTAACGCCTCATCGTGTTGTATGATAGCGTTGGAATACAAAGAAGGTGAAGAACACCAGAAACGAACACGAGAAGGAATAGTGGTATGCCAACATTTGCTGAACTCTATACCCCTTTGTTGAAAGAGGTCTTTGCCCGAATGGCGCGCGAGCAACTGGAGCAGGGAGCCGACGCGCTGGCCCTCGCCCGTGAATACGCAGAAAAAGGCAAGCCCGATTTTGTGCTGGCCTACCTCTTGCAGGTTGAGACGACAGACGAGGTCAGGCGCGATATTTATGCCTGCGCCTACGAGCGCCGCGCTACCCTCTCCGACGAGCAGGCAACCGCCTTCAGCCGCCGTTTTCGTCGCTCCTTCCCGCTCATCAGGGCAGGGGCGAAGAAAGATCGGCTGGCTGCAAGTCAGGTGCGGCAGGGGCAGGGGATTGCGGGGATGCTGTAGGGACAGCGCCTGCTGCCTGTCCCCTCGGCCTGAGTTAGTTAGTTGTCGGCAGGCAAGCGGACAGGCACAGGGGCGCTGTCCCTACAGCATGGCCCTCATTCTCTTTTCTGGCTGTCAAAGCCCATCAGGGTGAGACCCACCTCATTGCCAACATTGATCGTTAAGGCCCTATACAGATTCGCCGTTCTCTTCGACTACATCCTCGCCGTTTTCCTCAATCGTCTCCCCACTGCCCCCATTTTCGCCATTTCCCTCAATTTCCTCGTTTTCTCCGTCGGAAACTTCGGCTTCGGCTTCATTTTCGGGGGTCAGCTTTTTGCCGTTGGTGGTGGAGACGGCTACTACGCTGTCGCCTTCAGAGAGGTGCATCAGGCTGACGCCCTGGGTGGAGCGACTCCGGACGCGAATGGCATTCACGTTGGTACGGATGACGACGCCACCGGCGGAAATGATCATCAGGTCGTTGTCTTTGTCCGTGATGATGCGCGCGGCTGCGATGTTGCCGGTCTTGCCGTTGATGTGGGCTGTGATGACGCCGCTGCCGCCGCGCCCGTGACAGGGATACTCCTCGATGGGGGTGCGCTTGCCATAACCGTGTTCGGTGACGACGAGCAACTGGCTGTCGGGAAGGGCGAGATTGAGCGAGACCACTTCGTCGCCTTCTTCCAGGCGCATACCGCGCACGCCGCCGCTCATGCGCGAGGCGGAACGCAGGTCGGCGACGGGGAAGCGGATGGCTTTGCCGTGCGCGCTGATAAGCAGCACGTCATCGTCAGCGTGGGCCAGTTTCGCGCCGATCAGTTCGTCGTCCTCTTCCAGGTTCATGGCGATCAGGCCCTGGCGGCGCACGACCTCAAATTCGTCCATCGGCGTCTTCTTGACCTCACCTTTTCTGGTGCCGACAACCATGAAGTCGCGGCTGATGCCCTTTGGCACGGCCACCAGCGCGGTAATGCGTTCGCGCTGCTCGATGGAGATGAGGTTGATGATATGCTCGCCGCGAGCCGTGCGGCTCACTTCGGGCAGTTCGTAGACCTTGAGCTGGAAGACGCGGCCCCGGTCGGTGAAGAAGAGCAGGCTGTCGTGCGTGTGCGTGATGAGCAGGTGGCGCACGGTGTCGTCTTCGCGCGTGGTCATGCCGGTAATGCCTCTGCCGCCGCGCCGCTGCGCCCGGTATGTGCTGGATGGAAGCCGCTTGATATAGCCTTTCTCTGTCAGCGTGACCACGACTTCCTCGTTGGGGATGAGGTCTTCATCTTTGAATTCGCCAGCTTCGGCCTCGCGAATGTCGCTGCGGCGCGCGTCGCCGTATTTCTCTTTCAGTTCGGCGAGGTCGGTCTTGATGAGCCTGCGAATCTCGTTAATATCGGAGAGCAGCAGGTGATAGTAGTCGATGTTTTTGAGGACTTCCTTCAACTCGTCTTCGACCTTCTGCCGTTCAAGGGCGGCCAGGCGGGCCAGACGCATGTCGAGAATGGCTTTACTCTGCTCCTCAGAGAAGCCAAACTGCTGTTGCAGATTGGTCAGCGCCACTTCGGACGACTGCGAGGCGCGAATGGCGCTGATGATGGCGTCGAGCTGGTCGAGGGCTCGTTTCAGGCCTTCGAGGATGTGCTTGCGGGCCTCGGCTTTCGCGAGTTCGTAGCGCGTGCGGCGCGTGATGACGACTTCGCGGTGGTTGATGTAGTGCTGCAAGAAGGCTTTGAGCGTGAGCGTGCGCGGCTGCTGGTCGACGAGGGCCAGCATGTTGGCGTTGAAGGCGCTCTGCATAGCCGTGTACTTGTAGAGCAGGTTGAGGATGCGCTCCGGGTTGGCGTCGCGTTTCAACTCGATGAGGATGCGCATGCCCTGGCGGTCGGACTCGTCGCGCACCTCGGAGACGCCATCGATCTTCTTATCGCGCACCAGCTCGGCGATCTTGCGCACAAGGTCGGCCTTGTTGACCTGGTAGGGCAGTTCGGTGACGATGATGCTGACGCGCCCGCGCTCGGTCTCTTCCAGCCGCGTGCGCGCCCGCACGACGATGCGCCCGCGCCCGTTGGCATACATGTTGCGGATGCCTTCGCGTCCCTGGATGATGCCGCCGGTGGGAAAATCGGGGCCGCGAATGATGCGCGAGAGTTCTTCGGTGGTGGCTTCCGGGTTATCGATCAGGTATTCGATGCCGTTGCAGACTTCGACGAGGTTGTGCGGCGGAATATTGGTGGCCATGCCGACGGCGATGCCGGTTGAGCCGTTGAGCAGCAGGTTGGGAAGGCGCGCGGGCATGACCGTTGGCTCTTCGGTCTGGTTGTCATAGTTGGGGACAAAATCTACAGTATTTTTATCAATATCGCGTAAAAGTTCATCGGCAATGGCCGCCATTTTAGCTTCGGTGTTATGATTCACAAATCCGTTCGCCACGAACGAGTGACATTCACTATCTACTCGCACCGAGTAGACCGGCTGTTCTCCTGCATACTCGATGCTTTCGATCCGCTCAAAGAGATAACGCTGGTCGGCCAGGTTCTCGATTTCGGCAACTGCCACTGCTGGCAGCACTTGAGCGAGGCGGGGAAGTGTTGCGGTCAGGCGATCCGAACGATCAAAGTTGTGCCTTGAGAGCCACTCGCGCTGGCCGCGAGCGGCATGCGTTCTGACATACTCGGCCAGGTAGGGAACATAATCGGTGCGTGACAGGGCCTTGCCGGTATGAAGATCGAGAATCGCGGCCAGGGCTTCGTTCTTCACTGCCGAGGCGAAGCCGATCTCGCTGGCGAACAGGGCAAGGTTATCGCGGCCAGTAATCAGGAGGCGATGCATCTGGCGAGTTCTATCATTATTTAACGATGCCACAATACCAAAACGCAGCAACAGTGTTTGAATCTGTCGAAGCATGAGACGGTTACTTGCCGTCAGATTAATGCGTAGCAAACTGCGGCCAGATTTTTCGACCGATCCATCACCTTCAAACAGGCCGCGCAAAAAAGCGGCGACCATTTTGCGAGGTGAGCGCAAGATTGTTTCAGGTACCTGTCGTTGTGCTGAACGTCCTGACAATCCCAGAGCCTGGATGAATGAGATGATATGCTGACTTACCACCTGTATTTGCAGAAATGGCTTCTTGCCGTAGCTGACAGGCTTTCTCTCGAAGATATGCAAGCGGCACGTCGGGAAGACGCGTTGCCATGAATGGATGAAGGATTCTGCAAAATCGCCGGGGGTATTGGTAAACTCGATTACCCGGTCACGAATTGTCCCTTCAGCCAGCAGCGCACCCAGAAGAAAGCTCAGGTCTTCGTTGAGTGTCTCTGGAAGAGTGTGCTGTTTCATACGAGGCTTTTGAACGGAAGGATAGAATGGATGAAGATCAACGGGCTGCTCGGGCCACAGAGTGTTGCTTCGATCCAGAACAACATAATCGCCAACGGCTAACTGGGCAATTGTCTTCCATGTGAGCGTGATGCGCCCATCAGCGTCGTCAGGCATCGCCACCAGCAGGGGATGGTTTTCCGTACCTGTGACTTCGTATCCTCGCTGCGTGCGTACACGCCATGTCGGG
>Ga0209062_1006795_pt1 | contig 10237 bp, 10 predicted proteins | sample Coa_R2_2_FD_187158 | JGI IMG/M metagenome (GOLD analysis project Ga0209062, IMG submission 187158) | Surface soil microbial communities from Centralia Pennsylvania, which are recovering from an underground coalmine fire - Coalmine... | ecosystem: Environmental > Terrestrial > Soil > Unclassified...
CGCTGCCGTCCCGCTTATTCGCCGCGCCCGCGCCGCCGGACGCTACGTGCGCTTCTCCGCCGAGGACGCTTTTCGCAGCGACCCTGTCGATTTGCTGACCGTCTTTGACGCGGCTGTAGAAGCTGGCGCGCAGCGTATCGGTCTGCCGGACACGGTGGGCATTGCCACGCCGCGCCAGGTGGAGCGGTTGGTGTGCCTGTGCGCCGAACGCTATGCAGGCGTGGGCATCGAATTTCACGGCCACAACGATACCGGCTGCGCCATCGCCAACACCATCGCCGCGCTGGAGGCAGGCGCGGACTGCCTGGATGTTACCGTGCTGGGCATCGGCGAGCGCAACGGTATCGCCTCGCTGAGCGGCATCGTCGCGCAACTCTACATTCACCATCCCGACCTGCTGGCAGGCTATGATCTTTGCTACCTGACCCGGCTCGATCGCTATGTGGCCGATTGCCTGCACCTGCCCATCCCGTTCAACACGCCGATCACGGCGGGCAGCGCGTTTACGCACCGTGCGGGCATTCACACGCGGGCCGTTCTTAACAACCCCCGCGCCTACGAAATCCTCAACCCGGCAGACTTCGGCCTCGAACGCCAGGTTGATCTCGGCTCGCGCCTCACCGGTCGCCACGCCGTCGGCCAGCGCGCCGCCGCCCTCGGCCTGCACCTCAGCGCCTCAGAGGTGAGCCGCGCCACCGCCGCCCTCAAGGAGCGCGCCGAACACGGCCCGCTGAGCGCGGCAGAAGTCGACGCTTTCCTGTATGAATGGTGCCAGCGCGAGTGCAACACTGTTCTGCGTGAAGGGACGCTGCGCTGACTGCCCCGTAACTCCCCTTTGGTTCTCCTGTATGATAAAAGCAGAAGAGATGAGGCTTGAAACACACCCGGCGGGTGCCAGCCGGGTGTATATATATCTTACCGGAGAACAACTTATGGTCATGTCCATGCCTGACAACCCGCTGTCGTTGCTTGCTCATCAATCAGAGTCGGCGCAGGCGGCTATCGAGCGGGAGCGGGAGCGGATTGCCCGCGATATCCATGACGGCGCGGCCCAGCAGATCGCTGCCGCGCTGCATCGGCTCGAATTTGTGGCGCGTTTGCTCGCCCGTGAAGGCAGCGCGGGCCAGCCCGCAACGCCGAATCGCGAGCTTATCCTGCGCGAGCTTGAAAGGGCCTGCGAGGCGCTGGAAGTGGGATTGAACGAACTGCGCGCCAGCATCTCCTCGCTGCTGCCGCCGCAACTGGAAGAGCAGGACTTCGATGCCGCGCTGCGCACCCTGCTGGACGAGTTTGCCCTGCACGAGCCGGACATTGTAGTCTCCTATGAGAACGAGCGGCCCGACCTCGTGCCATCCTCGCTCTCTGCTCCGCTCTTCCGCTTCGTGCAGGAGGCGCTGCATAACACGCGCAAACACGCCCATGCCGACCGCGTCACCGTGCGCATCCGCCCTCTCTCCGGCCTGCTCGTCGCCGAAGTGCGCGACAACGGCGTCGGCTTTGACCCCCGGCAAACGGTAAGCGATCCTGCACAGCATTTCGGCCTGCGCGATATGCATTCGCGCATCACCGCAGCCGGGGGACGCTGGCATATCAGCAGCAAACCCGGCGCGGGTACAACTGTCAGAGCCATCTTCCCCCTCGCAAAGCCTGCTTTCATGCTGACGGGTCGCGAGCGCGAGGTGCTGCGCCTGCTCGCCACCGGCCTGACCAACCGTGCCATCGCCGAAAAGCTCTCCGTCAGCGTCGAAACGGTCAAATCGCACGTGCATCACATCATGCAAAAATTGCAGGTTGGCGACCGCACACAGGCAGCCGTTGTCGCCATGCGCCTGGGCCTCTTGTAGAGGCGCTTGAGGTATGCTATGATAAGAGTGGTCAGCGCGCTTGATTTGTAGGACAGAACATCAGCGCCTGACACACTCACGCGGGGGTCTCGGAAAGCAGGGGAAGCGACCTGAAGTCAGGAAAGGAGCGCGGCATGGCAAAATCCATAGAAGACGAGGTAGCATACTACTACGATTTCCACCCCACCGAGGAGGATTTGATGGGGGAAACTCCCGCTCATGCTGCCTTAATCCACTATCTCATCTCGTTGCTGCGCTGGCTCTTTCAGGAGCAGCACTGCGCCATCTATGAGAACCTCAACTTTTACCAGACCTCCAATAGCGATGAATATCCTCTGGCCCCTGATATCGCTATCATCAAGGGGGCCGATTACCGCGAAGATATCAGAAGCTGGCGTGTCGGCAAGACAGGGCCTGCTCCCCATGTGGTATTGGAGATTGCTTCGCCAGAGACCTGGAAAAAGGATCTGCGGGAGAAGCCGACCCTCTATGCGAAAATGGGAGTGCAGGAATACTTTGCCTATGATCCGCACTGGCCGCCCCTGCTTCGCAGCACTTCCAGCAGGCTCTTCGGCTGGTTCCTCTCTCCCGGTAGAGTACAGTCATTGTCCCCAGGCCCGGATGGTCGTTTATGGAGTGTGCAGCTCGACAGCTTTCTGGTTCCTGATGGCAACCGACTGCGTTTCACCGACCGGCATGGTTCCCCTCGTCTCACACGGGATGAGGCACTACTCACAGAATCTGAGGCATTACTCGCGCGCACAGAGGCACTGGAGGAGAAGCTACGCGAACTGGGTGTAGACCCGGATCAAATTTGAGGGTGGTTTCACATCTCATCGGGAATAAGTCCCTGCCGTAGCGCGTAGATAGCTGCCTGCGTGCGGTCGCGGATGTTGAGCTTCTGGAAGATGATGGAGAGATAGTTTTTTACCGTCTTTTCGGAATAGGAGAGGCGTTCCGCGATCTCTTTGTTGCTCATGCCTGCCGCCAGGTAGCGGATAATCTCCACCTCTTTCTCCGTCAGAGCGGTGATGTCGCGGCCCTGCGAGCCGGTGGAGGCAGCTTCGGCCAGGCGGCGGAACTCGCTGACCAGCGTGCCTGTCAGGCCCGGCTCGATGCAGGTGCCGCCCTGGTGAACGATGCGGATGGCCTGCGCGACCTCACGCGCCGAGACGCTTTTGAGCAGGTAGCCGCGCGCGCCGTTCTTCATTGCCTGCAATAGCTGCTGTTCCTGTCGGTGCATGGTGAGCATGATGACCGCTATGTCGGGAAATTCGCGCGTCACCTGGCGGGTCAGGGCGACGCCGTCCACGCCGGGCATGCTAATGTCCATCAGCACCACGTCGGGGCGCAACTGTCGTATCTTTGCCAGCGCCTCGAAGCCATCGACGGCCTCGCCGATGACCTGCACGTCTTCTTCCAGCGCCAGCAACTGGCGCAGGCCCTCGCGCATCAATGCATGATCGTCCACCAGCAGGACGTCGATCAACTCCGTTTGCTGCCCGTCTCTCGTTTCCTGCCGCTCCAACGTATCCGTCTGTGTGGCAACGGCTGTCTTCCCTTGCTGAGGTATGTTCACGGCTACAGATGAGGATATGAAAGATGTAGTATACTTATTATCGGAACGATACGTAGATTGCATAGTAACGACTCCTTTCGCGATATCTTGAGCCGAAAAGCTGTTCGAGCCTGTCTGTCGTGAAGTTCTGCTCAACGATATCACTGGCCGGACAGGCATGTTCTGATAGTAGTATAGCCACCGGGAGGAGGAATACATCACTCACCTGGGGGATTTTTGAGCCGAAAGCAGGTGTATGGAAACAATTTCACAGGAGACGCAGATATTGACGACAATCCATGAAGAGGTGCGGCGGCGCTTTACCGGTCTGGACGATCTGGCGCACGGCTGGGAACACGTGCAGCGCGTCTACCATCTCGCCCTCTGGCTGGCTGAAGAGGAGAAGGCCGATCGTTTTATCGTTGGCATGGCCGCGCTGATGCACGATCTGGGGCGCGCGGCCCCGCACGATGCCGCTCATCAGACGCCGCGACACCATGCAGACCTCTCGGTCGAACTGGCGCGCGAGCTGCTCGTCGCTCAGCAGGTTCCCGGCGGGAAGCAGCAGGCCATTTTACATGCCATCGCCGCCCACAGCTTCAGCCGCAATATTGAGCCACAGACGCTCGAAGCCTGTATTGTGCGCGATGCCGACCGGCTCGACGCGCTGGGGGCCATTGGCATCCTGCGTCTGGCCATCACCGGGGCCATGCGCCGCAACGCGCAGACGCGCACCTATCACCCCGATGACCCCTTCGCGCAGCAGCATTCCCTTGACGACAAACGCTACCTGCTCGACCACTTCTACACCAAACTGCTCAATCTCGGCGATACCATCATTACTCCCAGCGGGCGCGCCCTTGCCCGCCAGCGCACCGCCTTCGTGTATGCATATCTGGAACAACTGAGGAGGGAACTGAACCTGTGAGGGGTGGGAAGGGAACAGGGGCAGGCAAGCTGATGCCCTGTGTTCCCTGTTCTCCTAATATCCTTCGTCCAGAAAGGCCCAGCTGATGATGCCGCGCGGGTAGAAGTGGCCGCCCCAGTCGCTGCCGTTATCGTGCAGGCCGTCGCCGAAATTGCTGGAGAAGCTCTGATTGTAGTTGTACACTTCCTGCGCCAGATTCAGGCGCGCGCAACCGTTGCAGCCATAACTGGTGTACACGAGATCGGCGACAATGCCTGAGAGCATGACCTTGCTGAACCACTCGTAGCGCAGGCAGTGGCCGGTCGAACACTGAGGGCCGCTGGCCCGGCTGGATTGTAACGTTACAATCGAGGTAGACGGCGCGGCTGGCAGCGAGAGCGTATCGGCCTGCAAGTCCGCGAGATATTGCCGGGCCAGATCGTGCAGTAGCGGCTGGCTCATCTGCTTATCCAGGCCGATCAGGTGGGCGTAGAACAGCCCCTCGCCCAGCGTGACGGAGCGGCCCGCGCAGTTGCTGAAGGCCGTGCTGGCGGCAATCGGCAGGTAGCCCTGAGCGTTGTAGCTGGCGAGCATAGCGTGTTCAATCCTGTCGGCGGCGGCGTTCCAGGTCGCGGCATTGGTGTCGCCTGGCACCAGGCCATCGAGGAAGGCGGCGGCGCGGTAGCCGGTGGCCTCTTTCAGCCCCTGATAGTAGAGATTGCCCGCGCCCGCCCCATCGTTATGCAGGCAATCGCTGGCCGCGTCAAAGGTGGTGGCCGTATCCTGCCCGTTGTAGGCAATGCCCGTCGCGGGGTCGCCAACGTGCATATTGTGCAGCATGGCGCGATCGATAAGCGAGATATTCTGCGCTACCATCGCCGTATCGCCCGTCACGCTGGCGTAGTAGGCCAGCAGCAAGGCAACGTTATCGTTCTCTTCCACCGGCATGGGGACGGCGGTGGCGATCTGCGGCGGCGCGTAGCAGGTCGAGCGGATTGTCGGCAGGCCCTTGCCCGGCGTCATGCACAGGCCATTACGTATATCGCCGCCCTGATCGTGCTGGAAATAGAGGCCAAAGGCATCGCCGGTGGCGTTCTTGAGGACGACGGCGAGCGCGCTCTTGAAAAACCAGGGGACGCGGTTGATCTCGAAGTAGCCATACTCGTGCATCACATCAACCGTTGTCAGGAAGCCATACGAGCCTTCATAGACTGCCGCGTCATAGCCAGCGGCCCCGGAGCTTGCCGGGCAGTTGCGCCCCACGAGCCAGCTGCTTGCCTTGTAGCTGCGCAGCGTGTCGGCAATTACCCAGCGTTGCGCGGGCGTCAGCACATCGTTCTCGATCAGCAGGTTCTCCATGGCCTGCGCCCGCGCCAGCAGGTTATCTCCCGCGTTCAGATTATCGATGGCGAAGTTCACCACCGCCTGCTGTGATGACCATTCCTTTGTCGCGTATAACCCCTCAAGCTGGCAGGAGGCGGGGAGCTGCGTATTCAGGAAGAGGTTCTGTCGACTGTTCCAGCCGCCAAGAATCAGATAGGCGGTGCCGGTTTGCGACGGGCCAACGCTGTAATGCCAGGCCAGCCCGGCTCTGTCGGCCACGCCTGTATTGCAACTCCACGCGCTCGCTGCCCCGGCCAGGAAGAGCGTGCCGCCCGCGACATCGGCGCCGGAAGCGTAAGAGAGGACGCGCACATCGTTGCCATCCGGCGTCCTCTGCTGAGCGCAGGCGTCGCTTCCATTCAAGGGCCGATTGCTGCCAAAGAGAAAATTGCCTGACTGCACGCTATTGCCCCCGTTCTGCAGGCTGATGCCCACAATGAACACGGGAACCGTATCATCGCGCACCTGTTCGGCGCAGGCCGCGATGATGGTGCAGCCCGGCTCGCCCAGAAAGGGATCGATCAGGTCAACGATGACATGCAGGCCGGAGCCATCGGCAACATCGCCTGCGTCTCCCACCCAGCGCGTGGTGTCCAGCCCCTGAATCCAGTGTTCGTTCTGCACGTACACGTCGCCCTGCGCGGCATCCGGGACACCCATATGGAAGATAAACGTCTTTTGCTCCCCCGTCGGCGCGACGCCCACCACGTAGCTGGCGGTATTGTCGTGAAAAACGCCTTCCGTCCCGCTGTACACCTGCCCCTTGCCCGGCTGCACCGTGAAATCGAAGCGCGAGCCAAATTTCGCGTTCACATTCGTAAAGGCTGTATTCCCGCTCACCGTCTGTGACGGCAAACGGCTATCCAGCCTGATATCCGGCGGCGCCGGCGGCCCCTTGCGCGCCTGAACGCTCTGCCCGCTCGCGCTCGCAGCAGTGCCAGAGCCAGGGCCGCTCATATGCGCGCTGGCATACGGCGATAGCTGTACATAGAGCAAGGGGATGAGCGCAAGCAGCAGTGCAAACGGCAGCAGCAAACGCAAATTACGCAATTCTCAAACCTCTTCCATGAATGTCTACACTTCTATTAACGTACCAACCCCGCTCGCTTTCTTGCGCAAGGGACTTTCTGGTAGCTGCCAGAATATGACATATGCCCCATGAATTTATGCCCGATTTCCGGTACCCTTCTTCGTACAAAGAATAAAGAGATAGGAGGGAAACGCATGGTACCACAGTGTATCACAACCGGCGCTGTCGGCGCGCCGGTTGATAGATATGATCTATTCATGCGTGGGGATAGAACGCTGCCTATGAATACTATCTATGCAACCATTCCGATGATCGCTGTTGAAGCGCAGTCCGCGCGCGCGCACGCGCTTTCCCGGCCTGTCAGCCCCGATACAGGCGAGGAGGAGCTGCATACTTCGTTTGAGCAGGCCATCAGCGACCGCCTGCTCGCGCTCAACAGCCGCCTGCAACGTATCACCCGTTCTACCGATCCAGCGTTCGCGCCGCCTTCGCCCGGACTGCAAGCGCGGGCGCGTGCGCACGCGGAAGCGGCCAGGCATTCACAGGCGCGACGGATGAACTGGCACCATCCTTTGCTGCTCGCCAACCTCGCCCTCATGTTCCTGCTGCTCGGCTTCGATGTGATGGGCCTGCTGGTCCTCTACCTGCATTAAACCGCTCTGCTCCTTACCCGCTTACCGTGTCCGTCGCTCTTGACCATCGTGTATAATAAGAGAGCGCGATACAAACAACCGGTCAAAGGAAACCCCTGAATAGTGTGGAAAGAGGAGGGAATCGTCTAATGCAGAATCAGCCGGAGAGCAGGCCATTTCCCCTGCGGCCTGCGGCGAGCGGGGCCAGCGTGACCAGCGCGGTGGGCATGCAGGAGAGCGCGGGGCGGATGCGCGCCCGCCGTCAGTCCCTCTTCACGCAGACGGTCATCTGGGTCACGGGCCTCATTTGCCTCTCCTTCCTGCTGGCCACGCTGGCGCAGGCGTGGTCGAACAGCCAGTTGATGCAGCGCGTGCAGGCGGCGCAGCAGCAGGAGCAGCAATTTCAGCAGCACCACGATGATCTGGCGCGGGCCGCGAAATATTACAACAACCCCTTTGTGCTGGAAAGCGAGGCGCGGCAGCAGCTTGGTTACATCCGTCCCGGCGAACACGCCGTCATCGTCGTCAGCCCGGCCAGTCCCCCGGCACAGAGCGCGCCCGGACACAGCGCCCCCGCGCACACCCAGGGCTTCTGGCAAGACTGGTGGAATATCTTCTTCGGCGTTGGCGGCTAAAAAATAACCCCTACAAAAGTCCCGTCGCGCTTGACAGGCGTATTACGATAGATATATAACAGTTGTGACGAATCTGTGAGATTCTTGAGGAAGCAATGAACGGACACATATACGCAGCGCCATTTCTCGTGATTACCTGGCTCCAGTATCCTGTACTGGGGCTTCTCGGAACTGGGCGTGTGGAGATGTGTTTCGTTTCTTGATTTCTCAGTTTTCTTTTTCCTGGCGGAACGCATCGAAATCAGAAAACGATGCGTTCCGCTTTTTATATTCTGCGGTTATGTACCGTCATACATAACAAAAACACATGTAGAGGAGTAACTGTATGCGTCCACTGATTGGCATTCCGTGTTATGCGGGCATTCACGAGGGAACTCACCGACCCGTCTATTGCAATAATCGTACATATACGCACGCGGTGGAAGCGGCTGGTGGTGTGGCTGTCCTTATTCCATTACTCCATGATCTTTCTATGCTCGAAGTGGTGGTAGAGCGTCTCGACGGGCTGCTCTTTCCGGGCGGCAAGGATATCGCCCCGGCCTGCTATGGCGAGCAGCCGCATCCGCTGCTGGGCGCGGTTGACCCTCATCAGGATGAGGTTGAAATCACGCTGGCGCGGCTGGCTTTCGAGCGCAATATTCCCACGCTGGGCATCTGTCGCGGCATGCAGTTGCTCAACGTCGCGCTGGGCGGCAGCCTCTACCAGGATATCGGCGCGCAGGTACACGACAGCCTCAAGCACTGCCATGACGACCAGCCGCGCACCCGCATCATCCACAACGTCCAGATCGAGCCGGGCAGCCAGATGGAACGCATCCTGGGGGGCAGCGAGGTGTGGACCAACAGCCTGCACCACCAGTCCGTCAAGCAGCCGGGCAAGGGCGTCATCATCAGCGGTCGCGCCGAAGACGGCATCGCCGAACTGCTGGAAGTCCCCGACCACTGCTTCATGGTGGCAGTGCAGGGTCACCCCGAAGAGATTTACCGGCAGGAAACGGTCTGGTCTCGCGTCTTCAGCGCCTTCGTCGCCGCCTGCGAGGCCAACGCGGCCAGCGCAACGCAAAAGGCCAGATCCGTCATCATTGGCTCGCAGATGATCGACTAGATAGCAGCATGCCCCGCGCCCCGGCACCGCTATACAACCTGCCAGAGATCCACAATGGCATTTTTGTTGGCGGTCGCAATGCGGGCGCTGTCTGGCGACCAGGCCACGCCAAAGACGATGCTGACAACCTGGAAAGAGACGTGAAGCTGGCCGGTCGCCGCGTCCCAGACCTGTGCTGTGCTATCAGCCCCGGCTGAGGCGATGGATTTGCCGTCGGGCGACCATGCTACCGCGTAAACTTCGGCGTTGTGGCCGCGATAGGTGAGCAGCGTTTTGCCGGTGGCGACATCCCAGACCTGCACGCTGTCGTCGGGATAGCCCGCCCCGGAAGCGATCTCCCTGCCATCGGGTGACCATGCTAGCGCGTAGACGTTGCCGGAATGGCCGCGATAGGTGAGCAGCGTTTTGCCGCTGGCAGTATCCCAGACCTGCACGGTGGAGTCGCTGCTGCCGGAAGCAATCTCTTTGCCATCGGGCGACCATGCGACGGCGTTGACAGCTGCGGAATGTCCGCTGTAAGTCAACAGGGTTGCTCCGGTAGAGGCATCCCAGATCTGCACCGTGTTGTCACTACCGGCAGAAGCAATCTCTTTGCCGTCGGGCGACCATGCGACGCTGAGGACGGGGGCGTTGTGGCCGCGATAGGTGAGCGGGTGAGCGCCGGTGAAGGCATCCCAGACCTGTACGGTGTTATCCGCGCAGGCGGCGGCCAGGCGCGTGCCATCCGGCGACCACGCGACCGCATTAAAACCGAACTGCGATGGCGAACTATGCGTATAGAGCAGCTTGCCGGTAGCGGCGTTCCAGACCTGTACCGTGCCATCGCCGCTGGCCGAGGCAATCGACTTGCCATCAGGAGACCACGCCACCCCCTGCACGGAGAGCTTATGGCCATGATAGGCGAGTAGCAGGCCACTCGGCGTTGCGGTAGGCGTGACGCTCACAGTAGCGGCAGTAGCCGGGAGCGTAGAGGGAGCGCAGGCCGCCAGCAACCCCGGTAGCCAGAACAGAGCGCAGCAACAGAAAAAGAGAAGCAGCGAACGACGCCAGAAGAATGCTTTCATAACCCGACCTCCGTGATATCGAGAATGCATACACTACCGGGAAGTATGCCACCCGCCGACAGGCCATCCGCCGATAGGC
>Ga0209062_1006797_pt1 | contig 10236 bp, 20 predicted proteins | sample Coa_R2_2_FD_187158 | JGI IMG/M metagenome (GOLD analysis project Ga0209062, IMG submission 187158) | Surface soil microbial communities from Centralia Pennsylvania, which are recovering from an underground coalmine fire - Coalmine... | ecosystem: Environmental > Terrestrial > Soil > Unclassified...
GACAGTAAGCTTGTTTTTGAGCTCGCCATCGCCAAGGACCTTGACGCGGCAGCCGTTGCCGCGGACAAAGCCGTGGGCACGCAGCAAATCGGGTGTGACGGTTTCGCCGGAGGGAAACGCGTTGAGCTCATGCACGTTGATGACGGCGTATTCGAGGCCAAACGGGTTGTGAAAGCCGCGCTTGGGCATGCGGCGATGCAACGGCATCTGGCCGCCTTCAAAGCCGCGACGACGCGAATAGCCGCGGCGCGACTTTTGTCCCTTGTTGCCGGCTCCGGCCGTTTTGCCGAGCTTCGAGCCCATGCCGCGGCCGACGCGCACCTTGCGATGGCGCGAGCCGCGAGGGGGCCGCAAATTCGAGAGGCTGACGCTGGACTTGCGTTCAGCCGGTTCTTTTTTCGCCCTGGCCATATTAGTCCACCACCTCCACCAGGTGCCTGACCTTATGAATCATGCCGCGAACCGCGGGCGTATCCTGGCGTTCGACCACCTGGTGCATTCTGCGAAACCCGAGGCCGCGGATGGTCTGGCGCATGTCGCCGGTGCAGCCGATGAAGCTGACCACCCACTTGATTTTGACGGTGCCGGATTTGCCGGGGGATTTTTTCTGCTGCGTGCTCATGCGTTACTCTCCGTGGCCGCGATCTTCTCCTTGTCGCGAGCGGGCTTGCCGCTGATTTCGTCGACGGTTTTGGAGCGCGTCTCGGCGACTTGGGCCGCGTCCTTCAAGCTGAGAAGCGCCGCGAAGGTAGCCTTGATGACGTTGTGCGGGTTGGAGGTGCCGAGCGATTTCGTCAGCACATTGGTGATACCGGCGACCTGCATCACTTTGCGGACGGGGCCGCCGGCAATGACGCCGGTGCCTTCGGAAGCCGGCTTCAGGAGCACCTGCGCCGAGCCGTAACGCCCGAGAACCTGATGAGGAATCGTGGTGCCTTTGAGGTTGAGGCGAATGAGATTCTTTTTCGCTTGCTCGATGCCCTTCTTGATGGCCATGGGCACTTCGCGGGCTTTGCCCATGCCGAATCCGGCGTGGCCATGACTATCTCCGACGACGACGAGCGCGGAAAAGCTCAGGTTCTTGCCGCCCTTGACGACCTTGGTGACGCGGTTGATGGCGATGACGTCGTCCTTGAGGTCCGAAGGATTGACTTCGAGCAACCGGCGTACCGCTAGATTTTCGCGCAAAATTTGCTTCGACATAGGCTTAGAACTGTAACCCCGCTTCCCGCGCCGCATCCGCGAGCGCCTTCACGCGGCCGTGATATTTGTAGCCGCCGCGATCGAAAACCACTTTACTGACGCCGACGGCTTTGGCGCGCTCGGCAATCAGCTTGCCGATGACCTTGGCTGCGGCGATATTGCCTCCGCCCTTCAAACTCTTTTTCGATTCGCCGTCGACGGAACTGGCGGAAACGAGCGTCTTGCCAGCGCGATCGTCGATGATCTGCGCATAGATGTGATCGAGCGAGCGGTAAACGGCGAGACGCGGCCGCTCCGGCGTGCCTGCGACGCGCGTGCGCACGCGGTCGTGAATGCGCCGGCGGTGCTCGTCCCGCGATAGCTTGCGAACTTTTGGCCCTGCCACGTTTCTTCTCCTCAAACTCCGGCGAAACTACGCGCCGGCCTTTGCTCCGGCCTTGCCGGCTTTCTTCTTGAGCCGTTCGCCGGTGATGCGAATGCCTTTCTGCTTGTACGGGTCGGGCGGACGCAGAGCGCGAATATCGGCGGCGACCTGGCCGACCTGGCCCTTATCGGCGCCGCTGACAATCAGATGGGTCTGCTTGTCCACGGCGATCTGAATGCCTTCGGGAATGGCGAATTCGACCGGGTGCGACTTGCCGAGGGCGAAAGAAACGGTTTTGCCCTTGAGCTCGGCGCGGTAGCCGACGCCGACGATATCGAGCTCTTTCTTGAAGCCCTGAGTGACGCCGTGAACGGCATTGGCGACAAGGGCCCGAGCGAGGCCATGCAGCGCGCGATGCTCCTCCGAGGCGCGTTTGGCGGTCAGCACACCATCCTTCTGCTCGAAGCTGATGCCGTGGGGAACGCCAACAGTCAACTTGCCCTTGGGGCCCTGGACTTCGACTTGTCTGGCCGCGAGCGCAATCTTGACGCCCTGGGGCACGGGAATTGGCTTTAGTCCGATACGCGACATTGGTCCATCGTCCTTGAATCTTTATTTGCCAATACCAAGGTTACCAAACCTCGCAAAGCACTTCTCCGCCGGTCCCGGCTTTGCGCGCGGCGCGACCGCTCATCAGGCCTTTCGGCGTGGTGAGAATGCTGATACCGAGGCCGCCGACGACTTGCGTGATGCCTTGCGCGCCGACATAGCGGCGGGCGCCGGGACGGGAAACGCGCTTCAGGCCGGTGATAACGCTGCGGCGGTCCGGCGTGTACTTCAAGAACACGCGGAGCGTTTTGCGCGCTTTGTTGTCGTCAACCATCTTGTAGGTGGAGATGTAGCCTTCCTCCTTGAGGATGCGCGCGATCTCGGTCTTGAGCTTGGAGGCCGGCACATCGACGCGCTGGTGCTTGGCGGCGGCGGCGTTGCGGATGCGCGTGAGAAAATCGCCAATGGGATCGGTCTGCATATTGCTTGAATTCTCCTACCAGCTCGATTTCACGACGCCGGGAATTTCACCTCGGAGCGCCATGCCGCGGAAACAGATGCGGCACATCTGGAATTTGCGGATATAGGCGCGGGCGCGGCCGCAAACGCGGCAGCGGTGGCGCGTGCGCACCTTAAACTTGGGCTTCTTCCGGGCCTTGGCGATTTTGGCGGTACGGGCCATTACTGGGCTCCTCCCGGCACGCGAAGCGGGACGCCGAGTCCCTTCAGCAGCTCGCGGCCTTCTTCATCGTTGCGCGCGGTGGTAGTCAGGGTGATGTTCATGCCCTTGATCTTGTCCACGCGGGTGTAATCGATTTCCGGAAAGACGAGCTGGTCCTTGAGGCCGAGCGTGTAATTGCCGCGGCCATCGAAGGCGTTCGAGGGCAAGCCGCGGAAATCGCGGACGCGCGGGAGGACCACATTACACAAGCGGTCCAGAAATTCGTACATACGGTCGCCGCGGAGCGTGACCGCGCAGCCGATAGGCATGCCCTTGCGAATCTTGAAATTCGCGATGGACTTTTTGGCGCGAGTGATAACGGGACGCTGGCCGGTGATCTGGCCAAGCTCCTGCGCCGCGGTGTCCAGCAGCTTGGCGTTCTGGCTGGCTTCGCCCATGCCGATATTCACGGTAATCTTGGCGAGCTTGGGCACGGCCATGACGTTTTTCCAGCCAAAGCGCTTCATGAGCGCGGGCACGGTTTCCTGGCGATAGCGTTCCTGCAATCTGCTCTTCATCGTTCGCTGATCCAGTCCTTTGCTTTCCTTTCCTTTACTTGTCCAAAGTCGTGTTGCAGCGCCGGCAAACGCGCACTTTCGAGCCATCCGGCAAAACGTTGTGGCCGACGCGGGTGGTTTTGCCGCAACTGTCGCAAACGATCATGACGTTCGAAGCGTTCATGGGGCCCTCCTTCTCGATGATGCCGCCGGCGACATTCTTCGAGGGATTCGGGCGGGTGTGGCGCTTGATGATGTTGGCGTGCTCGACGACCACGGTGTTCTTCTTCGGATTGATGAAGAGCACGCGTCCGGTCTTGCCGGCGTCGCGGCCGGTGAGGACCTTGACGTTATCGCCCTTGCGCACCTGAATGCGAAAGCGCCTGGGACGTTGATGGCGATCGGCTACGGGCATGGGTTACCAGACCTCCGGAGCAAGCGACACGATCTTGGTGAATTTCTTTTCGCGCAGCTCGCGGGCGACAGGCCCGAAAACGCGCGTACCGACGGGCTCATTGGCGTCGTTGATGAGGACGGCGGCGTTATCGTCAAAGCGGATGTACGTGCCGTCCTTGCGGCGCTGCTCCTTGCGCATGCGGACGATGACGCATTTCACGACTTTACCTTCCTTGACCTGGCTTTCCGGAGTGGCTTCCTTGACCGAGGCGGTGACCACGTCGCCGAGGCCAGCTTTAAGGCCGGCATCGCCGCCGACCGGCAAAATGCACATGAGTTTGCGCGCGCCGGAGTTATCCGCCACCGTCAGCCAGGTTCGCATCTGAATCATCGGTGTGCCCCTTGTCCCTATTCCGCCGAGGCGCTGCGCGCCACAACCGCCGCGAGCCGCCAGCGCTTCAGGCGCGAGAGCGGGCGCGAGGCCACGATGCGCACGGTATCGCCCTGCTTGGCTTCGCGCTTTTCATCGTGAGCGTAGAATTTTTTGGAGATGCGGATGACGCGGCGATACTTCGCGTGCTGCACGAGGCGCGTCACTTCCACGACAATGGTTTTTTCCATTTTGGCGCTGGTAACCTTGCCGGTAAGCTCGGTGACTTTTCCGGCGGGCGCAGCGGTTTGTGTTTCCGTAGTCATCGCTTATGCCTTTTTTGCCGCCAACTGTTGCGCGCGAAGCAGCGTTTTGACGCGCGCGAGATCTTTTTTTGCCTCGCGGAGGCGCTTGAGCGCTTCCGCCTGCCCGGTGGTGAGCTGGAAGCGGAGACGGAAGATCTGTTCGGTCAGCTCTTTTTGCTGGGCGAAGAGCTCGTTTTGATCGGCTTCGCGAAGTTTTTCAATGCGCTTTGGCATGATTACAAGCTCCCTGCGCGAGTGACGAACTTGGTGGGAATCGGCAGCTTGTGGGCAGCGAGTCCCAGCGCTTCCTTGGCTGTGGGTTCATCGATGCCAGCCATCTCAAACAGGATGCGGCCGGGCTTAACGACGGCGACCCAGCGCTCGGGAGCGCCTTTGCCTTTGCCCATGCGGGTTTCCGCGGGCTTCTTGGTGAAGGGCTTGTCCGGGAAGATGCGAATCCACAGCTTGCCACCGCGCTTGATGAAGCGGGTGATGGCCACGCGCGACGCCTCGATCTGACGGTCGGTGATCCATGCGTTTTCGAGCGCCTTCAGGCCGAATTCGCCGAAGGCGAGATCGCCGCCGCGCCAGGCCTTGCCTTTGCGGCGGCCGCGCATCTGCTTTCTGTACTTCACTTTCTTGGGCATCAACATCGGTCTCGTCTCGTTTCCTCGGAGTCGCCCGGGTTTACGCCGCGGGTGCCGCTGCTTCGCGTTCCTGCTGCTGCCGGCGGCGCGGAATATTTTCGCCCTGGTAAATCCAGCACTTCACGCCGATCACGCCGTAGGTGGTGTAGGCCTGAGCGAAGCCGAAATCGATATCCGCGCGAAGGGTTTGCAGCGGAAGACGGCCTTGCAAGTACCACTCCTTGCGGGCGATTTCCGCGCCGTTCAGGCGGCCGGCCACGCGCACCTTGATGCCTTTGCAGCCAAAGCGGAGAGCGGAATCCACGGATTTGCGCATCGCGCGGCGGAAGGCCACGCGCTTTTCGAGCTGCAGCGCGATGGATTCGGCGACGAGTTGCGCATCGAGCTCGGGCCGGTGAACTTCCTGAATGTCGATATGCACTTCGCGTTTTGTGCGCTTCTGAACTTCCTGCTTGAGCTTATCGATTTCCGCGCCTTTGCGGCCGATGATAATGCCGGGCCGCGCGGTGTAAATGCGCACGACAAGCTTGTTGGCAGCGCGTTCGATATCGATGGAGCTGACACCCGCGGACTTGAGGCGGTCTTTCAGCTCGTGGCGCAGCTTCACGTCTTCGTGGAGCAGGTCGGCGTACTCGCGGCCGGCATACCAACGCGACTTCCAGGGCTTGTTGTAGCCAAGGCGGAAACCGTAAGGATGAACCTTCTGTCCCATAAGTTACTTCTTTCCCTTCTTTGGCGGCTGCTGCTTGCCGGTAAGAGCCTTGCGAACGCGGCGCATAGTGCCGCGCGCGCCCTTCTGAGCTTCGGCTTCGGCGACGTTGGCGGCATGCCGCTCGGCGGCGGCGACATGGTGCTCGGCGACACCGACCCAAAGGTGCGCGGTGCGCTTCTGGTAGCGGAAGGCGCGGCCCATCGGGGCGGGACGCAAGCGCTTCCAGCGAGGGCCTTCGTTGACGAAGCATTTCGCGACGTAGAGTTCATCGACATCGAGCGGCGCGCCGGCGTCCTCCGCCTTGCGTTCGGCGTTGGCGACGGCGCTGCGGAGCACCTTTTCGATGTGCTTGGCGGCGCGCTTTGGCGTGTAACGAAGAGTTTGCAGCGCGTCATTGACGCTGCGGCCGCGAATCAAGTCGATGACCAGGCGCGCTTTCTGCGGCGACATGCGAACATGACGGGCCATTGCGTGCGCTTCAATGGAAGGTGCGGTTGGTTGGATCGTTTCAGCCATCGGTTATGCCTTTGGCGCCGGGGCCGCCGGAGCCGCTCCGCCCGCGGGGGCCGCGCCTGCCGCCTTCTCGAGGGCCGCTTTGACGGCGTGGCCCTTAAAGCTGCGGGTTGGCGCGAATTCGCCCAGCTTGTGCCCGATCATCTGCTCGGTCACATAGACGGGAATAAACTTTTTGCCGTTATGCACGGCGATGGTGTGGCCAATCATTTCCGGCACAATCGTCGAGCGGCGCGACCAGGTCTTGACGACTTTTTTTTCGTTGCGCGCATTAAGAGCTTCGACCTTTTCCCGCAGGTGATCGTCGACAAAGGGCCCCTTCTTGAGTGAACGTGCCATTGCTTCGCTATTCCTCCACGCGGCGCAAGCGCCCCCACTGGGCGCGCCGCACCTTCTTGAATCCGCGCACCGGCCCGGGAACACGGTGCGACTGCGGGCAGAACGGGCAGACAAAGCGAGTGCCTTGCGCGTTCGGCGCGCGGTCGACAATGACAGCCCAACCGGGCTTGCAAAGTTTGTAGAGCACCGGCTCGAGCGGAGGCGTTTTCTTCAGCATGGGTTTGGCAACGGGGCGGATGGGCTTATGGGCTTTCACCGCCGAGCGCTTCACTGAGCGCTTGGTTGTGCGGCGGCTCGTGCGCGCCGCCGCGCGTGTTGACCGAGTTGTTCGTGTTGCTCGCATCGTTTTGCTCTCGCCGGATCACTCTGCCATGGCAATCCGGCTTTCTCGCGTTTGCTGCTCGTTGCCTCGACTAGCTTGCTCCCCAACCTCGCTCGTTCACTGACCCCCGCCCCCGCCTTACTTGCGGCGCTCGACAATGTGCTTATCGGTGCGCTTGTTGTGCCGGGTTTTCTTTCCGAGGGTCGGAAAAGCCCAGGGCGTCTGCGGATGGTTGCCTTTGACACGACCTTCGCCGCCGCCGTGCGGGTGATCGACCGGATTCATGGCCACACCGCGAACCGTAGGCCGAACGCCCAGCCAGCGCGTGCGGCCCGCTTTGCCGAAGGTCTGATTCTCGTGATCCACATTGCCAACCTGGCCGACGGTGGCCATGCAATCCACGGAAAACTTGCGAACTTCGCCGGAAGGCAGCTTGAGCAGCGCGGTATCGCCTTCCTTGCTGAGAAGCTGCGCCGAAGCGCCTGCGGTGCGAACCAACTGGCCGCCGCGACCGGGATACAGCTCGACGTTGTGCACCATGGTGCCCGGGGGGATGTGCCGGAACGTCAGCGCATTGCCGGGGAGAATATCGGCATCGTCGCCGGTGGAAACGGTGGCGCCGACCTGCAATCCGACGGGATGCAGGATGTAGCGCTTTTCGCCATCAGCGTAGTGCAGCAGCGCGATGTTGGCGCTGCGGTTCGGGTCGTATTCGATGGCCGCGACCTTGGCGGGCACGCCGCGTTTTTCACGGCGAAAGTCGATCTTGCGGTACTGCTTCTTGTGCCCCCCGCCGCGGTGCCAGACCACGACTTCGCCCTGGTTGTTGCGTCCGCCCGAACGCTTTTTGGGCTCGAGCAGCGCCTTTTCCGGCGTTTCCTTGGTGATCTCGGCTTTGTCGAGCACGGTCATGAACCGCCGCGACGCCGTATATGGATTAAAGCTCTTCAGTCCCATCGCTGCCTCTTGCCTTGCAAAATCTTTCGTTTACAGGTTCTCCGCGTACTCGATCATCTTTTCGCCCTCGGCGAGCTTGACGTACGCTTTCTTCCAATCGCGCCGGTAGCCTTCGTTCTGTCCCCGGCGGCGCATCTTGCCGTGAAAATTGGCGGTGCGCACATCGGAAACCTTGACCTTGAAAATTTGCTGCACCGCTTCTTTGATTTGCGTCTTTGTGGCTTTTGCGGACACCTCGAAAACGACGGTGCGCTGCAGTTCCTTTACGCCGAGTCCCTTCTCCGTGATGATTGGCCGGCGAATGATCTGGTAATGCGGGGTGGACATGGCTTATTTCTTCCCCTTTTTCGCGGCGGGCTTGGCGGATTTTTTTGCCGCGGGCTTTTTGGCCGCCGCCGTTTTGGGGGCGGCTTCTTTTTTCGCGGCGGGCGCGGGAGCAATGGTTTCGACGTGCGGCGCCTCGGCCGGAGCGCGCTGTGGATCGAGCGAATGCGCAAGGCGAGCCGCGGCATCCTTTGAAAGGACCAAGCGATCGTGCCGCAGGACTTCGTAAGGCTGCAACGCGCTGGGCGCGGAGAGCTTCACGCCATCGAGATTGCGGCTGGCCAGCTCGAGATTGCGGTTTTCGCCGTGGTCGACAATCAGGGCCGTGCTATCGGCAGCGAGCTTGTCCAGGGTAGCGCGGAGTCCTTTGGTCTTGTGCGATTCGAGCGACCAGGCGTCCACTACGGTAAGTTTTTGGTCCGCCAGCTTCGCGGAAAGAGCAGAGCGCAGCGCTCCGAGGAGCATCTTTTTGGGCAGAGCGTAGCTATAGTCGCGCGGCTTGGGTCCGTGGACCGTGCCGCCATGGCGCCACAAAGGCGAACGAATCGAACCGACGCGTGCGCGGCCGGTGCCCTTCTGCCGCCAGAGCTTGCGGCCCGCGCCGCTGACTTCGCTCTTATCCTTGGTTTTGTGCGTGCCCGAGCGGAGGCCGGCGAGATACCAGCGCGAGGCTTCGTGCAGCAGGTTCTGGTTGACCTTAGCGCCGAAAACGGCATCCGCCAGCTCGACCGAGCCGACTTTCTTGCCACTCAGATTTACGACGTCCACGACCGGCATAATTTCTGTCCTTGGTCCTCGAACTACTTCGCTTTCTTGCCCGCCTGAGGCCGCGCGGCGGGGAGCGCCGCCTTGCGAATGAAAATGTATTGCCCGCGCGGACCCGGAACGGATCCGCGCACGAGGAGCAGATTTTCGTCCGTATCGACCTTCACGACTTTCAAATTTTTCGCGGTCACTCTTTCGTTGCCCATGTGACCCGGGAAATGCTGGTTCTTCCAAACGCGCGAGGGGAAGGAGCTGCCGCCGATGCCGCCGGGAGCGCGATGGAACATTGAGCCGTGGGTGGCATCGCCGCCGGCGTAATGCCAGCGCTTGACGCCGCCCTGAAAGCCTTTGCCCTTGCTGACGCCGGTGACGTCCACGAGTTCGCCGGGCTTGAAGCCATCGACGAGCACGCGGTCGCCGACTTTCGTTTCATCCTTCGAGTCGCTGAGACGCACTTCGCGGAGCACTTTCATGGGAGCGACGTTCGCCTTTTTGAAGTGCCCGGTCATAGCCTTCGTGACGCGCTGCGGCTTGACGAATTCGACGAGGCCGAGCTGCGCGGCTTCGTAGCCGTCCTTCTCCGCGGTGCGCCGCTGCACGACAACGCAGGGACCCGCTTGCAGCACGGTGCAGCCGACAAGCGAGCCGTCTTCGGTGAAGACCTGCGTCATGCCCAGCTTGATTCCAATGATTCCGTCAACCGCCATTGTCGTTTTCCCAGTCCTCTAGAGAGCCAATTGCCCAGAAAAAGCAAGCTATTTAGCGGCGTGTCCAAACGCCTTGATTTCAACATCCACACCGGGCGGCAAATCGAGCTTCATGAGCGCATCCACGGTATCCGGGGTAGGCTCGAGGATATCGATCAAGCGCTTGTGCGTGCGCATCTCGAACTGCTCGCGCGATTTCTTGTCCACGTGCGGCGACCGCAGCACGGTCCAGCGGTTGATCGTGGTCGGCAGAGGAATCGGGCCGGCTACGTCGGCGCCGGTGCGCTTCGCCGTTTCCACGATTTCGCGCGTGGATTGGTCCAAGATGCGGTGGTCGAACGCTTTCAAGCGGATGCGGATTTTGTCGCCTTGTCTCATTTTTTTCTTTTCTTAAGACTCTCGCTTAGAAATACGAAGACTACTCGATGATTTCGGTGACGGCGCCGGCGCCGACGGTGTGGCCGCCTTCGCGAATCGCGAACCGCAGCCCTTTTTCGAGCGCCACCGGCGTGATCAGCGTCACTTCGCAGCTCACGTTGTCCCCC
>Ga0209062_1006802_pt1 | contig 10224 bp, 6 predicted proteins | sample Coa_R2_2_FD_187158 | JGI IMG/M metagenome (GOLD analysis project Ga0209062, IMG submission 187158) | Surface soil microbial communities from Centralia Pennsylvania, which are recovering from an underground coalmine fire - Coalmine... | ecosystem: Environmental > Terrestrial > Soil > Unclassified ...
CGCCGAATGCGGCGTGGTTGATCGCATTGCGGTTTTTAGCGGGAGTGGGTATTGGGGCGGAGATCGTGGTGATCGACACGTATGTGACGGAGATGGTGCCGAGCGCCGCGCGCGGGAGATACGTGGCCATCACACAAGTCGTGGGATTTTGCGCCGTGCCCGTGGCGGCGGTGCTTTCGCGCGCGCTGGTGCCGACGCACTGGCTGATGAGCGGATGGCGGTGGGTGATGATGATCGGGGCGGCGGGCGCGCTGCTGACGTGGTGGTTCCGGAGGCGCTTGCCGGAGTCGCCGCGCTGGCTGGCGAGCCGGGGGAGGATAGCCGAGGCTGAAGCGGTTGTCGAAGCATTGGAGGAGGAGAACCTTTCTTCGAACGGCAGGAACAAGCGGCCCCACCAGGAAAGAGCGGGCACGGCGAGCGCCGGAGAAAAGCGCCCGAAAGAAGCGGCGATGCAGGCCTCCTTTGGCGAACTGTGGCGGGGGCCGTATTTGGGGCGCACCGTGATGCTGATGGTCTTTCAGGCGCTGCAGACCATCGGGTTTTATGGATTCGCGAATTGGGCGCCGACGTTTTTGATGCAGCAGGGTGTTTCCCTGCTGCGTTCGCTCGAGTACACGATGCTGATCGCGGCGGTATCGCCGGCAGGACCGCTGCTGGCGGCGTGGACTTCCGACAAACTGGAGCGTAAGTGGACGATCATCGTGCTGGCGCTCAGCGTGGCGGCTCTGGGCCTGGGGTTCGGAAATTCTTCCGCGCCCGGCGCGGTGGTGGGGTTTGGCGCGCTTCTGACGCTGGCGAATTATTGGTTCTCCGCGGCATTCCATGCGTATCAGGCGGAGCTTTTTCCGACTCGGCTGCGCGGGACGGGCGTGGGATTTACCTATAGCTGGAGCCGGCTCAGCGCGGCGTTCACTTCGGTGCTCGTCGGGTGGGTGCTGGGGTTCGGCGTGCCCGCAGTGTTCGCGCTGCTGGCGGTGGCCATGGGATTGGTGGCCCTCGTGGTGGGGGCGATGGGACCCAGGACGAACGGGATGGTGCTGGAAGAGATTGCGGGCTGAAATACGCAGCAAAACAAACCACGCCGGAGCGCGAGCACGGAATGACGAAGACGCGTGCAATACCCGGAACGGGGAGAGCAGGAAGCGTGCGGCAGGCCGTGTGATAGGATTCCTGGTTTGCGCGGCCAGCGGGAGAATTCGCAGATGGCACCAGCTATGAAAGCGTTGCGAAAGATAAAGGCGGCAAAGGGCCTGGCGATGGAATCGGTGAGCGTGCCGGCGATTGGCCCGACAGACGTGCTGGTGCGCGTGAAGGCCGCCTCCATTTGCGGGACGGACCTGCACATTTACGGATGGGATCGCTGGTCGCAAGGACGAATCAAGCCTCCGGTGACGCTGGGTCACGAGTTCTGCGGTGTGGTCGAGCGTGCCGGGGAGGAAGTGACCGCGGTGAAGCCGGGGGATTTTGTCAGCGCGGAAATGCACGTCAACTGCGGTCACTGCCATCAATGCCGGCTTGGACAGGCGCACATCTGCCAAAATCTGCGAATCATCGGAATTGATCAGGATGGCGCGTTTGCCGAGTGCGTCAAGATTCCCGCATCGAACATCATCCGGCTCGATCCCGCCATTCCCGAGCGATACGGCGCGATCCTGGATCCGCTGGGCAATGCCGTGCATACCGTTCTGGCGGGCGAAATCGCCGGGCAGACCGTGCTGGTTACCGGCTGCGGCCCGATTGGGCTGATGTCGATTGCCGTGGCGAAAGCGTGCGGCAGTTCGACCGTGTTTGCGACAGAAACCAACGCGCAGCGCCGCGCGATGGCGGAAAGAATGGGCGCGGACGTGGTGCTGAATCCGGCCGCGGAAGACGCAGTGAAACGCATCGCGGGCGAAACGGGGGGAACCGGTGTTGACGTGCTGCTGGAGATGAGCGGGAATTCGCACGCGATCCAGCAAGGATTTCGGGCGCTGCGCGCCGGTGGGCGCGCGTCGCTACTGGGGATTCCCACGGAAAGCGTGCCGCTGGATTTGGTGAATGACGTCATTTTCAAGGGCGCGACCGTGCAGGGAATCTACGGCCGGCGAATGTACGATACCTGGGTCAAGATGATTGCGCTCCTGAAGGCGGGCCGGCTGAATCTGGAGCCTCTTTTTGGCGAGCGCGAGCCGCTGGACAAATTCGAGAACGCCTTCGCCAAGCTGCAAAGCGGCCTGCCGGGAAAAATTTTGCTGTATCCGAACGGCATACCGCGCTGACTTCTGGCGCGTTACGGCAGCTCTGGATGCAGCCAAAAAAAACCGGAATGGTGCGGAGGCAAATGCGTTTGCCCGGCGCGATTTGCTGGAGCACAATAGAAACTCCCTGGCCGATGCCTTCCACAGGAGCCATGCCATGTCCGAAACCGCCACGCTCACGAGCAGACAAAATCCGTTGCACTACGTGTCGGACCAACTGAACGAGCTGCGTGCGAAAGGCACTGCGCCGCGTCTGCGGGTGCTTGAGGGGGAGCAAAAACCGGTCTGCCGGATTGATGGGCGCGAAGTTATCAACTTGGCGTCGAACAATTATCTGGGGCTGACCACCCACAAATCGCTGCGAAAAGCGGCACTCGACGCGGTGAAGCGTTACGGCGCGGGCGCGGGAGCGGTGCGCACCATCGCCGGAACCATGAAAATTCACCTGGAGCTCGAGGAACAGATCGCCGCGTTCAAAAAAGTGGAAGCGTGCGTGGTTTTTCAGTCCGGCTTTACCGCCAACGCAGGCACCGTTTCCGCGGTGCTGGGCAAGGAAGACCTGATCGTTTCCGATGAGCTGAATCACGCTTCAATTATCGATGGCGCGAGGCTCTCGAAGGCGACCATCAAAGTCTTTAAGCACAAGGACGTGGCGGATTGCGAGCGTATCCTGCAAGAGCACGCCAACTTTCCGGGGAAGAAACTGATCATTACCGACGGCGTTTTTTCGATGGACGGCGATATCGCGCCGCTCCCGCAGCTTTGCGATCTGGCGGAGAAGCACAATTGCATCATGATGGTGGACGACGCGCATTCGAGCGGCGTGCTCGGAAGAAACGGCCGCGGCACGGTGGACCACTTGAATTGCCACGGGCGCGTGCACATCCAAGTGGGCACTCTAAGCAAAGCCATTGGCGCCATGGGCGGCTACGTTTGTGGCTCGCGTGATCTGATCGAGTTTTTGTACCTGCGCGCCCGGCCGTTTCTCTTTTCCACCTCTCATCCCCCCGCCACCGTCGCCGCTTGCCAGGCCGCGTTCGCCTTGCTCGACTCCCCGGAAGGCGAAAGACTGATAAAGAAGCTGTGGGCGAACACAAAGTTTTTCAAAAAAGAATTGAAGAAGCGCGGATTCCAATTCAAGGGCAGTGAGACTCCGATTGTGCCGATCCACGTTGGCGACGCGGCCAAAGCCTTCGAATTTTCCAAGAAGCTCTTTGAAGCCGGCGTCTTTGCGCCTGCGGTGGGTTATCCAACGGTCGCGGAAGGCAAGGCGCGGCTGCGCGCGATGGTGAGCGCAACGCACAAGCGCGACCAACTTCTCAAAGCGGCGGACATCCTGGGCGAGGTCGCCAAGCCGCTCGGCATCGTCAGTTAGAGCCGCCACACGCTGGGCGAAGCCAGAGTGCAACCTCTCGCGCGTGTAATTCGTGGATACTGGTACGGCGTTTGTGCTCGAAAGTGCCTACCGTAAAGCATTTAGCGCGGTTGAAAACATTGAGCTTGCGGGCTGGTCATCCAGATGCTTCGAGGGAGCAGGTCCGCCAAAGGGAGCGGTGCGTCCAGGTTTGTTCGGGAAGGAGGACGCATGAAGACTCTAGGTTACGCCGGCGCTTTCGTCCTTTTGCTCGCCGAAATTGCGGGTGCGCAGCAAGCTCCAGAAATCAAGCCGGACAATCCCGGACAAGCGCAACAAGCTGCTGCGGAGTCGATGGTTGTGCCGCTCGCCGTGGGCACGGCTTTCAACGTGAAGCTGGTCACCCCCATCGATGCGCGCCACAACAAGGCCGGAGACGTTTTCATGGCCGAGACAGTCGAAACCGTTCGTTATCAAGGAAGCGTCATCTTTCCAAGAGGCACGAGAATTTATGGACACCTGGTTCGTTGCACCACCGCCGGACATGGCCGCCGCGGCTCGGGGTTGTTTTTGCAATTTGACAAGGCTGAGCTGAAGACCGGCGGAGAAGCGGTGCTGAACGCGGGCGTGCAGGCACTGGCGGCTGGTCCCAATCCGCCGGCACAGGATGAGACTGCGGACGCCGATGAGGAGCTTGGTCTGGATGCGGGCGACCGCGCGCAACCCGAGAACACCCTCGCGATGCCCTTGGATGGAATCGGGCCCACCCGCCGCGTCATCGGGGCGGTTGCCACGATTCCGCAAACCACGTATGAAGCGCCGGCGGTTTCGCTGCCTCGTACTCACGGCACCCTGACCAAACACGGGCTTCTCACGCACGACAGCGAGGGTGCCCTTGGCATGCCGAATTTGAAGGTCTATACGCCCTTATCGCCAGGGTCGAGCGGCAGCGTCCTGCTTACGAATCAAAAGAATTTGCGCCTCGACGCCGGTACGAAGCTGCTGCTCGTGATTCAGCCCGCCACCGCCTCGCCTGATTCGAAATAAGGTCAATAACGCCGGACGAAAAGATGCGGGCGTTACGTCCAGGACTTGGTTAGTCCGTCCGCAGCTTGGCGCCGAGCCTTTGCTATACTCGCCGGATGGCGCCCCGAGCGACTTCCGCGCTGCCGTCCGCGGGCAAAAAACTCTTCCTCGTGGACGCAATGGCGCATGTCTACCGCGCGCATTTTGCGCCCATGCCCATGCGCTTGCGCGGCCCCAGCGGCGTTCCCACGAACATTCCCTTTCTTTTTGGAAACATTCTCCGGCGGCTCCTGAAGGATTATCAACCGGACTACATTGGCATTGTTTTTGATCCTTCCGGGCCGACGTTTCGCGACAAGCTTTTCGACCAGTACAAGGCGCACCGGGCGCCGATGCCGGATGAAATGCGCCAGCAGTTGCCGTACGTGCGGAAGCTTTGTGAAGCGATGCGCCTGCCCGTACTCGAGTTCAACGGTTACGAAGCCGATGACGTGATCGGCGCGCTGGCCGTCCAGGCCGCGAAACAAAAACTCGACGTCGTGTTAGTCACGAACGATAAAGACATGATGCAGTTGGTGGGTAAGAACGTGCGCGTGCTCCGCATGCAAACAGGCGGGGCGAAAAACGATGTCATTGTGGACGAAGCGCGCGTGCAGGAGATTCTCGGCGTGCCGCCCGAGCGCGTGGTTGACGTAATGGCGCTCATGGGCGACACCATCGACAACATCCCCGGCGCGAAAGGCATCGGCGAAAAAGGCGCAAAGGAGCTGATTCAGAAATACGGGGCGGTCGAAAACGCCCTTGACCACGCCGAGGAAGTCCCGAACAAGCGCTATCGCGAAGCACTGCTGCAGCAGCGCGAGCAAGTGCTCTTGTCGAAGCAGCTGGCGACCATCGCGACGAATATCCCGCTCGAGCTGGACTTGGCGCGAATGCAAAAGCAGCCGCCGGACGTGAAGGCGCTGGCGGAGCTTTACCGCGAACTCGGCTTTAGTTCGCTGCTGCGGGAACTGGGTGCTGAGGTTACGGCGGCAACCCCCGCTGTCGCCACCGCGGCGGTGGAAAGCACGGATTACGCGCAGTTCGGCAGCGCCGGGGAGTTTCGGGAGTACCTCGCGCGGCTCCCGGCCGGCCAGCCGCTCGCGGTCTGGCTCTCGCTCGATACGCAGAGCCGGGAGTCCGACGGATTCGGCACGCGGGTGCTTGGCATCGAGGTTTCGCCAAAGCCGGGCGCAGGTCGCGCGATTTGGGCGGATGCGGAAGGCGCGGCATTGAAGGCCCTTGCGCCGATTCTGGCGGCCCCAAACCGGCCGAAGATTGTCCACGACCCGAAACTATTCCATTTGCTGACCGGCCGGGTCGCAAGCATCGAGCATGCGACGCAACTCTATTCCTATCTTCTGCGGCCCACAACGGCCAACCACAACTTCGCTGATGTGGTGATGCGGCAAACCAATGCGACGCTCACTGAAGCCCCCGGCGAGCGCGCCGACTACTTGCAGCGGCTGGCGCCCATGCTGCGCGCCGCCATCGACCAGCAGGGCCTGACCCGCGCATACGAAGAAATCGACCTGCCGCTCGCGCCAGTGCTCGCGGAAATCGAGCGTACCGGCATTCGCATCGACCCAAAAGCGCTCGAGGCCATGTCCTTGGCCATGGAAGGAGAGATTCGCCGGCTGGAGAAAGAGATCTGGCAAGCGGCGGGTGCCGAATTCAACGTCAATTCGCCAACGCAACTCGCGGAGGTACTTTTCGATAAGCTGGGGCTGCAAGCGGCTGCCAAGCGCGGGCGAGCCAAGAGCCGGTCCACGGCGATAGAAATTTTGCAGGAGCTGTCGGCCCAGCATCCGCTGCCCGCGAAAATCATTGAGTACCGGGAAATCGCCAAGCTGAAATCGACCTACGTGGATTCGCTCCCGAAGCTGATCCATCCCGAAACCGGACGGCTGCACACAAGCTTCTCGCAAACCGGAACGGCCACGGGGCGGCTGAGTTCTTCGGATCCGAATCTGCAGAACATTCCGATTCGAACGGAACTCGGCCGGCAGATACGCGCGGCGTTTGTCGCCGAGCCGGGGAAAATCCTGCTGGGCGCCGACTATTCGCAGATCGAGCTTCGCATCATGGCGCACTTCTCGGGGGACCCCGTGCTGGTGGACGCGTTCCGGCGCGGCGAGGATATTCACGCGCGAACCGCGCAGGAAGTGTTTGGGGTGGGGCCGCTGATGCAAACCGCGGAGCATCGCCGCGCCGCGAAAGCGATCAATTTCGGCATAATTTATGGGCTCTCGCCGTTCGGACTGGCCCAGCAGCTCAATATCGAGCAGCGCGAAGCCGCTCAATTCATCAGCGCCTATTTCACGACCTATCGCGGCGTCAAGGAATACCTCGACCGCACGCTCGAGGAAACGCGCAGGAGCGGCGTCGCGAAAACGCTTTTCGGCCGCATTCGCCCCATTCCGGAGATTCACTCGCCGCAAGTGCAACTGAGGAACTTCGCCGAACGCACCGCGCTAAATTCACCCTTGCAAGGGACCGCGGCGGACCTGATCAAACTCGCAATGATTCGCATCGATGAACGGCTCGCGAAAGAGCGTTTCGCCGCGAAAATGATTTTGCAGGTGCATGACGAATTGCTCTTCGAGGCTCCTCCGGAGGAAGAAGAGAGGCTGGCGGAATTAGTCCGCGAAGAAATGGAAGGGGTGTGTAAGCTCGAAGTGCCCCTGGTTGCCGAGGTGTGCGCCGGCAAGAACTGGCGGGACATGGACTGACCGCGCTGGGGCGCCGCCAAGCATCCTTCTTCTCAGGTTCGTAGTCCAATCCTTCGGTAAGCGAAGCGCGCAGGTGGTCCTCTTGGGTCGCGCTTCCAGGCCGGTTTCTGCTTATTTCGCGCCCGCTCTGATTCCGAGGAATCCATGCCGCATACCCGAACTGCAGTATCTGCTGCCGTAGCCATAGCGTTGCTCTCGGTCTCCTGTGGAGGAGGCGGCAGCGCCGGTACAAACGTGAGCGTTTCCGTCACGCCAGCAACGGCAAACGTGGCCGTTGGAGAATCGCAGCAGTTCAGCGCAATGGTCACGGGCACGACGAACACGGCAGTGACCTGGTCGGTGGCGGGCGGTGCGCCGAACGGAACGATTTCCCCAGCGGGACTGTATCTCGCGCCGGCCGTTGTACCCGCGCCAGCGCAGGTTACTGTCAGCGCGGCGTCGCAGGCCGATCCAACCAAGATTGGGACTGCGATGGTGACGGTTCTGCCTGCCTCGAGCAATGTGCATGTGAGCGTTTCGCCCGCCGCCCCGACCGTGGCGCTTTTCGGCATCCAGCAGTTCACGGCCGCCGTTACCGGAACATCGAACAGCGCGGTGACCTGGGAGGTCAACGGAACCGCCGGAGGCAGCAAGCAGTTCGGTTTTATTTCGAGCACCGGACTTTATTTGGCGCCGGGCGGCGTGCCGACCAAATCGGATGGAAAGGGCGGCAGCACTACAACAACTCTGACGATTACCGCCGTTTCCGCGGCCAGTTCAACCGCTACAGGCAGCGCAACGGTAACGCTGCTGCCGGCAAATCAAGGCGCGCAAAATTTGCCGATTGCGCTTGGGGCATCCGGCGGCAACGCCAATGATTCCACCACGAGCGGACAAACAATCACCTGCTGCGGGGGAACACTCGGTTCGCTCGTAGCGCGTGGCGGCACGCAATTCATCCTCAGCAACAATCACGTGCTCGCGCGCAGCGATATCGGGGCGATGGGTGATCCCATCAGCAGCCCGGGCCTGATTGACAATAACTGCCGCAGCGCCACACCGGTAGCCAATCTGACGCAGTTCTATAACCTCGAGAGCGGCGCGCCGCCCAAGATCGATGCAGCCATTGCGCAGGTTGCCGTTGGTGATGTTGATCCGGGCGGAAAGATTCTCTATCTCGGGTCAACTACGGACAGCAACGGTGTGCCCGTGGGCGGCGCGCCGCACGCCGGGTCAGGCATTACGGCGATCATCGGCGAGCCGGTGGCCAAGAGCGGGCGCTCGACCGGACTGACCTGCTCGACGGTGTTTTCCGTGAATACGGCGACCAGCGTGCAATATCAGAAGGGTTGCGGCACGGGCCCCACTTTCGACGTGAGCTACACCAATCAGGTGGATGTGGCCGGGGGCAGCTTCAGCGCCGAGGGTGACTCAGGCTCCCTCATCGTGGACCAGACCACCGCGGACCCTGTGGCTTTGCTCTTTGCCGGTTCGGACACCGACACGGTCGGAAATCCGGTTGCCGATGTGCTCAATTTTTTCAAGAGTGGCTCGAACAGCGTGACCTTTGTTGGCGGAGGTCCTCATGTGGTTGTGGGCTGCACGCTGCCAACCGCGCCGCAAAGCGGAACTCTGGCCGCCACGAGCGTCTCATCTGAGGCGCTGCAGCAAGCCATTTCGGCGCGTGATGCGCACTATTCGGAGCTGTTGGCGCATCCGCAAGTGCAGGCCGTGGGCATCGGAGCAAGTTACGACGCCCCGGGTAAGCCAGCCGTGCTGCTGTTTGTTGCGCCGGGACCGCCACAAGGTGTTCTGCCGGCAGTAGTTGATGGCGTGCGCACGCGAATTGTGCAAGGACCGCTCTTCGCCAAGAGTGGCGCCGTTTCTGCCGCCGAAAGCGCCGAACTTGAAAAATCCGCGGCGCCTGCGCAACTCGTCTATCACGTTGCGCCGGAAGAGATCGCGCGCGCGCATGCGGTGCAAGCCGCGCATCTTGAGGAATGGATGAGGAAGCGCGGCGTGCAAGGCTTTGGAATAGGCTCGAGCGCCGATGCGCCAGGGCAGCCCGCGCTGGTCATCTTTCTCATCCGCGGTGAAGTCCACGAGCCGATTCCGGCGGTGATTGACGGCGTGCGCACTCGCGTGCGGGAAGGCAGCCGCTTCCGCGCGGGAGTCACCCGCAGTGAGCCGCGGGTTCCGGCATGTCGCGCCGGCCCTTCCCCGCGAGCGGCAGGCGCAGAAACGAGCAAATAGAAGCCCTCAACCGGAGTTTCGAATCGGGAGCGGCCGCGCTTCGGCTGTGCTAGGCTGAATGGAAAATCCGCAAGGAGGTTCCGCTCATGGCGCAGCACTCGCCTCGATTTTTGAAGGTCGTCGACGACGCGCGCAAGAACATCAAGGAAACAACTGTAGCGGACGTGAAGCGCCGCATGGATGCAGGAGAAAAATTCCTGCTCGTGGACGTTCGCGAGGAAAGCGAGTACGCCAACGGCCACCTGCCCGGCGCCGTACACATGAGCAAAGGCGTGATCGAGCGCGATATCGAGCAGCGCGTGCCCGATCCGAATACGAAGCTTATTCTCTATTGCGGCGGCGGATTTCGCTCCGCGCTTGCCGCGGAAAATTTGCAGAAGATGGGCTATGCGAACGTGGAATCGATGGACGGCGGCTGGCGCGGCTGGAACGCCGCCGGTTTGCCCACCACCAAACCCTGACGCGCGGAGCCGGCGGAAATCTTGGCTGGGGCGGAAGGATTCGAACCTTCACCATCCGCATTAACAGTGCGGTGTCCTACCGGTTGGACCACGCCCCAGCAGTCGCGCAGGTAGGCTCCGCCGCAAATTAAAGATACGGCGAA
>Ga0209062_1006805_pt1 | contig 10221 bp, 12 predicted proteins | sample Coa_R2_2_FD_187158 | JGI IMG/M metagenome (GOLD analysis project Ga0209062, IMG submission 187158) | Surface soil microbial communities from Centralia Pennsylvania, which are recovering from an underground coalmine fire - Coalmine... | ecosystem: Environmental > Terrestrial > Soil > Unclassified...
CGCTGGGAAGAGCAGCTCAGCCACACACATTACGCCGGGTCGGCGAGCGGGGGCAGCTCGGCCGGCGAGCCCAGCCCGAGCGTCTGCAGGAAGGTCATCGTCGTGCTGTAGAGCGTCGGACGGCCGGGCCCATCGAGGCGGCCGCTCTCCTCAATCAGGCCGTGCTCGAGCAACACACGCAGGCCGTGGTCGCAGCTCACACCGCGGATGCGCTCGATCTCGGGGCGCGTCACCGGCTGGCGGTAGGCGATGATGGCCAGCGTCTCCAGCACGGCGGGTGAGAGGCGCGCGCGTTCAGGTATACCCAGAAAGCGCGCCACGGTCGGCGCGTGCTCGGGCGCCGTGGCCAGTTGCACGCGCTCGCCGTGCCGCTGAACGCGCAGGCCGTGGCCACCCTCCAGGTAGTGCTGCTGCAGCTCCTCCAGCCCCTGTTCCACCTCGCCGGTGGCCAGTCCAAGCGCGCGCGCCAGCGCGCCGATGGTGGCGGCGTCGCCGGCCGCGCAGAGCAAGGCCTCAAGCCGGGCCAGGAGCGGCGCCATCACCCCTCGCCCTCTACCACCAGCTCGATGGGGCCGAAGTTGCTCTGCTGCCGCATGGTGAGATGGCGGCGTCGCACCAACTCTAGCACGGCCAGGAACATGGTGACCGCCGCGAGGACGTCGGTGGCCTCGGCGGCCAAGGCGCGAAAGCTGGTGCGCGGGCGCGCCCGCAGGTGTGCGAGCACGATGTCCAGGATCTCGTTGAACGGCACCAGCGGGCCGGGCGCGGCGGCAGCGGCCAGTTCGCGGTCGCGCAGGCGCGCCATGGCGCGCCGGGCCAGGCGCTGCAGTCGAGAAGCGTCCAGATCCACCATGCCGGGCGGGAGAGCCGGCACCGCGGCAGACGACGCCGGATGGCCGAACGACCGCAACCCGGCCTCCTGGCGCTCGGCCAGCAGACGCGCGGCATCGCGGAAGCGCCGGTAGGTCAGCAGCCGTTCCTCCAGGTCATCCTCGTCGTCGCCCGCCTCGCGCGTCTCGTCGCTGGGTGTCTGCGGGAGCAACGCCTGCGACTTGAGCAGCAGCAGCCGCGTCGCCACGTACAGGAACTCGGCGGTGAGGTCGAGGTCGAGCGACGGGGCGTCGCGCACCACGGCCAGGAACTGGTCGGCAACCTCGACCAACGAGACGCGCGTGACCGGCAACTCGCGCCGCTCGATCAGGTCGAGCAGCGTGTGCAGCGGCCCGCGAAAGAGATCGAGCTCGACTTGAAGAGCAGGGGAAGGCATGAAACAGGATCAGAGGCCCAGCAGGAAACGGGCAATGGGCTCGACAAATGTCACGTCCAGCCAGTGGAAGAAGTGGAAAAACCCCTCAAGCAAGAAGAGGCCCAGCAAGATCGCCGGCCCGTACTGCACGAAGTTGCGCCAGTCATAGAGGGTGCGTGGCGACAGGAAGGTGGCGAGCACACGCCAACCGTCCAAAGGCGGAATCGGCACCAGGTTAAAGACGCCCAGAAAGATGTTGACCAGTAGCGCCCGGGTGAGAAAGTCCGCGACATTGGTGTCCAGGTTTGCAAGGTAGAACCGCAGGGGGATCGCCAGCAGAATGGCCAGCAGGAAGTTGCTCAGCGGACCGACCACGGCAACGATGCCGCCGCCCGTCTTGGGGTTGGGGCGCAGATTGCGCTCGTTAACAGGCGTGAAGCCGTAGGCGAAACCGCTGCCGACCAACGCAGAGATGAAGACCAGCAGAATACCGTACTGGTCCATGTGGCGAAAGGGATTGAGGGAGAGATGGCCCGTGCGGCGCGGCGTGTCGTCACCCAAATACGTCGCGGTCAGCGCGTGGGCAAGCTCATGCCAGGTGATGGACACGAGCAGGATGACGATGGTCTGCAGGGCGCTGTTCAGATCAACCATGCGTATTTGTTTCGTTTCCGTCCGCCCAATTATAGCAGCGGGCCAGGTTCCGGCCCACCGCATCACCGCGCGACCAGGGCTATTTTCCTGTGCTAGGCCGATTCGATGAGATGAAAATCTACCGTGGAAGGGTCTATTTGTCTTCCTTTGCCTGGCCGATGCGCTGCTTGGCTTCTACCGCGGTGATGCGCCGCCGGGTGAAGGTGCCTTCGGGCAGGTTGCCGAGACTGATATCCCAGAAGAAGACATAGAGCCTGTCTGCATGTGTATGGCGGTATGGCATCGGGGCCTGCGCCGCTTCGTTCATTTTGGGGCATTTCTTGTGTTGTCCGTCTACGGGACGTGTTCCTCGCCTGCAGGGCTTTCGGGTGGCAGTTCAAGCAGTTTGAGAAAGTCCGCCGCCTTCAGTATCTGAATGGCATTGTAGCTGCCGAGGCGTAACAAATCCTTGTCGCCGGTCACGATGTAGCGGGAGCCTGCCGCCACGGCGCATTCCAACACGCGGTCATCATCGGGGTCGGCTTCAACCACGTGGAGCGTCACCGCAGGTTCCACCTTCACCGTGAAGGCGCCGAGTTCGGCAAGCGCCTCGTCTAGCAGGTCGGGCTGCCAGAGGAACTTGTCACGCAGCACGCGGCGCACGTCGTCCAGTATCGGTTCGGAAACATACAGACGGACAGCCCCGCGGCGGGCATGGTCCAGGATCTGCAGGGGGACCCCTGCAAACTCCAGCGCAGAAATGTAAATATTGGCGTCCGCCGTGACTTCAATCACGCGTGCGCTCTTGGCGGCGCTCCTGCCGTACCTCGGCGATAAGCCGCGGCACATCATCCTCAGTCAGGCCCAGCGCCTGGGCGCGTTCTTGACCATAGGCAACAAGGCGCTGCCAGCGGCGGTCACTCAGGAAGCGCTCCACCGCCTCGCGCACCACGTCCTCCGCCGTGCGGTGTTCCTCCTCCGCCACGGCCCGGGCCTGGGCTAGCAGGTCAGAAGGCATGTGAATAGCAGTGGTCTCATTTCCTACGTTGCTTGTCATAGCTAGCAATCCTAGCGCAATACTATTTCCCTCCACTGAGGGTAGGCGCTGACTGAGCTGGTGTCAAGGAATACGCTACAGCTCGGGCAGGTTTGGCGGTCGCGAACCTGTCAGCCTCAGCACCATCATGGTGCGCCAACCCTACGTCACCGCCAGCCGCTGCGCGTATGGGGGCGCCTCGTAGGCCCTGCCGGCCACGACCTCGACGAGGCGGTCGACGGCGTCCCAGACGTCGACAAAGCGCGTGTAGAGCGGCGTCAGCGCCAGCCGCATCAGATCGGGCGGGCGAAAGTCGCCGATGACACCCCTAGCGATGAGCGCCCGCATGATGCGGTAGCCCTCGGGGTGGCGGATGGCCACGTGCGAGCCGCGCACCCATGGATCGCGCGGGGAGGCGACGGAGAATCCCAGATCGGCACCGCGCTCGTCCACCAGGCGGATGAGCAACTCAGACAGTGCCCGCGACTTTCTCCAGGCCGTCTCCAGGTCCACGCTCAGCCACAGGTCGAGGGCCGCCTCCAGCGCGGCCATGGCCAGCATGGGCGGCGTCCCGCACAGATAGCGGGCGATGCCATCGCCGGGCGCATAGGTCGGGCTGAAGTCGAACGGGGAGGCGTGGCCCATCCAGCCCCACAACGGCGAGCGCATCTCCGGCTGCAGATGCCGTGACACGTAGAGATAGGCCGGCGCACCCGGGCCTCCGTTGAGGTACTTGTACCCGCAGCCAACGGCCAGATCGACGGCGCAGGCGTTCAGATTCAGCGGGACGGCGCCGGCGCTGTGCGAGAGGTCCCACAGCACGAGTGCGCCGGCGTGGTGCGCCGCCTCGGTCAATGCCCGCATGTCGTGCATGTAGCCCGAGCAATAGTCGACGTGCGTGAGCATCAGCAGCGCCACGCGGCCGTCGAGGCTCTCCCTCAACTCCGTGCGCGGCACGGCCCGCACCTCGCGGCCTCCGCCGAGCAGGTCGACCACACCGGCGGCGAGATACAGGTCGGTCGGGAAGGTCTCCACCTCGGTCAGGATGACGGGCCGCTCCGGGCGCAACCGTGCCGCGCCGGCCAGCAACTTGAAGAGATTGACCGAGGTGTTGTCGGCCACGATCACCTCGCCGGGATCGGCGCCGAGTAGCGCGGCCAGCTTGTCGCCGATGCGACGGGGTGCGTCGATCCAGCCGGCCTCGTTCCAGCTTCGAATCAGCCCGCGACCCCATTCCGCTTCCAGCAGCGCGCGCACTTGTTTGATCGCCGGATGGCTGAGCGCGCCAAGGGAGTTGCCGTCCAGATAAATGACGCCGCCGTCGAGCACGAACTGGTCGCGCATGGCGCCAAGCGGGTCGGCTCGATCGAGCAGCACGCACGCATCGCGGGTCATGGGTAAAGGAGCGTACGGGTGGGACGATGGTCCCATTATCTCGGAGCTATCCACGATAATAGTATGGCAGTCAGCGCGGGCGTCCGCCAAAGCTGCCGCCGAGGCTTCAGGTGCCGCAGGAGCTTGGCATCAGCGGGTGCCATGCGCATAATTAGGAATAGTGGCGCCTGCGACCTCGGCTAGTGGAGGGTATGCCGGTCGCCGCGGGCAGTTCTGTACAATGAAGATCGACGTTGGCAGACGGTCCACCATATCACGGAGGTTTACGTGCCGCTTTACGATTATCAATGCGACCAGTGCGGGCACCGCTTCGAGGTGCGCCAGGGTATTAAAGAGGATGCACTGACAGAGTGTCCAGAGTGTCAAGGTGCTATTCGCCGGGTTATCCACCCCGTCGGCATCGTCTTCAAGGGCAGCGGTTTCTACATCACCGATAGCCGCAACAAGTCGTCGGCCGCCACGGGCCTGGACGGCGCGAAGGGCGACAAGAAGGAATCGGTGAGCGCGGGCGAGAGCGCGTCCGCCTCTGCCAGCGCCGAGAGCAAGCCGGCCGCCGCCGGTTCCGGCAAGCCTGCAAGCGGCGCATCGTCGTCGGACTGACGACGTCTATCTGCGCTTGCTGAATAAGGCCGGGGCGGCCTCAACCTTGATCGGGTTGAGGCCGCCCCGGCCTTCTCTTCTCCTCGCGGAACGCCTCTAGCGCTTCTGGCGTTCGCGGTTCTTCTTGTAGTACGAGTGCAACTGCTGCGGGCGTCGCTCGGTGTCGACGGTCGCGTCGGGCATCTCTTCCTCGCGGCGAGCTCGCTGGGTATCCAGATCACCCTGGAGCCGTTCGAGATCCAACTGAATATAGTGATTATTGATGGCGTCCGGCATCCTAAACAGGTGGCGCAAGACCATGGACTGCGAGACGCTGAGTGGATTGTCGCGCTCGGGCTCGGCCAGGGCGATGGCGCGATCGACCAGGCGCAAGGTGTCCGGACCGGCATCCCCCTCTTCGAGCTTCTCGCGTATGTTCTGCAACTGCTCGTACGCGTTCACGGTGCCTCCCATACTCTACCCCTTTCCAGTGTACGGTACTATCGGAACTCCCCACAAGATGCATACAGCACACTGTGCGGCCAGAGATGGACGCTAATATCAACCCTTTCCACGCTGGAAACGTTGATCGACGTTTCAGAGTAGAATGGACGAATGCATTGTGAGTAGACAATCTCCGCTTAAGGCCGGTGGTCTTGGGAGTATCGTGGTGGGGCTCTTTCTGTGCGGCTTTTGTATGTTTCCGGTTGCCCCGGCAGCCCACACCGCCGGCGTTTAGAGGGACACATGTAAAAGGGCACGCGCCACACAGCCCCAGCAGCGCGTGCCCCTCACAGAGCCAGAGGCCGGCAGGACACAGCCCTTATCCTACCAATTTGCCCCTTGCACCTATATAGACGCAGGGCCGGCTCGTTTCCTACGGTGCATTTTCGCGAATATTTGGATTGCCTGTCACTTTATTGCACAACCAATCAGGGCAGGCTGGCCTGTTCAGGCTATGCGCGGCGCGCGGCGGGGCTCCGACATTACAGGTAGAGGTCGTCGCGGGATTTGGGCTGTGTCCCGCGACGACCTCACCATGTGTGGCCCGCGCCTTGCGTTCCTCCCTGGGACCGCCGGCTTCCCTGCCGGCCCCCGTGTGCTGGCAGTCCCAGGAACACTATCCCGCGTCCACTTAGCGAATCTCCACCGGCGTCACCGCATCGGCCAGCTCGAAGCCGAAGATGCGCGAATAGAAGTAGAGCTCGGCGTCGAGCGCGCGCTTGATGTTGGCGGCCTGACGGAAGCCGTGCTGCTCGCCCTCGAAGGCCAGGTAGGCCACCGGCACGCCCCTGGCCCGCAGCGCCTCCACCATCATCTCGGCCTGATTGGGCGGCACGACTTTATCTTCCAGCCCCTGCAACAGGATCATCGGACAGGAGATGCGCTCGACGAAGTGGATCGGCGAGCGCTCTATGTACAGGTCACGGCGCTCCGGGTATGGTCCGACCAGCCGATCCAGGTAGCGCGACTCGAACTTGTGCGTGTCCCTGGCCATGGCTTCCAGATCGCTGATGCCGTAGTAGCTGGCCCCGGCCTTGAAGGCATCGCGAAAGGTCAGCGCGCACAGCGTGGTATACCCGCCGGCGCTGCCCCCGTCGATAGCCAATCGCTCGCCGTCGACCTCGCCGCTCTGCACGAGGTAGCGCGCGCCGTTGGCGCAATCGTCCACGTCGACGATGCCCCAGCGGCCGTTGAGACGCTGCCGGTAGGCCCGCCCGTAGCCGGTGCTGCCGCCGTAGTTGACGTCGAGCACGGCGATGCCCCTGCTGGTCCAGTACTGGATCTCCAGGTCCAGCACCGTCTCGGTCGATCCGGTCGGCCCGCCATGGCTCTTGACCAGCAACGGAGGCTTCTCGCCGTCCGGCGCCACGTAATCGCGGTTGCGGGCGGGATAGTAGACGCCATGGGCGGTCAGGCCGTTCTCGGTCGGGAACTCGATCTCGCGCGGCGACGAAAGATAGCCCGCCTCCACGGCGACGTTACTGGAGCGGCGCAGCACCTCCATCGCCCCGGTGGCCACATCGTAGCGCACGATGGAGAGCGGTTCGCCGGGCGACCCGGCCTCGAAGACGGCATAGCCCGGCCCGGCACGGACGCCTTGAATCGTCGTGTACGGCATCTCGATCGGCTCCAGGTGCAGTGACGCCGTATCGAGCGCCGCCAGGCGCCAGGTGGTCCCGCGCACGTAGCTGCAGATGATGCGTTGCGCCGACTCGAAGGCGTAGGTAGACAGGCCGAAGACCCACTGCGGCACGCCGAACTCCGCCTCCATCGGGCAGAGCGGCTGGACGCGTCCCTCGTGCCAGCGGTACAGGTTCCACCAGCCGGTGCGATCCGAGACGAAGTGCAGGACGCCGTCGGGCGACCATTCCGGCTGGAAGATGGACTCCTCCGGCCCGCCGGCCACCAGGGTGCTCGCCCCGACACTGCCGTCCTCGCGCAGCTCGCCGACCCACAACTCGCAGCCGTCCCAGGGCATATTGGGATGGTTCCAGGTCAGCCAGGCCAGGCGCGTGCCGTCGGGGCTAACCCGCGGCGTGGAGTAGAAGTCATTGCCGGAGACAAGGAGCTGTCCGCCAGCCTCGGCGTCCCGCCCGACCCCGACGATAGTATTGACGGCCTCTCGGCCGGGATCGGTGTGATCCTCGCGCACGCAGATCAGGCGACGGCGCGGCCGATCGATGGTGGCGTCGGCGTAGCGCAGGTCCGCCGCCGGCGTGACCGGCTCGGGTTGCTGGCCCGCGGGTTGGCGATACAGGCGTTGGTCGGCGTAGTTGGAGAAGAAGATCGTGCCGCCCATCACCACGTAGGGCGCGCCGCCGTACTCGTGTACGCGCGTGCGGGCGTTGAACGGCGCGGGGGTTACATCGCTGGTTGTGCCGTCGGGTGTGCGCCGCACGATCACGCAGCGACCAGCCTCGGCGGGCCGCCCCTCGATCCAGTAGATATCGGCGCCGTCGAGGTGGATATCCCCCAGCCTGATGGAATCCGCGACGATCAGGTCCGAGGTGATCGGCGAGCGCCAGGAGCCGAATGGCGCAACATGCGGCTCTGCCATGCTGTCCTCCTCATGTACAGGAATGGCGTGGAGCGCGCGTCACTTGCACACGCCCCTCACCCTACTACGATATCACGGCTCCTCGACGATGACGGTCAGCATACCCGGGCGACAGCGCAGGGCCATCCATCCCCCGGCGGAGAGCATCGAGTCCGCCGGCAGCGTTGTGCCATCCCAGGCCACCGCCTCGCGCACCCGCAGGCTCCTCCCTCCAACCTCTACGTAGATGGGCCGTTCCCAATCGGCCAGCCCGCGGAGAAAGTTGAACGCACGCCGCGCCGGCCAGCCCGGCGTCACCACGAAGTCGTCCTCACGCGGCGGGGGCGCCCACGACGCAGAGGCGTGCTCCTGCGGCCACGGCTCAGCCACGCCGTCCGCGACCAATCGCACGGCCCCGACCAGCAGCCGTGCCCCTTCGGCCGAGCAGAGACGTTCCGCCCGGCCATAGCCGATGCCGTCGGGAAGCTGCACCGCCTCTTGCAGCACGATAGGGCCGCTATCGGCGCCGGAATCCATCCGGTGTATGCTGACGCCGGCCCGCTCCAGGCCGTCGTGAAAGACCCAGAAGAGCGGGAACGGGCCGCGATAGCGCGGCAGCAGGGAGGGATGCACGTTCAGGCCACCAAGGCGCGGCACGTGCAGCAATGCGCCGGGCAACAGGCGCGGAAAGCAGGCCACGCAGAATAGATCGGGCTCCAGGGCGGCCAGCGCCTCAAGGGTCGCGCCGGCGCGCAAATCGGCCACCTCCAGCACGGGAATGCCGCGCGCCCAGGCCATGCCAACCACCGTCGGCTCATCTGAGACGGCCAGCACCGGCAAAGACACGCGGTGCGGCGACTCCGGCGCACACCTGGTAGCGCGAGCTGGCGGCGACTGAGCGGGAGTAGCCACAACCGCCGGCAGCGAACGCGGAGCCTCCAGGAGGCGCACCGGCACAGTGGCGCGCAGCCCGGCCGGTGGTGGCACAACCACGGCGCACACGTCGTGTCCGGCGTCGGCCAGCGCGGCCAGCGGCGCCCGCGAGAACGCGCCGTCGGTGCCGAAGAAGACGATACGCACCGGCAATTCCTCCACGCTGCTAATGGGCCTATACTGTATCTATACGAGGGGAGCGGCATGCGTTCAAGCGCGCCCGAGGAGGAGAGACAATGGCAAGAATGGTGCAGTGCGTGAAGCTGGGCCGGGAGCTACCCGGCCTGGAGCGGCCACCGTTTCCCGGAGAGCTGGGCGAGCGCATCTACGAGAACATCTCGGCCGCGGCCTGGGAGATGTGGAGGAGACAGTCGGTGCTGCTGATCAACCACTATGGCTTGATTCTGGCCGACCCCAACGCCAAACAGTTCTTGCGCGAGCAGATGGAGGAGTTTCTCTTCTCCGAAGAGGGGCGCATGCCCGAGGGCTGGACGCCGGAAGAGGCGGCCCCGGCCAAGGGTGCGCCGGTTGGCGCCAAGAAGTAGCTCCTAACGACGGCCCAGCACCGGCAATTGCTGCACGATGGTGAAGTGCAGCCGGCGGTGCGCCTCGCGCAGCGCGGCCTCCGCCGCGTCGGGGGTGTTGGCGCGCGCGAAGATGAAGCCCAGGTAGCTGGCGCCCTCCGGCAGCGGCACCACCGGGTGCTGCAGCGGTATGGTGATCTCGATCTCCTCTATCCCCGGCACGGCCTTGGCCTCGTCAAGCCCCTCCACTCCTTTGAGCACGCCGGCATGCGGGATGGGGATCATCATCACGCCGCCGGCCCGCTGCTCCCGCTGTAGCGAGGCAATCTCCAGGCCCATCGCCCGCTGCAGGATCAGTTCCTCCAGCGAGACATATTCCGTACCGAAGCGCAGGATGCGCGAACAAAGCCCGCCGATAGAGCGTCCAGCCACCTCCACGATCCAGGGCCCGGCCTCGTTGACGCGCACCTCGGCGTGGACCGGCCCTTCGCGGAGACCCAGAGCCGCGCAGGCCTGCGACGCGCACTCGACGATGGCCTTCTGCACGTCGGCGGTCTGGCGCGACGGCGTGACGTAGATGGTCTCCTCGAAGAACGGCCCCACCAACGGATCGGGTTTGTCGAACAGTGCCAGCACCTGCAGGTGGCCCGCGGCCAGAATCCCCTCCACCACGAACTCGTCGCCCGGCATATACTGCTCGACCTGGATCGGCCCTTTGCCCTGCCGGCCGGGCTCGCCGCCGCTGCCCAGCACGATGGCAGAAGTGCGCCTGAACGCGGCCACGAACTCCTCGGGCGTGTCGGCACGGATGACGCCCTGGCTGCCGGAGAGCGTG
>Ga0209062_1006806_pt1 | contig 10221 bp, 11 predicted proteins | sample Coa_R2_2_FD_187158 | JGI IMG/M metagenome (GOLD analysis project Ga0209062, IMG submission 187158) | Surface soil microbial communities from Centralia Pennsylvania, which are recovering from an underground coalmine fire - Coalmine... | ecosystem: Environmental > Terrestrial > Soil > Unclassified...
GGCGGGCGGGCGGGACAGCGCCGCAGGCGATGACCGCCGCCAGTATGGCGACACTTGGCGCCGCAACGAGGGCCGGCCGTTCTCAAGCGATGCCCGCCGAAGCGAGTCCCAACGCCGCCAGGACATCCCTCGCCGCCAGACCCTGCCTGAGAGTGTCCGCAAGACGGGCCGCTCCTGGCGAGAGGACCGGGAGCTCCTCACCGAGGAGGCGCTGAACACGCCCGCGACCCCAAGCACCTCGCAGGCAAGCGATACCCGCCCCGCCGGCCAAACGGCGGAGCAGCCGCGCCGCCGCCGGCCGCGCCGCCGAGGCCGCCGTCCACAGGTGGCCGCGTGAGCGTTGCCGTCGAAGCGCTGGAGCGCCGGCTGACCTCCGACCGCATCCGCAACGTGGCCATCATTGCCCACGTCGACCACGGCAAGACCACGCTGGTGGACGGCCTCCTCAAGCAGAGCGGCGCCTTCCGCGAGAATCAGCAGGTGCAGGAGCGCGTGCTCGACTCCAACGACCAGGAGCGCGAGCGCGGCATCACCATCTTCTCCAAGAACGCCTCCGTCACCTACGGCGACTACCTGATCAACATCGTCGACACCCCCGGCCATGCCGACTTCGGCGGCCAGGTCGAGCGCGTGCTGGGATCGGTGGACGGCGCCCTGCTCATCGTGGATGCCTTCGAAGGCCCCATGGCTCAGACGCGCTTCGTCCTCAAGAAGGCGCTCGAGCTCGGCCTGCGCATCATCGTGGTCATCAACAAGATCGACCGACCCGGCTGCGAGCCCTACAAGGCCCTCGACCAGGTCTTCGACCTGTTCGTCGAGCTCGACGCTTCCGACTGGCAGCTCGACTTCCCGCACGTCTTCGCCTCCGCTCGCAACGGCACCAGCCGCCGCGAGATGGACCATCCGGACACCAACCTGGAGCCGCTCTTCCAGCTGATGGTCGACGAGATCCCCGCGCCCAAGGTCGGCGACTCGCCCGAGCCGGTGATGCAGATCACCAGCCTCGACTACTCGGAGTACACCGGCCGGCTGGCTGTCGGCCGGCTGCGCCAGGGCACGCTGCGCACCAACCAGACTGTGACCCATATCGACGAGAACGGCGAGCAGAGGAAGGTGCGCATCCAGCGCATCATGTATCCGGAGGGCATTAAGCCCAAGGAGATTCCCGAAGCCATCGCCGGCCAGATCATCTCGGTGGCCGGCATTCCGGACTTCAACATCGGCGACACGCTCTCGGGCGAGGATGAGCCGGTCGCGCTGCCACGCATCCAGGTCGATCCGGCCACCATCAGCATGCGCTTCATGGTCAGCGACTCGCCCCTGTGCGGCACCGAGGGCGGCAAGTTCCTGACCTCCACGCATCTGATCGATCGCCTTGAGCGCGAGGCCATCGCCGACGTCGCGCTGCACGTCCAAAAGACCGACGACACGGGCTCGTTCCAGGTCTCCGGCCGGGGCGTGCTGCACCTGTCGGTGCTCATCGAGAAGATGCGCCGCGAGGGCTACGAGTTCACCGTCGGCCGGCCAAAAGTGATCACCAAGCACGTCGACGGCGTCACCCTCGAGCCGATCGAGACCATCACCGTGGACGTTCCGGAGGCCAACTCGGGCCCGGTGATCGAGGAGATCAACAAGCGCAAGGGCGAGATGCTGGACATGCAGCTCGACGGCGGCAACGTCCGCCTGCAGTACGACATTCCCGCTCGCGGGCTGATTGGCTTGCGCACTCGCCTGCTCACGCTGAGCAAAGGCTACGCCGTCCTGCAGCAGCTGTTCAAGGGCTACGAGCGCATGCGCGCCGCCGTACCTCAGCGGCCGACTGGTGTCCTCATCTCGAAGGAGCGCGGCCAGTCAGTGGGCTATGCGCTGTGGAAGCTCCAGGACCGCGGATCGATGTTCATCGGTCCCGGCGTCGAGGTCTACCCCGGCATGATCGTCGGCGAGCACTCGAAGGAGGGTGACCTGGTCATCAACGTGACCAAGGGCAAGCAGCTCACCAACATGCGCACCCATTCGGCGGACGACGCCATCGTCCTCACTCCGCCGCGCCTGCTCTCGCTGGAGGAGTGCCTGGAGTTCGTGAACGACGACGAGTGCGTGGAGGTCACCCCCAAGAGCCTGCGCCTGCGGAAGATCGTCCTGGACGAGCAGCAGCGCCACCGCCTGGAGTCCCGCTCGGCCTAGTCCTCCCCGTAGTCGGAGTCCTTGTAGTTGGGCTCGCCGAGCTTCCAATAACCCCGGGTCACGATGTGGCTCGGGTCCATACCCCAGCTCTCCAGCAGATGTCTGCGCATGCGCCGCATGACGCCAGCTTCGCATGCGAGCCACACACGGCCGTCACCCTCCGGCCGGCTGGCCGCGAGCAGCGCCTCGCAAGCCAGGCTCCCGATGGGGGTCGAGCCTGAGCCCCGATGCAGCCATGTGGTCTGCACCTGGGCCTGGCTGTTCCACGCCAGCTCGTCCCCAGCCTCCGGCACCTCCGCGAGGACCTGAACCTTCATCCCGCTCCGCAGCCGCTCCAGGAGCGTGCCGATCGCCGGCAAGGCCGATTCATCCCCGGCAATCACATACCAGCTCGCGTCCAGCGCCGGCTGATACGGCCGCCCGCCAGGACCGGCCAGCGCGATCCGCCCACCGGTCTCGGCGCGCTCCGCCCACTCCGACCCGGCGCCTTGCCCGTGCACCACGAAATCCACGTCCAGCTCCTCAGCGGACGGGTCGTAGCGCCGGATGGTGTAGGTGCGCATCAGGGGCCGCGGCTGCCCTGGCACGGAGGCTCCGCGCGGCAGGCTCGGGTCGGGCAGCACCGGCCGTCCGGTGTCGGGGTCTGGCAGGATGACCTTGATGTGCTGCGTCGGCGCCGGCCTCTCGAACCCCTCCAGCTCTGGTCCGCCGACCGTCACCCGCACCATGTGCGGCCCCAGCCGGGCCACACGCCGCACCTCCACCGTCCGAAATCGCGGCCGCGGACGCTCCGGCCGCTGCGCGCGGTCGGCCGTCGCCGCCGCGGGGTTACTTTGCTCTGCCACTCTTCACTGTCTCCGTCTCGTTGAGTGCCCGCGCCGCTGCTTCAGGCTCGCGGTCGATGATTTGCAGCAGCACCCGCGCCGGCCCCTCCGGCACCCGGCGCTGCTGTTCCCATTCCTGGACGGTCCTGAGCGACAGGTGAAACCGCTGCGCGAAAGCCTCCTGAGAGAGCCCGAGCCGCTCGCGAATGCCGCGCAGGTCTTTTCCGGGCACGACTAAGTAGGGAGGCCCCAGAGTCGAGTCGTCGATGCCGTCCTCTGCCTTCCACCGCGCGATGTCCTCCTCGGTGGCGGCATTTACCTTGTCCCAGTCAACGCCGCCCTTCATTTCCAGGATTTCCTTCATCGATTTTCTGACGATACTCACGGTATTCCCGCCTTTCCGGTTTGATGCCGGCCATGCGCTGATGATTCGACGTCGGTCGCCTCGTGGTGTCCAGACAACGGTGAAGATGGTGCCTTCTATATCGCCGATGGTGACGAATCGTTTCTCTCCATAGGCTCTTCGGGTGTCCTCCCGCTCCAAGTACGTGTCCCTGAAGACTCGCGTCGCGAAGTAGAAGGCCACACCACGACGTCCGTGGGTCTCCTCACTCTTCCGTTCGTCCCACTCGAAGCCGCCATCGTATGCGTCCTCCGCCAACTGGCGCGAAGCATACTACGGCGCTGACGTACTTGGGCGAGCTTACAGGCCGCTGTTGATGGCGGCGGTGCCGAAGGGGTAGCCGTCCACGGCCTCGGGCTCGCGGAGCTCGCGGGGGAGGCGGTTGTAGTACGCCGTCAGGTCGTGCAGGCGGCCGGCAAGCTCGGGCGTGAGCGCGCCGGCGGGCAGGCGCCAGCTCCAGTTGCCCTCGCTCTTGCCCGGAAAGTTGAAGCGCGCTTCGGCGCCCAACGAGAGGAGATCCTGCGCCGGAAAGATGGCCATGCGTGCCACGCTGCCCGACGCCAGCCGGATCAGGTCCCAGGCGATGTCCGACGCGTCCGTCCGCAGGTAACGGCGCACGGCGTCCTTGTCGCCTTCGGGCAGGCTGGCGTACCAGCCGGCCGTCGTGTCGTTGTCATGGGTCCCGGTGTACACCAGGCAGTCGTGCGATGCGTAGTTGTGCGGCAGGTAGGGGTTGTCGGGCTTGCCGTCGAAGGCGAAGTGCAGCACCTTCATCCCGGGATAGCCCAGGCTGTCCCGCAGCTCGAGCACGTCCGTCGTGATCAGGCCCAGGTCCTCCACCACAATCGGCAGAGCGCCCAGCTCCCGCCCGACCGCCTCGAACATGGCCAGCCCGGAAGCCTGCCGCCACTCGCCGTGTTCGGCCGTCGGCGCTGACGCCGGCACCGCCCAGTAGGCCGCGAAAGCCCGGAAGTGGTCGATCCGCACCACGTCCACCAGCTCCAGCATCCGTCGCAGCCGGTCGCGCCACCAGCTGTAGCCGGCAGCGGCCATGGCCTCCCAGTCGTACAGCGGGTTGCCCCAGCGCTGCCCCGTCTCGCTGAACAGGTCCGGCGGCACGCCGGCGACGTGCGTTGGCCGGCCTTCGCCGTCCAGCAGGAACTGCTCCGGGTGCGCCCGAACGTCCACGCTGCCGTCCGCCACGAAGACCGGCACGTCGCCCACGATGTGCACGTGCCGCTCGTTGGCGTAGCGCTTCAGCGCCGACCACTGCCGCTGGAACTCGAACTGCTCGAACCGCAGGTAGCGCGCGCGGCCCTCGTCGCCGCCCGCCTCGATCCGGATATAGTCGTCCAGCCAGTAGGCTGCGTCGCGGCAGAACGTGTCGAATTCCTCGCCACCGCTGAATCGCTCGAATGCCTGCCCCAGCGCCCACACCTTGAGCTTGTGGACGTTGTCGTAGTCGACATAACCCGACGGCAGATCGTGCTCGATCTGGTCAGCCTGGAGCAGTCCATCGTGGACGAGCCTCTCCAGCGAGATCAGGTCGGCATTGCCGGCGAAGGCCGAGCTGGAGGCATAGGGCGAGTTGCCGTAGCCGGTCGGCCCCAGCGGCAGGATCTGCCACAGCTGCTGTCCGGCTTCGGCCAGCCAGTCGACGAAACGATAGGCCTCCGGCCCCATGTCGCCGATGCCCTGGCCGCCCGGGAGCGATACCACGTGGAGCAGCACGCCGCTGCTGCGGTGGGGGAGGCTCTCCGAACCGGCCGTAGGCGCGCCTACTGCGTTAACAGCTCCCAATGTGGATGCTCCCGCCGGAGCAAGATGCGGACCGTGCGGAGGACGCGGGCCATCGCATCGTGTGGCGCAACCAGGCCGAGCACGATCCCAAGGGCGATTCCCGCCAGGCTGCTGGAGATGATGCCGGCTACGAAATGCCGATCGTGCCAGCCGTGATTCATCGCGTCATGCCTTTCCGGCCAGAATAGCAAAGAGCCTCTAATCCCCCTACTGAACATGGACCAGGGTTTTTGCGCCCTGCCACAGGTCCTCCAGGCGGTAGTACTCGCGTTCGGCCGGCTTCAGCACGTGGCAGATGACGTCGCCGAAGTCCACCAGCACCCACCCCGACGTCTGCTCGCCCTCCACGTGGATCGGCCGCACCCCATCCTGCCGCAGCTCCTCCTCGATTCCCTCCACCACTGCCTTCAGCTGGCGGTCGGTCGAGGCGCTGCAGATGACGAAGTAGTCGGCCATCGAGGTCACGTTGCGGATGTCCAGCAGCAGGATGTCCTCGGCCTTCTTGCCGGCTGCCGCGTCCACCGCCGCCCGGGCGATATCGGCAGCTTCCGTCACCGGCTGATCGCTCCTGAGGGCGATGGCACCGAAATCTGGCCGGCGCCTGCCGAGCCCACGCCGAAGATGCCCATCAGCGTGGCGCCAAGCAGTGCGATTGGGAGCAGGAGCGCCAGCCACTTGACCCACTTGCGCTGCCGCCGCCGCTGCTGGGTTGGGCGCGAAGGCGCTCGGTTTCGGTTGCGCGACTTGGGCATGCGCTGTCCAGCCGAGTATATCTTTCAGGAGCAGTGGAACGGATGTGCGAGGTTCAGTGGCTCGGCCTCGTCGACTACCAGCAGACCTGGGACCTGCAGCTTCGTCTGGCTCATGAACGGGCCCAGGGCTTGATTGGCGATCGGCTGCTGCTGCTGGAGCATCCGCACGTGTTCACCCTCGGGCGCCGCGGCCGGACGGAGAACGTCCTCTCGTCCGACGAGGAGATCGCCGCCGCCGGAGCCCAGCTCATCCACAGCGATCGCGGCGGCGACGTGACCTATCATGGCCCTGGCCAGCTGGTCGGCTATCCCATCCTGTTCCTGGAAGAGCACGAGCGCGACGTGCCGCGCTACGTCCGCCGCCTGGAGGAGGCGCTCATTCGCACGCTGGCGGACTTCGGCATCCACGCCGGCCGCGAGCCGGAGTTCCCGGGCGTGTGGGTAGGCGACGAGAAGATCGCCGCCATCGGCGTCAAGATCACGGAGTGGGTGACGATCCACGGGTTCGCGCTGAACGTCACCACCGACATGAGCTTCTTCCGCCACATCGTCCCCTGTGGCATCGCCGGCAAGGGCGTCACCTCAATCGAGCGGCTCGTAGCGCCGGCGCCATCGATGGACGAGCTCCGCGAGCGCTTCGTCCGGCGCTTCGGCGAAGTCTACGAGCGGCGGATGGTCCTACGCGGAGGCCGAGCTACGCAGCCGGCGGCGGTGGCGCCTGGTCGGGATTGACGTACAGTCCGTGTGCGTAGATGTAGTCGTGGACGGGATCGGGCACCAGGTAGCGGATCGGTAGCCCGCTGGCCACGCGGGCGCGCAGCTCGGTGGACCAGATGGCCAGCTCGGGAATCCGCACCTGGTGGACGCGCCGCTCCACGCCCGGCAGCTGGCGCTCCAGCAGGCGCAGGCTGAAGGAGTGGTAGCCCGGCCGGTTCACGGCGATGAGCTGGCACAGCTCCAGCAGCCGCTCTGGCTCGTGCCACGTGGGCAGATCGGCCAGCGCGTCCTCCCCCAGGATGAAGAACAGCTTGGCCTCGGGGCCGAGCTGCTCCTGCAGCACGCCGATGGTGTCCACGCTGTAGGACAGGCCCGGCCGGTCGATCTCGACCGTGCACAGCTCGAAGTAGGGGTTGTCGGCGATGGCCATGCGGACCATCTCCACCCGGAGCTCCGGCGGCGTGACCGGGTACTCCATCTTGTGCGGCGGCCGGGCCGAGGGCACGAACAGCACCCGCTCCAGGCCCATAGTGCAGCGGGCCTCTTCGCCGGCCACCAGGTGGCCATAGTGGATGGGGTCGAACGTGCCACCCAGGATGCCGACGTTCATGGCGTGGGCACCGTCGCTTCAGGCTCCGGCATCTCGAGCCGCCGATTGATCACGATCTCAGTAAACAACACTGCGTTCGGGACCACCACCAGCTGGCCGTTCTCGGCCCGCAGCACGGTCGTGCGGACGCGGATGTCCTCCACGGCTCCGCTCACGTCCTTCACCTTGATCGCGTCGCCGATCACGAACGGCCGCTCCCACAGCAGGTACATGCCGGCCACCAGGTTCTTCAGCACGTCCTGGATGGCGAACGTCACCGCCAGGCTCAATGCTCCCAGGAAGGTCAGCAATCCCGTGAGCTGGATGCCGAAGAGGTAGGCGATCCAGATCACGCCCAGGGCGAGGGCGATGAGGTAACTGAGGCGGCCGATCAGGATGCCCAGGTTCGCGTCCATCGAGCGCCCCAGGCGGCCGCCTCGCCAGGCAGCTTGCATCCGCCGCCCCGCGAACACGACCAGGACCACGATGACGATCGCCTCGAGGACCGCCAGCAGGAACTGCGGCGCGCTGGCGATCACGTCTCCCGCGAAGCGGGTGAAGCTCGCGCTCAGGGCAGCCATGTTGGGCCGATCTTAGCTGGCTGTCTGGTGGCAATCAGGCTGGTAGGGTGTAGCGCTCCTGGATGGTTTGGACGATTCGCTCACGGCTTGCTCGAGGCGAGAGTTTCTTGTTCCTCTCGACCCTGGCCGCGGCCGACGCCAGCTTGCGGTCCTTGATGGCTCGCTCGAACCACTGCGAGTAGTCGTGCTGGCGGAGGTGGTACTCCCACGTCGCATCGTCCACGCCCTGCGCCAGTTGCGCGAACAGCACAAGGTTCTGCGCCTTCAGGTTCAGCTTGCCCTTTGGGCCGCGGAAGTAGAAGCATTCGTCGTCGGCCAGCTCGCCCGTGGCGTACTTGCGCACATGGCGGCGGTGGTCGGCTGTGGCCGGCTCCAGCTCTACCTTCACCGGCTTCTCCCACTTGCGCCGCCACACCGCGACCTGCCCCTTTCCGAGATGAGCCGGCGTCTTGGCCGGCGCGCGCTCGCCGACAGCCTTGGCCACCGCGGCGAGGGTGCCGCCCGGGTCGTCCCCTACGGCGATGGCCGTCGTCAGCGGCTCCAAAACGGATGGTGCGAGCCGGTCGATGTGGACCGTCACCAGCATCAAACCCTGGAAGTCGCGCGGCAGGCCCAGCGCGGAGGGATCACGCTCGATCGGCAGCATGTGGTGCGCTTCGTCGACGACGAGCCAGTGCGGTCGGGCGGTCTGGCTGCGCATCTCACTCAGCCGCGGTACCAGGTTGGCGAAGAAGGCAGGCCGATCTTCCAGCGCCAGTCCCAGCAGGTTGACGATGGCGGTCTGGCGCGGCTGGTTCAGCACGGCCATGATCTCGTCCATCGTCGGCGCATGGCTGGCGTCGCCCAGGCGCACACTGTTTTCAAAGCCCTCATAGTCGCCCTCGGGATCGACCAGGCAGAACTGGTAGCCGGCTGCGCCAAGCCGCTCTACCAGGGCCGTCACGGTCTTCGACTTGCCGCTGCCGGACGGCCCCGCCACCAGCACCCGCTCGCCATAGGGCGCCATGCAGACGGCCTGAGCCTGCGCGCGGGTGCCAATGACAATCTCATGCCGGCCGAGGCGCGGCGCCACGCTGGCGAGGTCGTCGTCGAGCAGCTGGCCGATCAGCTCGGCTACGCCGTCGCCGCGGGCGCCTTCCGTCACGATGTCGGCCCGTTCCTTGACGGTGGGCAGCGCGTTGGCCACCGCCGCTGCGCACTCGCAGGCGGCCAGGAAAGCGTGGTCGTTCTCGGCGTCGCCGATGCCAACGACGTTGTGCGCCGAGAGGCCCAGCTCGTCGAGCGCCCTGGCCAGGCCGGTGCCCTTGTTCACGCCTGATGGCAGCACCATCACCGCGCCCTTGTTGAAGATGACCTGCATCTCCAGCCCCAGCTCGTGGATGGCCTCGAGCACGGCAGTCTGGTGCGGCTCCCAGGTGGCGATGATCGCGCGCCCGATGGACAGGGGCTCGACCCCGCGCTTCCGCAGCAGCTCTACGAGGCGCTCGGAAGGTGGCTCCGTCAGCACCTGGGTACTCCGGCCGGCCGGACGGTACAGCAGCCCGCCGTTCTCCAGCACGGCCGCGTCGAACAGCTCGATGCCGTCGAACACCGACAGCAGATCCTCCAGCTCTCGTCCGCTCACCAGGATCAGCCTCCGCCCGGAGTCGCGCAGCGCCCTCAGCGCCGCTGCCGTCCGTTCGCTTACAACCCCATCCTGCGCCAGCGTCCCATCGTAATCGCAAGCCAGAGCCACATACCGCATGCGCTTCGACTCGAACGCCAGAACCATGCCATTCGAGTAGCGGGAAGCTGGAAGCTAGTAGCGAGAGGACGACGGGAGCAGCGGGAAGCTGGAAGCTGGTGGCGAGAGACTGGCCACACCGCACGGGTGCCGGGCGGAGCCCGGCGAACGGGCGGGCGGGCGGGCAGACGCAACGCGTCTGAATTACCGGACGCTAAGCTGCGTCAGTCGAACGGGCGCCGAGTCCCCGATCCGTGCCAGCAAATCGTGGTCCCCGCGGGAAGAGGCGGGCAAGGTAACTCGGTGCTGCTCGCGGTAGCGGTCGCCGGCCAGCCAGGTTGAAGTTGGGTGAGAGGCGAGCACCGCCCCCGAGAACAGCGGCGCGGCGGCGCCCTGCAACTCGACCGACAGCGAGGCGTCGGCCGAGGGGCGGGCGTCAGCCTGCCAGAAGAGGGTCAGCTCCACCTGGTCTCCGGCGGAGAAGGAGGTGCGCTCCGTGTCCTGCCCCACCAGCGTCAGGCCGTAGCCTAGGAGCCGCACCGCCCCAAACGAGCGATCGAGCGGATGCGGGATGCGCAGCTCATCCAGGCTGGGTGGCCGCTCGGGTCGCGTCACTTGCACGCCGCCCAGCAGCAGCCGGTCGCCGGA
>Ga0209062_1006808_pt1 | contig 10221 bp, 9 predicted proteins | sample Coa_R2_2_FD_187158 | JGI IMG/M metagenome (GOLD analysis project Ga0209062, IMG submission 187158) | Surface soil microbial communities from Centralia Pennsylvania, which are recovering from an underground coalmine fire - Coalmine... | ecosystem: Environmental > Terrestrial > Soil > Unclassified ...
GGTGCCGCGAGTCCAGGATTTCGGCGCGCCCCGCGTCACGCGGAAGCTCCCGGTCCGCACGATCACGGAGATGCCGAAGGCCGAGGCCGACTGCTTCCGGCATTCGCGGCAGTGGCAAACATAAATCTCCAGCGGCGCGCCCGCGATGTCGTAGCGCACCGCGCCGCATTGGCAGCCGCCGGCGAGGGTACTCATACGCCGAGCTCCTGGCGCTACTCCACGCGCGCGACGGCGATGCCGCGCGCCGTCAGCGCCTCCTGCACGCTATCATGGCCGACGAGGTGCGCGGCGCCCACGGCCATGAAGGTCACGCTTTTGCCCTCCTTGAGCCGCTCGGCGATCTTCGCTGCCCAGGCGCGGTTGCGGTTCACGACCAGGACCGCGTGGAGGTCCGGATATTTCTCCGCGTCGTCCTGGTTCATGTCCTTGTCGAGAGTCGCGAGATCGCCCGCGAGCCAGGCTCGCATGATCTTCTCGACCTCGGCCGGTCCGCCCGCGACCTCGTCGAGCACGGAGCGCAGCATGTCCACCTGGCGTGCCTGCGGGAAATCCGCGAAGAAATGCATCTGCTGCTGCGCCGTCTCCAGCCCGCGGATCGGCTTTCCCGCGGCGGCCGCCTTGCCCTTCAGCACGTTGTCGACGCCTTTGGCGGGATCGTAGCCGGCCCTGACGATGGGCAGCGTCGCCAGCGTGAGCGCCGCAAGCCAGGGCCGCATGGGCTCGAGCGCCTGCTCGCCCGGCAGCCCCGCAGACTTGGCGGCGGCGTCGAGCCGCGGCAGGTCGGCGGGCGGGAGCTTGGTCGAGAGCGGATGCGCGCGGTCGATGCCGAGCTCCGCCACGATCGGCTGCATGGTGGCGGGATCCGCGTCGTCCGCCTCAAGCCAGAGCTCCCGGCTCTCGGCAAAGGCCGTGGCGATCTTCGGCGTCTCCCAATCGAGGCCGGACTTGAGCGCATGCACGGTGCCGAAGAGATAGACGGTGGCGTTCCCCGACTTCGCCGCCCATAGCGCCGGCTCCGCGAGCGCGGGCAGAGCGAAGAGTGCGAGGACAAGAGCCGCGACAAGAACCCTCACCCTCCCGGCGCAAGGCGCTGGGTCCCTCGCTCTCCCGCTCCGCGGGCGAGGGGCAAGCGGGCCCCTCTGCCATGAAATGGGAGAGCAAGGGGCCCATCGCAAAGCGACGGGAAGGTGGGAGTGCTTGGACAAGAGCGGCGGAGCGCTACTCGATGTTGCGCGCCAGCACTTCGCGCTTGCCGACGTGGTTTGCCGTACTGACCACGCCTTCCTGCTCCATGCGTTCGACGATGCGGGCGGCGCGGTTGTAGCCGATCTGCAGATGGCGCTGGATGAAGCTCGTGGAGCATTTGCGCTCGCGGCAGACCAGCGCCACCGCCTGGTCGTAGAGTTGGTCGCCGGAGCCCTCGCCCTCCGGCGCCTCGAAGCCAGCCGGCACCTCGTCCGGGTCTTCGGTCACGTCTTCGACATAGACGGGCTCGCCGCCGCGCTCCTTGAGGAAGCGCACGACGGCCTCGACCTCCTCGTCGCTGACGAAGGGGCCGTGAACGCGCGTGATCCGGCCGCCACCTGCCATGAAGAGCATGTCGCCGCGGCCCAAGAGCTGCTCGGCGCCGCTCTCGCCGAGGATGGTGCGGCTGTCGATCTTGGACGTCACCTGGAAGCTGATGCGGGTCGGGAAGTTCGCCTTGATGGTGCCGGTGATCACGTCGACCGAGGGGCGCTGCGTCGCCATCACGAGATGAATCCCGGCGGCGCGCGCCATCTGCGCGAGCCGCTGAACCGCGACCTCGATGTCCTTGCCCGCGACCAGCATCAAATCCGCCATCTCGTCGACCACCACGATAATGAGCGGCAACAACGTCATGTCGAGCGGCTGCTCCTCGAAAACCGGCTGGCCGGTCTCGGGGTCGAAGCCGGTCTGCACCTTGCGCATGAGGGTCTCGCCCTTGGCCACCGCGTCGCGGAGCCGTGCGTTGTAGCCCTCGATGTTGCGCACGCCGAGCTTCGACATGGCGCGGTAGCGGTTCTCCATCTCCTTAACGGTCCACTTGAGCGCGACCACCGCCTTGCGCGGATCCGTCACCACCGGCGCCAGCAGATGCGGGATGCCGTCGTAGACCGAGAGCTCCAGCATCTTGGGATCGATCATGATGAACTTGCAGCGGTCGGGCGGCAGCCGGTAGAGCATCGAGAGGATCATGGTGTTGATCCCCACGGACTTGCCGGAGCCCGTGGTGCCCGCGATCAGCAAATGCGGCATGCGCGCCAAGTCCGCGATCACGGCGGTGCCGCCGATGTCCTTGCCGAGCGCGAGCGCGAGCTGCGCGCCGCTCCGCTCGTAGGCGTCCGAGGACAGGATCTCGCGGAGATAGACCATCTCCGCCTTGGTGTTGGGGAGCTCGATGCCGATGACGCTCCGGCCCGGCACGACGGCGACTCGGACCGAGACGGCGCTCATGGAACGCGCGATGTCGTCGGCGAGACCGATGATGCGCGAGGCCTTGATGCCGGGCGCGGGCTCGAGCTCGTAGAGCGTCACTACCGGGCCCGGCCGCACCTTCACGATCTGGCCGCGGACGCCGAAGTCCTCCAGCACGGTCTCGAGCATGCGCGCGTTCTGCTGCAGCGCCTCCTCGTTGACGACGGTGGTGCGAGAGGAGACCGGCGGCTCCGTCAGCAGGTCGATCGGCGGCAGCACGTGCTGCCCGCCGGGGCCCAGGTCGAGCGCCGTCTGGCGCTGGCGCCGCCTCTCGCTCGGCGTCTTCTTGGCCGGCACCACATCGGCGACGGTGCGCGGGCGCGGCGGCATCTCCACCGCGTCCTCGTCGGCCAACGGATTCTCGGACGGCGTTTCCACGGCATCGCCGAGCGCCGGCTCCTTCCGCGGCCGCACAACGGGCTTCTCGCGCACGCGGGCAAGCCGCGCGCGCAGCCACAGGCTGGTCCGTCCCAGCGCCAGGCCGCCGCGGCCGGAGACCCGCGCTGCGCGGCCGGCGCCGCGGCCGATCAAGGCCCAATCCTCGAGGGTCAGGCCCAGCACGTAGAGCAGCAGCAGGCCCGCGAGCGCCGCGGCGCCCATGGCGAGGGCGGGCCGGGGCGCGCCCATGTGCGAGAGCACGTCGAGGCCCATCAAGCCGACGATGCCGCCGAGGCCCGCGCGGATCGGCCAATGGGCGCCGGGCGGGATCAGCGTGAGCGCGATCGCACCCAAGACCAGCAACGGCAGCAGCAGCGCCGAGCGGAGCGTCAGCTGCGTCACGCCGCGATTGAGCAAGAGGCGGAACGCCCAGGCGAGCAGCACGGCCGGCAACAGGCCCGCCGCGAGGCCCACGGCCTGGAGCAGCACGTCGGCAACGACAGCGCCCATGGGGCCCGCGATGTTCTTGACCGGCCCGGTGATGGCGTGGCTCAGCGAGGGATCGTTGTGGTCGAAGCTCGCGAGCGTGACGGCGAGCAGCAGGCTTGCGAAGACCAGCAGCACCCCCGCCCCTTCCGTGAGACGCCTCCGGAGCGCCTCCATGATCGGCGAGGGTTTCTCCCGTCGGATCGCGTCGCTTACGGCCATTCCCGCCTCATGAGGCAATGGAAGGTAAGCCCCTCGCCCGCGCTAGCGGGAGAGGGGCTCCAGAGAGCGTCAGCGACAACGACATCCCATCACCCGCCCAGTACCCGGACCATGCGCTCGAGGCCGTCGGCGATGGTGGCGTCGTCGTGTACCAAGGCCACGCGGATGTACTGCGAAGCGGGGTTGATGCCGCGCTCGTTGATGCGGCCCAGGTAGCCGCCGGGAAGCGTGCGCACGCCCGCCTCCTGCCAGAGCTTGAGCGTCGCCTTCTCGCCGTCGCCGACGTCGAGCCAGAGGAAGAAGCCGCCGGGCGGGCGGTAGAATCCGAACTTGCCCTTGAGCACACGCTCGGCGGTGTCGAATTTGCTGACGTAGAGCGCGCGGTTGTCGGTGACGTGCGTCTCCTCCCGCCAGAGCGCGGTGGCGGCCTCCTGGATCGGCAGCGGCACCTGGCAGCCGCCGTAGCTGCGGATCTCCGCGAAGCGCTTGATCACGTCGGCATCGCCCGCGATGAAGCCCATGCGCAAGCCGGCGGCGCTCGAGCGCTTGGAGAGCGAGTGGAACACCACGACGTTGGCGAAATCGGAGCCGAGCTTCGCGCAGGCCTCGAGCCCGCCCGGCGGCGGCGCCTTGTCGTAGATCTCGGCGTAGCACTCGTCGACCACCAGCAGGAAGTCGTGGGCGCGGGCGAGGGAGATCGCCTTCTTGAAATAGTCGAGGCTCGCGATCGCGCCCTGAGGATTGGCGGGGCTGCAGAGATAGAAGATCGCAGCGCGCGCCAGTACCTCCTCGGGGATCGCGTCGAGATCGGGCAGGAAGCCGGTCGCCTTGGTGGCGTCGAGATAATAGGGCTCGGCACCCGCCATCACGCCGCCGCCGCTGTAGACGTTGTAATAGGGGTTGGGCAGCAGGCAGAGCGGCGTCTTGCCGGCTTTCGTCTCGGGCACCGCGACCTGCGCCACCAGGAAGAGGCCCTCCTTGGTGCCGGCGAGCGGGAGGATGTGGCGGTCGGCAGAGATCATGCCGGCGGGGAGCGAATAGCGGCGCATGAGCCAGGCCGCGACCGCCTCGCGATAAGCCTGCGTCCCCACCATCGTGGGGTAGCGGTTCCAGAGGTGTGCGTTCTTGGCGATCACCTCGGCAACGAAAGCGGGCGGCTGGTGCATGGGGTCGCCCACCGACATCACGATGGGCGTCGTGTTGGCGCGCGGCGCGAGCGGGGCCAGGAGCTGGTTCAGCTTGGTGAAGGCATACTCGCCAAGCCGGTCGATCCGGGGGTTGTGCTGCTGCACGTGCTTCAAGTTCCCTCTAAAGACCCACCCATGACCCCCACGGGCGCCTCAAAATAACAGGGGACGGGCTCAGGCGCCCCGCAAACAAAACAGCAACATCAGGCGCTTGGCAAGCCCATGCCCAAAAGCCCAACCCCCACCGGATGTTGGGGGTGGCGTCGGTCGAGTCCTCCCAGCATTAGACTCATTCTTGAGGTGTTCTCAAAACGCCGCCCGAGTCGCGACTCGGGCACGACTCGGGGTCGAAATCTCCGCCACGGCAGTAGCGTCGGCGCGGCCGCCCGAACCCACGCGGACCCCTTCGCGCCGGGAGCCCGTGGTCGAAAAGGGTAGTGAGTTAGATCAATGCCACCCTTCGTAAAGGGCGGCAAATTGATAAGAGGCCACGCAGGAGGTCTCCATGGAAATTACCACGCACGATCTTTGGACCGTGGTGCACGGCATGGGATTCGGGACCCTGTTCATGCTCGCGTTCTCCGGGGCCATCGGCGAGTTCTATCACCTGTCGAACGGGGGGGCATCCTTTCAGCAGAGCCAGCGCGACCGGACGATGCTCAACCTCTACCTGATCGCGATGGTGGTGATCGCGTGGCTCACCGTGTTCTCGGGCGAGTACATCGTCTATCCCTGGTACCGCGCGGTGCCGCCTGCTGGGACGACCGATCTCAGCGAGTATCCCCGCCGTCTGCTGCTCTCCAGCCCCAGGACGTCCGAGTGGCACAACGTCGGCATGGAGTGGAAGGAGCACGTCGCCTGGCTCGCGCCCATCGCGATGACCATGGTCGCCTACGTCACGATGAAGTACGGGCGCACCGTCATGCGACCGCGCGGCATGCGGACGGCGGTGCTGGCCTTCGTCGTGGCCGCCTTCTTCGCCACGGGAGTCGCGGGCGCCTTCGGCGCGTTCCTCAACAAGTATGCGCCGGTCCGCGGCGGCTCGACGATCGTCTTGATGGAGGGCGAGCAATGAGCATGTCACAGACCAGCGAGCTCCCGAACGGATCGGGCGCCGCCGCCATCCTCGGCGCCGGCATCGGCTGCGGCGCCTTGGGCATCTTGGCCTTCTGGGGTGATGCCTCGGAGAGCATGGGCAAGGCGCTCAACATCTACAACCCGTCGGGCACCCTCTCCGGCGTCACGACATTCGCGATCATCATCTGGCTCGTCGCCTGGTTCGCTCTGGACCGGATGTGGCGGGGCAAGACGGTGGAGATCATGAAGGTCAACGTCGTCGCTTTCGCGTTGCTGGCTGTGGGCTTCCTGCTGACCTTCCCGCCTTTCATGGACTTGCTCCAGGGGAAGTGAGCTCGGTCGTCCACCGGGCACCGCGGCAAGGGCCGTCGCCCCAAGGGGGCGGCGGCCCTTGAATCGGGTGCCGGTCTTCGACGCGAAAAAGAGGGGCGCCGGAGGCGCCCCTTCGAGTTTGGGGAGGAGAAGGTGCTTTACTGAACGGTCTCGCCGTGGAGGGCGAGGTCGAGGCCGTCGCGCTCGACCTCGACGTCGACGCGCAAGCCGACGACGAGATCCACGACCTTGAGGATGATGAGAGAGGCGATCACGTCGTAGAGCACGACGATGCCGACGCCGACCACCTGGTTGACCACCTGGCCGGCATTGCCCTCGATGAGGCCGGAGGTGCCGCCATACTCGCTGATCGCGAAGACGCCCGTAAGGATCGCGCCGGCGGCGCCGCCCACCGCGTGCACGCCGAAGGCGTCAAGCGCGTCGTCATACCCCAGCATTCGCTTCAAGGAGACGGCACCCCAGTAGCAGACCACACCGGCGGCGACGCCGATCGCCATGGAGCCCGCGGGGCCGACGAAGCCCGAAGCCGGGGTGATCGCGACAAGGCCCGCGACGGCGCCCGTGCAGATGCCGATCACCGTCGGCTTGCCGCGCGCCGCCCACTCCACGAACATCCAGGTGAGCGCCGCCACGGCCGTCGCGATCTGGGTCACGGTCATGGCCATGCCCGCCTGCAGGTTCGCGGTCACCGCGGAGCCCGCATTGAAGCCGAACCAACCGACCCACAGTAGCGAGGCGCCGATGAAGGTCAGCACCACGTTGTGCGCGGGGCCGCTGTCCTTGCGAGGCCCGAGCATCAGGCAGGCCATCAGCCCGGCAACGCCCGAATTTATGTGCACGACCGTGCCGCCGGCGAAGTCCAGCACCTTGACCCAGGCGGCGTCGTTGGCGCTGTTGAGAAAGCCGTCGGGACCCCAGACCCAGTGCGCGACCGGCGCATAGACGAAGGTCGCCCAGAGGCCGATGAACCACAGCATGGCCGAGAATTTCATGCGCTCCGCGAAGGCGCCCGCGATGAGCGCCGGCGTGATGATCGCGAAAGTCATCTGGAAGCACATGTAGACGGTCTCGGGGATCGTCGGCGCAAGCGGGTTGGGATTGCCGATGCCCTTGCCGATGTCGCTGAGGATGTGCTGCAGGAAAGCGCGGTCGAAGCCGCCGATAAACGGCGTGCCCGCGCGAAAGGCCGTGCTGTAATTGACGACCGCCCACAACACCGTCACGAGGCAGGTGATGGCGAAGCTCGTCATCACGGTGTCGCCCACGTTCTTCTTGCGCACCATGCCGCCGTAGAAGAGGCCGAGACCCGGAACTGTCATCATCAGCACCAGCGCCATGGAGGTCAGCATCCAGGCGGTGTCGCCGGAATTGGGCGTGCAGTTCTCGAGCGTCTTGGCACCGCAAGCGGGCGGCGCCGGCGGCGGAGCCGAGGCATCGGCCGGCGCGGCCGCGGCAGCTGCGGGCGCCGCCGGAGCGGGAGCCGCGGTCTGCGCGAGCGCCGAGACGACCGGCAGCAGAATCAAAGCGAGCACGGCCAGCGCCGCGGCACCGCGCCGCCATGCCGAGCCGAACGAGCGAACGATCATCAGGACCCTCCCGAGAGCCAAGTTGTCGGGCAGCCGCTACGTGGTCCCCCACTCACATCTCGAGAGCGACCGCCTTCAGCCCGTCATTAACAAGAATCGTGCCATCGCGACGGGCCGCCGCCGGGCCTCCCCATCGCTCTAGAATTCAGCGGTGAAACCGATGTCCTGCCGAAAAATGCAGCGGCTATCTGCCTATTGCGCAGGCACGGCGGGACGGCTCGCCCGCTGCGCGGCGGCGTCGATGGTGGCGCGCCACTCGGGCGACCCGATGTCGATCGCGGTCGGGCAGTGATTGCAGAGCGTGACGGTGTTGGTCACGACCTCGCGCAGGAGCTTGCGACTCGGTTTGCCGCAGCGCGGGCAGGTCACGGTGATGGTGGTCGTGTAGAAGGAATCGCCGCTCATGGGATGCCGGAGCGTAGCGCCGGGAGTCCTGCCGAATGGTTAACCGCAGAGAGGCGCCGTCAGTCCCGCCTCGGCCAGCCCTCGTCGTTGACCACCACGGCGGCGCGCTGCTTGCGGCACCGCTGGCAGCGCAGCTTCGCCTGCAGTTTCGTCAGCGAGAGATCGCCCCGGCGCGCGATCAGATGACGCGGATCAAGCCGGTGCGTATGCCCGCACCCCCGACAGAGCACCCAAAGGAGCCGCCCCGCCTCGACCGCGTGCCCCAGGGTCTCGATGGGCCCGATCCGATGTCGCACCATAAGAACAATTAGAGAACATGACCCCGAAAGAGTCGAGTCCGGGCGACAGCAGGCGTCTTGAGGATCGTGTAGCGTGATTCTCATGTCCGTTTTCAAGGCTGAAGACGTGCGGCTGCGATCGCTGTTGCGAGCGCGAGGGTCTATGGGCTGCGCACGGCCGGGAGCGGCGGCGAGAGGCGACGGTTGATCAGACTCTGATGCGCGGATTGGCTACCGCAGGACCGTGGTTCACCTCGGGCCTTCCTCTGTCTCAAATGGCGCGAATGCCGGTTGGGCTCGCGGAATCACAGCGAGGGTTGCCCTGACCGGCCGCCGCGCCCGGCCGTGCGCAGCATGATAATTTGTCGGGATCGGTCTCCTTTGCTGTTGAGGGGTGGCTTGTCAGGTAGCTGGCTCGAGCTCTGGCATGACGGTGGTGGCGATGGCCCAGACGAACGCGGCGAGTTCCCGCGCGATGGCGACGGTGACGACAGCGGTTGGTTTGCCGGCGCGCACGAGGCGCCGGTAACGGGCACATAATCTGACCTGCGCCTTCCAGGCCACATCCTTGATGGCTTCCGGCAGGGCCCGGTTGCGTCTGAGAAGTTCAAGGCCGATGCGAGCCGGCAGCCGGTAAGTCCAGGCGCCCTCCACCAGTATCCGCCGGGCGCGGCGGTTGCCGGCCTTGGTGATCGCACCGCGTACCGTGGTGGCGCCTGATGAATGCTCGCGCGGCACCAGACCGAGCCAGGCCATGAGCGCTCGCGGGTTGGTGAAGCGCCGGAAGTCGCCGATCTCCGCCATCAGCGTGATCGCGGACAGCAAGGCAACGCCGCGCAGGGCCTGGAGAGCCGCAACAACGCCACGCAAGGACCAGCTTGGCAGCAAGGCCACCATTTGCTGCTCCAGGCGCTCGCGGCGGGACTGAGCCTGCTCGACGGCTTGGATCAGCTCTTCGAATACGATCTGCTGAGCGGCATGCTCGAACCGCTGCTCGGCGAGCCAGCGGCGATGGGCGCGGGTCCAATGGCTCCTGGTCGGATAAATGCGTCCGTGTCGCAACAGAAACGATAGGAGTTGCTGGCGCGCCCGCCGCAGCCCCTCCATCGCGGCTTGCCGTCCTCGCGACAGGTCGCGCATTGCCTCGTGACCCGCGTCGGGGACCCAGATCGCCGTCAGCTCGCCGGCGCGGAACAGTGCAGCCAAGGTCGTGGCATCGCGACGGTCGGTCTTGATGTGCCCGCCCGGGCGCACCGGAACCATCGAGGGCGCCACCACCTGGCAGTCGAAGCCCAGGGCGCGGATCTGGCGATAGAGCCAGTAGCCCGTGGGACCGGCCTCATAGCAGAAGGCCAGCTCTCGGCGCCGTTTTGCCAGCTTCTCCACCAGCTTGCGCACCGTGTCTGGCCGGCTGGCGATGCTGCCGAAAAAGCGTACCTCCTTGCGGCGGCCGCTCTCCGCGACTGCGACTGCAATCGTCTCTTTGCTCGTGTCGAAGGCCACGTACGTCGTATCCTGGTCCACGGCTCGTCTCCCATGTCTGAGGCTCCGATCGGCGCAACCCGATCAACCCTCGACACTGGCATGCAGCGAGACGAGCCACCGCATCGGTCACGGACATGGGGTCTCACAGCTCGCATCGCTCCGCTGCGAGCTGACCAGACTCTCTAGGATTCCGACGAGCTTTTTGCCTTCTCGGCGGGCTGGGGCGGCGGAGCCTGCTGGCGCTCCGAGCGCTCGGCCTCGACGGCGAGGCGCTCATAGCGGCGCGCC
>Ga0209062_1006811_pt1 | contig 10217 bp, 10 predicted proteins | sample Coa_R2_2_FD_187158 | JGI IMG/M metagenome (GOLD analysis project Ga0209062, IMG submission 187158) | Surface soil microbial communities from Centralia Pennsylvania, which are recovering from an underground coalmine fire - Coalmine... | ecosystem: Environmental > Terrestrial > Soil > Unclassified...
CCACGCAAACGCCCCAGGATGCCTACCGCCTGGGCCTGCAATGCCTGAATAACAAGCAGTACGCCGAGGCCATCGCCCATTTCAAACAGGCCGCCGCCTCAGGACCGGCCAGCTACGAGATCGCCTACGGCCTGGGCCGCGCCTATCGCCAGTACGCCCATACGCTTAAGCCGACCAACCAGGCGCTCGCCCGCGAGAACCTGACGCTGGCGATCGAGCAGTTCGAGCAGGCCGTCAAGCTCAAGGCCGATGCGGTCGATGCCCACTTCCAACTCGGCATGACCTATGGCGACCTGGAACTCTACGACCAGGCCAGCGCCGCCTTTAAGAAAGCCCAGCAGCTCACCCCGCAGGACGCCGCCGTGTATTTTCAACTGGGCCGGATCGCGATGGAGCAGGGCTATAACCTGGAGGCCGAGGCGTATTTCCTGGAGGGCCTCAAACTCAATCCAAACCACGCCTTGATTCTGGCTACCCTGGGCAAGCTCTACCTCAAGATGAACCAGGCGTCGAACGCCATTAACGTTCTGCGCCAGGCCACGCAACTGGAGCCGCTGATGTGGGAGGGCTGGTACGAGCTCGGACGCGCCCACATGAAGGCCCGTGAGTGGAAGGTCGCCTTGAGCGCGCTGGAGCAAGCCCGGCAAGCCAATCCCGACTCGGATGAAATTTACAGCGCGATGGCCACGTGTTATGTGAAGACAAACAAGAAGGCGGAGGCTCGCCAGATGGTGCGCCAATCCCTGATGATCAACCCAGGCAACAGCGAGGCCACACGCTTGCAAAAACAGCTCTAAGCAACAGGATCGAAAGTGAAACGTTCAACAATGATAAAGGAGGGCAGCCATGTTCTGTCCGTCGTGTAATGCGCCTAACCGTGAAGATGCGAAGTTCTGCAAAAGCTGCGGACAGCCGCTACACGCCCCCGCACCGGTGAGCGCTCCCCCTCCGGCCAGCGCAGAGGAGACGCCCGCCGCGCCTCCCCAGGCAACCACCCCGGTCAGCGCAGAGGAGGAGACGCCCGCCGCGCCTCCCCAGGCTGCTAACCCCGCCGAGAGTCAGCCGCAGGAGCAGGAAGATCTTTCCCTGGCCCCGACGTTGATCCTCTCGCCGGAGAAGGTCATGGCCTATCGAAGCCGCTTCTGGAGGCAACACGAAGAGGAACTCCAGCAGGCCGAACGGGCACAAACAAGCGAGCAACCTCCATCATCCCATCCCGCCGATCAGCCGACGGTCCTTCTGACCCCAGGCGGCTCGCCGTCTGCCGAACAGATCAGCTCGCTGGCCGACCAGCCAACCATATACATACCAGGCGACCAGCCCGCCCAGCAGGCCGGGCCAGCGCCTCAAGGGAAAGTGGAGGAAGCCGAGGCGGCATTTGATGCGAACGCCGTCCCCGCGTTAGAAGAGAGTGAAGAGCAGAAGGAGACAGCAGGCGCTATGAGTAGTCAGCCAGGAGCGGATGACAAGCCAGACCAGGAGGAAGAGCAGCAGGCCGGAGCGCCGGCAGACGATTTTGCGCCCCGCGCAGTGGGCGAAACCCTGCTTGGCCGCTACGAAATCACCCAGGTCCTCGATGAAAGTCCCGCAGAGCACACCTACCAGGTCATCGACCGTCAGGGCTATCAGCACTGCTGGAACTGCGGCTCCGAGCAGAACGCCGAGGGAGACGAATTCTGTAATGACTGCGGCGCGAGCATGCTCAACGTCCCCTACACGCTGCATGAGTATCCGGCCTCAGGCGACGCCGCCGCCGATGTCGATGTCCTGCAAGGGGTGATCGTCAACACCTTTATCGATCAGGGCCGCACCTACGCCGTCGAGCAAACCACCAACCAGAGCGCGTTCCCCAACGGCGTGCAATTGCTGGTCGCGACCAACTCAGACGCCGGGAACGTGCGGCGCAGCGATCCCAACGAAGATAGCACGCTCGTCCTGCAGCTCCAGCGCGTCCACGAGTCCATCTCCATGCCGGTCGGCATCTTCATCGTCGCCGACGGCCTGGGCGGACACGACAACGGCCAGGTGGCCAGCCGTATGACCATCGCCATCATCGCCGAACGCATGGTGCGCGAGCTGCTGGCCGCCCCGCTCCAGGCCGAGAGAGAGGGCGCGCCGGGCGCGCAGTTGGAAGAGGATGACCTGGTCGGGCTGCTGCGCAACGCCGTCGAAGAGGCCAACCTCGCCCTGTGCCAGAAAAACCAGCAGGACAAGACCGACATGGGCTCAACCCTGACTGGCTACCTGATCGTCGGCGAGCACGCCTATATCGTCAACGTCGGGGACAGCCGAACCTATATGGTGCGCGGCGGCCAGATCTACCAGCTCACCACCGATCATTCCCTGGTCGGCCAACTGGTCGCCGGCGGCATGATCCAGCCGGAAGACGTGTACACGCACCCGAACCGCAGTCAGATCTTCCGCAGCCTGGGAGACAAACCGAACGTCCAGGTCGACATTTTCAAGCAGCAACTCTTGCCCGGCGATATCCTGCTCGCCTGCTGCGATGGCCTCTGGGAAATGGTGCGCAACCCGCAAATCGAGAGCATTCTCAATAGCGCGCCCGATCCCCAGACCGCCTGCACGCAGCTCATCGACGCGGCTAACGCCAACGGCGGGGAAGATAACATCAGCGCCGTCATCGTCTTTGTGCGCTAGAAGGTTTTCATAGATGGGAGGAAAAAAGCGTCGCCGCGCGCCAACGCCGCAAGAGGAGCGAAACCAATGAGTATGATATACTTAGTCAGCCAAGATACGAAAGGAGCTGCGTAGATATGCCCGGTGAGGTAACGTTAACGCACCAGGTCGGAAAGGACTACATGCCCGTCACTGGGGGAAGCCAGCTTGCATACGTGCTCGTCGAAATGAAGCCAACCGAAATGATGGCCCAGGTACGTATGCCGCTCAACTTCGCCCTCGTCCTCGACCACTCTGGCTCCATGAAAGGCGCCAAACTCAAAAATGTCAAAGAGGCGGTCAAGATGGTCATCGACTACCTGGAGCCGACCGATTACGTCTCGGTGGTCATCTTTGACGACACATCCCAGGTCATCATTCCCTCCATGCCCTGCAACGATAAACCAGGCATGAAAGCAGCAATCGACCAGATCCGCGACGCGGGCGGCACCACGATGTCCCTGGGCATGATCCAGGGCCTGAACGAACTGCGCCGCTGGAACATCCCTAACGCCGTCAACCGCATGATCCTGCTCACCGACGGCGTGACCTACGGCGATTCCGACCGCTGCCGCCAGCTCGCCCGCGATGCCGCCGCCGCCGGCATCTCCATCTATCCCCTGGGCATCGGCGCCGACTGGGACGAAGACCTGCTGGACAGCATCGGCCAGCTCAGTGGCGGCATGCCAGCCGAGTTCATCCAGAATCCCACCGACGCCCTGAGCATCTTCGAGCAGCAGATTCAGAGCGCGGTCGACGTGGCTATCCGCAACGCAACGCTCATCTTGCGCCTGCCCGCCGGCGTCACGCCCAAGAAGGCGGTCAAGGTGCTGCCAATCATCAGCGACCTCGGCCCCGGCGTGCTCGCCGATCGCCAGGTCGTGATTCCGCTGGGCGACCTGGAGAAAGACAAGCCGCAATCGGTGCTCTTCGAGCTGATGATCGATCCCCGCCAGGCCGGCCTGTTCCGTATCGCCCAGGCCGAACTGACCTACGACGTGCCGATCATGGGCGTGGTCGGCGAGAGCGTGCGCGACGACGTGAAAGTCACGTTTACTCACGACGCCAATCAGGCGGCAGCGGTGAACGCGCTGGTGATGAACTTCGCCGAAAAAGCCAACGCCCATCGCCTGGTCACACGCGTGCTCGACGAGTATAAGCGCACTGGCAAGGCTACCACCCGCCTGGCCCCCAACGTCACACGCGTGCTCGACGAAGAGACCCAGCTCGCGCTTGAGCAGATCAACCAGGGCGGCCAGATTTCGCAGGAACAGGTGAAGTCCATCAGCAATAGAACACGCAAGCTCACCCAGCGTCTCGACGATATCCTTCCCTGATGAGCCGGGGAGAAAATCTTGATGTGATCGTTTTAGGAGGTAACAATGACGATAAAATGTTCTTTAGGCCACGAAAATCCTGACGGCTCGGCCTTCTGCGACGAATGTGGTGAGCCCCTGGCCGCCGCACCCGTTGCCACCGCCGCGCCTGCGCCCGCACCCACCCCCGCCGCTCCAGCCCCAGCGCCAGCCGGCAGCCAGGCGTGCCCCTCGTGCGGCGCGATCAATGCCGCCGGCGAGGCTTTCTGCTCCAACTGCGGCAGCATGCTCGGCGCACCCGCCCCGGCGGCGGTATCCGCGCCCACCGCAGCTCCGGCAGTTCCAGCAACCGCCCTCACCGCCCGCCTGATCGTTGAGGCCGATAACCAGGAGTTCGACCTGAGCGGGAAGGATAACATCGTGATTGGCCGCGAGGATGCGGTGAGCAACATCTATCCCGACGTTGACCTCACCCCGCACGGCGGCGAGGAAGGCGGCGTCTCCCGCCTGCATGCGCGCATCTTCTACGATAATGGCCAGTATATGCTGGAGGATGAGAATAGCACCAATTTCACGTTCCTGAATCGACAGAAGTTGCCGGGCAAAACCCCGACACCCCTGCATGATAACGACGAAATTCGCCTGGGCCGCGTCCTCCTGCGCTTCAAAGAGGCATAGATCCGCGCCGGCCTGCGGTCCCGTCCATCCGGCAGAGACGGCGGCGAGCGTCCTCTCCCTCCCTGCCTGCCCGTCGCAAGCAGAGGGAAATGAAGCTCACCACCGTCTTCTCATTTCCCTCACCTCCCCCCTCCCTGCCAAAAGGGAACCGCAGGGACGCGCGGGCCGTATATACTACAAAGATATGGCTCAAGCAGAGCAAGCTGCCGGGAGGGCGCAAGGAACCTGAACCCGGCTGGCTGATTGGTTCGATAGTCCCAGGTTCGCAACGCCTGATTGACAGTCAACAGGTTTTGCCGCTATAATTTACAAGACCAATTTTAAGTGGAGGAGTACAGGGTTTTTTTATGAAACGTACCTGGCAACCCAAGCGCATCCCGCGCAAACGCGAACACGGCTTTCTTAAGCGCATGGCAACGCGCAATGGTCGTCGCGTTCTTAAGGCACGCCGCGCCAAAGGGCGCTGGAAGCTGACTGTTTAAATAGTGTTGCGCTGAATCGTTCGGAATAGAGTGGCACTCAAACGTGCATTTCGCCTGCGAAAAAGTAGTGAGTTTCAGCGAGTCAGGCAGCAGGGGCGTAGGGTAACGTCCCGGCTGCTTACTCTGGCATGGATGCCTAACGATGGAGCTGCGCTACGCATCGGGTTCGTGGTCAGTAAGCGTATCGCAAAGCACGCGGTCGAGCGTAATGCGCTGAAACGCCGGCTCGGCGAGGCTGTCCGGCCTTTGCTGGCGGAATTGTCCCCCGGCTGGGATCTTGTGTTCAGCGCCCGCAGGGAGACGCTTACGGCTGATTTGCAAACGCTTGAACAAGATATACCTGCCCTGCTGCGACGGGCGCGCCTGCTCGCTCGCCCCGATCAGCCAGAGGCGGAAGACAGATAGTTGAGGAACCCATACTAAAAAGGACACGACAGTGAAATACGTCGCTCTTTTTCTCATCCGTCTCTATCAACGCACGCTGTCGGTCGTTCTACCCTCATCGTGTCGGTTCACTCCCTCATGCTCTCAGTATGGGTATGAGGCAATTCAACGTTTTGGCTTTTTCCGTGGCGGCTGGCTGACGATCAAACGCATTGGTCGCTGCCATCCTTTCTATCACGGCGATCTCTACGATCCGGTCCCAGAACGACTCGGCTGACGAGATTGAGGAAGGTAGGATAATTCCCGTGGGTCAGATAGGCTACTTCTTTAACATCATCTTTACATTTCCCATTTTCAACGCACTGATGTTGCTGGATCACCTCTTCGGAGATCTGGGCCTCTCTATCATTGTGTTGACGCTGATTATTCGCCTGTGCCTCTTTCCTCTGACGCTCAAGCAGCTGCGTTCGTCAAAGGCGACCCAGGCCATCCAGCCGCTGATTGCCGATCTTCGCAAGAAATATGCGCACGACCAGCAGGCGATGTATCGCGAGATGCAGCAGTTGTACAAGGAATATAATATTAATCCGATGTCGGGCTGTCTGCCCCTGCTGATTCAGTTGCCCATCCTGTATGGCCTGTACGGCGCGATGAATGTCGTGCTCAGGCCGGGTCATCCGCTGCAGCTCTCTGATATTAACGATGTCATTTATCCGTTCCTGCCCAAGTTTGCGGCCATTCCTAATTTCGATCTGCGCTGGTTTACTTTTCTTAACCCCCATTGGTCGCTCTCATTGGCCGCCGCCGACCCAACGCATATCCTGCCCATCCTGGCCGCGCTGGCGACGTTCATCCAGTTGCGTATGTCTCAGGCGCGCACCAGGCAGGCGGGCGCGACGGATATGATGACGCAGCAGATGCAGATCATGTCCTTTATTATGCCCTTTGTCACGCTCTTTATCGCCTGGGGCTTCCCGGCGGGCCTGGCCCTCTACTGGACAACCACGTCGATCTTTAGCATGGTGCAGCAGTACTTTGTGACCGGCTGGGGTTCGCTGTTCACCCTTCCCTCCTTCGGCAAGGCCGCGCCGAAGGATGAGGACCGCTCCGGGACATACCTCGGCGATGCGCGCAAAGAGCGGGCGCTGCTGGAGAAGGTGGTCGATGCTGATGCGGAGGTTCGCCCTGAGCGCTCAGGCAGCGCACGGACCAATGGGTACTCAAGCGGTTCGCCTGTCCGCCGCCGCCGACCGAACAGTTCCTCGGCGCGCCGACGAGGCGCAGCTCCCAGGCGCAATCCATCGCGTAGCTGAATAAGGGATATCCTGATCCCGGCGCTGAAACGTTTGGGATAGAGAAATACATGGAGGCAACACAATCGTGGAAAGCATTGAGGTAAGTGGCAAAAGTGTTGATGACGCTCTGTTGCAGGCTCTGGTGCGCTTGCATAAACGGCGCGACGAGGTGGAGGTGACAGTCCTCCAGGAACCTGCACGTGGCACCTTCGGAATCGGCGGCAAGGAGGCTCGCGTCCGTGTCACTGTCCTTCCCCCACGTGGCAGCGCGGTGATTACTCCCGAGATGGCCGACGCGCTCCTCGGTCCAGATGAGGAGGAGCTATATGAGGAGGAGGACCTCGAGGAAGGCGAGGAGGAGGAGTTCGCCGAGGAGGAGCTGTATGAGGAGGAGGACCTCGAGGAAGGCGAGGAGGAATTTGAGGAGGAGACGTACCAGTCCGCCCTGCCAGTAGCTGAGGCCGCCCCGGAGACGGTGGCGATGCCGGTCGCGGACGGCGAGATGCAGGAGGTTGAGCATCCCAGCAGCGAAGATATCGCCGTGACGGTCGATGTCTTGCAGCATATTTTGCAGTATATGAATATCCGCGCGGCTGTCCAGGTGCGTTCGCAGAATCCGTTGACGCTCAACATTCAGGGCATTAATGAGAATCTTGGCCTGCTGATCGGACGACGCGGGGAAACACTCTCCGCCTTGCAGCTCCTGGTAAGCCTGATCGTCAGCCACCGCACGAAACATCGCATGCGCATTATCGTGGATGCGGAGAATTATCGCGAACGCCGCGAGGAGAATCTGCGCTCCCTGGCCCTGCGCGTGGCTCAGCAGGTGCGCAACTACCGCCGCTCGATTGCGCTCGAGGCTATGCCTCCCCACGAACGACGCATCGTGCATCTCGCGCTGGCCGATAGCCCCGATATCAGCACGGAGAGCATCGGCGAAGGCGACGCGCGCCGCGTGGTGATTTCACTGAAACGCCCCGGACGATGAGCATACCTGCACAATCCCCTGCGTTTCTCGCTATCGGGCATGTGACGCGCGATCTCTTGCCCGATGGCTCGTTCACGCTCGGCGGGACGGTGACGTTCGCTGCCCTGACCGCCTATCACCTGGGACTGGCCTCGGGCATTGTGACGTGCGCAGATGCAACCTTGCTGGCGGATCTCCCCGCGCAACTCCCTCCGATCGCGCTGGCCGCTCGCCCGGCTCCGGTGACAACGACGTTCGAGAATAGCTACGCCGAGGGGTTTCGCACGCAGTATCTGCGCGCCCGCGCCCCACAGCTCGCCCTCTCAGATATTCCTCCCGCCTGGCTGGCCGCGCCCATCGTCCTGCTCGCTCCTCTGGCCCAGGAGATTCCTCCTACCCTGCCGCTTCACTTGCCACGCCAGGCCAATTCCCTGCTGGCCGCAACCCCCCAGGGCTGGCTCAGACGCTGGGATGCCGACGGACGCGTCTGGCCAACTCCCTGGCAGGAGGCTGAGAGGCTGCTCCCCCTGCTCGATGCGCTGATCCTGAGTCACGACGATCTGTTGCCCTTCGCGGATAATCAGCGCGCCGCCGCCGATGCGATGCTGGCAGAATGGAGCAGGCACGTTCCTCTGCTGGTCGCGACCGACGGACGGCACGGAGCTACGCTTTTTGAGCACGGCACTCCTTCGCACTTTCCAGCCTATCCCGCCACCGAGGTCGATCCAACGGGCGCAGGGGATGTCTTCGCCGCCGCTTTCCTGGTCCATCTCTACCAGCACCGCGATCCCCACGCCGCTATGAACTTCGCCAACTGCGTGGCCTCGCTCTCCGTAGAAGCCCCCGGCATCGCGGGCATTCCTACCTGGGAGCAGATTGAGCGCCGCTTGACTTCGCGCACGCCTTAAGCGATGGGAATCTCCGCGTAGAGCACTCCCTCGCACCAGTCAGAGGTTTCAACCAGGCATCGCCCGTCTGGCCCGAACAGATATCCCCCGCCGGGAAAGTCTTCGTCCCTGGTTCGCCCGGCCTGCGTCGCAACGGCGATGGTGATGGCGTTGGCACGCGCGTATTGACCCAGCTTGCGGTGACACTCGTCGCGCCACCAGTGATAGCCTGCACGCCAGTCGCGCATCTCCTGCGCTCCATAGAGGCCGGGCGCCGCCGCCTCGAAGACGATCCGCGCCCCCTGGTTCGCATAGGCGCTGAAGATCTCCGGGGTGTCGATATCCGCACAGATGGATATCCCAAACACAACCTTTGGATGGCGAAACACCTCCCCGGCAGAGCCGGGCGCAAACCACTCAACCTCGTCCTCGGCGATCGTTCGTTTGCGATAGACCCCCAGGAGAGCGCCTGCGCGCGCGGCGATCTGCGTGATAAAGGGCTTTCCGCGCGGATTCGCCTCGACAAAACCCGCGATGGCCGTCACAGGAATGCCGCTCGTCATATCTAGAAAACGAGCTATCTCTGGTCCATCGAGACGGAGTACGGCTTCAGGCGACTGCTGAGGATTGATATAGCCGCTTATGCTCATCTCTGGAAAGCACAGAAAATCGACGCCCCTGGCCGCGCCCGCGCGCAGGCTGGCATGGATGGCTGCCAGGTTTTCTTCCAGCGCGCCCTTCTCGCAGCGCATCTGGACAAGACCAATGCTGAGTGACTGCCATTCCTTCACAAATACTACCTTCTCTCGTCTTTCTGGAAGCGGATAAAAAAAAGCACCTGTCCCGTTCGCGTTCGAGCAACCTGAAAAGGCTGTATAGGAAAGTATAGCAGATGATGTCACATACCTGGAGGAACAACATTATACAGCTTCAAGCATTGCTATGCAGCTTCACACCATCAAGACCTATGCACGGCTGGCAATGGAAGATAAGAAACTCCCATTCGATGAATATATACACATCCAGAATGTTCAAGCTCGCCCTGAGGCCGAACAAAAAATAAGGCGTGGCGAGAAGAGGGACGAGTATTATCAGGAGGAGTTGTTGACAGTATGCTCGCTCCTTTTGTGAGCGACAGCCGTTTGATTCTGCCCTGGATGATACAATTCATTTATAACGATGAGTCATCGAAACAGGGATTTCTGAAATATATCCAACAGAAGTTGCAAACATTTGGTTTGAAACCAAATAATGGCCGGTTTTACGAAGAACTGTGGGATCATCTGGCTCATTGGATGGACAGTGAACTGCAAAAATAGTATCACTCCAGGCAAAAAGAGGACTGAGAAGGAGCATACTGCATGGCTGAAACGGAAGAAAAACAAGCGACGCTTAGCCCGCGTGACCCCTGGCTGATCGGGGCGGGGACGGTGGTGGTGGATGATGAGCGCGTGCTGCTGGTGCGCAACCGCTTCGGGGTGACGCGAGGACGCTATCTGCTGCCGGCGGGCCGCGTCAATCCCGGCGAGATG
>Ga0209062_1006812_pt1 | contig 10217 bp, 5 predicted proteins | sample Coa_R2_2_FD_187158 | JGI IMG/M metagenome (GOLD analysis project Ga0209062, IMG submission 187158) | Surface soil microbial communities from Centralia Pennsylvania, which are recovering from an underground coalmine fire - Coalmine... | ecosystem: Environmental > Terrestrial > Soil > Unclassified ...
GTTATTCCGGCCGCGCGCAACTTCTTCGGTTCGTCGGCATCAACGACGGAAGGTATTACCGCCTGGCTCGCGGCGGCGGTTTTGCTAGCCACTCCTTGGGCTCTGTTGTGGACACCAAGACAAGGTCAACTGATCTGGCGCGTTCTACTAGGACTGACAGCGAGCGTGATTCCCCCACTCGGCATCATTGGCTGGGCATCGCCACTAACATCGGCAGGCCTGCTTTTTCCCGGAGCGGCATGGTTGGGCTTGGCAGCGGTCGCGCTCCTCTGCGCCACGCTCTGCATGGAATCCTTGTGGCCCCATACGGTTATTGCGGTTGCCGTGCTAGCGGTAGCCTCATACGCGGAGAAGGGAGCGGACCCGCAACCGCCGCCAGGCTGGGAAACTTTCAACACGAATTTTGGTGCAATTGCACACGGACCCGCCAATGTCGTCCGCCAATTCCAAACTGCGCAATGGATTCAGAACCGGACAAGGTGCTCGAACGCTCGGGTCCTGATCTTCCCGGAAATGGTTGTCCCGCGTTGGACGGCCGCGACGGAATTGTTTTGGCAGCAAACACTCGCCAATCTGACGGCGAGTGGAAAAACTCTTCTGATAGGTGCCGGGATTCCCATAAGTTCGGGGGCACGCGCCGGCGAAATCACACGTTACGACTTTGCATCCGCTGTCGCGGTGCTTCGGGCAGAACAGACGACCAGCTTACGCCGTCCGGGAATTCCAGATGAAACTGAAACCGCTTCATACCGGAACGCGTTGCTGATGCGCGGTGCGCACCGGGGTGTGTATTCCCAGCACGTGCCCGTGCCCCTTGGTATGTGGCATCCATTTGGCGAAGCCGGCGTTCCGCTCAATCTGTTTGGACCCGGCGTGATTCGCATAGATCGGCAACGGGCGGCAGTTCTGATTTGCTATGAGCAGTTGCTGACATGGCCGATTTTATTGGCAGCATTCCAGCATCCAACCGTTCTCATTGGCATGGCAAACGATTATTGGGTGGAAGGGACGCCAATCCCGCGCTACGAAGGTACGGCGATTCGCGCCTGGGCACGGCTATTCGGGATCCCGCTTCTCGCCGCTCGGAACCGATGATTCCCGAGAGACCCCTATCATGTCCATAGTGAGAAGTGAAAACCAACCGGCTCCCGAATCGTACGCCACCCTGCTCGGTGAGATCAAAGAGCGGATTAGGAGCGCTCAATATGCCGCGCTCCGCGCCGTGAACCGCGAGTTGATCGAACTGTATTGGGACATCGGAAAGCTGATTGTAGAGCGGCAATCAGGCAAAACCTGGGGACGTTCCGTGGTGGAGAACCTGGCTAAAGATCTCCAGGCGGAGTTTCCAGGTATCAGTGGCTTCTCAGCCGCTAACCTATGGAGAATCAAGAACTTCTACGAGGCATATGCTGCCAACGAAAAACTCGCACCATTGGTGAGAGAAATTAGCTGGACGAAGAATCTGGTGATTCTAGAGCGCTGCAAAGATGATGCGGAGCGCGAGTTCTACCTTCGGCGCACTCGGCAGTTCGGCTGGACCAAGAACGTCTTGATCCATCAGATTGAAAACCGGACCTATGAAAAGACAATGGCCAGCCAGACGAATTTTGATGTTGCCCTGCCGGCAGAGATCGGCAAGCAGGCGAAACTGGCGGTTAAAGACGAATATACGTTCGATTTCTTGGAACTGGCTGATGAGCACAGTGAACGCCAATTGGAACAGGCAATCCTGGCGAAAATCGAGCCGTTTCTGCTCGAAATGGGCGGGATGTTTGCCTTTATTGGTAGCCAGTACCGGCTGGAGGTCGATGAGAAGGAATATTTCATCGACCTGCTGCTCTATCACCGGCGCTTGAAGTCGCTTGTGGCTGTGGAGCTGAAGATTGGTGAGTTTCAACCCGAGCACGTCGGCAAGATGCAGTTTTACCTGGCCTTGCTCGATGACCGCGTGCGGATGGAAGGCGAGAATCCTTCCATCGGAATTCTGATTTGCAAATCCAAGAACAAGACGGTCGTCGAATACGCGCTCCGGGAATCCTCGAAACCGATCGGCGTAGCGACTTACCGCATTGTCTCATCAGTCCCGGCCGAGCTCCGCAATGATTTGCCGAGTCCTGAAGAGATCACGCGGCTTTTAGCTGAATAGTCTAGTTCAGATCGGCGCCAGCACGAAAAGCGCCGACCGGCTGATCTTCTTACCCTCGTTCCTCGACATACATTACAATTTGTATTCACTGCGCCATTTTGAAGCGACCTGTGGGGCCGCTTTAAAACACCGGAACTTTGGATAAAGGCGCTAGCGATAAGGTAAGGTCGAATTGCCGGGACGCAACAATCTTAATACGCACGCAGAGAACACCGGAGCCCGAGTGGGCTATGAGGCCGAGCTGTGGCGGATGGCGGATGCGCTGCGCGGCAGCATGGATGCTGCCGAATACAAGCACGTTGTGCTTGGTCTTATCTTCTTGAAATACATTTCCGACGCCTTTGAGGAGCAGTACGCCAAGCTTGAGCAGGAGCGCGCTGAAGGGGCTGATCCAGAAGATCCGGACGAGTACCGTTCTCAGAATATCTTCTGGGTTCCGCCCCAGGCCCGCTGGGCAAAGCTGAAGGCCCAGGCTAAGCAGCCAACCATCGGCCAGCTCGTAGACGACGCCATGGCCGGGGTGGAACGCGATAATCCGGCGCTAAAAGGCGTGCTTCCAAAAGACTATGCTCGACCCGCCTTAGACAAGCAACGCCTGGGTCAGCTCATCGACCTGATCAGCAATATAAAGGTTGGCGATGCGGCGGCACGTTCGAAAGATGTCCTAGGGCGCGTGTATGAATATTTCCTTTCGCAGTTCGCAAGCGCGGAAGGCAAAAAGGGTGGCGAGTTCTATACGCCTCGTTGTGTAGTCAAACTTCTAGTGGAGATGATCGAGCCTTATAAAGGGCGAGTCTATGATCCCTGCTGCGGCTCCTCCGGTATGTTCGTGCAATCGGTCGAGTTCATCCGGGCGCACGCAAACGGAAACGGCAATGGTGGCGCAGCCAGGTCCGACATATCCATTTACGGTCAGGAGTCGAACTATACCACCTGGCGGCTCGCCAAAATGAACCTCGCCATTCGCGGGATTGAGGGCCAGATCGCGCATGGCGACACCTTCCACAATGACCGGTTCCCTGACCTCAAGGCGGATTACATCCTCGCAAATCCACCTTTTAATGTGAGCGATTGGGGCGGAGACCGCCTCCGCACTGACAAGCGCTGGCGGTTTGGTGTGCCTCCTGCCGGCAACGCCAACTTCGCTTGGGTCCAGCACATTATCTACCATCTCGCACCCAGGGGGATTGCTGGTTTCGTGCTGGCAAACGGTTCAATGTCTTCGAATCAGTCGGGAGAGGGCGAGATTCGCAAGGGAATTATCGAAGCCGATCTGGTCGACTGCATGATCGCTTTGCCTGGCCAGCTCTTCTATTCCACCCAAATTCCGGCTTGCCTCTGGTTTCTGGCGCGCGATAAGAAGAACGGCAGCTTCCGGGATCGTCGCGGGCATGTGCTTTTCATCGATGCCCGGAAGATGGGCCGCATGGTGGATCGCACTCATCGCGAGCTGACGGACCAAGAGATAGCGCGTATTGCGCGGACTTACCATGCCTGGCGAGGGGAAAAGGAGACGGGAGAGTACGTAGACGTTCCGGGCTTTTGCAAGTCCGCCACGCTCGACGAGATCCGCAAGCACAACCACATCCTGACGCCGGGGCGATACGTGGGTGCGGCAGCAGAGGAAGACGACGGCGAACCGTTCGAGCAGAAGATGGCGCGCCTGACGGCCGAACTGCGGGAGCAGACAAAGCAGGCGGCCAAACTCGACAAGCTCATCTGGACCAACCTGGAGGACATCGGGTATGGGGAATGAGTGGGCAACAACACGATTAGGCGAGGTTGCAGAGATCAACCCCGATGCGATTGATCAAGATTGGCCGTATGCGCACATTCGCTATCTTGACATCTCGTCGGTGGGAGAAGGACAAATCGAGACACCTCCCCAATGGATGAACCTTTCAGATGCTCCAAGCCGAGCAAAACGGCTTGTACATAAAGGCGACACCGTTCTTTCAACTGTCAGGCCAAATCGGAGGTCAATGTTTTTCGCATCCAATCCGGGCGATGATTGGGTTGTGTCCTCGGGTTTTGCTGTTCTACGGCCCAAAAGCCAGATTGTTGACCCCCGTTTCTTATACGCCTGTGTTTTCAACCACAGCTTCACAGAATACCTAATCACAAGAGAGAAAGGTGCGGCATATCCTGCCGTGTCGCCTGATGACATTGCCAAAGCCCAAATACCGCTTCCTCCTCTGAAAGAACAGCGCGCCATCGCGTGCATCCTCGGCTCGCTGGACGACAAGATCGAGCTGAACCGGCGGATGAACCGGACGCTGGAGGAGATGGCGCGGGCGATCTTCAAGAGCTGGTTCATCGACTTCGACCCGGTGCGCGCCAAGGCCCGAGTTCGCCGCGAGCACCCAAAGTGGACCGACGACCAGGTCAGCCGCGCCGCCTGCCCGAAGCTGAAACCCGAAATCGCCCGCCTCTTCCCCGACAGCTTCGAAGACTCCGAACTGGGCGAGATTCCGAAGGGGTGGGAAGTGAAAACGATCGGCGATCTCGCAGAGATCGTCGGGGGGAGTACTCCACGAACCACGGAGGCCGCCTATTGGGACGGCGGCACCCATGCCTGGGCGACACCCAAGGATCTGTCAAAGCTCTCCGTGCCAGTACTCCTCGAAACCGAGCGACAGATCACTGACGAGGGGCTCGCTCAGATCAGCTCCGGCCTCCTTCCAGTCGGAACCGTTCTGCTGTCCTCCCGAGCGCCGATCGGGTATTTGGCAATTGCCGAAGTACCGGTAGCCATCAACCAGGGTTTCATTGCGATGAAGCCCAGACATGGTGTGTCGAATCTCTACTTGCTCTTTTGGGCGCATTCTGCACACGAAGAAATCGTGAGTCGAGCCAACGGCTCGACCTTTCTTGAAATCAGCAAGGCAAACTTTCGGCCAATGCCACTTGTTACACCGCCGCCGGAGGTCTTTGCCGCCTTTGAGCGCCTTGTGAAGCCACTCTTCGCAAGGCTTGTCTCCAACGAGCATGAATCGCGCACCCTTGCCGCCGTCCGCGACGCTCTGCTGCCGAAGCTCATCTCCGGCGAATTGCGCGTTCCCGACGCCGAACGGATCGCTGGGAGGTGTGCCCGATGAAACGTGAGGCCCGGCTACTCCTTGAGAAGGCGTGCGACTCGCTTGTGCTGTCAATCGAGTTATTCAACCGTCCGTGTGAACGAGGGCGTGCGAGCACGACCTTAATTCTCTTGGATCACGCGTTCGAAATGCTGATGAAGGCTGCGATCCTACATCGCGGTGGCAAGATCCGGGATCCACGCGCCAAAGAGACGATTGGATTCGACAAGTGCGTCAGGCGGTCTCTAACCGATGGTGAAGTCAAATACCTAGTGGACGAACAGGCTCTCCTGCTACAAACCATCAACGGCCTCCGTGACGCAGCTCAGCACCACTTACTCGACATTTCAGAGGGACAACTGTACATCCATGTCCAAGCCGGAGTGACGCTCTTCAGGGACCTGCTTCGGAAGGTCTTCGGGCAGGAACTGAGTGCCCACTTGCCGACCCGCGTACTGCCGGTGTCGACGGCCCCACCCACGAATTTGACAACCCTCTTCGACACAGAGGTAGAGGAGATCATGAAGCTTCTCGCGCCAGGCAAACGCCGGCGGATTGAAGCGCTTGCCAGGCTACGACCTTTGGCGATCCTCAACTCGGCTCTCCAAGGCGAGAAAGGCCAGCCTGGAGATGCCGAGCTCGGAAAGATTGCTCAGTCATTGGGACAAGCGCAGTCTTGGCAGGATGTATTCAAGGGAGTGGCTGCAATCGAGATCAAGACCGACGGGCAAGGCCCTTCGCTCTCCCTGAGGCTTTCAAAGAAGGAAGGTATTCCGATCCAGCTCGTCCAAGAAGGAACACCAAGTGCCTCGGTGGTGGGTGTCAAGCGGATGAATGAGCTCGACTTCTACAGCCTGGGGGCGAAGCAGCTTGCGGCAAAGGTAGGTCTTAATCTGACTAAGACGGTGGCTGTCGTGGAACACCTTGGGATAAGGCAAAAGTCCGACTGTTACAAGGAATTCAAACTCGGGTCTCAGACCTACAAGCGGTACTCTCCCAACGCAGCGGATCTCATCAACGAACGTCTGCCGACGCTCAATATGGAGAAAATCTGTCAAGACTACCGCACGGCCCACAGTAAGAGGCGAAGATGAGCGGCGCGGCGTTCACCGAATCTGTTGTCGAACAGGCAGCCCTTGCCTGGTTAGAGAGTGCGGGCTGGACTATTAAAGGCGGTGGTGATGTTGTACCCGGTGTGCTCAACGCGGAACGCGACGGTTACGACCAAACCGTTCTCGGATTGCGTCTTAGCGATGCATTGGCACGTCTGAATCCGAATCTCGCTCCGGAGGCTCTGGAGGAGGCGTTTAAGAAGCTCACCAGACCAGACGGCGCGGACCTCATTAGGCGCAACCGCGCCATGCATCACCTGTTAGTGAACGGAGTCACGGTCGAATATCGGGCGACTACCGGGGAAATCCGCGGAGCGCAGGTGAAAGTAATCGACTTCGAAGATCCGACGAACAACGATTGGCTAGCGGTGAATCAATTCGTGATCGTCGAAGACAAACATGTGCGGCGCCCGGATATTGTTTTGTTTGTAAACGGTATTCCTCTCGCCGTGGTGGAACTGAAGAATGCAACGGATAAAGATGCGACGATTTGGACTGCTTTTGAACAATTGCAGACCTATCAGACCCAAACGCCAAGTCTGTTTGTTGCAAATGAACTTCTGGTGATCTCGGATGGCGTCGAAGCTCGTGTAGGTGCGGTCGGAGCAGGGCGTGAGTGGTTTAAGCGCTGGCGCAAGATTACAGGCGCAACACTTGCGGATGCCCACCTGCCGGAACTGCAAGTTGTAATTGAGGGCGTATTCTCACCGCCCTGCTTTTTGAGTCTTGTGCGCGACTTCATTGTTTTTGATGATGATGGAAGTCGAATAGTTAAACTCATCGCTGGCTACCATCAGTTCCATGCTGTGCAGGTGGCTGTGTCTGAGACTTTACGGGCTGCCGGGCTTCAGCGCCAAGCCCGAGTCGACGGAGCTGGAGGCAAGCCCGGTGATCGCCGAATTGGCGTCGTCTGGCACACACAGGGTTCCGGGAAGAGCCTGACTATGGCTTTCTATGCCGGACGCATCATCCGCGAGCCGGCGATGGAAAACCCCACCATCGTGGTGCTCACGGATCGTAATGATCTGGACAACCAATTGTTTGATACGTTCTCCCGCTGCAAAGATCTCTTACGCCAGCCTCCTGTGCAGGCTGAAAATCGTGCACACTTGCGCCGCTTGCTTTCTGTAGAAGCTGGAGGAGTGGTTTTTACGACGATTCAGAAATTCCTGCCGGAGGAAAAAGGCGATAGGTATCCGGTACTTTCTGAGAGACGCAATATTGTCGTGATTGCGGATGAGGCCCACCGCAGCCAATACGATTTCATTGATGGGTTCGCCCGCCATATGCGCGATGCGTTGCCATACGCATCCTTCATAGGTTTTACAGGCACGCCAATTGAGCTGCAGGACGCCAGTACGCGCGCTGTTTTTGGCGATTACATCAGCGTCTATGACATTCAACGCGCAGTTGACGATGGCGCTACCGTCCCCATCTATTATGAGAGCCGCCTTGCGAAGCTCGCTCTGGACGATGCCGAACGCCCGAAGATTGATCCAGCGTTTGAAGAGGTCACCGAGGGTGAGGAGGTCGAGCGCAAGGAGAGGCTGAAGAGCAAGTGGGCGCAGCTTGAGGCAGTTGTCGGAGCAGAGAAGCGCCTCAAGTTAATTGCGGCCGATCTGGTCAAACACTTCGAGCAGCGGCTGGAAACGCTGGAGGGGAAGGCGATGGTCGTCTGCATGAGCCGGCGAATCTGCGTAGAGCTGTATCGCGAGATCGTCAAGCTCCGCCCAGCATGGGATGCTTCTGAAGACGATCAGGGCGCCGTCAAAGTAGTCATGACTGGATCAGCGAGCGATCCGCCGGATTGGCAGCAGCATATCCGAAACAAAAGCCGCCGAGAGCTGCTAGCGAAGCGGTTCCGGGACCCGGCCGATCCTTTTAAGGTTGTGCTGGTGCGGGATATGTGGCTTACCGGCTTCGACGCACCTTGTCTGCACACGATGTATCTGGACAAGCCCATGCGCGGGCACGGGCTCATGCAGGCTATCGCGCGTGTGAACCGTGTGTTTCGGGATAAGCCCGGTGGCCTGGTCGTGGACTACCTTGGCATTGCCCATGAGCTGAAGGCTGCGCTCGCAACGTACACAGAGAGCGGCGGCACTGGCCGCACAGCTATTGAGCAAAGCGAAGCGGTGGCGGCGATGCTCGAAAAGTACGAGGTGTGCTGTCAGTTGTTTCACGGCTTTAACTGGTCGAAATGGATATCCGGAACCCCGCAGGAGCGCCTCGCGCTTCTTCCCCTTGCTCAAGAACACATCTTGGCGCAGGAGAACGGCAAAGATCGCTGTCTGCAGAGCGTGCGCGATCTTTCCCGCGCTTTTGCTCTGGCCGTTCCGGATGATGCAGCATTGCGCATTCGCGATGATGTGGCGTTTTTCCAGAGCGTAGCGGCAGTATTAGCAAAACGTGCGCCGGGCGATGCGCGCCCTGAGCAGGAGCTCGATCACGCAATCCGCCAGATCATTTCCCGCGCGGTTGTGTCAGAGGGTGTTGTGGACATTTTCGCCGCCGCCGGGCTCAAGAAGCCTGATATCTCGATACTCTCTGAGGAATTCCTGACCGAAATTAAAAACATGCCGCGCAGAAACCTCGCAGCCGAACTTCTGGAGAAGCTGCTTAAAGGCGAGTTGTCGCGACGGCGTCGTAAAAACATCGTCGAGGCCCATTCATTCGCAGAAATGCTGGAGAAAACCGTCAACAGGTATCACAATCGAACAATCGAGGCGGCGCAGGTCATAGAGGAACTGATTGCACTCGCCCGGGAGATGCGCGAGGCTGACCGGCGAGGCGAGAGATTGGGTCTTTCAGAGGATGAGTTGGCCTTCTATGATGCCTTAGAGGTAAACGACAGCGCCGTCAAAGTGCTTGGTGAGCCCACCTTGCAAACAATCGCTCGTGAACTGGTTCAAGCGGTCCGGAATAACGTAACAATCGACTGGACGTTACGCGAGAATGTTCGTTCCCATCTCCGTGTGCTGGTCAAGCGGATCTTGCGTAAGCACGGTTACCCGCCCGACAAACAAGAGAAGGCGACGCAAACGGTGCTGGAGCAGGCTGAGGTGCTGTGTGCGGCATGGATTGCGGCGTAAGTAATAGAGTTTTATCACTTAGCCTCCATCCAGGCTATTGGCTATGAGAGGCGGCCAGGGTTTACTGGCCGACCCTCGTCACAAACCTGTACCTTCAGTAGTCATCCAGCGTGCATAAATCGTAAATCTTCTGGTGAAGGTAGTCCATACCAGTAAGTCGCGGTTTCACAATGTTGCGTCGTTTCGTTGTTACCACCATGTTCTAACCAGATGATGGCGCTCTTCCCAAAAGGCATCAAATCAGCAAGCAAAAATCGATAAGCCGATTCAATCTTGTCGGATTTTTGAACGGGGAATCCGGGTAAGGCTCGCGTGTAACCGGAGAAGCCGAGGCAATTGGCACGTTTTCACGGATTGTGCGACTTGGCGGAAGAAATTTTTTGGATTTCGAGCGGACGTTTTTAATCTCCTTGCCACCCTATCGCTTGCCAACCCAAGCATTTCAACTAACAACTCAAAAGGAGGTGCTATCACCGCGCCCATGACATTTCAGGCCAAGACATCCAACGCAAGATTTTTTCAGCTTTCGCTCCGGTACGTATTCTGATCCACATCTCGGAACATCGTCTCTTTAGCCAGTGTCTTTGATTTTCGAAGATCTATAAATAAGATGCTCACTTAAGACTATTACGCATCCAATTGATGATTTGGTCCTGTAGCGAATTGGGCAGCCGATTGTAATCCCACGGCTCCCAAAGCACCAAGTTTTCTGTGGCGGAGTAGAGACCATATACTTTTTTTGCCTCCTCTACCGCAAGCCGTACATCAGCAGGATCTCCATCGCGGTCCA
>Ga0209062_1006813_pt1 | contig 10217 bp, 9 predicted proteins | sample Coa_R2_2_FD_187158 | JGI IMG/M metagenome (GOLD analysis project Ga0209062, IMG submission 187158) | Surface soil microbial communities from Centralia Pennsylvania, which are recovering from an underground coalmine fire - Coalmine... | ecosystem: Environmental > Terrestrial > Soil > Unclassified ...
CCGGCGCCAGGTTCAGCAGCGTCTGGTAATTGCGGCTCGAACCGATCAGCGGCACGTTGGCCAGCACGTTCCGCTCGATCTTTTCCGTGGTCGACGCGCTGTCCGTCTGCAGAATCGCCGCGTTGGCCGTGACTTCCACCGTCTCCGTCAAACTGCCGGGCTGCAACTGCACGTCGACGCGCGTGTTGGTATCGACCAGCAGGTTGACGTCCCGCCGCGTCTCTTTCTTGAACCCGGTCGCTTCCACCGATACCGAGTACAGGCCGGGCGGCAGATTGGGAACGATGTAGTTCCCGCTCTCGTTCGTCTGCGCCGTATGCGCGACGCCGGTTTGCGTTTCCGTGATCGTCACCTTGGCGCCGGGGACCACCGCGCCGCTGGCGTCGGTAACCGTGCCCAGAAGGGTCGCGTTGACCGTCTGGGACCACGCCGCGCCCGCACAATACGCTGCCAGGCACAACACTGTAAGGATCGTACGTAGAACCTTCATCAGCCTAACCTCCAAAATCGGGCATGGGATACCCGCATTCACCCTGATCTTGAAGATTATATATGACGATCCGGTCAAACGGAAGAAAACGTTAGAACTGAATCTTCATCGCAAGCTGCACCGACCGCGCCGAGGTAATCCCCGTGACGCCCGTCCCGCTCCCCACGGTACCGGTAACATAACCAAAGTTCGCGTTGTTGAAGTCCGTCTGCGGGTTGCTGAAGAACGGCGTGTTCGTGACGTCGTAAGCGTCTCCGCGGATCTGCATCTTCCACCGCTCATTCAGGTTGATCCAGCGCGAGATACCCCCATCCAGGCGGAACTGGCCGGGGCCGCTCAGGTTGTTCCGCCCCATCGTCCCGAACAGCAGCGTCTTGTTGCCGTCCGGCAGCGTGATCTGCGGAGCGCGCGCGAAGGCGCTCTTGTCGATCCAGTAATTCCCCACGTTGATGCCGTGCGGCTCGTTCACCGGCCCGATCTGATCTGGCGTCTCGGTGTTCCCGCTGGCATTGATTCCCACCCCGCCGCCATCCGTGATGGTCATCGGCCCGCCGGTGCGCAGCGTGAGAATGCCGGTGAGCTGCCAGCCGCCCAGGATCGCCGCGGCCGGTCCGTGGGTCAGGAACCGGCCATCGCGCCCCAGCGGCAGCCGATAGATATAGCTCTCTACGAAGTTCAGGGTGCGGTCGTAGTCCGCCCGCGCATAATTGCGCCCCGGGTCGATGTACCACCGCGCCAGCCCGCCGTCGTCGCCCGACATGAAGTCCATGGCCTTCTGCCATGTGAAGGAGTTCGTCATGGTCAGGCCGCCGCGGAACCGCCGGTCGAATTTCAGCTGCAGGGAGTTGAACGTCGACGTGAATCCCTGGAAGAACTGCGATTCCGCCACCGTCCGCCCGAACTTGAGATAGTAGGGCTGCCCCAGGTTGCCCTCGCCCAGCAGCAGCCCCGGATTCAGGTTGACCGACGCCCCGGTATCGACTCCATGGCTCCCCACGTAAGCCACATCCAAAATAAAATGCCCCGGCATCTGCTGCTGGACCGCAAAGTTCCACTGCAATACATACGGATTCTTGTAATCCTGAGGGATGTAGAAATACTGCTGCGATGGATCGGGATCCGTGATGATTCCGTTCGAGGGAATCGGCACCGAATACGGCGCCGGAAATCCCGCCGCGTAGGTCGCCAACTGCCCGTTCGGAAGGTACACGGACGTGTAGCTGTTCCCGTTCAGCGTCTTGTACTCATTGTTCGAGCGCACCGGATAATTGAACGCATACGTGTTATCCGGAAACGACGTGTAGCTCAACCCGAAACCCGAGCGCAGCACCGTAGTATTCGTCAGCCGGTACGCCAGGCCGACGCGCGGCGCCAGATAATGCTTGTAGAAGTTCAACCCCATGTTGTCCGGGTTGTTGCCCACCCCCGCGATCACCAGCGTGTTATTGAACGGGTTGTAATTGGAAAACCCGCCCGGGAACTGCGGCGTGAACGGCGGGTACAGCTCCCACCGCACGCCCAGCGACGCCGTCAGCCGCGAGGAAACCTGCCACGTGTCCGCCACGAACGAAAAGATCTGGGTAGCCCGCAGCGCCGGGAAATACGTGTTGACGTCGCGAGCGACGTCGCTCGGCACATCGAGCAGAAAGCTCGCCATGTCGTTGGCCAGCCCCGCACCGCCCGGCGATCCCGAAACCGAAGTCTCATTGGCGGAAAACGTGTAGCGCCCGCGTGGACTATACGTCTGGTCCTGCAGCAGCGCATCGCGTACGCGCCGGATGTCGACGCCCCACTTGATCGTGTGGTTACGGTACATCTTCTGCCAGGTATTGACGAAGTCGATGTTCGCTTCCGATCGCACCCAGGGCAGGCTCGCCGAATAGCCCACCAGGGGCGTCGAATATCCGCCGCCGATGTTGATCGACACCATGCCGCTCGTGAAATCGTTCAGGTTGACGCCTGGAATTCCCAGAGCCGTGGCGTCATTCTGGCCGTAGTCCGACTGCCTGGCGACGTTGTTGTAATATGCCACGCCGACGCGCGTCTGCATGAGCAGCGTGGGCGCCACGATGCGGTCCCAATTGAGACCGGTGCTGTAAGTGTTCTGCACGCCCGTTCCTTGGAACGCGCCCTGCGCTGGGCCCCCGAACAAGCCGAACTCCGGCGCCTGAAAAATCTCCGGGCGCTCGTAGCTGAACCGCACGCTGAAGCGGTCCTTCCCGGTGACGTTGTAGTCCACCTTCGCATCGACGTGGTCTGTGTTCTTGCTATACGGCAGCAGCGCAAAATAATCGTTGGTCTGCACCAGGTCGCTGAACGGCTCGTTGGGCGCGGGCAACGCCGCCAGGATCCGGGCCGAAATCGGATTGATGCGGGTGGCCGGAATGATGTTGCCCGGGAATGGCGTCCGCCCGGTGCCGTTGTTTACGTCCGGCGCGCTGAACGGATCGTAGACGATGTGCTTCGTATCCTCGCTGAAATCGCCGGCGCGGAATGGCATCGAGGGAATGCTCGTCTGGTTGGTGTTCGCCTCGTGGTCCATCGTCTTCAGGTAATCCGTGAAGTAGAACAGCTTGTTCCTGCGGATCGGCCCGCCGATGTTTCCGCCCACCTGGTTGTATGCGATGTGCCCCACCGCGGGATTGAAAAACGCGCGCGCGTCCATGGCGCTGTTCTGCAGGTTCCAATACGCCGCTCCGTGATAGCTGTTGGTCCCGGACTTCAGCACCACGTTGCTGACCGCGCCCGTGCCGCGCCCCAGCTCGACATCGTGATTGCTGGTCGATATGTTGACCTGCTGGATCGCCTCTTTCGGCGGGATCAGAATTTGCAGCAGCCCGGTGCGCTCATTGTTGTCGATGCCCTCGATCTGGTAATTGTTCGACATGCGCGGCTGCCCGTAGGCGTTCATCTGGATCGAGCTCGATGCGTTGAAAAACTGCGAGTGCTGCTCGGTCGGCTCGGAGACGCCCGGCACCAGCGAAAGCATCATCTGGTAGTTGCCGTTGTAGAGATTGGGCAGCTCTTCGACCTGCACGGAATCCACGGTCGAGGTGATATCCGCGCGGTCCGTCTTCAGCACCGCCGCTTCGGCGCTGACTTCGACCGTCTCGGTCACGTTGCCCGGCTGCAACTGCACGTCGATGCGCGCCGTCGAATCCACCGCGACGTCCGCCGGCCCGCGCACTTCCCGCTTGAACCCGGACATTTCCACCGTGGCCTGGTATTGTCCGGGCGGCAGATTGACGAAGCTGTAATTGCCGCTCGTATTGGTCTGCGCCGTATGGCTGACCAACGTGTTGATTTCCGTGACCGTGACCTTGGCGTTGACCACGACGCCGCCGGTCGCATCCGTGACGGTACCCACGATACTGGCGCTGACGGCCTGCGAAAAAGCCGTGCCCGCGCCGCCCGCGAGGAGAACTGCAATCGCCGCAATCGGAAGTAGCTTGCGCATCCGGGAACCCCTCCGTGCCGGCAACGCGGCCGGCATTCCATTCCCGGAATTATATTCGCGGCAAAGCCCGGCGGGCAACCGAAAAGGCGGTAATTATCGTTAAATCCGCACTCTGTGGGCTGGCTCTCCGGGACACGGCCCGGCTGCGGAGAACCGGCTCCACAAAACTGGAAACCCCGCTAAACCGTCCGCGGAGGAATCAGCCTCGGAGCGCCTTTCGCGCCGCCCACCAGTGCGCCGCACGCCGCGATCAGCAACCCGATGAAGAGCATCAGCGCGACCGCCGAAATGTTGTACCCGATTCCCTGCGCGATCGACGGCGCCTGCTGTTGCGCCTGGCTCAGCGCCTGGCCGGCCTCGCTTTGCGCGCGCTCGGCCTCGTTGGGCGGCACCATCCGGTTGGCTAGCGGCGCCGCTTCAGCGCCCGCCACCGCGGCCGTCTTCACCACGCCGAGCGATTGCGTCAACACGCCCCAAGAGACCAGCGAGAGGAACCCGAATGCCGCCACCGTCGCCAGCCCCCACGTCACGATGCCGTGCGATCTGCCGGTTCTCGGATTGCCCGCCAGATGGCTCGCCACCCAGGCTCCGATGTACAGCGAGACAAACGATCCGATGAAGTACCAAATCACCGTCCAGGCTCTCATTCCGCCGCCCGGATGCATGCGGAACCCGACGAACATCCCGAAGCACAGGAACAGAACCGCTACCGCCAGAGCAACAAAAAGGCCGGAGAAAACCGCCGCCCAGGATATCTGCTTCAGCACAATCGTCCCGCGGCCGCCCTCGTCGGGCGGGTTATAATTCAGGACCTGATCCGCCATATGAAATAAACCCTCCTGCATCTCATAGATGGGCACGCGGGCTGCCACAGGCGCCGCGGCGGCGCTCCCGGCGCTTGTATGCGAGCGGACCCGCGCGAGAAACCTCCGTTATCATCGTTACTGATGAAAAACTATCTGGACCTGACCGGCCGCATCGCGCTCGTTACCGGCGCCTCTTCCGGCATCGGCGCCGCCACCGCGGCCGTGCTGGCGGATCTTGGCGCACGTGTGGCCCTCGGTTACTTCCATAACGAAGACGGCGCCAAACTGGCGGCCGGCGCGATCCTCGCCGGAGGCGGATCGGCCCTCGCCGTCCGCGCCGATGTCAGCCGCGCCGCCGAGATCGGTCCGCTAATCGAGCGCGTGGAACACGAGCTCGGACCCATCGACATTCTCGTCAACAACGCCGGCTCCCTCATCCAGCGCGTGCCCATGCGCGAGATGACCGAGGAGCTCTGGGACGAAGTGATGGCCCTCAACCTCAAGAGCGCCGCCCTCTGCAGCCGCGCCGTGGCCGATGGCATGATCGCTCGGCGGCGCGGCGTCATCGTCAATGTGGCATCCATCGCCGGGCGCAACGGCGGCGGCCCCGGCTCCGGCGCCTACTCCGCCGCCAAAGGCGGCCTCATCACCCTGACGAAAGCTCTCGCCAAGGAGTTGGCCCCGCACGGCATTCGCGTCAACGCCGTTTCGCCCGGCGTCATCGACACGCCGTTCCATGAGGTCTTCTCGACCAAGGAAATGATGGCCAACTTCGTCAAGGCGATCCCGCTCGGCCGCGTCGGCACCCCCATGGAATGCGCCACCGCGATCGCCTTCCTCGCTTCCGACGCCGCATCGTTCATCGTCGGCGAAACCGTCGAGGTCAATGGCGGCCAGTTGATGCTGTAGGGAGTAGCGAGGGCGGACTCAAGCCAGAGAACTTACAGCGCCACGGGGATTCCAGTGGCATCGGCAAGCCGACTCTTGAACACCTCCCAGTCCGCACCGTCTCTGGCAAGGACGTGGGCGACGTCGAACCAATCGTTCGTAGTCGGCGACGCTGATCTCAACTTGTCGAGATTCAAACAGGATTTCGAGATGATCGTCCAGTAGTCCCGGAATCCTTCGTTCTTGGCTTTTTGGTGTGACTTCTCGGCTTCGCCGGCGCGATTATATGCGTTGCTCACGTCGGCCCCGCCCTTAATTTCGATGGCGACCTTGCTGCGAAGCTTACCGCCAAATTCCTCCTGGATCCGGATATCCGGATCGGCGGCCAAGCCAATAACTACTCTCCGGCCCGAGGCGTTGCGGATGGTGATCTGTCGCTCCTCGTGGGCCAGGATGTGCTCCCTCACGAGTTCGGCGACAGCCATAAACACGTCAGCAGTTGCGTGTTTCCCTATAGTGTTGTTGTTTGCGCCTTGGAACTGGGAGCCCAGTGTGATCAATGGGAGCTCGGCAACATCCTGCAGGCAAACCTGGGGAGACATCTGCCGGATGAGGTTGGCGAGGCTCTGCGCCATAGCCATACAAAACCCTTCAAGATCGGGGCGTCTCCGGGGATTGAGCAAACCGCGGTTTTCCATGCTCTTGAATTGCCCCATGCCCGTGCCTCCCCTATAGAAATGCTTCTGGGGAACTCCGAGCAACAGGCGGTAGTAACCGACGAGCGTCGGCTTCTTTTCGAGGATGACAGGCGTGGGAAATACGTGCTCGTCGCGAATGCCCGCCGATGCGAGGATCCGTTGTACGTCGGCAGGCACATAGGTGGCAATCTGGGCTTTAACTGTCGCTTGGTCCGCAACCTTCAAAGCCTCGGCGAGCCCACCCATGAGCCACGTCTTTCGAGCAGCCACGAGTAGCTGGTGGAAAGCGATCTGTCGCGACGCGCTTGGTGGACGAATCGGCTCTCTTACTCGCATTTAGCGGATTTGCGGAACACCAGCCAATAGCAGTGCTGGCGCCGTGTATGATGCGCGGTCTTCCATTTCGGATCGATGATGGGGCCCTTCCGAATCTTGATAATGCAATCACACGCCTTGAAGCCCGCTTCCCGAGCCGCCTGGATGAAGTCCAAGTGCGCCCAGTTGTAGCGATGATGATGCACGTAGTCGGTGATCTTGCAGAATAGGACCCCTTCGGGCCTGAGCACCCGATAAGCTTCTTTCGCGAACGGCGGGTACGTATGCGTGAACGTGTAGGCGTTTTCTTTCGATGACCGCAGTACGAGCCCAAATCGCGTATTGAAATCCTTCTCGTTATCTTTTCCCTGATTCGGGATGTGCGGAGGATCGTAAACGACAACGTCAAACGCTTCGGGGCGGAACGGCATGTTGGCGTTGTCACCCGCGACATTCGGCCTGTGCTGAATGGAGATATCGAGCCCCATAACGGGCCGATTACTGCCTCTCCAGAACCGGCCGCCATTCACTGTGGCATCAAGGATCCGTTTCGGCCGCTTCCGGGGGTAAAAGTCGAGCATCCTTTCTAGAAGTTCGGCATCTTCACCCTCCCACACCGATCCGAGCGGCACGTACTGCCGTTTCAGCGTTGCGGGCTTTGCGGTTGGACACGTCACCGGGAAAGATGCCATTGTACCAGCATCGCCGAACGGAAACATTCCCTGGTCTGGATGTCTCGAACCACTGCCGTTCATCACTATCCCAAATCGAATCGGCAGCCTGCCGGACAAACTGTATAGGCCCTGCGAAGGCGTTGCACTACATCCACCTCGCCCGCCGCGCGTGCTAATAATGAATGCAGCCATGCCCCTCGGCGAATTCACCAAACAGATCGCTCAGCAGGCGATCCTTTCCGCAACGTCCAAGGAACCCGCGCCGCCCGCCGCGCCACAGGGCGAAAATCCCTCCGCCGTCCTGCTCGGCCAGATCAGCGCCATGCAGAAGGCGCTCAAGGAGGACGAAGAGCTGCTGGTCACCTGCCAGGGCATCCGCGTGCTCGAGATCTTCGCGCCCTCGCGCCAGATGGCTGTGCTCACGGGCCTCGATGCCGAGCGCTCCCTCACCCGCATCATCGCCGGCGTCGAATCGCTGCAACTCGTCTGCAAAGTCGTCAAGGCGCAGCCCGGCGCGAAGCCGCTGCGCATCGCGCTCGTCACTCCGAAGCCGAAAGATTCCAGCGCGTAATAGCCCGCGTTTCGCGCTCGTAGCCCAGGCTGCTTAGCGCTGCCGTCCCCAGCACCAGCCGCGCCCCTTCCTCCGGCGCGAGCTTCGCCCAGCGCGCCGCCAGGATGCGCAGCAGATGCCCGTGCGCGAACAGCAGCACGTCTTCGCGCGCGAGCACCGGCTCGACGCGCGCGATCGTCCGCTCCGCCCGCTCCGCCACCTGCGCCAGCGTCTCCCCTTCCGGCACGCCGTCGCGCCACAGCCACCAATCGGGCCGCTCGCGGCGGATCTCCGCCGTGGTGCGGCCCTCGTAGCCGCCATAATCCCATTCCCGCAGATTGCCGTCGACCTGGGCGCACGCGCCGTACCCGGCCAGCCGGCAGGTTTCCTGGGCCCGCGCCAGCGGGCTCGTCAGCACCAGCCCGAAGCGGCGACCGGCGAGCCGCCGTCCGATGGCTTCCGCCTGCGTCCGCCCCGCATCGGTCAGTGGGATGTCCGTCCGGCCGGTGTGCGCGCCCGAGCGGCTCCATTCCGTCTCGCCGTGGCGCACCAGCCAGATTTCGCTCATTGCGCGCCCGTCACCATGCGCGTCTGCTGTACCCCGCCGGCGGCCCGCTCCAACTGGCCGATCCGCAGGCGCAGCGCGCTCGTGTAGCACGCCGCCTCCTCCGCGCTCGCGCCGCTCGCCAGCAGGCCCGCCTGCAATTGCTGATCCGTCACGCGGCCCAGGTATTGCATGAGCCATCGCACATCCGCCGGCCCGACCCCGGCGGTGATCCTCTGCGTGCTCACGCCGCGGTATCCCCACTGCAGGCTCCCATCGGAAGAGATGCGCAGAAACTCCGGCGACTGTCCCGAGAACCCCGGGCAATCCCACTTGTTGCGCCCGAAAGGTGCGCCCCAGCGCCCCAGCGACGCTCCCCAGTCGTCGATGAAAAACAGGTACCGTCCCTCTTCGCGATAGATGGCGTTGTTGCTCCCGGGCCGCATATAGGAAACGAGCATATGATATCTCAGCGCCGGGCCGTGCTCCGTCGCTTCGTGGATGTCCTTATCGTCCCAGTTGGAGACCAGCATCATGAGGACCTTCAGCCCGTTCAACTGCGGCGTGCCCAGGAAGGGATTGTGCTGCCAGCCCCAACTGTAGCCCTCCATGTATTCCGGGTCCTTCGACCGCAGTTGGAACCGGCCCCCGCTGGCCTTCCCGTCCGCCGCGATGAACTCCCTCGCGCGCCGCAGATCATGCGCGCCCTGGATGACCTCGCCTTCGAGATAATAGTTCGGCTCCGCGATATATCCCACCGCCCAGGCCAGCCGTGAGCAGAAAGTGTCCGGGCTCGCCTCGTCGCCGAACTTGATCACCCATTTTCGCCCGTTGCCATCGCTGACTTGCACCTTCGGGCTTCTGCCGGACAGATCCTCCTTCACGAAGGTGAACGGCGCCTTCGGCTCGAGTTCCGGCCCGCCCGGCCCGTAGCGAAGGTCGCGGTCTTCCACCCGCCCGGGATCCTCCCAGAGCACGGCCTTGGAGGTTTGGAAATCCGGCAGTAATGTATAGAGTTTCTCGGACTCAGCCAGCGCCGCGGCCGCCAGCACGAATCCCAATCCAACAGTCAGATACCGCACGCTGAGGATCACAGCACACGATATGCCACAGCAGGCCCAAGATGCGGGGTGGCGCAGCCGCGCCGTGCAACTGCACCCGAAACCGAGCCGCTCCTACCGGCTACTGCACCGAGTACGGCACCGTCACTTCCACCGTTTTCGGCGGATAGCACGCCTTGTCGCTGCAAGCCTGGTACCGCAGTTGTCCCACGGCGGCGCCCGGTCCGGCCGGCGCGCCCGCCGCAACCTTGAAATGCGCCGTCAGCTCGAATTTGCCCGTGAATACCGACAGCGGCTTCTCGGAAAATTCGTACTTCTCCATCGCCGGCTTCGGATACACCACCGGTCCGGCCTCGAGCGCCCCGGTCGATTTCCACGTCAGCTTGAGCGGGATGAGATACTCATCGCTCGGCGTGTTGCTGTTCACATGAAACCCCGGCTGGACGGTGAGCGGAATCTTCACCTGCACGGCCTCGCCGCGCTTCGCCGCAATCGTCTGCGGTTCGCCGATACTCAGATAGCCGCTGCTATTTTGAGCCGCCAGCGGGAGGAGGCACAGCGCTGCCACCGTCGTGATCCCGCACAATGCCAGACGTCGAGTTGTTAAGTAGCGCTTCCACTCCATCTTCAATATCCTTTTTGCCGACGAGCCCGACGTGCACCGCCGCGATCTTGCCCTCCCGGTCGATCAGAAACGTGGTCGGGAGCGCATCCACGCCGCCGTACATCTGCGC
>Ga0209062_1006814_pt1 | contig 10215 bp, 5 predicted proteins | sample Coa_R2_2_FD_187158 | JGI IMG/M metagenome (GOLD analysis project Ga0209062, IMG submission 187158) | Surface soil microbial communities from Centralia Pennsylvania, which are recovering from an underground coalmine fire - Coalmine... | ecosystem: Environmental > Terrestrial > Soil > Unclassified ...
CAAGCCTGGTCGAACCGTTGTAGGGTGGGTGAAACCCACCACCGGAAGGCCTTGGCGGGCTTGAAGATCGGTGGGTTTCACCCACCCTACAACATCGACTTCCCCACCCTTCCGGGACAGACTCTTAAGAAGGAGGCTCTTGGGCGAGGAACCTGGGTCATCCGGCTTACCTACGACCGAAAGGGACGAGGGACAACACACACCCCAGCCCAAGGGGTGGGGTGGGTGGCTCGGCACCGCACCAGGGGCCGACGCCCCTGGCGACGTGCGTCCCCGCCCCCTGCGGGGGCTTCAGGAACCGACTCTGAGTCGGAGACTTCAGAAGCGAACGGAAAAGCCCGTTCCGGTGAAGAAGTCGTCGGGACGGCCGCTGAGGCCGAAGCCGGCGCGGATGTCCACCTGGATGTTCGGCGAGAGGCGGTAGAGGAGCCCACCATCCATGAAGTTGTCGGGTCGGTTATCCGGTGCATGCGTGAACATCAGGATGTACCACTCGTAGAAGAGGGTCAGCCGGTCGGTCGCCGTGTAGAACGCGACGAGGGATTGGTGCCAGCGCTGGAAGTTATCGGATCGCGGGAGCGAGTAAGGGATGCCCTGCTCGCGGATTCCCAGGTAGCCGTCGCTGCCGGAGAGCGTGAGCTTCTTGGTGACGCTCCAGCCGTAGATCAAATTGATGTAAGGCTGGACCGTTTCCGACGAGTAGGGGGAAGTCCCTCCGGTCGGGGCGATGACCGAGGTGATCAGCGCCGTCGTCGGAATCCATTTCCGCTTTTCGTCACCCGGGAACAACTGCCACTTGAAGCCGACCTCCATGTCGCCGGGTCCGTTGACCGACCGCCAGGGGCCGCCCCGGCGCGCCTGCTGCTGTGCAAAGGTTTGGCCGTTCCAGAACATGCGGAATTCGACGCGCTCCATCAAGCCGTAACGCAGGGCCAGCTCGGGGAAGTCGTAGACAGAGGCGCGGGTCTGCGACGTTTTCTCGCCGTTGAAGGTCCAGCCCGACTCGAACTGGAGCCGCCCCTTGGGCACGACGGTGTTTGCCGGCGTGAAGGTCGGCCGGTCCGTGTTGATCGGACCGTCAGGATCGTCCTCCTGGGACACGACGCTGAAGATCCGATCGAGCAGGCTCATGTCCTGGCGCTTCGGGCCGCTGGGTTTCTCCTCCTCCTCGCCGGTACGCTCACCCGGTGCGGCAGCGCTCGACTCGGCTGGGCCGGCGCTTTCACTCTCGGCGCTCTCGGGCACGCGCGAGCCGACCTCCTGGGCCGAGGCACAACTCCCGACGGCCAGAACCAACCCGACGGTGAGGCCGCGCAAGAGGGCGTGTGCCATACAATCACGTATGCCTGAGAGAAAGGGCGAATCCGGGATTCCATCTGCCGCAGGGGAGGCTGATCGTCTATCTCCCTTTCGGACGGCGACTGTCCAGAGTCGAGGAAAGCTGCGATTTCCGGCGCCTCGAGCAAAGCTTCGATCATCGTCAAGAGCCACCCAACCGTCATTTCCGGCCGATTCGTTTAAGTGGGCGATCTCGTTCAGTCGATGCCAGGAAGGTGCCTGCTCGCAACAGTGTGATGGGCGTCTTCCTGTCTCGTTCTGAATCGTGCCCGCAGACCTCCTGTTCCTCGGAGTGATCAGGAATGAGAGTGCAAGCGTCCCGGCAGTGCAGGACCGGGTTGGTCCTCGTGATCTGCGTGGGGGCGATGACCGGGACGGTTCGGTCGCAGGAGACCGAAGCGCCGCCCGATCCGCGCTGGACGACTCGTCAGTCCTCCGATCCAGGGGACCCTCGGGAATCAGCTCGGTCACAGCAAACCGCGAATCGCCTCTCGGCGGCGGTGAACCAGCCGGTCTCGCGTTGGGAGCGGCTGCGGAAGGCGGTCTGGCCCTTCCGTGCGAAACGGCAAACCGCGGGCGAGGGGGGTGCGCCTCGAGATCGATCGGCCGGTCCGGGTGCTGTCGCGGCTGGACCGGGGAACAGCACCCCCGCATGGCAGGTCGCGGATCCTCTCCCGAACTCGAGCCAGGCGGCCGGCCAGCGGCGCCAATTCGACGGGATCGGCTGGGCTGATGACCCAGGTCCAGCGCCGACCGCGCCGGCGGCCGTCTCCGCCGGTGCGACCAGCGACCTGGCCGCGGCACCGGCGGCGTTCGTGATGATGCAGGGCGCCGGCGCGCAGAATACGCCCACGCCGGGCCTGTCGCCGGAGTCGATCCCCAGCGAAGAGGAGCAGCCCCAGGCCGGGACCGCCGCGCCCGGTTCTCCGGTGGTCCGGCGCAGCTTCGGCCAGCGGTTGCTCCGTGCCTACTTCGCCCGGGAAGAGGAGGAGGCCGAAGCGGAATCCACGGAGCAAGGGATCCAGAACCGCCGCATCAATCTGCCGCCGCCGTTCGCGCCCTCGCCGCCGTTCCCCTTCGCCGAGCACACCGGTCCCAATATCGGCGTTAATGACACCTCCGTCTATCCCTTGATGGACGCCCTCTATCGCGGACCAAACGGGGATCACTGGAAGAAGAGTCGAATCAAAATCTTTGGCTGGGTAGATCCTTCGTACAATGCCAGCACATCCCGCAACTCGAACGTGCCGATGTCCTACGACATCGTCCCCAACCAGCTCGAACTCTCCCAGGCCATCCTCATCTTCGAGCGACCCCTGGACACGGTGCAGACCGACCACTTCGACTGGGGATTCCGGTTTACCAACCTCTATGGCATCGACTACCGCTACACGACCGCCAAGGGCTATTTCAGCGACCAACTGCTCAAGCACAATCATCTGTATGGATACGATCCTTTGCAGATGTACCTCGACCTGTATTGCCCGAAGGTCGCCCAGGGGATGGTTATCCGGATCGGGCGTTATATCTCGCCGATCGACATCGAGGCGCAGCTCTCGCCGGAGAACTATCTGTACACACATTCCTTGATGTACACTTACGATCCCTATACGTTCACCGGCATCCAGTTCATCACCCTGTTGACCTCCCGTTTGACGCTCCAGCTCGGCGTCCACGCAGGCAACGACATGGCGCCCTGGACGACCTCCTCGCAGCCCAACGGCGAGATCCTGATGAAATACGTGACCGAGAGCGGCAAGGACGCCTTCTTCGGCGGCCTGGATTCCATCGGCCACGGCTATTACCAGAACGGCCACGACGATCTCCAGGTCGTGGCCGGAACCTGGACCCATAAGTTCACGGACAAGTTCCACACCTTGACGGAAGCCTATTTCATCTGGGAGCGCAATGCCCGGGTGGGCGGTACGATCACCGGCGGGACGCCCCAGCCGTTCTTCGAGGAGACAGGTCCCGGGGCCAGGCTCCCCGGGCTGTCCTACTCCATCGGCGCCGTCAACTACACCGCGTATGCCATTTCGGACAAGTCCTACATCTGCTGGCGCAACGACGTCCTGGACGATCCCCGCGGCTACCGCACCGGGTTCCCGGGCGCCGTCTTCGAGACGACGTTCGGCTGGATCTACCACATTACGCCCTGGTGCGTCACTCGTCCCGAGGTGCGGTTCGATTGGACATCGGGGCAGAAGGCCTATGACAACGGCACCCGGCGCGAGCAGTTCACCTTCAACTGGGATGTCATCATCCGGTTCTGAGGCGGCACCGGGCCCGCCCAGCTCCCCCGCTGCCGCTCCTTCGCTCACAGATCGATCTGGGTCCCGATCTCGACGATCTGTTCCGCCGGCATGCCGTAGCGACGCTCTTCATGGACGGCGTTGCGGTTGAGGTAGGAGAAGATCGCCTCGGGGATCCGGCTGATGCTCCCTTCATCGCTGGCCACGATCGTCTCGTGCCCGATGTAGTAGGTGGCGTCGTCCGGGTCGAAGGGGATGCGATCGGCCTCGGCCACGGCCCGCAGCACCGGCCGGACGAGCGGGTCCTCCATGTAGCCGAAGCAGATGATCAGCTTGTAGAAGCCATCGCCCAGCTCGGTGAGACGATACCGGGCCTCGGCCGGCGCCTCGGGGATCGGCAACTCCTGGACGGTCAGCAAGACGACCGTCTGGTGCAGCGAGCGGCTCCGCTCGACGTGGTGCACCAGAACCGGCGGGACATGGTCGGCGCTGGGAGCGAGGAAGATGGCACTGCCGGGTACCCGAGAGCAGAGGCAGCGCTCGATCGAGGGTCGGGCTTTCTCCAGGCTCGAGAACTGCGTCGTGTACCGCTCCATCAGGGCGGTCCGGCCGCGGCTCCAGATCAACATGCCCGCGATCAAGGCCGCCCCGATCAACATCGGCACATAGCCGCCTTCGAAGAACTTGAAGAGATTGGCCACCAGGAACGGAATATCGAAGCTGAGGAAGAGCGCCAGGAGGGCCCCCGCTTTCCATTTGCTCCAGCCCCACGAGTAGCGCACGACGATGTAGTAGAGGATCGAGGTGATCGCCATGGTCCCGGTGACGGCGATGCCGTAGGCCGCAGCCAGGCGCACCGACTCGCGGAAGGTCAGCACCAGCGCGATGCAGCCGATCGCCAGCATATTGTTCACCTCGGGGATGTAGATCTGCCCCTCGGTATGATACGCGGTGTGCTTGATGGTGACCCGTGGGAGGTAGCCCAGCAGCATCGCCTGGCGGGTCAGCGAGAAGGCGCCCGAGATCAGGGCCTGCGACGCGATCACGGTGGCCGCGCTCGAGATCAGGACCAGCAGGTAGGTGGACAGTCCCGCCGGCACCAGGGCGAAGAACGGGTTCTCGGCCGCCTCGGGATGGCGGAGGACCAGCGCACCTTGCCCCAGGTAGCCCAGCACCAGCGCGGGCAGGACGAAGAAAGACCACGTCAAGCGGATGGGCCGAACCCCGAAGTGGCCCATGTCCGCGTACAACGCCTCTCCGCCCGTCACCGCCAGGACCACCGAGCCGAGGATGAGCAAGCCATGGACCCCGTGGCGGAGGAAGAACGCCGCCCCGTGGTGCGGCGAGAGCGCACCGAGGATCGCTGGCTGCTGGACCAGGTGATACATCCCCAGCACGGCCATCGTTCCGAACCAGACCGCCATGACCGGCCCGAAGAGCTTGCCGACATCCCCGGTCCCCAGCCGCTGGATCGAGAACAGCGCCATCAGGATGGCGCAGGTGAGCGGCAGCACCAGCGGCGACAGCCGCGGACTGGCCACGACCAGCCCCTCGACCGCGCTGAGGACGGAGATGGCCGGGGTGATCACGCCATCGCCGTACAACAAGGAGGCGCCGATGACCGCCAGCAGCGCCATGCCGGTGACCTTGCCGGTCTGAGCCGCATGCGTCCGGAACCGCTCCGGCACGATCGCCAGCAGGGCGAAGATTCCCCCCTCGCCGTGGTGGTCGGCGCGCATGATGAACGTCAGGTACTTGACGGTGACCACCATGAGCAGCGCCCAGAACATCAGCGAGAGGATCCCGAAGAGATCGGCCCGACTGGCCTCGGCCTCGCCCGCGGCATGCAGACATTCTTTCAAGGTGTACAAGGGACTGGTGCCGATGTCGCCGAACACCACGCCCAGCGCAGCCACAGCCAGCGTCGCCAGGCTCGCCCGATGTCCTGCCGGATGGGGGTGGTCCGTCCGAAGCGCGGGCGCCGACCTCAATTCACTCACCTGTTGCGAAGCCATCAAAGGGTCCTTCTCCGGTCACAAGGTCGGGAGGGCAGCGCGAGGCGGGTGAGATTCACGAACCCATCACCCGGAGTCCTTCCACGACGTCGTTCCGTTCGCTCCGATCCCGGCAGGGCCGGGAATCGGCTCCCGACACGACGAGCGACCGCTTGCCGTCGTCGTAGGACGTCGCATCTTATCAAGAATAGGCGCGCCCTGCTCGATCTTCGTCCGTCGGCGGTCCTCATTTGACGGAATTGTCCCCGACATCCGTGGGGCCCCTTGGCTTGGCGTTTGCGAGCACGCAGAGAGCAACCGACCCTTTCGAGGGTTCGGCTTCCTCTTGACGCTGGCGCTGCAAGTCCGTTGTAATTAGCGACTTGGTCAATTCTGCTCGAACGAGTCCCCAGGAATGCAACGCTGATGGTCCCTGGCGAGCCGCCCCTAGACTCCTCGGAATCGCGCTTGGCCTCATCGGGGACCCTGACGACGCCGCGAGCCCCGCGCCGCGGCCCGACGACGGGCCAGGTGCTGGTCGTCACCAGCGTGATGTTCACGTTCATCTCGTACTGGCGGACGGCGGCGATCGTCCTGTGCGACCTGGCCAGCACGGCCTACTACATCGGGGGCATCGTCGAGTCGCAGATCGGCAAGGCGGCCCCGTGGTTCATCCTGGCTGTGATGATGTTCAGTTATGGGGTGCGGAGCGTCTACATCGAGAGCTGCTCGATGTTCGTCCGCGGCGGGGTCTACCGGATCGTCAAGGAAGCGCTGGGCGGGGGGATGGCCCGGCTGGCGGTCTCGGCCTTGCTCTTCGATTACATCCTCACCGGGCCGATCAGCGCCGTCACGGCCGGGCAGTACATCATCGGTCTGGTCAACGACCTCTTGGCGATGCCCCCGGACAGTGTCCTGATGGCGCACCAGAATGGCCTCTCGGCGGCGATGGCCATCGGGGTGACGGTCTACTTCTGGCGGGTCAACACCAAGGGGATTCACGAATCGAGCGACCGGGCGCTGAAGATCATGGCGGCGACGACCGTCATGGGCCTGATCATGATCGTCTGGTGTCTGGCGACCCTGGCGGTCCGGCCGGAGGCCCGGCACTTTCCGCCGCCGACCCCGGACCTGTCCAAGAAGGTGGATGCGGCGGGTCATCCGATCCCCGACCCCTTCGGCAAACAGGTCGATCCCCTGGGCTTCCTGGGTGAGACGTCCCTGGGCGAATCCCTCCGGCCGGAGCGGATCACCGGCCATTGGTTGAGCCTGATCGGCGTCATCGGCATCCTGATCTCGTTCGGCCACTCGATCCTGGCGATGAGCGGCGAGGAGACGCTGGCCCAGGTCTACCGCGAGGTGGAGAGTCCCAAGCTCAAGAACTTCCAGCGCGCGGCCCTGGTGGTGTTCCTCTACAGCTTGCTGTTCACTTCGTTGATCAGTTTCTTCGCGGTCATGCTCATCCCGGACGATGTCCGGATGTCGCGATACAGCGGCAACCTGATCGGCGGGCTGGCGATGAACGTCATCGGCCCGCAGTGGGCGCGGCTGATCCTCAACGCGCTGGTGGTGGTCGTGGGCTCCTTGATCCTCTCGGGCGCCGTCAATACGGCCATCGTCGGCTCCAACGGCGTGTTGAACCGCGTCTCGGAGGACGGCGTCCTGCCCGATTGGTTCCTCCGGCCGCATCCCCGGTACGGGACCACGTCGCGCTTGATCAACCTGGTGGTCATCCTCCAGATTGTCACGATCGTGGCCAGCGGCGGCAATGTGCTGACCCTGGGTGAAGCCTACGCCTTCGGCGTCGTCTGGAGCTTCGTCTTCATGTCGATGTCGATGCTGGTCCTCCGCTTCAAGCGCCCGGGACCGCGTGAGTTCGAGGTGCCGCTGAACATCCGCATTGGACGCTACGACTGGCCTGTGGGCATGACCTTGATCTTCCTGCTGCTGGCCATTGCCGCGATCTGCAACCTGCTGACCAAGGAAGTGGCCACGATCTCGGGTGTGGCGTTCACGGTGGGGTTCTACCTGGTCTTCTGGCTCAGCGAGCACGCGCACCGGCGGCGCCGCGGGATCGCGCTGGAGCATCACGAGCACCTGGAGCAATTCAACCAGCAGGAGTCCGATCAGCTCAGCGTGCAGTCGCTGAACCTGACCAAGCCCTACCGCAAGCTGGTCGCGATCCGCTCGCCGTACAACCTGGGCATGCTCGAGCGGTGCCTGGCCGAGACCGATCCCGATACGACGGACCTGGTGGTGATGACCGCGTCGGTGCTGCCCCAGGGGTCAGGCGACTTCCATCCGACGATCACGGACCAGGACCGGCAGCTCCTGACCGCGGTGGTCAATCTGGCCGAGCACGCCGGCAAGCCGGTCAAGCCGGTGATCGTGCCGACCAACGAGCCGTTCTTCGCCATGACGAGGACGGCCAAGACGATCGGCGCCCAGGAGCTGATCATGGGGCCGTCGAACAAGTATCGCCCCGAGGACCAGCTCGACCAGGTGGCCCTCTACTGGCTGAACGTCTGCGGGGCCAAGCCGGACCCGCTATCGATCCGGGTGCTGGGCAAGGATCGCGATGCCCGGCTGGACATCGCCGGCGGCAGCCAGATCCCCAAGCCCGGCGCCGCGGCCGCCGAGACGGCGCGGATCCTCGCCGAGCTCCGCAAGAGCTGGCACGGGGTCGAGCGGCTGCTCCTGGCCTACGACGGCAGCCCCTTGAGCGCCGACTTCCTCGACACGGTCATGAGCTTCCTCGACCCGGCGATCAAGGTGACCGTCATCGACGTGGTGGAGAACGGTTCCTCCGCCAACGGGATCGATGGCACGGACGAGGCCCAACAGGTGGTGCAGCGCGGGGTCGAGCGGGCGCGCGCGCTGGGGCGGACCGTCGACTCGCGGGTCGCCCACGGCGCGGCGGGACCGGAGATCGTCCGGGCCGCGGTCGAGGGGAAGTTCGACGCGATCTTCATGAGCCTGCGCGGCGTCTATCGCCGCGGCGACACCACCGCGTTCGCCTCCAATACCCGGTACGTTCTCGAGCACGCCCCCTGCCGCGTCATTCTGGGCTTCGCCCCCAAGTCGATCCCCACCCCGGCCTCTTGAGTCGGAGATTTGCCCAATCGAAAATCCAAAATTGATTTGGGTGGTCAGCCGCCGCGGTCCGAATAAACTCAACGAATGGATTGAGCCGCCTAAGGGTTCGCAGGATGAGATGAGGAGGAATCACCGGTGTTATCCAGTCGCGTTGGAGGTGCGGCGCCGCGGCTGAAGCGACGAATCGCCGTCCCCGTTGTCTGGCTCTGCCTCCTGCGACCGGTCGTCGCGGCCGAGCCGCCGGCCTCGAGGACGCCGCCGCTCCCCGTGGCGTCGCCAAAGGCGGACGCCGGGGATGATCTGATCGGGCTGGTGGGGCGCCGGGTCACACTCAATGGGCGCGCCAGCACGCCGGCCGGCCGGATTGGCTTCCGATGGATCCAGGTCGCCGGCCCTCTCATCCGGATGCGTGTCGAAGAGGGAGACCTCCTGACCTTCCTGCCGGAGGCGCCCGGAGTCTATCGCTTCGCCCTGGTCGTCGCCGAAGGGGGGGTGATCTCGGAACCGGATTTCACGACCGTGCTGGTGGTTGCTGAGGTCCCCCAGACCGGGCCGGCCCCGGCTGCGGCATCGCCTCCCCTCACGGCCCAGGAGGCCGCCCGGACGGCCCTGGCTTCACTCCCGGATGGGCCGGGTGCCGCCACGGCCCTCGCCGAGGCATTCGCGGAGATCGCCGGCCGCATCGATCTTTACGGCACTTATGCCGATATCCTCCAGGGGACCTCATCCCGCCTCCAACCAGTCTTACCCGCCGACCCCACGCGCCGCGCGGCCTGGAATGAACGCCTCTTCCTGCCGCTGACGAGGCGTCTCATCGACGACATGCTCCCGGCCGGGCTGGACCTCTCGCGGCCGGAGGGGCAAGCGGTTCCGCTCTCGGCCGCCCAGCGCAGGCGACTGGCCGAGCAGTTCCACGCCATGGCGCGCGGTTTCCGCTCGGCGGCTCCCTCGGAGGATCCTGACCGGGTTCCCCAACCCGCCCGACTCGAGACCCTCCCGCCGAACCAGGCAAAGTGAACCAACCCGACAGGCCGATCAAGCCACCAGTGGAGAGCGGATCGCGCAGGGTTCTCCACACGGTCCATGAGGATTCCGCCGGCAGAGTCAGACTGGAACGCCCGACCTACGTGAGATCTGCGCGTTCTGATATTGATCAGGAAAGGACTCGACTGATGACCGCGCGGACGCGGATCTTCTTCACGACGGCCCGCCTGACCCTCGCGGTCGGGGCCGTCACGGCCGCCGCTCGCCCGTGTCCTGCACAGGCGACCGACTCCTGGCCTCCCTGGCCCCAGGCCGTCCGGACCGCCGAGCAGACGGGCCGGCCCATCGCGCTGGTGGTGACCTCACGATCGAACGCCGCCTCGCAGGAGTTCCGCCGCGCGCTGGCCGCCCACGCTGCGGTCCGGTCGCGGGTGTACCCGGCCCAGTTCACCGAGCTGTCGATCGAGGCCAATCCCGAGCTGGCGCGGAAGCTGGGAATTACGGCCGTGCCGACGGTCCTCCTCTACCGCCGCGGGGCGTCGGGGCTGGTG
>Ga0209062_1006816_pt1 | contig 10213 bp, 10 predicted proteins | sample Coa_R2_2_FD_187158 | JGI IMG/M metagenome (GOLD analysis project Ga0209062, IMG submission 187158) | Surface soil microbial communities from Centralia Pennsylvania, which are recovering from an underground coalmine fire - Coalmine... | ecosystem: Environmental > Terrestrial > Soil > Unclassified...
CGGCTCGGCCGTGACGGCGGAAAAATCCAGCGGCGCCGGCAGCGTACCGGCCTTTTGCATGGCCGTGAGTGCCGCTTCGATGCAGCCGACGAAATGACGGTACGGGTTCATGGGCGCGGGGTATTGCCTATCCGAAGGGGTTTGTCATCCAAGGCACCCTGACCGGCGAGGTATTAGACCGATTGGGGCATGTTCGGGAGCTCCCGTTAAAATAACGGGAAAATAACGGGACCCGGATTCGTTGGCCCAATTCCATTCATGTCTCCGACAGGACGGCTGCAGGGTGTCGATCATCGTGGCGCGAGTATAGGCCCGAAGATCAGTTGGAACCGATTCTGTCGTGTAGAAGTCCCTATTCGTCCAGATCGAACAGGCGCTTGTGCTCGTCGAGCGCGAAGCGATCGGTCATGCCGGCGATGTAGTCGGCGACCAGACGGGCCCGCGCCGGCCGTTCGGCCGCCTCGGCGCGCTCGCGCCACGGCGGCGGCAGGCAGTTGGGCTCGGCGAACAACAGGTCGAACAGGTCCATCACGACCCGCCGCGCCTTGGAGTGCGAGCGGTTTAGATGCCAGTGCTCGTACATGTTCTTGTAGAGGAAGTCTTTGATCACCCGGTCGTTGGCCGCCATCTTCTCCGAGAAGCCGACGACCGGCCGGCCGAGCGCACGGATGTCAGCCACGCTCCTCGGGCCCGCCTCGGCCAGCCGCCGGCGCGTCTCGCCGAGCACGTCCTCGGCCATGGCGTTGATCATGCGGCGGATCGCTTCGTGGATCAGCCGCGGCTCGGCGATGCCGGGATATTTCTTCTCGACGGTGACGAACATCTCGCCGACCAGCGGCAGCGCCCTGAGCTCGCCAATGCCGAACAGGCCGGCCCGCAGGCCGTCGTCGATGTCGTGATTGTTGTAGGCGATGTCGTCCGAGATCGCCGCGACCTGCGCCTCCGGGCCGGCATGGCCTTGCAGTTCGAGATCGTGGTCGCGGCAATACTCGACGATCGCCACCGGCAGGTCCTCGAGCGCGCGGCCGTCCTTGAGCAGCGGGCCGTTGTGCTTGACCGCGCCCTCCAGCGTCTCCCAGGTGAGGTTGAGCCCGTTGAACTCGGCGTAGCGCTCCTCGAGCTTGGTCAGGATGCGGAGTGTCTGAGCGTTGTGGTCGAAGCCGCCGAACGGCTTCATGGCGGCATGCAGCGCCTCCTCGCCCGCGTGCCCGAACGGTGTGTGGCCGAGGTCGTGCGCCAGCGCCAGCGCCTCCGCGAGATCCTCGTCGAGCTGCAGGGTGCGGCAGATGGTGCGCGCGATCTGCGCCACCTCGAGCGAGTGCGTGAGGCGCGTCCGGTAGTGGTCACCCTCGTGATAGACGAAAACCTGGGTCTTGTGCTTGAGCCGGCGGAACGCCGTCGAATGGATGATGCGGTCGCGGTCGCGCTGGAACGGGCTGCGCGTGGGGTCTTCACGCTCGGCATGCAGGCGGCCGCGGCTCGCCCAAGGCAAGGTCGCATAGGGCGCGAGCGCGCGCGGACGCCACAACTCTTCGGCCATCGGCCTGAGGTCTAGCGCGTCCCCGCTGCGGCAACAACCTCGTGGGTGCCGTCCCAGATCATGGCGCCCGCCACATAGAGGATGATCAAAAAGCCCACCCAGGCGATCCAGTGGTGGCGATCGAGGATGCGGGCGATGAAATTGGAGGCCACCGCCATCAACAGTACCGACAGGACGAGGCCGACCCACAGCACGACGATGTGATCGCGCGCCGCGCCGGCCACGGCGAGCACGTTGTCGAGCGACATCGAGACATCGGCGGCGATGATCTGCAGCATCGCCTGGCCGACCGTTTTGGGCCCGGCCGGCGCCTGGGCGTCGCCCGATTCGGGCCGCCCCTTGGCGCGCAGCTCGCGATACATGCGCCAGGCGACCCACAGGAGCAGCAGGCCGCCGGCGAGCGTAAGTCCGATGATCTGCAGCAGCTGGGTGGTGATGGCAGCGAAACCGATGCGCAGCACAGTGGCGCCGGCCACGCCCCAGAAGATGATCCTGGTCCGGCTCTCCCGCGGCAGACCTGCGACCGCCATGCCGATGATGATGGCGTTGTCGCCCGACATCACCAGGTCGATCAGCACGACCTGGACGAGGGCGCTCAGTCCTGCGGCGCCGAGGCCGAGATGTTCCATCGAGCTCGCGCTAGCGCGACATCCGCCGGGCCCGGCCGGCGAGATAGAGGCCGACCACGATCACGAAGCCCGCGCCCCAGGCAGCGAGCGCGCGCTCGGGATGGGGCAGCACCCCGTCGAGCCAGTCGGCGATCGAGCCAGGCCTCACGAACTGCACGATGTCGCCCGCCGCATCGAGCTTCTCGAAGCGGCCGTCGCCCGCGATGATCTCGCCCGCGATCCAGCCGATCAGCGCCGCGCCGGCAAGGCCGATCCAGTGATAGCGGTCGAGCACACGCGCGATCAGGCTCGCCCCCAGCATGATGATCGGGATCGACAGCAGCAGCCCGATCGCGATCAGCGCGAAGTTGCCGTGCGCCGACGCAGCGATGGCGATCGCGTTGTCGAGGCTCATCACCGCGTCGGCGACGACGATCGTCGAGATGGCGGCCCACATCGTGACGTGCGCCTTGACCTCCGCGGTGCCCTCCTCTTCGGTGATCAGCTTGATGCCGATCCACAACAGCAGCGCGCCGCCCACCAGCTTGAGATAGGGCGCGCCGAGCAGCACGCCGACGACGGCGCAGAACAGCACGCGCAGCAGGATGGCGCCCAGGCTGCCCAGGAAGATGGCGCGGCGGCGCAGGCGGCCGGGCAGATTGTGCGAGGCCATCGCGATGACGACGGCGTTGTCGCCCGACAGGACGATGTTGGAGAACATGATCTTGCCGACGGCGAGCCAGAAGGCGCCCGACCAGATCTCGATGACGGCGAAATCCGCCACCGCCATCTCGATCAGCGGCATCAGTCCGAACAAACCGTCTTCGATGAGCGCGTCCATCGTTCCCTCACTCTGCCTTTGTCGACTGCGCATTGTTGCGCCTGACGAGCCACAAGCCAACGAGCAGCACGAAGCCCGCGCCGAGCGCCGAACATACGAGCTCGGCATCCGGAATGGTGGCGTCGAGCCACGCCGCGGTCGAGCCCTCGCGCACCATCTCGACGATATGGCCCTTGCCGTCCGCCTGATCGAACCGCCCGTCGCCCGCCAGAACTCCGCCCGCGATCCAGCCGATCAGGCCGGCGCCGACGATGCCGACCCAGGGATAGCGGTCGAGCACGCTGGCGATCAGCGTGGCGCCCAGCATGATCACCGGCACACTGATCACGAGGCCGATCACGATCATGGTCATGTCGCCGTGTGCGGCCGCCGCCATGGCGATGGCGTTGTCGAGGCTCATCACGGTGTTGGCGAGCGTGATGGTTCCGATGGCGGCCAGCAGTGTGCCGTGCTGCTTGATCTTGCCTTCGGCCTCTTCCTCCTCCTCGGTCATCAACTTGACCCCGATCCACAACAGCAGCGCCCCGCCCACCAGCTTCAGGTACGGGATGGTCAGCAGGAAGTTCACGATGCCGCAAAAGATGATCAGCATGACGATCGCGCCCAAACTGCCGAACAGGATGGCCGGCCGGCGCAGCCGCTCCTCCAACCCGTGCGCGGCGAGTGCGATCACCACGGCGTTGTCGCCGGACAAGATCACGTTGGCGACGATGATCTTCCACAGCGAGCTCCAGAACAGGCCCGAGCTCAGATCCGGAACTGAAAACTCCATTCCCCCTCCACCGGACTTCCATCCCTCTTCATTGCCGGGCACCATATCGGAATCACCCCGACTGTAAACAGGAACCGGACCACATGACGGCGAGCAGCGGCTACAACAAGATGTTTCCCGTCTCGTGGACGGAATTGCACCGCGATGCGCGGGCGCTGGCATGGCGGCTGGCCGATCTCGGGCCGTTCCGCGGGCTGGTCGCGATCACGCGCGGCGGCCTCGTGCCGGCCGCCATCGTCGCGCGCGAACTCAATCTGCGATTGATCGACACGATCTGCTCGTCGACCTACGACCGCATGGAGCGCGGCGCCAAGCTCGAGATACTGAAGGGCACGGAGGCCGAAAAGGAAAAGGGCAAGGGCTGGCTGATCGTCGACGACCTGGTCGACACCGGGGTCACCGCACGTGCCGTGCGCGCACGCCTGCCCGAGTCGCATTTCGCGACGGTCTATGCCAAACCCGCCGGACGGCCAATGGTCGACACCTATATCACCGAAGTGAGCCAGGACACGTGGATCCTGTTTCCGTGGGACCAGGAGGCGGTCATGGCCAAAACGATCATCGAGATGAAGGGCGGACAGTGAAAATGAGACGTCGTGCTTTCGCCGCGGGCATCCTCGCGGCGCCGTTCGTGAAGAGCGCTCATGCCGAGGGCTGGGCGCCGTCTGGCCCGATCAAGATGGTGGTGGCCTATCCGGCGGGCGGCCCGACCGACGTGATCGCCCGCATCGTGGCGGCCGATATCACCGGGCCGCTCGGCCAGCAGGTCGTGGTCGAGAATATCTCGGGCGCCGCAGGCGCGATCGGCACGCGCAACGTCGCCAAGGCCAGGCCCGACGGGCTGACGATCACGTTCGGCAACAACCAGACGCATGGCAACAACATGTTCATGCTGAAGGACCCGGGCTACGACGTGATCAAGGACTTCGCGCCTTTGGCCGGCGCCGGCGCCTTCGAGCACGTGTTCGTGGTGCGCCAGGACCTGCCGGCGAAGACCCTGCAGGAGGTGATCAAGCTCGCCAAGGAAAAGCCCGGTGCGCTGAACTACGGCTCGACCGGCATCGGCTCGGGCTCGCACCTCACGACCGAGCTGTTCATGGTGCGCACCGGCACCAAGATGACCCACGTGCCCTATCGAGGGGCCGCGCCGCTGGTGCAGGACATCGTCGGGCGGCGCATCGATCTTTCGATCTCGACGCTGCCCAGCGTGCTGCCGCAGATCAACGCCGGACAGATCCGTGCGCTGGCGATCTGCAGCCCCAGGCGCAACCCGCACCTGCCCGACGTGCCGACGCTCGAGGAGCAGGGCGTCAGCGGCGCCAACGCCTCTTCGTGGGCGGCTTTCTTCGCGCCGGCCGCGACTCCCAAGCCGATCCTCGACCGGCTATCGGGCGAGATCCTGGCCAGCCTCAAGAAGCCCGCGATCGCGGCCAAGATCGATCAGCTCGGTTTCACCGTCGAGCCGCGCGATCCCGCCGCGTTCCGCCCCTACTGGGAGCACGAGGTGGCGACCTGGGAGAAGATCGCCAAGGATGCGGGCGTGCAGCCGGAGGGGTAAAACGCCGGCATGAAAAATCTCTGGTCCGAGCAGGACGCCAAGGCTGCCATCGAGCAGCACGCCAAAAAGGGAATCGGGCAAGACCTGGCGCTACGCGTCTACACCACGCGGCTGCTGGGCGGCGAGCCCAGGCTGGTGCTACATGGCGGCGGCAACACGTCGGTGAAGACCAGGATGGCCGACATCTCGGGCCGCACGATCGACGTCTTGTGCGTGAAGGGCAGCGGCTGGGACATGGGCACGATCGAAGCGCCCGGTCTGCCGGCGGTGCGGCTCGATCCCTTGCGCGAGCTGGAGGGCCTGCAGGCGCTCTCCGACGAGGACATGGTGAACGTGCAGCGTTCCAACCTTCTCGATGCGAAGTCGCCCAATCCGTCGGTCGAGACGTTGCTGCACGCCTTCCTGCCGCACAAATTCATCGACCACACACATTCCAACGCCGTGCTGGCGCTCACCGACCAGCCCGACGGCGCCGAGCTCGCGACCGATGTCTATGGCAAGCGCGCGGCGCTGGTGCCCTACGTCATGCCGGGCTTTGCCCTGGCCAAGAAGTGCTCGGAGGTGAGCAAGGCGCATCCCGGTGTCGAGGGATTGATCCTGCTGAAGCACGGCATCTTCTCGATGGGCGCAACGGCGGAAGAAGCGTACGTCCGCATGATCGATCTGGTGACGCTCGCCGAACAGCGGCTGGCCAAGGCGACGCGCAAGATCTTTGCCGGCGCCGCGTTGCCTTCGAAGGCGCCGACCGTCGCCGAGATCGCACCCATCCTGCGCGGGCTGATGTCGATCCCGGCAAAGAGCGGCAGCCGCGAGGCGGCACAGCGTTTCGTCTTCGAGTTCCGCAGCAATCCCGACATCCTGGCCTTCGTGAACGGCAAGGAGATCGGCCGCTACAGCCAGCAAGGGCCGGTGACGCCCGACCACGCCATCCGCACCAAGAACCTGCCGCTGGTGGCGCCGGCGCCCGAGGCCGGCAAGCTCGACATCTTCGCCGCCGAGACAAAGAAGGCGCTGGCGAAATTCGCCGCCGACTATCACGCCTATTTCACGCGCTACAACGGCAAGCAGATCGTGGCCAGGAAGGAGCTCGATCCCGTGCCTCGGGTCGTGCTGCTGCCGGGCATGGGCCTGTTCGGCGTCGGCAACTCCTCGAAGGATGCCAAGATCGCGGCCGACCTGGCGGAGACCACGGTCGCCGTGATCGCCGATGCCGAGCGGCTCGGCACCTATCAGTGCATTCCCGAGCCCGACATCTTCGACATCGAATACTGGTCGCTCGAGCAGGCCAAGCTCGGCGCCGCGGCCGAGAAGCCCCTCGCCCGCCGCATTGCCGTCGTCACCGGCGGTGCTTCGGGCATCGGCGCCGCGACCGCCGCCGCGCTTGCCAGAGAAGGCGCCGAGGTGGTGATCCTCGATCGCGACGTTTCCAAGGCGAAGGGCTTCGCCATCCAATGCGATCTCACCAAGCCATCGGAAGTACGCGCCGCGTTCGACAAGATCGCGGCCATGTTCGGCGGCGTCGACATCGTCGTCTCCAATGCCGGCGCGGCCTGGCAGGGCAAGATCGGTACCGTCGACGAGAAAGTCCTGCGCGACAGCTTCGAACTGAATTTCTGGGCGCACCAGAGCGTGGCGCAGAACGCCGTGCGCATCATGAAGGCGCAGGGGCTGGGCGGCTGCCTGCTGTTCAACGCCAGCAAGCAGGCGGTCAATCCTGGGCCCGATTTCGGCCCCTACGGCCTGCCGAAGGCGGCAACGCTGTTCCTCAGCCGCCAGTACGCGCTCGACCATGGCGCCGACGGCATCCGCTCCAATGCCGTCAATGCCGACCGCATCCGCTCGGGTCTGCTGACCGACGAGATGATCGCCCAGCGTTCCAAGGCGCGCGGGCTTTCCGAGGCCGACTATATGGGCGGCAACCTGCTTGGCCTCGAAGTGACCGCCGAGGACGTGGCGCAGGCTTTCGTTTCGCTGGCCAAGGCGAGCAAGACGACGGGCGCTGTCATCACCGTGGACGGGGGTAATATAGCCGCGGCCCTTCGATGAATACGCTCGGCTTTCGCCTCACCGGCATCGATGCACGCAAGTCGCTCTCGCGCGAGGAAGTCGCGCGCATCGAAGCGGCGATGGACGAACATGCCGTCATCGTGCTGCCAAACCAGGACATCGATGACGCCCAGCAGCTCGCCTTCAGCCGCAATTTCGGGCCGCTGGTCGACGGCGCCAACTCGGGCGCGCGCGATCAGGACCTGCGCCTGCCGACGGTATTCGCCGACGTCTCCAATCTCGACAAGGACGGCAGGATTGCCGCGCGCGAGAACAAGAAGCGCATGGCGGCGCTGGGCAATCGCCTCTGGCACACCGACGCCTCCTTTCGCGTGATCCCGGCGCGCTATTCGATCCTGAGCGGTCGGATCGTGCCCAAGGACGGACCCGACACCGAGTTCGCCGACATGCGGGCGGCCTATGACGCGCTCGACGCCCGCACCAAGGCCGAGATCGAGGACCTGGTGTGCGAGCACTCGCTGATCTATTCGCGTGGGCAGCTGGGCTTCACGGAGTTCCTGCCCAATGAGCGGGTCGCCATGAAGCCGGTGCGGCAGCGCCTCGTGCGCACCCATCCGGTGACGGGGCGCAAGTCGCTGTTCCTGGCGAGCCACATCGGCACCATCGTCGGCTGGCCGCGGCCCGAGGCGATGGCCTTCATCCGCGACTTGATCGAGCATGCCACGCAGCCCGAGTTCGTCTACGTCCACAAATGGGCGCCACACGACCTGGTGATCTGGGACAACCGCACGACCATGCATCGCGTGCGCCGCTTCGACGATCTCACCGTCGTGCGCGACGTGCGCCGCACCACCACAAGAGCCGAAGGCCCGACGGCGGAGCAGGAGGCAGCGTAATGACTCTCCAATCAACCCTCCCCAAGCGCCGGGTCGGCAAGACCAAGCTCGAGGTGACGGTGCTGGGCCTGGGCGGCGCGCCGATGGGCGGCTTCCGCGCCACCATCCCCGATGCAGAGGCGGTGGCGCTCTCCAACGCCGCCTGGGACCTGGGTGTGCGCTACTACGACACCTCGCCGTTCTACGGCTATGGCCGCAGCGAACTGCGCATGGGAGCCGCGCTGCGCGAGAAGCCGCGCGAGGAGTTCGTGATCTCGACCAAGGTCGGCCGCATCCTGCATGCCATGAAGCCGGGCGAGAAGAGGCCGGCGGACTTCCGCGACAACGGCCTGCCGGGCTTCGCGCCGGTGTTCGACTACACCTATGACGGCGTCATGCGCTCGCTCGAGCACTCGTACCTGCGGCTCGGCCTGTCGCGGATCGACATCGCGCTGGTGCACGACGTCGATTTTTGGACGATCAAGGACCGCAAGATCCTCGATCAGCGCTTCAAGACGGTGATGGAGTCGGGCTTCAAGGCGCTCGACGAGTTGCGCCGGGCCGGCGTGATCTCGGCCGTCGGCGTCGGCATCAACGAGAGCGACACCTCGCTCCGCTTCATCCAGGCCGGCGACTTCGACTGCATGCTGCTGGCCGGCCGCTACACGCTGCTCGAGCAGGGCGCGCTCGAGGCGTTCCTGCCGGAATGCGTGAAGCGCAACGTCTCAGTGATCCTGGGCGGACCGTACAATTCGGGCATCCTGACCGGCGGCGTGAAGGACAACGCCACGCACGATTACGTGCAGGCGCCGAAAGAGCTGATCGACAAGGCGCGCAGGATCGAGGCCGTGTGCCAGCGCCACGGCGTCGAGCTGGGCGCGGCCGCCATGCAGTTCCCGCTGTTCCATCCCGCCTTCTGCGCCGTGATCCCGGGAGCGCTCAGCGTCACCGAGGTGAAGCAGAATGCGGCACGCATCCAGGCCAAAATCCCGGTGGAGCTGTGGAGCGAGCTCAAGCGCGAGAGGCTGATCGACCCGGCGTCGCCGACGCCCAATTGAGGACAGAGCGATGAAGATCGTCGACGCCCAGGTCCATATCTGGCAGCAGACCGTCACGCCGCCGAGCGGCAAGCACCGCAAGGTCTCCAAGGTCACGGCCGAGGAGATGCTGAAGGAGATGGACGAGGCGGGCGTCGACGCCGCGCTGATCCATCCGCCCTACACCTGGGATCCGACGTCGGGTGCGATGGCCCTGGCGGCGGCCAAGAAATATCCCGACCGCTTCGCCGTGATGGGCCAGTTCGATCCCAGGAATCCGGCCAACCGCGGGCTGATCCCGACCTGGCGCCGGCAGCCGGGCATGATGGGCCTGCGCTGGGCGCTGCTGCACCCCGAGGACCAGAAGCTGCTGCACGAGGGCGCGCTCGACTGGATCTGGCCGGAGGCCGAGAAGGCCGGCATCCCGATCGCCATGATGGGTGGCATCTTCCTCAAGCAGTTCCGCGCCATCGCCGAGCGCTACCCGCGCCTGAAGCTGATCCTCGATCATTGCGGGCTGAATCGGCTGGGTCAGGACGCCGAGGCGTTCATCCATCTCGACGAGATGACCGCGCTCGCCAAGCTGCCCAACGTCGCGGTCAAGATGACCGGCGCGCCGCATTATTCGACCGAGCCCTATCCCTTCAAGAACATCCAGGACGGCCTGCACCGCATCTTCGATGCCTACGGACCGGACCGCTGTTTCTGGGGCACCGACATCACCCGCATGCCGTGCAGCTACCGCCAGTGCGTCACTTTCTTCACCGAGGAGTTGCCGTGGCTCAAGGGCCAGGACCTCGAGAAGGTCATGGGCCGCGCGCTGTGCCAATGGCTCGGATGGGATTACGGCGCCTTGCGCGGCAAGTAGAGGCTACTGCAGCACCAGGGCCCCGCGGATCTCGCCGTTGGGATATTGGCCCGTGCGGATCTCGACCGACCATTTGCCGGCCAGCAGGTCAGCCGCCTGCGCCTCTG
>Ga0209062_1006820_pt1 | contig 10202 bp, 7 predicted proteins | sample Coa_R2_2_FD_187158 | JGI IMG/M metagenome (GOLD analysis project Ga0209062, IMG submission 187158) | Surface soil microbial communities from Centralia Pennsylvania, which are recovering from an underground coalmine fire - Coalmine... | ecosystem: Environmental > Terrestrial > Soil > Unclassified ...
CGGCACAGTTATTTCAGGCCTACGCTTCTCTGGGAAGGGCCGAAGCTGCGGAGCTGCGGCATCAGCCCGGCGAGGGCCTCGCCAGGCTGCAACGCCTTGGCGCCGCACTCGGCAGCATCCATAATCCGGTCGTCGAGGTGCGCTACGGCCGCCTCAGGGGCGACCTCCTCCAGCAGAGCGGCGATATGGCCGGCGCGGAAGCGGCCTTCCGGGAAACTCTGACGTGCTGTGCCAGCGGGGGGCCGGAAATGACTTCCGAGGCCGCGGCCGCGCTCGGCGGACTGGTCGAGCTGACGATCCGCCATGGCGGGACATCGGAAGCGTTGACTCTCTGGGGCAAGTATTGCCCCGCATTCCGCTCCGGCGGGGCTGACCGCGCTGCCGCTCGCATCGTCTTTGCCAGCCTTCCCGGCGGCCCTGCGGCGTGGACCGCAGGAGCCGCAGGCGAACGCTTCTTCCGTTTGCCATTGACCGGCGCGCGGCTCCAGCTTATGGCGGCTGACCTGCGGAGGGAGATCGCGGACCCCCACTCATCCCTCGATCGTATCCGCGCGCTCGGCGCGGACTTGTATCGAGCACTGTTCGGCGCGATCGAGCGGCGGCTTCCCGCGGGCGGCCGGCTGCTGATTTCACTCGACCGGTCTTTCGAGGACATCCCTTTCGATGCCCTCGTCGATGAGCGCGGGCATTGGTTCGGCGCCCGGTATCGCATCAGCTATGCCCTGCCTTCCATGTCCGCCCCCAAGCCCCGTCCCGATGACGGCCCCGCGCCCACCCGCGTACTGGCCGTGGGCTTCGGAGGCGCGGCGATACTCATGGGCCGCGATTTTCCGCCCCTGCCCGATGCCGAGCCGGAAGCGGCCGAGGCGGCGAGGGCCTTCCCGGACGCGGCGGTTCTGACCGGCCAGGCCGCGAATGCCGCGAACGTGCGCAGGGAATTGCCGCTGGCGAACGTCTTCCATTATTCGGGACACGTAGCCATGTTTTCGGAGAATGCCGCCTTCGCGCTCTCTGGTGGAGCCCTCTGGGCTTCGCAGATTTCGGAAAAGGACCTGCGCGCCTGCCGCCTGGCCGTGCTTGCCGCCTGCTCGACGGCCGCCAGCACCGAAGAAGGCGGCTCCGGCGCGGTGATGGCACGCGCGTTCCTTCGCGCCGGAGTGCCGCAAGTCGTCGCCGCACGCTGGGACGTGGAATCGCGCGCCGCCGGGGCGTTCATGCGGGCGTTTTACCATGGGTTGCGGTCCGCGGCGGCCGTAGAGGACGCATTAGCTTCCGCGCAAGCGGACCTGCGCGGCAACCCCGACTTTGCGCACCCGTATTACTGGGCAGCTTTCGGACTGTATTGCAACTAGGCTCCACCCTAACAGGAAAGGATTCGCGACCGATGCACACTCTCTCACGCCGTAACTTACTCAAGGGATCGCTCGCCGCGGGCGTCGCCGCATCGGCCATCCGATGCAGCAAGCCAGTGCAAACCGCGACCGTCCAACCGCCGTTCACGGTGAATCTCATCTGTGGCGGCATGCTGGCGTTTTGCTGCGAGAAGGGCAGCACGCAACTCACCATTCTGATACCTACGCCCAAGGACGACCAAGGCAAGCTCTGCCACGACGTCCGCTTCGGCGGGATCGGCGGCAGCCCTCTCGGTCCGGGCGACTACGATTTGAAGCTGCCGGGGGTCGACGCGGACCCGAACCGGAGGGTTTTCTCGCCGGTGGACAATCTCACGACCGACCAGCACTTTGTGTTCAACAACAGCGTGAAGCCAATTCAGAGCTACGCCAAGATCTTCGTCTCGCTGCCGGCGCCGGATCAGGTGAAATGGGCGCGGATCGTCAGGAAAACAGACAGCGAGCGACAGAAAGGGCTGCCGTTCTTCAGTGGGGACGCGGTCTCCCTCAAGGTGGACCCGGTTTCGTTCCCGGGCGTTTACATCCTGACCTACCCCAACGTGACCGGAACCGTAGGATTGTATCCGCGAGACGGTAACAGAGCCGCGCCGGTCGAGTTTGGCGGCCCTGCCACTCTCAGCCTCAATATCCACCTCTATTGCGAGCGGCCGTACGGAGCGCCTGATGAGGACCACATCCCGCTGTTCAACCAGATGTTCACGTTGAACGGCAAGCCGCTTCACTTCACCCACGACTGCAGCAATGCCCAGGGTACCGTCCCCTGCCTCGGGCAGGACAGTCTGTCCAACGACATTTCCCCCTCCGACGTGGCGACGCTCAACGAACTGAAAGTGCCGCCGGACGGTTCAGTCGGAACGGCGCATGGCCATCCCGAGTGCCCGCAAGAGGGTACATGCCCGCTGCCGGACAGGAAACCGCTGTCTGAAAAGGAGAAGACTATCTTCTTCGTCGATCCGGCCAGTTGCATCAATGGCTGGGTTTATAGCGGTACATAGAAATCCACCCGCAGGCTTTTCCATGGGAATCCCGTTCTCGTCAATGTACCCGGAAAGGAGATTCCCATGGTTCACCGGTCTATCCAAACGATTTTCGCGCTTACTCTCGTAGTCGCGGGCGCGGCGGGGCAGGACACACCGCGCAAGAGCCCTCCGCTCCACGTCGCGCCCAGCCGCCTGCGGGCGCACGTGGGCGACAACTTCAACGCCGACGTCACGATCAGCGGCGGCACGAAGCCCTACTCCATCGCTGATCCGGGAAAATTCCCGAAGCTTTCCGGCTTATCGGTCGGAATTGACGGCGAAAACACGCTTCATGTTTATGGAACGTGCGACTTGGCCAACGTTACCGACTTCCTCAACGTCGTCGACCACTCCGGCGAGCAGGTGAAGCAGGTCAGCTTCCTTTGCGACGCCGAACCGGCCACCGAGTACAAGTCCTTCCTCGGCATCCAGCAGTCGCAGCCCGCCTCCTCGGACCGCACCTGGAAGATGGCCTCGAATCTCGGAGTCAGTCTGCGGGTGCGGGACTCGGTGCGGTTCGTCCTCGACCTGGACGCCACCAGCGTGCCGCAGCAAGTGGATTTCAAGGTCTCGCAGGTCCCGGCGCAGGCATCGTCGCTCGTCAAGAACATGAACGTGAACCAGGCCGTCCAGTCGCTCAATCTGTTGGCCGGGCTCGAATTTCCCAGCATCGTGCCGCGGGCGGTCCTTGCGGTAAAGCCCATCCTGCTTGGCGGGTTCTCGACGCCGCTCTCGCCGCAGGAGGCGGTGAAAGTCTACGATGCGAACCCGCAGGCCTTGCAAGCGCTCGGCATCAACACGACGCAGCCGTACCTGGCCCTCACCACGCCCGACCGCTCCCGCTTCTACGCACAGTACTACGCCGGAGTGCGGCTCAAGACCTTCGATTTCTTCAAGGGCGCCGCTTCGGGTTCGAACTATCCGGCATATGTCGACATCACGCCGGGCATGAATTCGGCGGTCACCGGCGGACAGCTCCGGCGGTTTGTATCGCGGGTATCGGGATACGTGCCGATCCCGGGAACGCCGTTTTCTGTCGTCGGGTCGGCCTACCTCGCCCTCCAGAAGAACCAGAACTCGACGCCGGTCTTCCTGACTCCCGACCCGTCGATTTCGCTACCCAATCCGAATGCCTACATCTATTCGAAGGCCGAGAATCGTGACTTCTACCAGATCGGCATCGCAATGGACCTGGTGACGATCATCAAGAAGGTGCCATCCGTGATGAAGGCCATCCAATAAGGCGGTCAGAACGAGTAGCGGGCGGTCAGGATGGCGAACGAATTCCGGTGATATTGCCCCGGAAAATCCCCGTCCCGGCCGCGGATCAGCGCGAAACCGGCGGTCACGCGCCAGTGCGGGCCGAGCGCCTGCGACCACGCGGGCTTCACGTACATGCCGGCGCCGTTCTCGCGGACAACGGTCTCGATCTCGACGCTGCGATCGGTGTCGATGGTATATGCGGCGCGGCCGACCAACGATCGCGCCAGACCGCGCTCGGGCGAGTACGCGACCGCCGTGCCATGCTGGACGACCGCCTGCCCGGCGTAACCGGCGACGAACGACCATTCGCCGGCCTGCCGCTCGAGTTGCAGCACATAAAGCGCATAGTGGTCCGCCTCAGGAGTCGTTGAAGTGAAGTATCCGGCCTCGGCCTTCACCGTCAGCCAGCGCAGCGGCACGGCGGCATCGGCGCCGTACATCCGCATCTGCGGGTAAAAGCGCTGCAGGCCGACCGCCGCCGGCAGCAGCGCCCCGTGGTAGAGCGGCAGGTTGTCGTAGCCGTTATAGAACGAGAAGCTGTACTCGGCGCGCACGCCGATATGGTTCCAGCGCGCTCCGAATTGCGGACCGCCGGGGAATACGGGCGCCTCGTCGGCGAACGGGATGCCGGCGGGCAGCACCGCCCAGCGCTGCTTGAGCAGCGGCACGCGGCTGGGCGTGAGGCGCGGCTCGAAGACCACATCGATGGTATTGGCCTGCGTGCCGTACGTGGCGCGCGCGGCGGTGACGGCCAGATAATCGGCATCCACCAGGTTGAGAAAATCGCGCGGCGCGAAGCGGTCCGTGGGGGCGAGGATATCGGTTTTGCCCCAGCGGATGAACTGCTTGCCGGCCTCCAGGCTGAGCTTGCCTCGGTGGTACGACGCGCTCAGGCGGCGCACGGCGAATGACGGCCGCCGCGTGCCGCGGTCCCAGAAGCTGAGGCCGATTTCGCGGTCCGACTCGCCGTGGGTATCGAAATACGCGTCGATGCCGCCCTTGAGCTCCAGGCCCGCGAACAGCTTGTAGAACGCTTCGTACCGCAGCAGCGATTCGCCGGTGGCGCGGCCCGAATCGTTGGGCGCGGTCTGCGGGAAGAGAAACACGCCGGTTTCGAGAAAGCCGCGCTGGGAGAAGTCCTGCGCGAAACAAGGAGTCAGGAGACAGGAGGCAGGAGTCAGGAGACAGACGGCGGCCGCGAGCTTCGCACGCCCTTGCCTCACCGTTCCCGCCGCAGCGCCTGCACGGTGAACTCGTCCTCGTGCATGGGCGCGTTGTAGACCAGCTTTTCGATGCGCAGCACGGTGCGGCTGTGGCGGCGCAGGTCCGTCATTTCGAGCGTGCGCGCGGTCCAGATGCCTTGCACGCTCGCGATATCGGACTGCCGCAAACGCCGCGCAAGCTGATCCTTGACGTAATTCTCGTACTGCGCGGGAACGTAGTTGTCCTTGCGAATCCAGATCCGCGAGAGCGTATACTGCGACGATTTGGCGGCGCGCGGCCGAACTTCGATGCGCCAGCACGGGGCGCCATCGATCGTCTCTTCGCCGGTGAGGCGGTAATCGAACTGGTTGGCGTCGCGCTCCTCGAGATCCTCGAAGCTGAAATCGGTGCCGAAGAAGCGCGTGGCGCGGTCCTGCAGCGCGACGCGGCGGTCGCGGCCCACGGCGGGCGTCCACATCCATTGGTCGGAGGCGCGGTCCGGGTGGTTGATCACGAGCAGCGCGACGCCTTTGACCTCCGCGGGCGCGGTGAAGCGGATGACCGTCTTGCTGTTGCCGTACGAGCCGAGGCGCTCGGTGATCCAGGATTTCTTCGAAACCCGCGAATTGGCCGCGAAGACTTCGAGCACCCCTTCGTAGCGCTCGGATTCAGCGCGCCCGCGGCGCTGGGATTCTTCGACAATCTGCCGCGCGTCCTGGGCGGACAAGGGAGTCAGGAGACAGGAGACCGGAGTCAGGAGAGCGAGGGCGGCGGCGAGCTTACTCATATTCCAGCGCCTCCACGAGCGAGCTCCGCACTGCCGTTTCCGCGGGAAAGATCGCGCTGGCGAAGGCGGCCCCGAGAATCACCGGAACGAGCAGCGCGGCGAGGCCTGCCGGGAAGCGGTAGGGGAGCGGGATGCCCGTCAGGTCCACCTGGATCACCTGCAGCTCGTAGTACAGGCCCACCGCGCCGGCGGCCAGGCCGAGCGCCAGCCCGATGATCCCGATCGCTGCGGCCTCGATCCAGATCGTGTGGCGGATCTGCGCGCGCAAACCGCCGACGGCGCGCAGCACGCCGAGCTCGCGGCGGCGGTCGGCAATCGAAACCGTCAGTGTGTTGACGATGCCGAGCACCGCCACGGCTACCGCCACCAGCACCTGCAGGTAGGTCATGCTGAACCACTGGTTCATCAACCCCGTGGTGTAGGCGCGCAATTCGCGATTCAAAATCACGAACAGGTGCTTGCGCGCGCCTGCGCCCGCGGCGATGCGGCGGCGGGCGTCTTCGGGCGAGACACCGGGCTTGAGATAGACGCGGAAGATATCGACGCTGTCGTCCCGGAAAGCGCGGATGTACACCTTGCGATCGATGAGCAGCGCACCGAGCTGGTTCGAAAGATCGCGCGTGATGCCAACCACGGGAAGCTTCAGAATGCCGGTGGGAGTGGGGAGGTCCATCGTGTCCCAAAGGCGCAGAGCGGCGAGCGCCGCGAGGTTCTCCGAGATGATGACGCCCCTGCCTTCGGCGCACAGCCGGTTCATCGTGGCGCGATCGCCCGCGATCACGCGGCTGTGGACGCGGCGCGTGAGGCCCGCGACATCCGCGCCGTTCACCATCACGGGCAGGCCGCTGTAGCGCACGCGGATGGAGCGGACGGCCTCGACCTCCTCGATGCCGGGAATGCGTTCGAGATCGGCTTGCATGGATGCGGGGAAGTGGTAATCGCGCGCCGAGAAGGTCTCGGAGGTCGAAACGAAAATATCGGGATTAAGCGTATTGGCGACCCACTCGTCGACCGATTCCATGCTGCCGCGCGCCACCCCGCCCTGCGCGACCACCAGCGAGAGCGAGAGCACCAGCGCGGTCACGGTCGCCGACGTCCGGCGCGGCGCCTGCAGCAGGCTATCGGCGGCGAGCGCGCCCTCGACCGGGCGGAGCCACTTGAGCGGCACACGCAGGATCCGCACCATCGCGCGGCACAGGAACGGGATGAGCAGCACGATCGCGAGCAGGCAAAGCAGCAGGCCGAGATAGAAGAGCTGGCGCTGGCGCGAGAGAGCCATGCAGACGAGCGCGCCCGCGATCGCTGCCACAGCGGCGGCGCGCCGCGCGCGGCTCTCGCCCGCGCCGAGCACCTGGTACCGGCCCTTCTGCAATGCCTGCACGGGCTCGATGCGGGCAGCGTTGCGCGCCGGGATCCATGCCGCGACCATGCTGGTGGCGACCCCCACCGCGAACGCGACGGCCAGCAGGCGCGGATCGAGCAGCACCTCCTGCGCGTTCTGCCGCACGCCGAACATCATCGACATGAGCTGCCCCGTGGCCCCGGTCAGGCTGCGGGCGAACGCGAGGCCGAGCCCGATTCCCGCCGCCGAACCGAGCGCGCCGGCCAGCGCGCTTTCGCTGAGAAATAGCGCCCGCACCTGCCCGCGCGTGGCGCCGAGCGCCCGCAGGATGCCGATTTCGGCGCGCCGCTCGGTCACCGCGATGGCGAAGGAGTTATAGATGATGAACATGCCGATCAGCAGCGCAAAGACGCTCGAAATCTTGATCGCCAGGGTGTAGACGCCGAGCAGCGATTCGAAATCGCGCGTGCGGCCTCCGGGCCGGTCCACGGTCAGGCCGGGCCCGAGCGCGCTCTCGATCGCCGCCTTTCCCTGCGCCACCGTGACGCCCTCGCGGAGTCCGATATCGATCCGGTCGAAGCGGCGGCCGCGGCCGAAGAGTTTCTGCGCGGCGTAGATATCCATGATCGCGAGATTGCCGCCGAAGGCCTGCGCCATGCCGCCCTCCTTGAGCAGCCCGCGCACGGTGAACTGGCGCGGGCCCTCCACGGTATCGAAGGAGATGCGGCTGCCGGCACGGATGCCGGTGCGATCGGCGAACTGGCGCGTGAGGATGATGGAATCGGGCTGCGCGATGAAGACCAGCGGATCGTCGATGACGTCGTCGTCGCCGTTTTCGAAATCGTAGTCGCGCAGGCTGCGGTCGCCGGTCATATCCACCGCGACCACCAGCAGCTTTCCCTGCCCCGCGAGCCCCGTATCGACTTCGGCCTCGATCACGGGCGCGGCGGCCGCGACCTCGCGCACGGCCTGCACGCGGTCGAGCACGTCCTCGGGGAACCCGGCATCGCCGGCCGTGACCTGCAACTGCGCTTTGCCGGAAATGCGCTCGACGGTATCGCGAAACGCGGCGAGCACCGAATCGTTGGCGGTGTGCATGCCGACCAGCAGCGCCACGCCGAGGGCAATGCCCGCGACCGTCAGCGCGCTGCGCAGCCGGTGTTTGCGAAGGTACGGCCAGGCGATGAGCCGCAGCAGGTTCATCGGCGCACGTCTCCGGCGATGCGCCCGTCTTTGAGCGTGACGGTGCGGGGGCAGCTTTCGGCCACGGCGGCATCGTGCGTGACGATCAGGACGGTGGCGCCGAGGCGGCCGTGCAGGTCGTGAATGAGGCGCAGGATTTCTGCGCCGGTGCGGGAATCGAGATTGCCGGTGGGCTCATCGGCGAGCAGCACGGGCGGATGGAAGGCCAGGGCGCGGGCAATGGCCACGCGCTGGCGCTCGCCGCCGGAGAGCTCGTCCGGCAGGTGTTCGGTGCGGTGACCGAGCTGCACCAGCCCGAGCAGCTCGCGGGCGCGTGCCTCGGCTTCGCGCCGCGCGACGCCTTTCAGGTGCAGCGGCAGCGCGACATTCTCCACGCAGGTGAGCGACGGAAGCAGGTTGAAGAATTGAAAGATGATGCCGATCTTTTCGCGGCGCAGCCGGGTGAGGCCGTCATCGCCTAGCGCGGCGAAAGGACATCCATCGATGCGGATTTCGCCCTTCGAGGGGCGATCGAGGCCGCCGATCAGGTTCAACAGCGTGGATTTCCCAGACCCCGATGGGCCGACGATCGAAACCATCTCGCCGCGCGCGATTTCGAGGTCCACCGCGTCGAGCGCCACAACCTGCCGCTTGCCGTTGTAGAGTTTCGAGACGCCGGCGAGGGAAATCATGCAAACAACGATGATCCCACAGCAAAGATGCTGCTTGAGGTCCCGCTTCACCGCGGAGACGCAGAGGACGCGGAGGCAGCGCAGAGACCTTGGATTCTCTCTGCGGGATCTCCGTGTTCTCTGCGTCTCAGCGGTGAAGCAGGTGCCCCGGCGCTACCGCACGAACTCGACTTCCACGCGCCGGTCGATCAACCCGGCTTCGTAGCCGAGATCGAGGAGCTTCTGCGCGGCCTTGGGGATCACGTCGCCGGCGTCGAGAGTGTAGTGGTTGACGTACATGCCCACGAACTTTTCGGCCAGGCGGGGCTCCATGTCGCGCGCGAACTGCATGGCATATTCGAGCGCCTCGGCGTGGTTGTCGAGTGCGTACTGAATGCTCTCCCGCATCATGCGGCAGCACTCGGACTGGATCTCGCGGTCGAGCGAGCGGAGCAGCACGTTGCCGCCAAGCGGCAGCGGCAGCTCGTATTCGCCCTTGAACCAGCGGCCGAGATCGGCCACACGATGGAAGCCCTCGCGGTCGAAGGTCAACTGCGCTTCGTGGATGATGAGACCCGCATCGACGGTGCGTTCGCGGACAGCATTGGTGATGCGGTCGAACGGTGTGACCACGGGCTCGAAATCCGGCTGGTACAGCTTGCATGCCAGGTACGCCGTCGTGAGCGTGCCGGGAACGGCGATGCGCTTCCCTTTCAGCTCTTCCGGCTCCATCGGCCGGGTGGAGATGATCATGGGGCCGTAGCCATCCCCGATGCTCGATCCGCTGGCCATCAGCACATACTTATCGGCGACGTAAGGATAAGCGTGGTAGGAGATGGCGCTGAGCTCGTACTGCCCTTCCATCGCCTTGCGGTTTAACGTCTCGATGTCCTCGAGAACGTGGCGGAAGGTCACTCTGGGGGAGCGGACTTTCCGGGTGGCAAGGCCGTAAAACATGAAGGCATCGTCGGAATCGGGACTGTGGGCACTGACAATTTCCGTGGTAGCAACCGGCGTCATAGGTAATTTGAAGGGAGCGAACTGACTCCAGTGTACAACGCCGCTATGACAACCGGGTAAACGCCCGAAGAAGGCTGCGGAAGGAGAAGAGGCTGCGGAAATGCGAAAGGGCGGTCGCCCTCGGTTTGCGAACTGGGAAACTTCCGTTGGCGTTCAATTTGCGCTTTACGCGCTGCGCCGAACTCATTGCGGCACTCGAATCGAGCGTTCAGAGTTTTCCGTACAGCCTGTTCACTTACCGAGGGTGAGGCCGCCCTCATCCTGGCCCGGTTCTATATGTCACCTCCCGCCAACCCAGGGTGG